>Ga0172376_10003707_pt1 | contig 17917 bp, 12 predicted proteins | sample Lak35m_FD_121114 | JGI IMG/M metagenome (GOLD analysis project Ga0172376, IMG submission 121114) | Freshwater microbial communities from Kabuno Bay, South-Kivu, Congo - kab_092012_35m | ecosystem: Environmental > Aquatic > Freshwater > Lake | place: Democratic Republic of the Congo: South-Kivu... | reverse complement strand
TCAGTGTTCAGGCGAGCCGCGGACGGTAGTCCGCGGGTGTGAGCTGTGGTGCCGCGACTGTTTTCGAGTACGAGTACGAGTACCGTCCGCCAGGGCGGACTGAGTACGAGTACGAGGAGGGTGGCGGAGGCTCACGCGAAGCCGCAAAGTGGCGAAGTGAAACGGACAAAGGCCTTGGTCAGTTGTCAGTGGTCAGGGAGTGACCCCGGGGGATACGAATGAAGTCGGGGTGGGATGCCACTCGTGCATAATTCTTGTTACGTGCACTGCTGTTATCCGCCATGGGCGGTGTCGCCGGTTGGGCACCCGTGATTATTCTTCGTCGGCAAGGTTGAAATAGACCCAGCGGAACGGCGCCAGCAGCAGCTTCAGCAGGCCAAATGGGCGGTAGTGAGCGATGAAACAGTGCTGGCAGTACATCTGCCGGAATCCCAGCAGCCAGAACACATAATCCAGCGACTTCATTTCCATCGGAGCCAGAACCTTCACGCAGAAATGGCAGCGATAATTCATCGCACGCCACCAGGCGGAGGGAACTGTTGATTTTTCACGTCTCGACCTGTCACCGGACGAGCGGGATGAACTGGACGAACCTTTGCGGGACATTTCGGAGGGTTGCCTGCCTGCAGTAGCGGTAGGAGACTTCACAACAGTTTTGAGTGTATTGGAGGAGTTCATTGATGCAATAGAGAATTGCTGCGTTTCCCCTGGGGGGCGGTAATCGGTTGTCTGAGGTATTGCGTTATTCGGCGTAATCGGAAGGATGAATGCCTGTGCCTGAGTGAGCGTTTGTTTCGCTCTTTGCGAGGGTTTACGCTGATTTTTTGATTCTGATGTCGTCTGGCTCATCGCGATTTCCGGCTCCGCCTGCGTTCCCAAAACAGTCCTCGTAGAAAGTGATTCGATTTCAACCGCGTGCTGTCGTGAGGAAACTACGCAGTGTGGCCAGATGGCTGGCGACTGCCTCGGAAAGTTATGGGTTGCGGTGACTTTACCGGATCTGCCAGTGAATTTAGACTAGCGGTTTCGCCTGGGTGCTGGGGATCGAAGGTCGTTTTGCTGCGCAAATACGCTTTTTTGCACAACTTGTGGAAATTTTTTTCTGCTGTGGGCAGCAGAGGGGGTTGGGAAATGCGGATTCGTCATTTGTTTGCCTGGCTGGCACTTGCGGTAACGGGCCTGGCTGCATCTGGTGTACAGGGGCAGGAGGTTAAGCCCTCGCGAGTCCTGATGTTGACTCAAAGTGTGGGGTTCATGCATGGCAGTGTGCAGCGGAAGACTGCTGACAAGCTGGCGGTGGCTGAGGTGGCGATGATCCAGCTGGGCCAGAAGACGGGGCTGTTCAAGGTCGACTGTACTCAGGATGCAGCCGCTGATTTCACCAAAGCGAATCTTCAAAACTATGACATTGTGATGTTCTACACAACGGGTGCTCTGCCGATTGCTGAAGCGGATCGCGACTATTTTTTTGGTGAGTGGCTGAAGTCGAAGGGTCAAGGTTTTCTCGGCTTTCACTCGGCGGCAGACACGTGGGGCGATTACCAGCCCTACTGGGACATGGTGGGCGGCACATTTAACGGTCACCCGTGGAATGCCGGGAACGAGGTGACGATTTCCGTCCATGAGCCGAAAAACCCGCTGATGCAGCCGTTTGGTGACGAGTTCGTGATTCGAGACGAGATTTACCAGTACAAGAACTGGCAGCCCGAGAAGGTGCGCGTGCTGATGAGTTTGAACATGGCAAAGTGCCGTCCTTCGATGCCTTACCATGTACCGGTGGCGTGGATCAAGGAATACGGTGCTGGTCGAGTGTATTTCAACAATCTGGGTCACAACGAAACATCGTGGGCGAATGAGCGTTATCTGAAGTCGATCACCGCGGCGGTTCGCTGGATTCGTGGCGAAATTCCGCTGGATGCGACTCCGAATCCAGCTTTGTCTGCAGAGCAGGAGCAAACGGCGAAGGCCGCCACTGCGGCTGTCGGCAAGTCAAACTAAACGCCAGGGATAAGAGTCCGATTGTGCCGTGAGACGGCACAATCGGTTCGTTTGAGCCACGAATGGGTACGATTCTGTGATCACGGAGGCGAGCCGCGGACGGGAGTCCGCGGGTGTGCGTCTGCTGTGTTTTTGTCTCACGCGAAGCCGCGAAGGGAAAGGCAAGAGTTCATTTTTCACTTGTCCGGCGAGTCCCTGGGGGCCGTCCGCGGGTGTGCTGTGTGCTGCCGGCGGCATTCATGCGGCAGACTCGGGTCGTCATGACCGGCTTGCCTGAAGGGCAATTTTTTGTGTCGGGAGTCAAACTGGTTCTGGCGCGACATGGGGCCAGTTGCGGCGGATTTTGCCGCAACTGGCTGCCTGAGCCGGTGTGTGGTGTGGCGTGGTCTGCCGAGTTGCCGTGGTTGCTGTCGTTTTCTGCTGTTTTGGCTGCCGCTGGTTTTGTTAAAAGCAGCGGAACGGACGGCGTGATTTATGTTGAGTCTTGCTGCTGCGGGGCCCGGCTTTTTAAGGTGCGGGTTGTGGTGGACTGACCGGGGGGGCCGGTCTGCCGTTTCTGACTGGATGATCTACCTGCACGCAGTCACTGACTTTCAGCATGGCCCCCTGCCTGCGACAGTTTTGGCCGATCATTGGTCGCCACCGCAAGGTGCGCGGCGTGCTGTTCGTGCGGATCAGTCGCTGTGCCGTGTTCCTGCTGCTGAATCTGGTATTGGCGCCGTGTCTGAGTGACGTTGTTGTGGCTCAGGAAGAGTTGGTTCCGGCATCGCCGTCGCCTGCCGGGGTCGCCGAGGTCCCTGCGCCGGCTCAGGTGGCTCCGCAACCGGCGCCCGATATTCTGCAGATGCCGTTCGAGCCTCGTGCTCCGGCCGATATTTTTGCTGAGCCGTTGCCGCGTGTGGAGACCGCAGCACCACCCCAGGATCTGCCGCGGGGCTACACGGGTGCTACGGGGATTCGTCCCAGTGAAAGTCAGCAGACACTGGATTTTGTGCCTGTGGAGGATCGCTGGCGGATTGGATTTCCTGATAAGGACAGGTATGGGGATGGCAATCCGCCGGGTGATGATCGGTTTGGGGAACTGGGGCGATGGTGGGATCCGTACAATCAAAACGTATTGAAGGGTGATTATCCGATCATCGGTCAGCACACGTTTCTGAATATTTCAGCGACGAATTTCATGCTGCATGAGTTCCGGAAGACGCCCACTGGAACATCGCCGTTTGAAAGCACCGTCGGGCCGGGTCAGCAGGAGTTTTTTGGCGATCCGGACCAGTATTTTTTCATCAATAACCTGAAGCTGCAGTTTAATTTGTTTCATGGGGACGCAGGTTTCCGTCCGTTTGACTGGCAGATTCGGCTATCGCCGGTGTTCAACCTGAACTATCTGGATGTGGAAGAGCTGGCCGTGGTGACTCCGAATGTCCGCAGCGGTACAACGCGAGCGCGCGGGTATGCGGCGATGGAAGAGTGGTTTGTGGAGGCACGGCTGGCTGATCTGAGTCCCAGTTATGACTTTGTATCTGTCCGTGCCGGATCACAGCCTTTTGTCAGTGATTTTCGGGGCTTTGTGTTTGCTGACACGAATCGGGCGGTGCGACTGTTTGGCACTCGATTGTCGAATCGCGATCAATTCAATGTGATCTGGTTTGACCAGACGGAGAAAGACACCAACAGTTCTTTGAATACCTTTGAGGATCGCCACCAGAACACGCTGATCGCAAATTATTTCCGGCAGGATTTTATCTTCCCGGGCTATACAGCGATGGTCAGTCTGCACCACAACAACGATCAGCCCAGTGTGGAGTATGATCGGAACAACGTGCTGGTGCGACCGGACCCGGCTGGTGTGTTCAGGCCTCATGAGGTGGATGCCTGGTATCTGGGTTTTGCCGGGGACGGCCATATTGGTCGCGTCAACGTCAGCCATGCGTATTATCATGTCACCGGGACAGACAGTTTGAACCCGATTCAGGGTGAACGATCGCAAATCAGTGCCGATATGGCGGCTCTGGAGCTTTCGGTTGACCGCGACTGGATTCGTTTTCGCACATCTGGATTTTGGTCATCGGGGGATGACGACCCGAACGACGGCCAGGCAAACGGTTTTGACTCGGTGCTGGACAATCCGAATTTTGCGGGCGGTCAGTTTAGTTTTTGGCAGCGGCAGCAGATCCGTCTGTTTGGTGTGAATCTGAAGCAGCGTGAGAGTCTGGTGCCGAACTTGCGGTCCAGTAAGTTTCAGGGGCAGAGCAATTTCGTGAATCCGGGCCTGCGACTGCTGAATGGCGGTATGGACTTCGAGATTACTCCGAAACTGCGAGCCATCACGAACGTGAACTTTCTGTGGTTTGATCAGACGGCGATTCTGGAGCGATTCGCTTATCAGAACGGGATTGCTCGCAGCATCGGTACAGATCTCAGCCTGGGTCTGGAGTATCGTCCGTTGCTGAGTGACAACGTACTGATAGCGGGCGGTGTTTCGGCACTGCTTCCGGGGCGTGGGTTTGACGATCTGTATGGGGTCACTGATCCGCTGGCGGCGGCGGCCGGGGCCACTGGCCGAGCCGAGAATCTCTACGGTATGTTTATGGATCTGGTGCTGACGTGGTGATTACTATGACTCGAGCACTGACCCTGGTCCTGATTAACCTGGTTCTGCTGGGCGGCGGTATTTTCTGGCTGCGTGAAGTGCGGCAGGACGAGTGGTATCTTGCCGCTGTCGAGCAGCCGGATGATCGTCGGGTGGATGACCGCACGACAGGGCGGGCAAAGCTGGATGCAGAAGAGTCGACGGATGCCCCGCCTGTGCGGCCGGTCAGACTGTTGTCGGTATCCCGCCCTGTTCCCAGGCCTGCGGCTCCGCAGTTGCTGCACTCGAACAGTCTGGCCGGACGTACTGCAGAGCAGGCGGCTGCGCTGAGTTCCGGCTGCATCACCTGTCACAAGGATGCGCATGATCCGCATTACAGCAGTACTGTTCAGCTGGGCTGCGTTGACTGTCATGGCGGCAATGCAGCGGCCCGGACAAAAGATGCAGCCCATGTGCATTCGCGTTTTCCAGATGTGTTTCGGACATCTGCCAATCCGGTGCGTTCGTACACAGTGTTGAATCACGAGGATCCTGAGTTCATTCGGTTTGTGAATCCGGGGGATCTGCGGGTGGCGCACCAGAGCTGTGGAACGGCCGGTTGTCACGGCACTGAGACGCTGCAGGTCAGGAAGAGCATGATGACTCATGGCTGCATGCTTTGGGGGGCGGCGCTGTACAACAACGGAGCGGTCCCGGACAAATGGTCACGGTATGGTGAAAGCTACAGTATGCATGGTGTTCCGCAGAGACTGCAGACAGTACCTGCGCCGACGGCCGAGGAGACAGCTCGCAAGGGTGTTCTGCCGTATCTGGAACCATTGCCGCGGTTCGAGATCACTCAGCCCGGAAACATTCTGCGGATCTTCGAGCGTGGCGGCCGTTTTGTGACGGATGTTGGGATTCCGGAACGTCTGGAGGAATCCGGGCGTCCTCGAACACGGCTGAGTAATCGCGGGCTGGGCACGGGGACTCGCACTGATCCGGTCTTCATCGGCCTGCAGAAGACTCGCCTGCTGGATCCTACTCTGAATTTCCTTGGCACGAACGATCATCCGGGGGATTTTCGATCGAGCGGCTGTACGGCCTGTCATATTGTTTATGCCAACGACCGGTCGCCGGTGCATTCCGGCCCGTTCGCGAAGTATGGCAATCGTGGTCTGGCGGCTGCGGTGCCGGACGAGTTTGTGGGGGCTCCGGATCCCACGATTCCAAAGAACGAACCTGGGCACCCGATTGCGCACCGATTTACGACGGGAGTGCCGACAAGTCAGTGCATAGTTTGTCATATGCATCCTGGCACTACGGTGATGAACAGTTACCTCGGGTTCATGTGGTGGGACATGGAAACGGATGCGCGTTTCATGTATCCCCAGCGTGAGCGTGAACCGACGTCTGAGCAGTTTATGCAGTCGACGATGTCTGATCCGCATGAAGCTTCTGCGCGAGGAAACTGGTCTGACTCTGAGTTTCTGACGGAATCGAGCCAATTGAACAGTCAGCTTGAGTACACACAGTTTGCTGATTTTCATGGTCACGGCTGGATGTTTCAGGCGGTGTTTCGCAAGGACCGTCGGGGAATTCCTGCCGATGCGTTCGGCAGCCCGGTACCGGAACCGGATGCGACCCTGCGGCAGCGGTCGGTGCAGCGGGCTGAGCGGGCGAAGGAACTGCGTCTAGATATTGACTGGACGGGTCCCGAGGCTTTGGAGCGGGTGCGTCGGGCCGATGACGAGCTGCTGCGACAGCATGCCGGAGTTCCGGTACATTTGCTGGATATTCATCTGGAAAAGGGGATGCACTGCGTCGACTGTCACTTCGTGCAGGATATGCACGGCAATGGTAAGCTGTACGGTGAGGTGCGAGCTGCGATTGAGATCAGGTGTGAGGATTGTCATGGCACGGCCGGCAGTCGGGCGGGGATTGTGGTTGACGGTCGGCGGGAGCTGCGGACAGGCGGTCCGGCGGCGGAGGAGCGTGAGGGGCAAACGGTGGGTCGCAGTCTTTCGGCCATGCGGACTCCGTTTGGTCGTCGCAGGTTTGAGGTGATTAATGATCGCGTAGTGCAGAATTCGATGGTTGAGCCGGGTTTAAGCTGGCCTGTGACGCAGGTGGCGGACACTCTGGATCCGGCGCAGCCGGAATACAACGCCGCCGCGGCGCTGGCCAAGACTGTGCGATTTGATGAATCGGGGCAGTTCCGCTGGGGGGACGTTCCGGCGGATGGCAGGTGCGGCCACAACACCGGCACGATGTCCTGTATTGCCTGTCACAGTTCGTGGAATCCCAGCTGCTATGGCTGTCACCTGCCGCAGAAGGCGGCGCGCAAGACGCCGTCGCTGCATAACGAGGGCGACATCACACGCAATCAGGTTTCCTACAACTTTCAGACGTTGCGGGAAGACGTGTTCATGCTGGCGAGGGATGGCAATGTGACGGGAAACCGGATCGGGCCGTCGCGTTCATCCTGCGCGATTCATGTGACCTCGTATAATCTGAATCGGGAGGCTGTTTATACGCAGCAGCAGACAATTTCCGCAGACGGGCTCAGCGGAATTGCCTTTTCGACCAATGTGCCGCACACGGTGCGAGGTAAGGGAGAAACAAAAAGCTGCACTGACTGTCATCTGTCCGACGGCGGCGACAACAATGCGGTGCTGGCGCAGCTATTGATGCAGGGAACGAATTATTTTAATTTCATTGGCAGAAACTGCTGGGTGGGGGCAGGCGATCACGGTTTGTTTGCAGTGCAGGTGACCGAACGGGATGAGCCGCAGTCGGTGATTGGCAGTACGATGCATCGGGCGGTGTACCCGCAGCGCTGGCAGCAGCATCGCGCGCATGGCAGCGCGCTGCAGCATGCGCATGAGCACCCCGGTGTGGATATTGGTGATCAGCTGCTGCGACCCGGGAAAAAAACCGAGATTCTGAGTTTGCAGGTACGCGGCGAGTATGCGTATGCAGCCTGCGGTGAAGGTGGTGTGCGAGTCTTTGATGTGGCGTTTATCGAGCACAAGGGATTTTCGGAGAGGATTGTCACTGCGCCGGTTTCTCCGGCCGGGCAAAAGTTTTATGTGCCGTCGAAATTCGCCACGGATGTGGCTGCTCCGACCACTATTGCCCCGGACCCGACTCGAGTGCGTCAGCCAGAGAACCAGGACGCTGCAGTGCACCCGATGTATGCTTATCTGTATGCGACAGACCTGCATGATGGTCTGATCATGATTGGTGCCGGAACACTGCTGGACGGGAACCCGCTGAATAACTTCCTGAAGAAGGATGTTGTGTTTAATCCGAACGGGCTGCTGCAGGGGGCGAAGTCGATCACGATTGTCGGTACCAGGGCGTGGATCTGCTGTCGGGCGGGGGTGGTGATTGTATCGCTGGATGACCCGACAAAGCCACGTGTTGTGCGGGTGCTGGGTCCGGATCAGCTGCTGAATCCTCGTGCCGTGGAGGCTCAGTTTCGTTATGCGTTTGTGCTGGATGATCGCGGGCTGCAGGTGCTGGATATTACGCAGCCGGACAATCCGGTTTTGGTTTCTTCCCTGCCCCTTGCAGACGCTCGCAGCCTGTACGTGGCCCGCAGCTATGCGTATGTGGCAGCCGGGAAGAATGGTCTGGTGATTGTGGATGTCGAGAAGCCGGCTGAGCCGCGGGTTGATCAGGTCTATACGGCTGGCGGTGTGATCAATGACGCTCGAGACGTTAAACTGGGGATTACCTACACCAGTCAGTTTGCATATGTGGCAGACGGGCATAATGGGCTGCGGGTGATTCAGCTGACATCGCCGGAGACACCGGGCAATGCGGGTTTCAATGTTCGACCGCAGCCGATGCTGGTTGCCAGCTGGCCGGCTCCTGAGGACGGTGAGATTCTGTGTGTGGCGGAAGGGGTGGATCGGGATCGGGCGATTGATGAGGCGGGTAATCAGCTGGCTGTGTTTGGTCGTGTGGGTGCCAGACCGTTGAATTTGGCTGAGCAGCGGAAGTTGTACCTGAGGGCTGCGGGCAGTCCGTGGACGGTTGTGGATCCGCAGCGTGACTGGACGATTGATGACTCCGCTGAGCGAGAGCTGGAATTGCAGCAGCAGCTGCAGCAGTTTTATGGGCCGCGTGGAGCTGTGCGGCGTTGAGACGCGACAGGTTTTGTGGTGACGCGGTGCTTTTCGGTGGTGCTGCCCGAACCGATTCGCTGTGGTCGCGTTTTGCAGGCTGCATAAATTATTGCGTTGCGGCACGGGGATTGCGGATTCGTTTTGGTATCGGGGAAAGTGCCTGCAGGCATGGTTACCTGATGCCGCAGTGCTGCTCAAAAGCAACGTGAGCGACACAAGTGATTCCTTCAGGCATCATTGCTGCGTCAGAACTGGTCTGCCGCCGACTTCCCTGCTTTTTGATCAGCGGTGAATTTGGCAACACTCAGCGGACTGGAAAAACAGCATGGCTGGTGACCTCATTTTGCATGTGGGCATGCCTCGCACAGGCACCTCAGCAATTCAGGAGTCTCTGTATTACGGGCTGAATAACCCGGAGACGCTGTACTTCAGTTTTGATGAAACGAAGGCATCAGCGACGCTGAATGCATTGTTTTCTTCGGATCCTTCGGATGATCCGCGACTGCGACTGCTGGGCTGGTCACCAGAGAAGTTTGCGGACTTTCAGCGTACGGCCGAACAAAAGCTGTGGCATGCCCTGTCGGTCGCCACTTCCACGCACAGTTCGCTGTATTTGTCTGCAGAGAACTGCTGGGTGATGCAGCAGTCTGAGCTGGCGGCAATGAAACGATTCATTGACGCAGCCCGGTTACCGATTCGCGTGGTGGCGTATGTTCGGCCGCGGCATGACTGGCTGGAAAGTCGATTTCAGGATTATATTTCCCGAGGTGGTCGCAATTTTCGTGTGGCACCGCCACGTATGGATGTTTTGAATTATGCGGAAAGGATTCAGACGCTGGAGCAGGTTTTTGGGAAGGCGCGGGTGGAGTTGTTTCCGTATGCGCCCCATCTGTTTCCAGACAAGTGCGTTGTGGCGCATTTCCGCCGAACTCGGCAACTGGATCTTCCTGCGGACGCGATTCGCCGGACACCGGCAAGTCTGAGTCTGCCGGCTTTGCGGCTGCTTTACGCCTATCGTCAGCACGTTCCTCAGCGACGCGGTTCAAAGTCAGCGGTTATGCAGAATCAGCTGCTGCTGAAACAGTTGTCGGCCTTGTCCGGACCCCAGTTACGGCTGCACCCCGAACTTGTGGCACCGATTCTGGATCCGCTGCAGGATCAGCTGGCGGTGGTGTCTGATCGCACGGGTGTGGACTTTCCGGAAACGTGGCGCCGTCGCGATCATGAGTTGTGCGTGCAGAGCGAGCAGGATCTGTTGAATTTCTGTGATCAATCGCTGGACTGGCTGTGTCAGGTCAGTCGTATGCCGCAGATTCGTCGTGGCTCAGCCGAACAGACTGCTCAGCAGGTAGCAGAGCGGGTTGAGAAGCTGCGAACGGCAATCCCGCTGTCTATGACAATTCAGTGGAATCTGGATGCGACCAAACGCTTTCTGCGTCGGGTTGCTCAGAATATCTGAGTCAGTCTTTTTCGGACTGCTGCGCCTGATCGGCTCGCGTGCGCACTGTGCGGCGGTCCAGTTGCAGCAGCTTGGCTGCCTTTTCAAAGCTGGCAGTCTGGCGATAGGCGAAGCGGCAGTAATGCTGCAGCACTTCATCTGCGGTCAGCGACAGATCTGCCATACCGCGGAATACCGGCAGCAGCTCTGCCGGCAGGCCACCGTCCTGCTGGCTGCGGTATTGTCCAGCTGGTGCGTAGCTGCCGCAGATCAGGATATTGCGCACACACTGTTCAAGTTCGCGGATGTTGCCTGGCCAGTGGTAATCGGGTGGCAGGTGCTGACTGATCCACGTCAGGACTTCGGCGGCCAGTTCATCCTGTTCCTCAGCACAGATGCGGCCGGCGATCTGTCGGACCAGATCCTGCAGCATGTCCGGGTTGTCAGATGTCTGGGCAGCCAGGGACGGTGTTTCGATGATATCTGCGCAAAGTCGATAATAAAGATCTTCGCGGAATCGCCCGTTTTCAATTTCTCGTCGCAGGTCTCGATTGGTGGCTGCGATGATCTTGCCTTCGAAGCTTCGAGTCTTTGTTTCGCCCAGTCGCTGAAACTGTCGATTCTGCAGGACTCGCAGCAACTTCACCTGCGTGGCCGGATCCAGTTCGCCAATTTCGTCGAGCAGGACGGCGCCCCATGCGCCGCAGGCTTCCAGCCAGCCTTCGCGAGCGACAGCGGCGTCTGTGTAGGCCCCTTTGGCATGCCCGAACAACTCGGATTCAACCAGCCCTGTGGAAAAGGCTGAGATATTGATGGCGAACCAGACATCTTCCGGCTGCACAGCGAAGCGGCGGCTTTCCGGGTCGAAGGGGATGCGTCGCGACAGTCCGACGGCCTGAGCCACGAGGTCCTTGCCGCTGCCGCTGGGGCCAGTGATCAGGGTTGTTGAGTTTTGCGAAGACTTCTGCAGCGAACGTCGATAGCGACGCATGTCGTGAGTAAAAATGGACTGCCAGATGCGGGCACGCAGCCGAGCAGCCGGGGCCGATCGGCCGATAACACAGTCGAAGATATTGAAGAAGGCACGCAGGATCTGGTGAAACAGTTCAAACAGCTCAAGCTTTTGATCGGCGGACGGCAGCTGCAGTCCGGGAATTCCCATACGCCGGTCAAACTCGCTGGAAAAATGATTCCAGACTCGTCGGTCGGCTGCGGATTTTTCCTGTCCGGAGGCACGACATTTCAGGCGTTCGTCAAAGACTTCGTAGAACAGTACGTAGACTGTGAGCTCGTCGTACAGTCGAATGGTTTCTGAATCGCGGCGACGACTTTCTGAAAGTTCACGACGCATTCGTTCTGCTGCCTGGCGGGCACGCTCAAGGATCCGAATCAGGTTGGGGCGACGCTGGGCCACCTGCGTCGGAGTCAGGCTCCAGTAACTGTCCGGTTCAGGCTCAAAGGCAGACCCCAGAACCTGTTGTTCGCGTTGCAGCCGGTCCGGCAGGAAGGGGTTGGCGTAGTTCAGGTCTGATACGGCCTGGGCGAACTGGAGGTCTGCCTCGGAAATTTGTCCCACTGCGAGTGCTCCTGGACCGACTGAAATTTATGCAGTTATTCAGGCCGGGCCGGCTGCAGTCTGGCGATTGCCGCTGCCGCGACGGCCAGTTCATCACAGCGTTCGTTTTCCGGATGTCCGGCGTGTCCTTTGACAAGTGTAAACCGCACTTGGTGTCTTGCCAGCAGCAGATCCAGCTGTTGCCAGTGCTGCTCGTTGGCAATGGGGACCCACTTGCGACCGTCTTTGCGTCGCCACCCGTTTCGCTTCCATCCGGGCAGCCATTCGGAAGAGCCTTTGGCGACGTACGAGCTGTCAGTGACAACTTCTACTTTTGACTTGGTTTTGAGCTTACCAAGGCCCTCGATGACGGCCTGCAGTTCCATGCGATTGTTGGTGGTGAGAGATTCACCGCCACTGAATTCTGATTCCTTTCCGGACGCCGGATGCCGCAGGATGCAGCCCCAGCCACCAGGCCCAGGGTTGCCACTGCATGCACCATCCGTGAACAACTGCACGAACGGAAGCTGAACCGTCCCCTGGGACACAGGCAGGCTTTCCCGATCAAAGGGTCAAAACAAACCGCAGATTTATTTTTCGCGATAGACAATTCGTCCGCGTTTCAGATCGTATGGAGATACTTCAACGACGACGCGGTCACCTGGAACAATACGGATGAAGTGCTTTCGCATCTTCCCGGCCACATGAGCCATCACCTGGTGCCCATTCTCAAGCTCGACGCGAAACTGAGTATTCGCGAGGGCTTCAATCACGCTGCCTTCAACCTGAATCGCTTCTTCCTTCGACATTCCGTGAGCTTCTTTCGGCCATGGACAGAACTGTGGGACCCTGAATTCTTGCGACGCCAACCCGGCATAGTGACGAAAATCATGGGGAAACTCAAGTACGATCCCGTTTTCCGAATAGCAGAAATTGCTCGCAAAACGCGCGAAACCATCGAAAAGAGGCGGTTTCCAGCCGGGAATGGACGTCCAAAGGGGCCATTTTCGGGCCACGGGCACCCCCTGGCTGGCGGGAAGCAACGCAGATCGACGCCGTGGTCGGAAAAAGTATGAGGCAGGTTTACTGCGTTTTTCGAGTGTAAACGTTGAGCAGCTGGACTGTCTGCCGGTCCGACTGACGCTGCTCCCATACCAGGACAGTCCTGGATCCATTGGCGGCAGATGCAAGAACCGGAAATCCGGCTTCACGAGCGACCAGTTCCGGAGTTGTGGTTTGAGGCCGCTGCAGCATCAGGTTGCGAGTTTTTCCGGATGTCCATGCCAGGCACGGACCGTCCCCGGAAGCTGCGATCCAGGGCTGATCCCCTGGGCCCAGCAGCTGCTCAGGCTCACCGACAATACCACGAAACACATTCCCCTCGCGGCGCCAGACTGCCGTTGGCACCTTGCCTGCAGCACCCGCCACCATGCCTCCGTCCATCGGGCAGGCGTTGAGCTTCCAGTGTGACTGGCTTACCGGCACTGCTGCGGCAAATGTGCGGCCACCGTCAGCTGAACTGAGCAGATACATGTCCCGATTGCCACCAAGCGAGTTCCGGAAAAGTACGTGCACTTTTTTTCCGTCCAGTGCCACTGACGGATGACAGCACTCACAAACACTTTTCTCTGGATTTGTGTAAAGCACTCGGTTGGGGCCCCATGTCAGCCCACCGTCGTCAGAACGAGCTGCACAGATTTCAGTTCGCTTGTTCCTGAGGTCAAGCCAGACGGTCCAGACAGCTTCCAGTGGCTGGCCTGGATCGGGCTGACCACCGGCCATTGCATGCAGGCCTTCGCGAGCTGACGCTTCGACGTCATTCACTCGGTACGGACCTTTCCAGTTTTGCCCCTGATCCTGGGAGCTCCAGGCGAGTATATCGCCATCGCGTCCCTTGCCTTGTGGTCCACCGATGGCTGTGATCACCAGGTGTTTTTTGAGGGCGACGATACGCGGGCCACGTCGCATGCCGAGTGACAGATTCGGTACCGAAAATGCCAGGCGAGGCTTCGTGAATTCGGTGCTGTTGTCCAGTGACTGACAATACCAGATTTCGTTGCCAGTGCCGAAAATTACATGCACTCGCCCGGCAGGGTCGATAGCGCACTGTGGCTGAAGCGGGGCTGCAGCGCCATTCCCGGAGGCAATCATCTGCGATTCGGCAGACAGTGCGGCATCAGCGAGGCAGGTGGCGAGCAGCAAGAGCATTGTGCGGAAGAGTGTTTGCATGACCTCGCCCACGGCTTGGATGTTTGGGTGATTTGTGGTGAATGGGTTGTTTTTTTCGGAAGTTCCGTATTGTCGGATTAGAACTTCTGTAGCAAATGTAATCAACTTGCGATGCTCGGAGAAAGCCGGCCGATTGTTGCGGAGAACTTTTGGGTGGGAGTGTTTTCATGAGCAGGATGTTCCGCGTTCGACAGGCTGGAATGGCAGCATTCGCGATAGCGATTGCGGTGTGTGGCAATCTGTTTGGCCAGCAGTACAGTGATGTCTTCAGGCGTTCCTATGCCGCTGCTGCCGGGTCTGAAGCGATCATTGGTGATTACCAGCCGCTGGATGTCACCGCTGCTGATGGAGTTCAGCTGCCGGAATCTGCCGCTGAAGGCAGCTCTGATCAGCGTCTGGATGAACTGGAAAAGATGGTTCGGGAGCTGCGTGACAAGGCCAATAAAAAACGCTGCCTTCCGTGACGATCAATGGTGTTTTTTCAGGCGGATGTCGGATGGGTTCAGCAGGATCTGGCAAGTCGTCAGAAGTACGGGGACATACAGGATGGTGCTGATTTTCGTCGTGCACGACTGTCAGCCAAAGGCAGCGTGACGGAAACCACCAACTATTTCTTTCAGATGGACTTTGTTTTTTTTGGTCGTCCGACGTTTACGGATGTGTGGGTTGAACAGACACAGGTGCCGTTGCTGGGGAATGTGCGGATCGGTCAGTGGAAGCAGCCGTTTGGTCTCGAGGTTGTGAGCAGTTTCCGTTACACGACCTTCATGGAACGCAGTTCTCTGTTTCAGGCGTTTACTCCTTTTCGCCACATGGGGATTGGTTTTTATGATCACACGGATGAGCTGGATGCAACGTGGGCTGCATCGGTGTTCCGATCGGGGCAGGATCAGTTTGGTGGAACTCTGACGGACGACGGTGGCTGGGGCACGGCTGAACGAGTCACTATGCTGCCGATGTGGGAGGACGACGGCCAGCGTTATCTGCATCTTGGTGCAGGCCACTTTTTCAATGTTCCGTCCGATGAAACCATCAATTTTCGCACCATACCGGAATTCTACATTGGTGCGAACGGTCCAGGGGCTGTGGGGACCAGCGGGCAGGCCGTTCCTGGCGGGGCAAATGGTACTCCCTTTTTCCTGGCGACCGGTAACCTGAATCTTTCCTCTTACAATGTTGTGGGTTCTGAACTGCTGTGGGTTGATGGCCCTGTCAGTTTGCAGTCTGAGGCTATGGTGACCATGTGCGACTTTCAGGGGCAGTCGTGTGCCCTGCCTGGCATGTATGCTCAGGCAGGCTGGTTTCTGACGGGCGAGCATCGTCCTTATGACCGGAAGCTGGGTACGATCGACCGCGTCATTCCGAAGGAAAATTTCGGGTACAACGCCGCTGGTGGTGCGGGAGCGTGGGAAGTTGCCGCCAGATTCTCCTGGCTGGATCTCAGCGACAACGGGATTCACGGAGGTCAGCTGACGGACTGGACCGCCGGTGTCAACTGGTACTGAAATCCCAATACAAAACTGGTGTTCAACTACGTGCACGCTGTTGCCAGTCTGCCTGGCAGCGATCAGAGTCAGACAGACATGTTTGGCCTGCGAGCACAGCTGGATTTTTGAGCCGGTTTTACCAGGTCACCTGCAGCTGGCACCGCACCAGCTGGCCTTCGAACTGCTGATACGAACGAGTGTTGGCAGCACTGAGGGCCGTTGTGTTGGTGCGATCGGTCAGTGTGTACATGGTGACAAGTTCAAGGCTTTTCGAAAACTGCCATTCCAGTCCCAGTTCCCACTCTTCGATCTGTACGTGGGGGGCGTTGCGCTCAGTCTTGTAGCCGCCGTCAAAATAATTCCAGCGGGCAAACGGCAGTAATTCACCTTTACGCAGTTTTTTTCGTCCCATTATCATGGCGTAGCCACCGCTAAGTGACTCAACCCCTACCGCAGTGTGGTCAGCGTTCAGTGCTGGCCCACTGCCTACAGTCCACTCGGCCTGGAAACCAATGGGTTCGGGATACGCCACAAAGGTCCATGCCAGGCGCTCGTCCCGAAGCCCCCGCTCGTTATTTGCTTCGATCGTCCCAAGTGGTCTCACCGCCACACCAATGCCCAGAGGACTAATTGGTGCAGACAGCACTGCGTACTGGCCCACATACCCCTGCATTCCAATTTCTGCGTGGCGACCTGACCCATACTCGAAGGGCAGTGTGATTCTGGCGACTGTGTGAAGATTGTCATTCTGCTCGCGAAATGATCCACCCTGCCCGTTGTAAACACCTACGCCGAAGAGCCCATAGTTGCCAGAACCCTTGAGTCCCGCGTCACTAACATTCTTGAAGAATTCCTGTGCTTCCAGGGGGGTCCAGTAGAAGAATATTCCGAGGTCGCGTTCGTTGCGTACAGCGCTGTTCATCGCATCATTTCGGTCAAGCGGCAGTCGGTTGGAACTGGACTGCAAATTTTCCCAGCCGTACGGAACCTTGGATTGCCCAATGCGAAACCGCAGCTCTTTTTGGTCATCCAGATGCACATCTGCGTACATGTCGCGAATCTGCGCGTACTGGTTACTGTCTGTGCTGCCCGGCACCGCTGCCGCAAAATCAGGCTGGAAATACAGCGAAACATGTTCAGAGACGTCTCCCTGAATGATCATGCGTACCCGTCGCAGCAGGAAGGACTGGCGGTCGCCGATGGAGCTGTCACCTGGCGTCTGGGGCGCACCCGGCCCATCGCTGTCGAGAACGTCGTTGATGCGCATTTGCACATAGCCTCGGATGGTGTACTTCTCAAACCACTTCTTCTCCTTTTTGGGCTCCCGTGCCGCCGATTTCACTGGATTTTCTTCAGCACTCTGTTGCAGGAAGGCGGGCAGTCCTGAGTCATCAATTGCCGGTTCCGGCTGCGCTGGCGTATTCTCGATCGGCTCCAGTCGATCTTTCAGCATCCGGTTTTCAGCTTCAACCAGCTGCAAGCGGCGCTCAAGGTCACTTAGAAGGGTGACAAAGCTGTCGCTGGGCTCCACCGGGGATCGAAACCCACTTGCGGTGGTACCAGCAACGGCCACCTCGTCAGCCGCATTCGCAGTACCAAAGCTGAAGGGAATTGAGATTCCCAGGTACAACCAAAGTCGCGTGTGCAAGAAACACCCATCTTCGTGACGTTTCAGGATCGGTACAGTCACAAAGGTGCAACTGACATGGATCATGAAGGTAACATGAACCTGTATCCTCAAATCGTCAAAGTCAACCCAATTGACACAATCGGAATTGTTAAGAATTGCTCCGCCCGTCAAGGTGAATGCAGCCGACTGCTGAAGCGGCAGAATCTGCCGACAATTCGCCGTGCCGGAAAAGTTGGCCCGCATGCGAAGCGGTCAGAAGCAATTAGGCAATTCGGAGAACAGTTCATCCAGCGACTGAAGGTCCGTGGCATCCATGAACTCAGAAAAAACGATTGATTCTCGAGGTAAGGCAGCCCTGATCATCGGTGTCTTTAGCGGCACTGACTGCGGCACCTTCCGAGTATCGCTGTTATCCACCGTTGCAGGATGGTGCTGCGCTGCAATCAGTGTCGCGCCCATTTCTTCAGATTCAAAGCGTTGGTGGCGACTTAAGGTAAGTTCCTGCGGAGGTCTGTCGGAACTGTTGCCCCCGCCATCCTTGTGTGCGGATACCTCACACGATGACGTTACATACTCTCCAGAGGCCCGTCGTTCACCCGGCAGGATTGTGCCGGACATAATATTATCCCCGGCGGTGGCTGGGTCCAGGTCGCCGTAACCCAGAATGTGGCCCAGCTCGTGACGCAGTACGGTGCCAAGATCCACGGCGCCCGTCGGAACCGGGCCGCTGCCAACGTGCCAGCCAAAGCCCAGGGCGTCGTCGTCCAGCTGAATCAGCCGGCTGCCGGCAAAGCCAAAGGCACCCTCAGCATTCAGGTCCGTGATCTGCACTGTGGCGTTCTGCAGGGCCAGAATCTGGCCGGGTGTCAGTC
>Ga0172376_10003703_pt1 | contig 17924 bp, 22 predicted proteins | sample Lak35m_FD_121114 | JGI IMG/M metagenome (GOLD analysis project Ga0172376, IMG submission 121114) | Freshwater microbial communities from Kabuno Bay, South-Kivu, Congo - kab_092012_35m | ecosystem: Environmental > Aquatic > Freshwater > Lake | place: Democratic Republic of the Congo: South-Kivu... | reverse complement strand
GAAGCTAATCAAATTATGATAGAAAAACGGCACAAAGCAAGTTATCGGGACGGCTTAGAAGCAGTAGATAAACTAAAAAGACTGGAAACATTTTTATCCGGAGATAAACCACAAGTAAGTATATCAGTTAACTGGGAATAAAGGCTCATCTAAGCCTTTTTATTGTGTTTATATGTCGCAAAAGATACCCTTATTATGGCTTAACAGAGCCAAAACCCCCCCGGGGGGGAAGCAACTTGAAAAAAAAATATATACATCATATTAAATACAAAAATTTTTACAAAAAGTTAAAGTTTATGCAGTGTTTATCGTGTAAAAATGAATTTGAACCTAAAAGAATAGATGCTAAATTCTGTTCCTCTACATGCAGGTCTAGGTTTAAACGTGGCAATTTATCCGTTGCATCTGAAGATTTATCCGTTGCATCCAAACAAAATGCAACAGATAATTTAAGTGTTGCAACAGATAATTCCCCTAACGGGATTGAGTCCAATCCGAACATTCAATCCGAACAAGTTGATAATTTTCCTGAAACAACAAAGTTCATCCAGGGTAGTTCCCAGTATGTTATGGAGGGTGATTCAGTTAAGAGTATTTTTAAAAAGGATGACACTCCCACCAGCGTAATTTGCGAGTGTACCTGGTGCGGTGAAAGGTTTGGGTCAAATGGTGGAAAGTGTGCCCTCTATTGCAAGTCCTGCAAGACGGTTGAGCAAAGGAGGAAGGTTAGGGAAGAGAACGAACAAATTAGGAAAGAGTATGGCCGTAAATAAATTGGATGTTAAAATTAAATATAAACCCAGACCGTGGGCGGTTGGGTTCCATGAGACTGACAAGAAGTTAATCGTGCTGGTTCTTCACCGGAGAGCCGGCAAGACGACTGCTTGTATTAACCACCTTATCAGGGAATGCTTTAGATGCTCCGACCGAGACCAGCGGTATGCTTACGTGGCTCCGACCTACAAGATGGCGAAGAACGTGGCCTGGGATATTTTAAAATTTTATGGCAAGCAAATCCCCTATACTAAGTTCAATGAAGCCGAACTCAAATGCGACTTTGCGAATGGAAGCCGAATTACCCTATATGGAGCTGATAATCCAGATGCCCTTCGAGGCATGGGACTCTGGGGTGTTATCTTTGATGAATACTCTCAGCAGCCCTCAAATATCTACTCTGAAATCATTCTGCCTACATTGGCGGAGCATGACGGGTTCTCAATATGGATTGGAACTCCGAAAGGGAAAAATGATTTTTACAAGTTGTACTCGCAGTGCGGGGTGGAAGACGAAAAGTGGCAATCGCTCAGCGAGGAAGAAAAGAAAAGCATCGAAGAGCACTGGTTCCGGTTAAAGTTGGGTGTCAGTGAAACTGGACTGGTTGGCAACTCTTATCTGGAACGAGCCAAACTAAAGATGACCCCAGACGAATACAACCAGGAGTTCGAGTGTTCTTTTGAAGGGTCTCTAAAGGGAGCCTATTATGCCGAAGAGTTAAGCAGGGCTCGTTTAGAGGGCAGAATTACCAGAGTACCCCATGAACCCTTAAAGGAAGTCATAACCGCCTGGGATTTGGGGATGAGTGATGACACGGCGATAGGATTTTTTCAGGTTATCGGAAAAGAAATCAGGCTCATTGATTATTACGAGGACAGGGGCAAGGGATTAGACCACTATATAAGGGTGGTCAGGGAAAAACCCTATGCCTATAGGAGGCATATCGCACCCCATGACATAGAAGTCAGGGAAATCGGCTCAGGGAAGAGCCGTCTGGAAATGGCCGAAGAGCTGGGAATAGATTTTGATGTCGCTCCCAAACTCGGAATCCAGGAAGGCATCAATGCGGTCAGGATGATATTTCCCAAACTTTATATAGACAAAGATAAATGTGAAGATTTTTTAAACAAGCTGGGGATGTATAGCAGGGAGTGGGACGACAAGAATGGAATGTTCAAAGACAAACCGCTCCACAACTTTACTTCGCACAGCGCCGATATGCTCAGATATTTTGCGACATCGGCAGACGACCAGATTGAAGACGATTTATTATACGAACAAATAACAACATATTAATATGAACTACCAACCCTCCGACTCAGAAAAAGAGGCTATTGCGTTGGTTAAAAACGAAACCTCTAACTGGGAACAAGGAGAAGTAAACATAACCGACAGAGTGCTCTTCATTATGAAGAACATTGTCAAGAACGCCCGCAAGAATTACTTCGGGGTTTTTGACGAGGAAAACGACCCTACCACAGGGAGAAGAAAGATTTTTATTCCCATTACCGAATGGATTGTGGAATCGATTGTTAAAAATATTGACATCGATACTGCCGACATTCGGGTCAAAGCCAAGAACCCGTCTTATTATGGGATAGCCAATGTTTTTAGATATGTCCTCCGCCATTACATGGACAAGATTAGGTTCGGCAAGATTATCAATTCCATCATCCGGATGACAGCCATTGATGGGACTTGTTTCGTAAAAACCTGGCGTGACGGCAAAGATTTAAAAGTAAGAATCATTGACCGGCTTAACATCATCGCCGACCCGTCTGCCAATGATTTAAAAGATACTCCAGTCATTGAGAGACACATTATGACGCTTCCAGAGTTTCAGGAACACACCGAATGGGACAACCTGGATATTGACGGCACCAAAGATATTTCCCGTGCCGGAGGAGGAGTTGATAACTGGGGAAACATTCCCAGTGAGATTCCGATGGTTTCTGTTTATGAGCGTTATGGATATTTTTCCAAATATATATTAACTGGAAACGAAGATGACCGAGAAAAATATGTTTATGGTGTCATCGTTATTTCGGGACTTGATTACGGAGCCGGAGTGTTCCACTTCGCCAAAGAAGTCAAACGCTGTCCTTATACGGTCTTTAAATTCAAAGAAATCTGGAACCGACTGGACGGAAGAGGCGTGGGAGAAATGCTCATTCCTTTACAAGCCTATATCAATGAAATTGTGAACGCCCGAGTGAACCGCCACCGGGTAACCCAGTTGGGACTTTGGAAACTTAGAGGCGGAATCACCCCCCAGATGTTTTCCAAGATGTTCACCACCTACGGGATAAAACTGAAATCAGTGAGGGATGACATTGAACCGCTCCCGATGCCAGCCGTAGATTCCACCACCTATACCGATGAACAAGTGGGTCGTAAGTGGGCGATGGATGTTTCCGGAGTCATGGATGATAAAGAGGTTACCGCTTCCACTCCGGCAACCAACGCTCTAATCCAGGAACGCCAATCAACTTCCCGAAGCAACCTTATTAAAGAGAACTTGGGATTTGCCTTAGAAGAACTGATTGAAGACCACTTCCTGCCAATTATTCAGGAAATTTTAAAACCAGGAGATATTGTGCGGATTACAGGCAACCCAACTGATTTGCAAAAGATTCAAGCCAAATTGGTGGAGAACGAAGTCTTCTCCAAGGCTAAGGATTATATGTCCCAAGGATTCGTAATGCTGCCCGAGATGATTGAAAAAGAAATTGAGAGACTCAATGAACAATTAAATGAGCAAGGTGAAGACCGCTTTATCAGGATTGACCAAGGCGGATTCGCTGGTGAATACGGAATTGATGTCCAGATAGGCGATGAGAAAATCAACCCAGCTTTATTGGCTCAATCAATTACCCAGGCCCTGGGAATCGCCGCTCAGTTCCCTAATTCACGCATTAAGGCTGACGAAGCCCTTAAGGAAATCTTTGATGCTTTGGGACTGGATGGAGAACGCATTATCGGCAACGAAGAGGAAATGGGTCAGGCTAATGCCCGAGAAGCCGCTATGACAAATCAAGTTGAACAAGAACAACTCGGCGGAGTAGGAGTTGGCAGGAACGAAGCCACTATGAATCCAACGCCCATGAGCCGGCCAATGATATGATTGAAAAATGCCAAGAATGCGGAAAAGAAATAGACCCCGAATATCTGCCTTCCAATTTCTGTGAAGACTGTGTTGATTCTTATATGAAAAAAATTAAAAAGGTAGATGAACGCTCCCGTTATTGTGAAGATGCAATATGAAAAATGATTTTTTAATAGAAAACAAAGAAAGTTTTGAAAAGCTCGCCAAGAAAATCAGGGAGCTTGATACCGTCTTCGTAAATGACATTGAGGAGGTTAAAGCCCGCCAGCGAGCCATAGAAATGGTTCTTAGCTGGGTGGAAGAACTCTGGGGAATCAAAAAGAACGATTTTAACGAATTTTACGAAGAACAAACTAAAGAAGACGATATATTTAAATATCGTGACACTGACTAAGGTCGAAGTCAGGTTGCAAATTAAAATTCAAACTTATGGAAGAGAACAAACCTTTAGAAACCGACCCCTCCGAGGAGGATGCTACCATTGATGAAATACTCAATGATGAATCCGACCCAAGCGAAGAAGGTGGAGAAGATGTTCAGGAAGCATCATTTTTCACCAAAGCGGAACTAGAAGCCATGGTAGGCCATACCTTAAAGGACAAAGAGGACTTTAAGAAGGCATACCAAAACTTGCGTTCCAAGGTTGGTCAACTGCCACCCAAGGTGGAAAAGCGAATTGAGCCCGCAATTGAGGCTCAAATTCCTACAGACCCAGAGATTTCAACTATCAAGGAAGAGTGGAACGAGTTTAAATTCGTCCGCAAAAATCCTTCCGCTGAAAAGCACATTGACCTTATCAGGTCGATTGCCAGGGGCGATAAGATAACTCTGGATAAGGCTTTTGAAAAAGCCAAGTCATACCTGGATGCCTCCGAAACCCAAGATAAGGAGAAGGAGATTGCAATTGAAAGTAAGAATAGAATTGCACCCAAGGAAGCTCAGAAATTAAACACAGCCATTAAGCGGTTTAAGGATAATCCCGTGGCCGCTACTGAGCAAGAATTAATTACTGAATACCTGGGTTTAAAGTAATATGGCAGCACCTATAAATATAGTGCGAGGCTATGGCGTAGCAGCTGATGCGGCTCGTAAGGAAGATATATTGGGTTTAATTGAAATACTCACCGCTACTGAAAATTCAATTTTCAACAAATTGGGAAAAACTTCAGCAAGTGATGTTTTACATACAACCCTGACTGATACCTTAAGAAGCCAAACCATCAATGCTTTCGCCGTTGGTGAAGCAGAAGATTATTCAGTTTCAGCCTCTACCACTCCTACCAGGATGAGCAACTATGTCGAAATCATCTCTGTACCATTTGGTGTTTCAAGAACGCAACAGCAAATTGAACACTACCATGGTGAAAATGAGTTGGCTCGGCAGACTGCAAAGGCCCTTAAGGATTGGCACAATGCGGCTGAATTTGATTTAATCCGTTCAGCATTGGTTACCGGCACCTCTGGTGTCGTTCCCAAGATGAATGGAATTATCACTGCTATCAGCAAGAGCACTAACACCACAGCCCATAACTCTGGAACAGTTTGGTCGGCAACAGTCTTAAAAGGACTCATGAAGACTAACTGGGACAACAATAATGGCGATGTGGCTACTGACATTTACATGAGTTCATATTTGAAAAGTGAAACTGATGGTTTCACCAATAAGACCAATACGTCTTATACTGGTACTAACCAGAAAGAAATCATCAATGTAGTTGACATTTATGAAACTGGATTCGGCAGAGTTAGTATTATGGCTCACCGATATGTATTTGTTTCCGGTACTGACTCAACAGCCAGAGTTTTGGCTATCAACCCCGATAAGTTAAAAGTCGCCTTTTTAGAAAGACCGTTCATTGATACGGGCTTGGCCAGAAGTGGAGATTATGACTTGCGGGCGGTAGTTGGAAAGATGACGCTGGAAGTCAAAAATCAAGATTCTAACTGGTTCGCCAGTGGATTCATAACTGGAGCTTAAACAGCTTGTTTTGGAGAGAGTAGTCATTAATCTCTCTCCAAATTAATGACAGCAATATGAAGAAGTTCACCAAAAGAGATTTAATCATTGAGTGTGTTAAGGCATACATTCGGAACAACCCCAAAGAATACCAGCTGATTAAAGAAGAAATAGCCAAGAAGCGGGCTTCTATGCCCTGGAATAGTTGGGGAGAGTTCCTTAAAAATGGAAAAGTAGATGAAGATATGGATTACCGATTATCCCTTAGGCTTCCCAAGAGCCTGTATGAAACCATCAACACTGTTTTAAAAGCCGAAAAACATCACGTCTTATTCAAAGCCGATGAACCCAGGGATGCTGACAAGGAATTTAAATGGTTCATGGAAACCTTTAAGGTTTTTGTAGTGCCGGATTTAACCCATAAAAGAGTATTCTAATGTTAAGCCTAACCATGATAGTCAAGCCCACCAAGGAAGAAGCCAAACTTCTGGACAGGGCTTTAAGTTATGTGGCTAAGTATGCGGATGAAATATGCATTACCCAGGCCGGATTACATCCCAGCAAGGATGTTTCCAAGATAATCAAGAAATATAAGGGTAAGGACAGTTTCTTTAAGTGGAATGATAATTTTTCCGATGCTAGAAACTTCAACCTGAAACAAGCCACCCAAAAATACTTCTTTTGGATAGACACTGATGACGTGGTGAGGGGTGCTGAAAAAATACCAGCGCTACTAGAAAGAATGGAAGAGGAAAAGATAGATGTTATTATTATGCACTATCTGTATGATTTTGATATTTATGGTAATGTTTTAGTCCAACACCTAAAGGGTAGGATTGTCAGGCGGGATGCGGTTGAATGGGAGGGAGAAATCCATGAGGACTTCCATGAGCTTAGGCAGCTTAATGCTTTCCTAAATGAGGATGTCCAGGTGTTACACATTACCAATGATGAAAGGATTAAAGAGTCTGGAGAACGAAACCTAAGAATCGCCAACAAGTTTGCCAAGAATCATCCCGGTGATGCCAGGCGCTACTGGCTGATGGGCAATGCTTATCGCTCACTGGATAAAAAAGAAGAGTCGATAATTGAATACCGTAAGTTTATCAAAGAGAGTGGTTCGGATGAGGAGAAGTATCTGGTGCTAATTAATGTTTCAGACATAGAAAGCGGACTATCACTTAAGCAAGCCATTCAAACAGCCAATGAAGCATTAAATCTGAGACCACGTTATCCCAATGCCTATTTCCAACTTGGAAAGTATTTCCACAAACTTAAAAAGAATGAACAAGCCAAAGATTTTATCCTAATCGGATTGACACTGCCCATACCCAAGACCACCATGATTGTCTGGAATCCCAGGGACTTCGATGCCGCACCACTTATGGAGCTGACTGATATTTACTTTGATATGGGAAAGATTAAGGAGGCGGTGGAAACTATTCGGCTGATTGTGAAGATGTATCCCAAAGATAAAGACATTAAGGGCAAATACGAAATACTCCTGGCTGAACTTAAGGAGATGGACTTGGTGGATGACTATGTTAAACAGGCGGAAAAGATAAATGATAAGACCGAGCTCAGGATATTTTTGGAAACTCTGCCGGAAAAGGTCAGAATCCATCCCAAGATGTGTTATCTCAGGAACAAGATGTTTGTTAAGGAGGAATCATCTGGTAAAGATTTGGTTATCTATTGTTCTTATGCTTATCGTGACTGGAATCCAGTAGTGGCTGAAACCAAAGGAGTGGGTGGCAGTGAGGAAGCAGTTATCCAACTGGCAAAGCGTTGGGCATCTGCCGGCTGGAATGTGACAGTTTACAATAATTGTGGGATTCCCAAGGTTTATGACGGAGTTAATTACCGTCCATTTTGGGAGTATAACCACAGGGACAAACAGGACATTACTATTCTCTGGAGACATCCGATGCCGGCTGACTATAAACTAAACTCCAAGAAAGTTTTTGTGGATATGCATGATGTTTTACCCAAAGAAGAATTTACCCAGGAACGGATAGAAAATATAGACATGATATTTTTTAAGTCTCAGTCCCACCGGAAACTCTATCCCAATGTTCCAGATGAAAAGTGCACCATTATTCCCAATGGCATAGACCCAGATGATTTCAAAATTAAGCACATTAAAAATCCATACGCCATTATCAACACATCAAGTCCCGACAGAAGCCTGGAGGGTTGTCTGGATGTTATGGATAAGTTAATCAAATTAAGACCCGATATACACTGGAAATTTATCTGGTATTACGGCTGGGGAGTTTATGAAGAAGTCCATAAAGATAATCCCAAAATGATGCAGTGGAAAAACTCCATAATGGAAAGATTCGATAGGTTAAAGGCTAATGGTTATGCCGAAGGCGGACACATGATTAACCATAAGGAAGTGGCTAAAAAATATCTAGAATCATCATTTTTCCTTTATCCAACCCAGTTTTATGAGATTAGCTGTATCTCAGCCATGAAAGCTCAACTGGCCGGTTGCATACCGGTTACATCTGATTTTGCGGCGCTGGATGAAACTGTTCAATTTGGACACAAGATACACACTGAAGGCAAGAAGTGGTTGACTGAATCAACTTTCGCTGTCGATAATCTAGATAAATACGTGGAATGTATCCTGTTTTACATGGATAACGATATCGACTACCAGGATGAGATGAAACAATGGGTAATTGATAATTATAACTGGGATTTAATCGCAAACCAATGGCAAAAGTATTTGGCAATGTAATCTGTAAAAATGGAATCAGTGAGATACTTAGATGTATGGATTCTATTTATCCAATTTGCGATGAGATTTATGTCTGTGACGACTTTTCTACTGATGGAACCTGGGAACTTTTAAAAAAGTATAAGAGAGTTTATAAGTTAAAACTGTTCCAGCACAAATACGAAGACATGGACAAACAAAGGAATTGGCTCCTTAAGAAGACGCCCATTAATTCATGGATAATAGAAGTTGACCAGGATGAAAAATTAAGTTCACTGGTAACGATTAGGTTAAGGAAATTCCTGGATGAAACTGAAATTGAAAAGCATAATTATCCAATAGTTTTTCCCATACCGTTTTATAACCTGATAGATGATGTTTGCCACCATAGCGAGAAACCAATTTACTATAATACCAATAAGATTTTTTATTACGATGCCGGACTGAGATTCCATGGTGGTTATCACGCTAACCTGTCTTATGACGGCAGTAGCGAGGTTTACCATCAAATCAAACAACCAGAGGTTAGCCAAATGGAAGATGCTGGTGCTTGGGGACTACTCCACTATGCCTGGCTTAATCCCGACCGGATTAAAAATATCAAAGAGGAAGTTAAAAGTGGCAAGCGTGATTATAAGGAATATAAAGACGGATTTAACGATAAACCAAGGATAAAATTTAATTTAACATAATGAAGTATAAAATTTTAACTAACCGTTTTGCCGAATGGAAATATGGAGACATAGCCGACATGGATGATGAGGCTGCCAGGGTTCCCTTAGAAATCGGAGAAATCATCCCTTATATTGAGGGTCAAGAAGAGGAAAAAAAAGAAATAGAAACATTTGTTTGCGATGTATGCGGGAAGGTATGCAAAAACAAGTTGGGGTTAAATTCTCACCGAAGGCAACATGTTAAAAAAGTGTAAAGACTGTGCTCGGTTAAAAATCTCCTGAAAATTTATGAAAACCTATGTAGTCATGCCCCACTATCTGGTTACCGATGAACTGGTTAAGCTGGCTGAAAATGCCCTTAAATCATTCAGGTGTTCAGATGCTATACTGATTTCAGTAGATGATGGCAGTCCCATAGGCAAGGAAGTTTTAATAAACAACTCGGACTATTATTTAAGAAATGAAAAGAACTCTGGATTTGCTCCAACCTGCAATAAGGGATTCAGGTGGATAATGGAACACGAAAAAGATGACTGCTACATTGTCTGTGCTAATAACGACATTGAGGTAAATAAGCGGGTAATACCAGCGCTGATAGAACCGTTTGAAAAATATCCAGACGTGGCTATTACCGGAATAATCTCTACCCGTGAAAAGCAGTGGGAATACAAACCATTAGAAGATGCTTCGTGGGACATGATAGCCTCTGGCGGGTTACTCTACGACCGGATGCAGGATGGCGGACTCTGGATGAGTAAAAAGAGTGTTTTGGAAAAGATAGGAATATTTGATGAACAGTTTATACGGGGAGGTTATGAAGATGTAGATTTATTCCTTAGAGCCAGAGATACCTATGGGATGCAGATAATTATGAGTGGACACGCCATTTATTGGCACAAGCAGGGAGCAACCAGGTGGAACTGTGAAAACAACGGATTTATAAATAATTTCGGATTCGAGTCAAAATCCATAGAAAATGAAAACCTGAAGAGATTTATTAATAAATGGAAGTTTAATCCACATTCAAGACAAATATGGAAAAGTCTGCCTATAAGGACATAAAACTAGATATTGGCTGTGGGGATAATAAAAAAGATGACACTTGGGCATATTTTACCCCAAGCCATCCGCTGTATAAGATTTATAAGCCAAAACCCTGGGTCGTAAAATATATTAATTGGACACCAGATAATATGGAATTAATTTTAACTAAAACAAAATGATACTTTATAACGCTAGTACATCGTCTGGACTGGCCAATTATACCAGATTCCTAACCAACACCAATACCACTACTTATGCAGCGGCTGATTTATACGCCTCCATAAATATGTGGTACCACACCGCAGTTAATGAGGTGCTCCAATCTATGGATGATTGGGATTTTCAGGGTGAATACGCAACGGCCTCATTAGTCGCTAGTCAGCAGGAATATACCCTCCCCACCGACCTGATTAAAATTAAACGGGTAGAGATAACTTATGATGGAACTAACTGGTATCCAGTTTCTCCGATTGACATAAACCAAATCAGTGACCCAACTGATAGCACATCAGTTACTAATGATTTTGCAACATCGAGTCCCTATTATGATTTGATGGATGGTTCACTTTTCCTTTATCCAGTTCCAACCTCTAATGTAACTGATGGACTTAAAATTTGGTATGAAAAAGAAGCTACTGAACTTTCAGGAGCCACAGATGAACCAAATATTCCAGAAGCCTATCAAAAGATTCTCTGTTATGGAGCCGCTAAGGATTATTTTGAAAAGTATTCTGAGCGTGAAGGATTCACCAATAAGCGAAATTTAATACAACAGAACTACAACGACTTATTAGAAAGAATGAAAGAGTTTTATAATACTAAAAATCAAGACCGTAATTATGTTATTCAACCGGGTTACGTTGATTATGATTACGACCCAAATAAATGACCACCAGTTGGACTGAAAGAACAGAACCATCAGCTACCTCTTATACTATAAGGACTAAACCATCTACCACCTGGGATATGCATGATTCCATTGAAAAAATATGGGCTAAAATGGATGATACTTGGGCTTCTACTGAAGATACTTGGGCACAATTAGGATTAACAACTTATACAACTAGAACAAAACCATAATATGAATACTGGAAGGACACATTTTAAAAAGGGAATGGTTCCTTGGAATAAGGGTAAAATTGGTATTATGCCAACTGCATGGAATAAAAAAGATAAGATTGAAATAAGGTGTCACTGTTGTTCTAGGTTATTTTATGTTTCACCATGTAGAAGCAATAGTGCAAAATTTTGTTCTCGTTCTTGCCACGCCAAAATAAAATTTAAGGGCAATAAAATAAACTTAGGAAGAGTAAAATCACCCGAATGGATTGAAAGAATGAAAAAATGGTGCGTATTTTATGGAGAAAAAAATCCAAAATGGAAGGGTGGTATATCAAAAAATAATCCATATAAACACTATAAAAATTCTTTATATAAAAAATGGAGAAAAAATATTTTTATAAGGGATGATTATACTTGTAAAAAATGTAATAAACGTGGTGTAGAACTGCATCCACATCACATTAAATCATATACTAAATTTCCAGATTTGAGGTATGACGAAAACAACGGAATAACTCTTTGTGTTCCTTGTCATAGACATCTTCACTTTGGACACTAAACATATTTCTACTTTAACCACAATTTTGGAATCAGACAAAATATCTGATAGCCGAGCAGTAATCAATACAAACTTCTCAAACCTTAATACAGATAAGGAGGAGGTTTCTAATAAGGACACCAATACTTCTCTTGGAACTTCTGATACAAAATACCCTTCTCAAAATGCTGTTAAGGCTTATGTAGATGAAAATAAAGGTGGAGGAATGAATAACCTCATTAAAAACGGAAACTTCATCAATAACTCTACTAATGGTTATGGAGGAACTCCCGATGACTGGACTTCTTCTAATGCCAATCCAGTGCAAGGCGGATTTCCTTCAATGACCAAACAAGAACTTATTGACCTTTTAGGAATTACTGATGAAGATATTGAAGGACTTTGGAATTTAAATGAAGCCAGTGGAGATGCGATTGACCTTTCAAGTAATGGATATGATTTAACAGATACAAATACCGTTGGGGCTTCCGAAGACGGTTTAATGGGTAAAGCGAGAGATTTTGAAGCAGATAATTCTGAATATTTTCAAATCGCTAATGCGTCATCTCCAAACCTTGATATAGCAGGGAATTCTACATTTTTCGCATTTGTTAAACCAGAATCACTTTCTGAATCATCTGTTGTTTCAAAACGAATAACAGGTCACGCCAAAGATTTGAAAATATATGCTACTGGAAAGTTTGCATATATTCATAATGGAACAAGCATAGGTCAAGTCATTTCAGATATTACCCCCGAAGTTGGTAAATGGTATTTAATAGTTGGAATTACAGATGTTTCAAATACAAAACTGAAAATATGGGTAAATGGAATTAAGAAAGAATCTGCCTATACTGGAACAGCAGATACTTCAATCGCTTCTCCATTTACAATCGGACGACTTGGAGATTTTGACGGACAGTATTTTGATGGTCTTATCCAAAATGCTGGCGTTCTTTCAGTTGCCCTAACTGATTCACAAGTAAAAAAACTTTTCGCCGCTACTTCATATCGGGGAATGAAAATAAGACGAGCCACGGACAACGCTTCACTTACTCAAGCCTTGCCCGAAGATTTGGTTGAAAGACTGCGAGGCAAAGATATTTCAATCGTTGCAAAAGCCTATCAAACAGTCGCTTCCACAATGCAAGTTTCTATCAATGACGGAACGGAAACAGCTTCGGAAACCAACACCACAGTAGACGCTTGGCAAAATATCGGAGTGACGAAAACTATTTCAGACACCGCTCAATCAATCACGCTGGCTCTTAAACACTCCACAACTGACGGCAACACTTGGTTCAAAGAAGTTTCAGTCTATGAAGGCTCAAGTCTTGTTTATGTGTGGTATCCAAGTTATGATGATATAGCGAGATTTCCGAGACTTTTGAAGATGGATATTCCAGCAATTATTTCAGGCTATCAATTTGAAGAAAAAAAGTGGTTTGATTGGACACCCATTTTATCATATTACGGTTCTATGACTGCTTCATCTGTAACTATACAAAAAGCGAAATTTTTTATTGATGGAAAATATGCAAATGCTGAATTATCAGTAGACCAGACATTTGGAGGAACTTTAAGTTTTTCTTGGTATGCATCTTCGCCTTTCTCAAAATCATCTTCTGAATTAAATGATACTCCTAATGTTGGATATTTTCTATTTAATAATTCAGTTCAAGATATTGGTATTTGTAGGTTTAATACTCTTGGATTTCAATTTATGAAAAGAGATGCTTCTAATTTTCATAACTCCGCATCAACTACTCGTGCGAGTTTAGTTTCAATTTTATTGGATTAACTACGAAATAGACTAATATATACATAAGACTTTTATCTAATCTTAAACTAAACATATATGGCGAAGACATTTGGAGATTGGTACAAGGGCGAGGGAAAATCCAAGTACGACCAAAACGGCTTTGATGACACCTCAAATATAGATGTACATACAGAAATTGGTTCTGCTCGGTGCCAATATGCGTTGGCGTCTGAATCTACCACTCCCAATGAAGCCTGTGTGTCAGCCATAGTTCCAGACGGAACGGTTTACTTTTTCTCTACCACTACTGGAAAGATTTGGAGTAGGACTACGGCTGGAGTTTATGCTCTTGCTAAAACCAATACTAACACCGCCCATAGGGGAGCAAGATACTTCAATGGCAAACTCTATTACTGGACAGCCACTAAAATCGGACATTATGACCTAGCTTCAACTTGGACAGATACCTGGCAGACACTTTCAAATTCAAATGGTAGGGGTTCAGCCATCCTCAACCTTTCATTATTCATCGCTGATGGTAACGATATTTCTGCTGTAGATTCGTCAGGAACTTGGTCGCAATCAGCCCTAGACTTGGAAACCAACTGGATAGCCACTGACCTGGTAGCGGTAGGAACTGACCTTTTAATTGGCACGGTAAACTCAACCAATAACGGCAAATGCAAAGTCTTTCTTTGGGATACCTATTCTCCCAGTTGGACTACCGAAGATGATGTCTATGAATCAGGGATAAATTCGTTCATTGAAACTGACAACATTATTTTTGCCCAATGTGGAGCGTCAGGAAATCTTTATTACTGGACAGGAACTAGAATGGAACGCTTTGGAAAGATTCGGGGCATCACAACCACCAACACAGCTACGGCTCATGCTTTAAAAACAAACCTTAATGGTAAGACGTTAATCGCCAACTCAACCAAAGTTTATTCAATCCATCGTGAAGACAAAGATATGGGATTCGCTATTGCCTGCGAATATACCTGCACCACAGGCACAATTTCATCAATAATATCCCAAGGTTCTCAACTTTTGGTTTCTACCGGTTCAAACATAGACAAAATCGGGGCTAACTACGCCACAGCGACCATAGACACTCCAGAATCACAGGGAAAATACCAAGGCGTGGTGGTTCAATATGATTCATTGCCAGCAGGAACTTCTATTGGGATAGGAACAAAAGTAGATTCAGCAACTTCATTTACTACTCAAACCACCATTACGGATACAATTAGAAAGATAGTCTATTTTGACGGTTCTCTAGGTAATGTTAATTGGCTCCAAGCCCAGATTACTCTTACCCCAGCTACTACCTCAACACCAATAATTAAAGCTATTAAAATAATCTAATGGAATTTAACACTGTAGAAAATCCACTTCAAGAACAACCTTTTAATATAGAACAGGTTGGTGGTGAGTATTTTTCTAATGTTAAAAGAATACGTTCTGGTGATGGAAGTTTTTTAATAGCTAATGGAAAAATAGAACTAAGAGATTCTAGTGGAAATATAATAGTTTTAATTGATGCAAATGGCTAAGGTTAAAATATTGAAATCCGGAGAAACTGATATTAAAAGCACAGATATTTGGAGATTTTCTTTTCATTCAGACTATCCTACATTTAAAATTTCAGAAGCAAAAACAGATACTATCCACTTATTAGCTGGTAATGATACTGCTTATGTAGATATAACTCACGGGCTAGGATATAATCCAATATTTTTCTGTTATGTTTTAAAAGGAACTAAGGCATATCAAGTTCCTTATAATATGGCTACTGATATAACTATCACTGGAGAAAGTGGACCAACTGAAGTTTGGTTAAACAACGAACTTATAGACGCAAATACATTAAGAGTTGGGGTATATATTCCTTATGATTACGCTGATGGAAATGAAGATTTTACGGTTAATGTTTTATTTATGTTAGATGAATTTTAGTTTATGGGCGGAGTATTTAAAATAGCAAAATCTGGAGGAAATGCTTTGACTGACGCAGAAAAAGATTTAGTTTTTACCAGTGAAAGAAGTTGTATTATGGAAATGTTTTCAGGTTATGTTGATGTAGTTACCAATGAAATTGGTATAGGAACTGGAAGTTTTACTCATAATTTAGGATATAGACCAGCATATTATTGTTTTGTTAGAGACCCTGACGCTACTGGCAATTGGTATCCACTACACGATGGAAATATGGGATTGATAGCTAATGTTGATACGACAAAGATTTATTTTAGTATAGATAAAGAAGAAAATAAGACATATAAAGTTTATTATTCAATTTGGGGAAATCAACAAGATAATGATACCGGAACAGGAAATTCTAATGTAAGTGGAAATTTAAGAGTTGCAAAATCAGGATATGATGCCTTAACTGAAACAGATGCTAGAAATATGCAATTCTTTAGCGGTAAAAATACATTTAAGGTTGATTCTGCATTATCAGGAAGCCATACAGAAAATAATATAGCTACTGATGATGTAACGATAATAACAATTGCACATAATTTAGGATATGTTCCATACGCATTTGTTCTATGTTCTACATTCGGACATATGCTACCAGATTCAACATTTGTTTTTCCATCATTCAGTTATTATGTAAATTCAACCAATTTGGTGATAGAAATAGTAGATTTTTCAGAAGCTCCAACATATAATGCAACATTCAAGTATAAAATTTTAAGAGATAAGATAGCCTAAATAGTGGAAGCAATTTCAAAAAATTGTCCAACTAGAAAATAGAAATATCGCAATAGGATAATTCCAACTGCGGTGAATCAGGATGGAATAATGTTTCATAAATTAAAATAATTTTAAAAATAATATGGCAGATACAATAGACCCGCAGTCTGGCAACGTAGTCCACCCAGCGGTTACGGTTCCTAATTTCACGGCAGACCTGAATAATGTTTTCTCAACCTCAAACATCAATCAGTACGCCACCAATCCGACTGCGGCACCGGATGACCTTTTGAACATCCGCAATACCATCTACAACGAACTGGGGATACCCAATCTACAGAAACAATACCAAGACATCTATAAGGGAGTCCTGGGTTATGATTTGACGACAGCCGCTCAACAGCAGGCTATTGAGGGTCAACCCGTATCTATGAATGTAATTCGTGGTTCTCAGGCTCAAGCGGCCAATCAAAGAGCGCTTCAAAGACAGGGGTTGGTAGCTCAAGCTGATGTGGCTCAAAGTGCTCTTCAGGCGGCTCTGGGCGAAGCTGGGGTGCAATATGGAATAAGGGCTAACGAAGTTGAACAGAAACGCAACCTGATTCTCCAATATCCTGGAGCCAAGATTACCTTTGGTGATTCAATGGATTCTATAGTTGGCAAACTAAACACCTACCAGAAACAGGAAGAAAAAGACGCTTATAAAAAGGAACTTAAGAAAATGGCTATGTCACTGGGAGTCAAAACTTCAGGAAACACCAAGGCCCTAGAGAAACGGATAAGCAAAGTTAATAAGAATGCCAGAAAGCAAGCCGAAGAAGAAGCTAATCTGAAACTGGAAGCTATGCGGTGGGATATCGCCAATACCAAAAGTACCATAGCTAATCGAGGTGCATCCAGTGGGTTAGATGCAATATCTCAGCAAATTAAACAACAACAACTTGAAGCTCTTAAATATGAAAATTCACCAGAATATAGAGATTCCATAAGGAAAGCAGCTGAAACAGATAGAAATATTAAAGAACAACAATTAAGGGCACTGGAAACAGAGAATAAAGCAATCCAGGATTCTATAAGCAATGTAAGTGATTTTAAGTGGAATAATCCATTTACTTGGTAATATGGGAATATTGTCTAAAATAGGAGAATACTTTAAACCAACTAAAAAAGTCAGAGTCAGGGATGTTGTGCGTGAAGCTGGATATTTGATTCCGATGGTAAAATATTTCGGAGAAGGAGGTTCTTTAAAAAGTTTTCCAGGAGAAGCTTTAAAAAATTTTAAAAACGCTTATCTTGACCCACCCAACTTAGACCCCTATGAAAATGATGTCCAAAGACTTCTTAAAGAACAAATTAAGAAGATTTCTTTAGAAATGAAAAATGAGCAGACTGGTCTTTTTGGGGTTAAAAATAAGGATAGTTATGACCGATTAAGGTCAATGTCCATTGATTTAAGCAATCAGTATATGGAAGCAGGGACTCCAGAATTTCATAAATTCCTAGCTTCGGAAAAGATAAACAGGGCACTGGCTTTTGAGGGAACAGCTTCAATGGAAAAATCAGCAGCCTCTAAATT
>Ga0172376_10003702_pt1 | contig 17925 bp, 16 predicted proteins | sample Lak35m_FD_121114 | JGI IMG/M metagenome (GOLD analysis project Ga0172376, IMG submission 121114) | Freshwater microbial communities from Kabuno Bay, South-Kivu, Congo - kab_092012_35m | ecosystem: Environmental > Aquatic > Freshwater > Lake | place: Democratic Republic of the Congo: South-Kivu... | reverse complement strand
TTCTGAAAAAGAAGACATGAAGGCGCCTGCTGTCCTGGCAAGGGTAAACGGAAAAGCTTTTCTGGAAAATCCAAGACTTCGTGAAGAGGTTTTTGGTCCATTTTCACTCTTTGTTTGCTGTGATCATCAGGAAGAACTTGAAAAAGTCTGGTCTTCCTTTGAAGGCCAGCTCACCACGACCATTTTTGGCACAGACCAGGATCTAAGGGACAATCAGGCGCTGATCAGAGATTGTGCAGGATTTGCAGGAAGAATTGTCTTCAACGGAGCGCCAACAGGTGTTGAAGTAGCCCATGCTACTGTACATGGTGGTCCGTATCCCGCCACAACAGATGGCCGGGTTACATCGGTAGGAGCTGATGCCATTAAGCGTTGGGTGAGGCCGGTTTGCTGGCAGGATTGTCCTGATTTTCTGCTTCCGGACGCGCTGAAAAGCGATAATCCCCTGAACTTGTGGCGAAAAATAAATACGTCTTTTTCCAAAGAAAAAATATAGCTTCATCATGGAAAAAAAGAGATTTTTCTGCATTGACGCCCATACCTGCGGAAATCCTGTCCGAGTGGTCGCCGGTGGAGGCCCCGTACTGGAAGGAGACACCATGATGGAAAAGAGGGCCCATTTCCTGCAATCCTATGACTGGATTAGAAAAAGTCTTATGTTCGAGCCCCGGGGTCACGATATGATGAGCGGCAGTATCATTTATCCTCCCTGTCAGCCTGAAAATGATGCCGGTATTTTGTTTATCGAAACCAGCGGATGTCTGCCCATGTGTGGTCATGGAATGATAGGCACCGTTACTGTTGCCATAGAAGAGGGACTTATCCTCCCGAAAACACCGGGATTTTTGTCGCTTGAAACACCTGCAGGTTTGATTGGCGTTTCCTACACCCTGTCCGGAAATAAAGTGTCCCGCGTAAAACTGGTCAATGTACCTTCCTTTTTGTACCGCGAAAGCCTGCCTGTAGATTGTGAACTCGGAAATATCCTGGTTGATGTAGCCTATGGAGGAAATTTTTATGCCATAGTAGATCCCCAGGAAAATTTTTCCGGCCTTGAAAACTATGCTGCCGATGACCTCATTCGCTTTAGCAGGGAGATACGCCAGAATCTGAACAAGGAATATACCTTTGAGCATCCTGAAAACGCAAATATACAGGGATGTTCCCACGTACTTTGGGCAGGCAAAACCCTTGCGGACACCTCAACCGCAAGAAATGCTGTATTTTATGGAGACAAAGCCATCGATCGGTCACCCTGTGGTACAGGTACATCCGCGCGAATGGCACAGTGGCATGCCAAAGGTTTGCTGAAAAAGGAAGAAACTTTTATACATGAAAGTTACATCGGAAGTGTCTTCAGAGGCACCATTGAAGAAGAAGTGAATGCCGGGCCCTATCAGGCTATTATTCCGGGCATTGAAGGTTGGGCAAAAATATATGGCTACAACACCATTCTGGTTGATCCGGCAGATGACCCCTATGCCGCAGGGTTTCAGGTTATTTGATTCGAAAGAGTGGCATTTATTTAGCCAGGTACTCCATCTGATAGTCGCCAATGTGTTTTTCACTGTCTTTAATCTTTCGCTGCTGTGACAAATAGTTCCTTAAGCCCAGAAGCAAAATCAGTAAAGAGGAGGAAAACAAAAGTATTTCCAGTAAAAAACTGTTTTCTATTTTCAACAGGTTTCTGATACTCAGTCCTGCCACCAAAAAATACAATGCTGTACGCACAAAAGAAAGTAATGTGGTCTGATTGGCCAGTATGGTGCGTTGTAATGCGAGTTTTTCACGCAAAATAAGATCTTTGTTCATGTGAGAAATAGTGTTTTCAGATAAAAATACAAACAAGTCTTATGGTATAAATAATCTTGTTTGCCTAAGGTTTAATTTCCTTTATAAAAAGAAATACCTGTTTGAACATTATTAAAAATACACCTTTGATTTTTGTGTGATCGCCTCATGCTCATTTCAAAAGATGTTTGCGTCGGGGCATCCCATTAATAAAAAAACATAATGAACCAATACAACCCACCTGTGCACCACAGGCGTTCTATACGGTTAAAAGGATACGATTATGCACAGGCAGGATTGTATTTTATAACCATTTGTGTTCAAAACAGGAAATGTTTGTTTGGGAAAATCTCCGGGGCAAACCCTCGTGGTTGCCCCGATAATGCGAATTGTAACGAATTGATATTAAACCCCGCGGGTAAAATGATTGAAACAGAATGGTTGGATTTGAAAATACGTTTTCCCCACATTGAATTACATGAATACGTGGTAATGCCCAGTCATTTTCACGCCATTTTGGAAATTGTCGATATGATGGATGGGGTTGCCCCCAATGATACCGATACCCAACATGGAAACATCAATAATGAAATAGAAATGGGGCAACCACGAGGGTTTGCCCCTCCCAACAATAAAACAATTGGTGATATGATGGCTGCCTTCAAATCAAAAACAACGGTGGAATATATTCGTGGTGTAAAAAATTTGGGCTGGCCACCATTTGATGGCAAATTATGGCAACGTAATTATTACGAACACATAATTCGTAATGAACACTCCTATCAAACCATTTCAAAATACATAACCAATAACCCTGCTAAATGGGCAGTAGATAAATTTCGTGTCTGTACAATCCGAACAAATATTAGAAGAATTTTTTATTGCCCATTACAAAAAATGGGATTACAAATACATAACGGTCCATAATGAAGTACACCCTGTTTTTATCAGAAAAGTTCAGGGTTACCTTAAATACATATCCTTTCAGATCAGGCGCATATTGAGATGGGTTAAACGCGCTTTTTTAGGTCCGTTTCGAAACGAATAAGTAATACAAATTTTGACATTGTGCTGAATCTCTTAAACAATTATTTGGTTTTTTGAAATAGCCAAAACCCTTCGCCAAAACAACACCTTTTCAGACAAAGGCTGGATATCTTGGCCCGACTGGCTGGGTAAGCCTTAGTACTTTGGGCTCCGGTGTAACCACTGCAACAGCTTAATTCCAGGAAGCATATAAACTTTTTTTAGGCATATCTGTATATTAAAGGAATAAGAAAACGAATACATGTATACCAAAAACTATCTGGTTTTTTTCTCCCTGATTTTTTCTTCTTTCCTTTTTGCACAAACGCCCAATAGTTTTACTATTCGGGGAAAAGTAACTGACTCCGAAGGTGCTGGTCTTGAATTTGCGACCATCTCTGCGCATGCGCTGAAGGACAGTGCCCTGCTCGGTGGGGTTTTGACAGAAACCGATGGTGTTTTTACTTTGAGTATCCCGACAAAAAACATATATCTCGTTGCCGAATACCTGGGGTACGAGAAAAAGATCATTCAGAATATAGCCTGGTCGTCCGATAAGGGGGATGCGGGAACTATCATTTTATCCGGCACCAATGTATCCCTGGAAACAGTGGAAGTGGTCGCGAAAAAGAATGAAACGCAGTTTGCCCTGGACAAAAGGGTATTTAATGTTGGCCAGGACCTATCCAACAAAGGCGGCAATGCCGTAGATATCCTGGACAATGTACCTTCTGTTACGGTCGATATTGATGGTGGTGTGAGTTTGCGGGGGTGCTCAAATGTGCGGATTCTGATTGACGGCAGACCGAGTGGGTTGCTGGGCAATGATGGCAGCAGCGGGTTGAAATCCATTCCTGCCAGTATGATAGACCGCGTAGAAGTCATTACCAACCCTTCTGCCAGATATGAAGCGGAAGGTATGTCGGGAATCATTAATATTGTTTTGAAAAAAGATGCAAAGAAAGGCGTAAACGGATCCTTTGACCTATCCTCGGGCTATCCGCTGCTCTTTGGCACCAGCGCAAATGTCAACTGGAGAAGAAAAAATGTCAATTTTTTTGTCAACTATGCCTTAAACCAGAATACCAATCCGGCAGATGGTTATGCATATCAGGAGAGATACTCCTCACCGACAGGAAGTCCGGTTGCAGCAACCCATATCGTTCGTGACGGTTCGAGAAATACGTTGTCCAACAGCATTCGCGGAGGTATAGATTATACGCTTAGCCCTAAGGATGTGCTTACCGCTTCCGTTCTGTTCCGGTACAGCGTGGGTAACAGCCTGATTCCGGTTCACTATTACGACTATAACTTTCTGCCCGGTCAGGACAGGGACCGTTTTCTGATACCTACAAACAATTACACCCTGCGGACGGAAGAAGAAAATGAAACAAGCCCGACGCTGGAATATGCCATTAATTATAAACGCAGTTTTGCGAGAGAAAATGAAACCCTGACGGCTTCGTTCCAGTTTTCTTAGAATGATGAAAAAGAGTTAAGCGACTATGATGAATCCTATTTCCTCAACCGCATACTTGAAAATAATATTGTCAGACAAAAAACTACCGGAGATGAAAAACAGGGCAGTATGGTTTTCCAGGCTGACTATGTGCTTCCGGTAAACAAAAACACCAAATTTGAAGCCGGAATCCGAAGTGGGATCCGTAATATTGGCAATGATTTTCTGGCAGAACAGCTCATCAACGGTCAATGGACTATTCTCCAGAATCTTTCCAATACATTTACCTACCATGAAAATGTGGAAGCCGTTTATACTATTTTTGGCAGTAAAACAGGTCGATTTTCATATCAGGGCGGTCTCCGGGGGGAGTATACGTATTTAAAAACAGCTCTCGTCAATACCGGAGAAGAATATCCCCGAGATTTTTTTCAACTTTTTCCAAGCGGGCATGTCAACTATGAATTTCAGGACCAGAACCAGCTTCAGCTGAGTTACAGCCGCCGCATTAGGCGTCCCGGTTTCTGGGAACTCAATCCGTTTATCAATTTTACCGACAGCCGAAATCTGTATGCGGGAAATCCAAACCTCAATCCGGAAACGACCGACAGCTATTAACTTGGCCATATGAAATTCTGGGAGAAAGGAAATATAGGCACCAACCTGTACTACAGAAACACACAGGATGTAATCCAGCGGTGGCGTGAGTTTAAAGATGACGGAACATCTTTTGCGCAACCTCTAAACCTGGCATCTTCTGTGAATTATGGCGGAGAGTTTTTATTTGCCTATACCGCAAACTCCTGGATGCGCCTGGATGGTAATGTGAATTTTTTTAGAAACACTATATCCGGAACCTACAGGAATACAGACCTGAGCGCTGATTCCTACAGCTGGTTTTCCAGAATAGGAACCCGGTTTTCTTTCTGGAAAAATGCCGATGTACAGCTTAGATTCAATTATCGAGCGCCGGTGAGAATACCTCAGGGCTGGCGGAAAGATCAGTACATCATCGATATAGCCTTTAATAAGGATTTTTTCAATAACAACATGAGTTTTACTATTGCGGCCCGGGATTTACTCAATTCCCGCAGGCAGAATATTGAAATAGGGGGCGAGGGGTATGACTTTTACGAACGTTCCGAGCAGCAATGGCGGCGCGCACCTGTCATAGCTACCTTGTCCTACAGACTAAACAGCGCCAAGAAGAAGTCAGGCCGAAATGATGGTGAGGGCTTTGAAAATAGTTCTGAAATATAGTTTTCTTATTAATTTATAGGATATTTGCACTTCCAACATACCAAAGGCACATGCTGCTACACATCCATAAATCAAAAATCCACCGCGCCGTCATCACGGAAGCTAATCTGCAATATGTCGGTTCGATAACCCTAGATGAAGATCTCATGGATGCGGCTCAGCTCCTGGAGGGAGAAAAAGTATTGATCGTGAATAACAACAATGGCGAACGTTTTGAAACGTATGTCATCAAGGGGCCTCGGGGATCCGGAACCGTTTGCCTCAATGGTGCTGCTGCCAGAAAGGTGTTGCCCGGGGATGTAGTTATCATTATGTCTTTTGCACTTATGACACCGGAAGAAGCCCGAAATTATAAGGCTATAACTGTTTTTCCCGATGAAAATAACCGCCTTACCTGAAAATCGGTAAAAATGTGTATTTAGTACAATTATTGATGCCTTTATCTCGAAACCATGCCTAATGTTTTGTTGATAAAGGTGACGTCATGACGACATAAAAATAAACTTATGACAAAAAGTCTCCTTCAGGTTTTAAAAACATTGGTTTTCTTTTCCGTGGGCTTTTTTGTATTGTATCTGGTTTACCAAAATCAAAATACGGCATATCTTGAAGATTGTAAACTGAAGGGTATCTCTTCCGAAGACTGCAGTCTACTCAAAAAAGTAGGGCAGGATATAGCTTCTGCAAATTACTGGTGGATTGGTTTTTCCATGTTGCTCTTTATGGTTACCAATCTTTTCAGGGCATTGCGGTGGAAAATGATGCTGGAGGCGATGGAATATAAAACCTCTTTGTTCAATCTGTTTGGAACCATCATGGTCAATTATCTGGCCAATCTGGGTATTCCCCGATCGGGCGAGATACTGCGTGCCGGGATGCTTTCCGGATACGAGAAAGTACCGGTAGAAAAAGTGCTGGGAACCATTTTTACAGATCGCATATTTGACGTCATCTGTCTGGGGCTTGTTATTTTACTGGCATTGTATTTTGGGGGTAGTGATTTTTCTGATTATCTGAATAAAAACGCCCGGTGGTCAATGGAAATTCCCGGGTTCTCTGCCGCGCCTTTAGGGTGGGCATTGATACTGGTGGGCATTATCATGAGTTTCGTGGCATTCTGGTATTACAGGCAATCCATTCTGCATTCTGCTCTAGGAAAAAAGGTTTGGGATAAAATTAAAGGATTTTACTTCGGGGTGGCAAGCGTGCGCAAAGTGTCGAGTATTCCCCTTTTCCTGTTTTATACTGCCGGTATCTGGATCATCTATTACTTTATGCTTTATGTGAGTTTCAGTGCTTTTGGTCCAACCACCGAACTGGGGCCCATTGCAGCACTTATGGTATTTACATTTGGCAGTTTGGGTATATTGTTTCCGTCGCCAGGAGGTATGGGTAGTTATCATATGCTGGTGGGAGAAAGTCTGGGCATATACGGCGTTTCCGGAAGTGACGCGTTTGCTTTTGCCAACATTGTCTTTTTTTCCATTCAGATTGGCGTAAATGTAATTTTTGGATTTCTGTTTTTGATTTTACTACCATTGTATAATAAACCAAAAGAATTAAACTGATTTTTCAACACTTAATTTTTAGTCAAATGAGCAGTTACAGAAAAGAAAAAGACAGCATGGGATATATAGATGTTCCTGCTGAAAGATATTGGGGCGCTCAAACGCAGCGATCATCGGAAAACTTTAAAATAGGCGGACACAGGATGCCGAAGGAAATTATAGATGCCTTTGCCGTTTTAAAGATGGCTGCAGCACAGGCAAATGCCGATCTCGGTGTGCTGTCAACGGAGAAAAAAGCCCTTATTGAGAAAGTTTGCCAGGAAATACTTGACGGAAAACTTTATGACGAATTTCCTCTGGTCGTTTGGCAGACGGGATCCGGAACCCAGTCCAATATGAATCTGAATGAAGTTATTGCCAACCGCGGACATGTTATGCATGGAGGTCATTTGATGGATGAGAAAAAAATACTGCATCCAAATGATGATGTAAATAAATCACAGTCCTCCAATGACACTTTTCCTACCGCCATGCATATAGCAGCCTACCGCGTACTGGCCGATGTAACGATACCGGGACTTGAAATACTAAGAAATACCCTGCACGAAAAGTCACAGCGATTCATGGACGTGGTAAAAATAGGCAGAACCCATTTTATGGATGCCACGCCGCTTACCCTTGGACAAGAACTAAGCGGATATGTCGCTCAGCTGGATTTTGGTATTGCTGCCATTAAAAACAGCCTCACGCACCTTTCAGAAATTGCTTTGGGTGGAACAGCTGTCGGTACCGGACTCAATACGCCAGACGGATATGATGTGCTTGTTGCCCGTAAGATTGCCGAAATTACTGGTCTGCCTTTTGTCAGCGGCAAAAATAAATTTGAAGGTCTTTCGGCACATGATGCTATTGTGGAAGCTCATGGTGCACTGAAAACAGTAGCTGTTTCCCTGATGAAAATTGGTAACGATATCAGAATGCTGGCTTCAGGACCGCGATGTGGAATCGGCGAAATCACCATTCCTGAAAATGAACCCGGCTCTTCCATCATGCCCGGAAAGGTCAATCCTACGCAGTCTGAAGCCCTCACTATGGCCATGGCACAGGTTATGGGTAATGATGTGGCTATCAATATTGGTGGTATGAATGGCCACTTTCAGCTAAATGTTTTCAAACCGGTAATGATCTACAATTTTCTGATGTCTGCTAATCTGATTGGCGATGCCTGTGTAAGTTTTAATGAACATTGTGCTGTTGGTATTGAGGCCAATCTGCCACGAATACAATATAACCTTGAAAATTCCCTGATGCTTGTTACGGCTCTAAATACCAAAATTGGGTATGATAAGGCCGCCGAAATTGCCAAAAAAGCCCATAAGGAAAACACAACCCTCAGGCAGGCTGCCGTAAGCCTGGGTTATCTGACCTCTGATGAGTTTGACGCCTGGGTAAAGCCAGAAAATATGATCTAAGCGTTTTATGCAGACGCTTAAAAGGTTTTTATTGGGATTGTTGTAAATTTGCAAACATTTTAAAATCAGAAATAAAATTTAACATGCCTTATTTATTCACATCAGAATCCGTATCAGAAGGCCATCCGGATAAAGTTGCAGACCAGATATCCGATGCACTGGTTGATCATTTTCTTGCATTTGACTCTGATTCCAAAGTTGCCTGTGAAACACTGGTAACTACGGGACAAGTCATTCTCGCCGGTGAGGTTCGTTCAAATACCTATCTGGATGTTCAGCAAATTGCACGGGATGTGATTAAAAAAATCGGTTATACACGCTCTGAATATATGTTTGAAGCCCATTCTTGTGGTGTACTTTCTTCCATACACGAGCAGTCTGCCGATATTAACCGTGGAGTAGTGCGGGAAAATAAGGAGGACCAGGGTGCAGGAGATCAGGGTATGATGTTTGGCTATGCGACAGATGAAACTGAAAACTACATGCCTCTGGCATTGGATATTTCGCATAAAATTCTTCAGGTACTTGCTGCGGTACGCAAGGAAGGGAAGGAAATGACCTATCTGCGTCCCGATTCAAAATCACAGGTTACGATAGAATATTCTGATTCGCATCAGCCTCTTAAAATCGACAGTATCGTCGTATCTACACAGCACGATATGTTTGACCCTTCCGAGGATGTTGTTTTGAATACCATAAAAAAAGATATCATTGAAAGCATCATTCCCCGGGTTGCTGCCTTATATCCTGCCCATATCAGAAATCTCTTTGAAGGTTCGATAACGTATCATGTCAATCCTACAGGTAAGTTTGAAATAGGAGGTCCTCATGGAGATACCGGGTTGACCGGCAGAAAAATTATTGTTGACACTTATGGTGGAAAAGGTGCTCATGGTGGGGGGGCGTTTTCAGGAAAAGACCCAAGCAAGGTAGACCGGTCTGCTGCTTATGCGACCCGTCATATTGCCAAAAACCTGGTGGCTGCCGGTGTGTGTAAGGAGGTTTTGGTACAAGTGTCCTATGCCATAGGGATTGCACGGCCTACCAACATTTATGTCAATACTTACGGCACTTCAAAGGTAAACTTGAACGACAGCGAAATCGCACAAATCCTATATGGTCTTTTTGATATGAGACCTTATGCCATTGAACAGCGTTTGAAATTGCGTACTCCTATCTACAGTGACAGCGCAGCCTATGGGCACATGGGCAGATCGCCTGAAATAAAAAAGCTTGTATTCAGGGATGGGTCGCAAAATAAAAAGGAAGTTGAAGTCGAAACATTTACCTGGGAAAAGCTGGACTACGTAGACAAAGTTAAGTCCGCTTTCGGTTTGTAATTCTTTAATTTTATTGACGGGTCAGGTTTTTTTGCGCCACTCCCTCCAGTTGGTCTGTAGAGTTAGATGATTTGTTGCTCCGGCAAGGTGCATGTAATTAACTCCATAGTCCAATCTAAGGTGTTTTACCCTAATACCTACTCCCAAAGAAAATCCTGACATACTTCTGAGGGGAGGAACCAGCATTTCTCGTCGAGTCATATGCGCATATGCACCGCGAAGCCAGAGATTCTTCTTTTTTCCCAATATAAATTCCCCGCTGAAAAGCGTGTGTCTGAATACATTATCCACAAATCTTTCCAGTGGTTTCTCAGTATTCTGCTCATTAAAAATATTTACTGTTGCATTTTGGCTGGGATCGTCGTATCGGATATTCCACCGGTGCAACTGATGTAAAAGTACCGTAAATCGAAAGGGCAAATATTTCAGCTTTTTAGCATAAGCGAGCTGAATGTCAAAAGGGGCTGAAGCCTTGTCTTGATTGTACGTTTTAAACTCTCCTCCCATATTTTTGAATACCAGTCCGAGGGTTGCTGTTTTTGCTGTATCAAGATAGTACAGAAATCCAACATCTGCTGCCAGTCCAAAGGAGTTATAGGCCTCGAGGCTGCTGTATATCGTTTTTATATTGGTCCCTACAGACAGTTTATTGTCAAAATGCCTGGCAAATCCAAGTGTCAGTGCAGATTCTGCTGCCTGAAATGTTGTATTGTCCCTGTTGCCCGTTATATCCGCATACTGAAATTGGCCATAGTACATTTGTGTCCATCCGACATGGGCAAAAATGCGTGGTTTTTTGACTGAAAAACCATAATCTACCTGTGTATGCTGAATATCCGCAAAATGAAACTGATGGGACAAGGACGCCTGTCCGGAAGTTTCTTCCTGTAAAACGGCGGGGTTGAGCATGGCAAAAGAAACTTCATGGTCTGTCACCGCAATTTGTGCTCCGCCCAAAGCCGTCGTTCTTGCGGATGTCGGGAGATTCAGAAACCCATAGACATTTTTGCCTCCTATCTGAGCATTTAGATGTAATGAAAAAATGAAAAAAAACGTTGCAGTATATATTTTTCTATTCATTGCCTTCCTTTTTCCAGATGGTACGACATATCGCATTGCTGTCACAATTCATCTTTCTGATCAAAACCCCAAGACTATCATAATTTTCGAGCAACCCAAATTCATTATCGCCATGGAGATACGTTCCTTTCCAGCTGATCTGACCATTGGAATAATACTCAATAAAAGGCCCATTCTCCTGATTATCCTTCATCGTGACTTGTTCCTTTATTTTACCATCTGGATAATATGTTTTTAAAACCCCCTGTAATACATTATTTACATACTGCTGCTCCGTTTTCAGATTGCCATTGTCGTACCAGGATATGTACGGCCCGTTTAACTTTCCCTTTTCGTTATATGTCTCCATTATTTCCTGCTGCCCGTTGGGATAATAGATTTTTCGCTGTCCATTTAGTTTTCCCTGAAGGTAGGCAGCTTCTTCATATAACTTTCCATCTTCAAACCAGGCCTGGTAAATGCCGTCCTTAACACTATCGCGCGTTATCTGAAACCGCTCCATAATTTTTCCGCTTTCATAATAAATTTCTACCTGCTTTCGGGAATTACAGGAAGCCATGGTAAGCATTACAAAGAAATAAATCAGGCGCATAAGCATTTCTATTTATCCGATATTAAACGCAATATTAAGTATTTTGATTATTAATTTGTGCGATAAGAGACAATTCCTGCAGTAATATAAAATTGTCCGCAATTATAAAAAATACAATTAATTCATACCCGGTATGGTATTGATTTGGAACCAAACATAAAATAAAGAAAAAGGGGTTTGTTTAATTTAAAAATTTTACACATTAAAATCCAATAATCCTCTACATTTGCAAGTCGAATTCATGATAGTAATTATTTTATGAAGATTATTATTGCCGGTGCCGGGGGTATTGGTTTTCACCTGGCAAAATTGTTGTCTACCGCTCAGCATGATATTGTTTTAGTGGATTCCAGTCAGGATGTTCTGGATTATGCTCAATCCCATCTCGACGTCATGACGGTGCTCGGCGACGCGACATCATTGCAGGTACTAGAAGAGGTAGGTGTGTCGAGTGCAGCTATTTTTCTGGCCGTAACAACTTTGGAAAACGACAATATCGTTTCCTGTATGCTGGCCAAAAAGCTGGGCGCCCAGCAAACTATAGCCCGAATTAATAAAGTTGATAACCTACAACGTTCGTTTCGGGATACTTTTCAGGAACTCGGTGTGGATAAAATTATTTCTCCTTCTTTCCTTGCGGCTCAGGAAATAGAGCGACTCATTAAAACCGGACAGGTTACGGACAGTTTTGATTTTGAAGGCGGCAAAATTTCCCTGGTAGGCATAACTATTCAGGAACAATATAATTATATCGGCAAAAGCATTGAAGAAATCAAGGCTGCTAAAAATGTAACCTACAATCCGATTGCTATTCTTCGTGGCAATGAAACTATATTGCCACGTCCTGCTATCCGGATTCAGAAAGGTGATCACATCTATTTTATATCACCCAAATCTGAACTGGATGATTTGCTGGCGACAATTGGATCCCGGCAAACGACAATAAAGCGTATTATGATTATTGGTGGTAATGAAATTTCCCTGCAGGTATGTCGTCTGCTGGAAGACGATTACCATATTACACTGGTAGAATCCAATGAGAAGATATGTAAACGTTTTGCCTCCGAATTAAAAAACATTCTGATCATTAAGGGAGACACCTCGAACATTGAATTATTGCGCGAAGAGGGTCTTTCAGATATGGATGCGTTTATTGCACTGACCCCTAATTCTGAAATCAACATCATCACCTGCCTGCTGGCTGCGCAGGAGGGTATTAAAAGAACCATTGCACTGGTTGACAATACCGAATACACCCACATATCACAGCATGTGGGCGTAGATACCATGATCAATAAAAAGCTTATCGCCGCAAACTATATGTTTCGGTTTGTACGGAAAGGAACTATTGAGGCGATTACAAGCCTTCATGGGGTAAATGCAGAAGTCATAGAATATGTTGTTCAGAAAGAAAGCCGGATAACGAAGTATAATCTACGGGAAATAAAGTTTCCGGAAAACGCTATTATTGGTAGCGTCATCCGGGGAGAAGAACATATCATACCAACAGGAGATTTTAGATTGCAGTTGGATGATAAAGTGATTGTACTGGCTTTACCAGATGCCCTGTCAAAAGTGGAAGATATTTTTAGATAATATTTTTAAATAGCCGATAATATTGTTTCCGTTAGTATTTAAATTTTTATAAGAATTTATTTTCAATCCAATCAACATCGAAAATCAGTCATGCGCTGCATGACCATCCAATAAATTAGATATGAAATTCAATTTTCAGCCTATATCCAATGTTTTGGGAATTCTCCTGGTCCTCTATGGAGTATGTATGCTGATGACCGGCGTGATATCTCTTTTATATGAGGCCAGTGATGCCGGCGCATTTTTTACATCAGGAGGAATTACGATTATTACAGGCATAATTCTTAAATTATATAAATTTTCCAATGAACCCGATGTAAATAAAAAGGAAGGGTATCTTATTGTCGCCCTTGGTTGGTTGCTCATGTGTTTTTTCGGCGCATTGCCTTTTTATTTATCTGGATTTTGTCCCAGTTTTACAGATGCTGTTTTTGAAACTGCTTCCGGACTGACAACAACAGGAGCAAGTATTTTCAATGATGTTGAAATATTGCCTCATGGTGTACTTTTCTGGAGAAGTATGACCCACTTTATTGGTGGTTTGGGTATTATTGTGCTAACCGTGGCTTTGTTGCCGATACTTGGTATTGGCGGCATCGAATTGTTTTCGGCAGAAGCCTCAGGACCTACAGCCGACAGACTACAGCCCAGAATCAAGGAAACAGCGAAAAGGCTGTGGTACATTTACCTTTTTCTGACACTTTTATGCACACTTTTTCTGCTGATAGCCGGCATGAATTTATTTGATGCCATTTGTCATGCATTCAGCACGTTATCCACCGGTGGCTTTTCCACAAAAAATGCCAGTATTGCATTCTATCAAAGTCCTGGAATTGAATATATCATTACCCTGTTTATGTTTTTGGGTGGTGCCAATTTTAGTGTGCTATATTATTTCTTTAAAGGTAATTTTTACAGGGTATGGTACAATGATGAATTTCGGTACTACCTTTATTTTACTATTATTGTGACTCTTGTTCTGACTGTTTTTATTCAGCTGGCAAAACCCGGAGATTTAGAGGAATCATTCCGTCACGCGCTTTTTCAGTTGATTACGGTGATTACAACAACAGGTTTTATGTCTTATGATTTTACCTTTTGGCATCCAACTATTACTTTACTTTTCTTTTTGCTGTTATTTGTTGGTGGTTGTGCAGGATCTACTGCCGGAGGGATAAAGTTTATACGACACACCGTATTTGTTAAAAATACATTTCTTGAGTTCAGACGTATTCTTCATCCCAGGGCCCTGATCAGACTAAAGATCAATGACGCTATAGTTCCTCCCAGAATATTAACCCATATTCTTGTTTTTCTCCTGGTATACCTGATGGTTTTTGTGATTGGTACTGTTGGTCTGTCCTTTACGGGCCTTGATTTTGAAACAGCACTCGGCGCATCTGCAAGTTGTCTGGGAAATGTGGGTCCTGCAATTGGCAAACTTCATCCTACCGCAAATTTCAGTATTGTCAGCAACGAAGGAAAATGGATTTGCAGCTTCCTGATGGTGTTGGGGAGGCTGGAACTATTTACTATACTGATTTTGTTTTCCCGGTCATTCTGGAGGGTAAATTAATTTGTGGTCTTAATATAGCCGCTATTTTCCATCAATGAACCGTTCTCTAAAAGTATAGCTTCCTGAGTAACGTTTTTTATATACATTCTTCCCGAATTTATCACTGAACCAATTACCCTGATGCCTTTTTGTGTGCCATTTTGAATATCCAGCCTTCCTGAATTGTTTAATTGACCCGAAATTTGCATGATGCTTTGAATGTTTTCTTGTCTGGCATCTAAAACCATCTCTGCGTTCTCCTGAATATTTAAATCACTATTACTGCCAAGTTCGAGTGATTTTGACAGGGCATAGCCATCAAGATATACCGTTTTATTCTGTCCAATGATCACATGCTGGCAATTTAGCGGAGGAAATAATTGATTCCAGTTTAATGAGTCTTCCCAATTCTGATTATTACCATTTCCTGTCCCGGTCACCGTACTTCCTAAATCAGCTAGTCCATCACAATTATTATCTATATTGTCGCAAGTCTCACTTGCCCCCGGATAAACAGCATTGTTATTGTCATTACAGTCAATATCGCTGCAAAACTGATCCTGATCTGTGTCTATACCTGAGTGACCATAACAGGACAAACAAGGTAAGGGCGTAAACAGGGTAAGGGATAATTCATCAAAATAACTATCATTGTCCGTTCCTGCCAGCCTGGTTCCTTTAAGTAAAATTTTTATTGTTCTTGTCAGGACCGGAATCAATACGGATTGCTCCACCTTTTGCCATTGAGCTATTCCGCTTCCATAATATGGCGTAGAGAGCAATATATTTCCGGCAGCATCAAGGCATTCTATGGCAATTTCCGGCAAATCATTGTTGGTGGCGTAAGCCCGGAGGTAGCCACTAAAGCGGGCATAAAAATTTCCGCCATCTATCTGCTGTGCATATGAGGATACATTTATTCTTTGAAAAGCTGTTCCCGTGGACGATTCTCCTGTACATACCCCTCCTACCGCAAAAAACCGTATGCCCTGATATGGCGGTACAGAGCCACATTCATTATTGGTGAGAGATTCTATTTGTCCTGTCCAGTTGCTAATACCCGTTTCCGCGCCCGCATTCACCAATAAATTTGGTGTGCTTTGTTGTGCGGCCGTAGAAAAAGACAGTGTGTCTGACCATTGAGACCATTTAAGATATTTGTCTCTGTATCTTACCCTCCAGAAATAGGTAGTTGATGCATTCAGATTGTTTAATTGTTCATCCGTCAAATCATCCCCTGCCTGCAGGTCCTCATTGAAGTATTTATTCTGGTGTTGTTTCCATATATCTGCCACAGGATCGGTAAAATCTGCGGATAGAGAAACCTGCCATTGTGATGCCTGATGAAAACTCTGAGGATCAACAAATTGTGAAGCTTTTAGATTGACACAACTGGGTGGAATATTTTGACCAAAAGGAAAAATAGCTTTTGGTTTTACCGGAGCATATTCGTTTTTCTTTATCGTGATACTATCTATGATTTGGTTTACCAGTGAATTTTGGTCATCACCAAATGAATATCTGTAAATGGAAAACTGCGGATCTGGTCCGGCTTCAGACTTGATGAGTACAAAACCATAATCATCTTCACTTATATTGAATTCGCTGTAATCCTGATTTGGAAATTGACCCCAGTAATCTATAGCACCTCCGGCTGTGGCAACATTTACCCAAAGGTGATTATGGTGTCTGGATTGTCCTCTGGAATAACCATGTGTGTGACCATAAAAATGAGCAGACGGTTTGTTACATTCCGCAGTAAAATTTTCTAAAATTTGTATGACTTCACCTGTAAATCCTAATTCGCCGGGAGTCCATAGTTCGGATTTGAATGGGTGGTGTAGTTGAACAAATAAAAAATCTATATTATCATTCTGACATGCCGTCTGAGATATAGAGCTCAACCATGTGAGCTGCTGGGTTAACTGAGCCGCTGCAGCACTTGAATTTAGTGCTACTACGCGTATATTGGAAAAATCCTTATACCACCATTGCTCCGGATAGGAAGGATCGCCATTCAGGGGTAAAGAAAAATATTTCAGGTAATTTCCCAGCCCATTATTATAATATTCATGGTTGCCTAAAGCAGGATATAACGGTACATAAGGGCTCAAAGATTCCGTTTTATTAAAAAAAGTATTTTTCCATTCATTATAATTTCCACCGTTTTGAACCAGATCTCCTGGAATGATAACACCATGAAGATTGTCCAGCCCGCCTTCAATTTTCTCCTCAGCAATTGGGATAATGCCATTGCCTATAATATTTTGAAAAATCAGTGGACGAGAAGGCTGCATCTGCATATCTGAAACGGCTACCAAATGTATCGGGTCTTCATGATGTCCCGACATGGTGGTAAAGTGATAAACCAAGCTCTGATTGTTGTTTGCGAGGACAACTTTATAATAATATTTGGTTTTTGGGAGAAGCGGGGTAATGGTTCCGGTAAAAATCTGAGTAGAACCACTTCCGACCTGTGCCGTAGTATTGACATTATTGTTTAGCAAAAATGGTGTGTTTCCAAAAGTGATCGTTGCAGTTGTTGCAACATCTGTCTCAAACATAATGGTTACAGACGTAGTATCGAGCAATTGCAGGTATGGTTTGACGATGATATTTTGCGCTGAAAGTATGCTATGAATACCAATGCAACATAACAGGATAAATTTTACATACCTCACTGGCATATCATATTAATTTAATGAAACTGACTGTGTAAAATAATGGATTTTAAAATCTTTCATTTCCCGTGGCCTGTTTTTGGTCTTATTTTTACTACTCCCGATTCTTGCTGTCAATAATAATCGTTACCGGACCGTCATTACAAAGGATTACCTTCATATCAGCACCAAATATACCGGTCTGTATCCTTTTGCCAAAAGTACTTTGCAGGCAGGATATAAAATTTTCGTAGAGAGGAATAGCTATATCTGGTTTTGCCGCCTTAATAAAAGATGGTCTGTTACCCTTTTTTGTAGAGGCGTGTAATGTAAACTGACTTACAACAGCGATTTGTCCATCGATATCCGCGACAGATAAATTCATTTTTCCCTCCGAATCGTTAAAAATGCGCATCTCTGTTATTTTTTTTACCAGCCACTGAATATCGTCATCTGTGTCTTCCGCCTCAATTCCCAAAAGTACTAAAATACCCTGTTGTATATCGACAGTTTTAATCCCGTTTGATATTACCTTGCATTCTGAAACTCTTTGAATAACCAATTTCATATGTTTATTTTTTAATCG
>Ga0172376_10003700_pt1 | contig 17936 bp, 16 predicted proteins | sample Lak35m_FD_121114 | JGI IMG/M metagenome (GOLD analysis project Ga0172376, IMG submission 121114) | Freshwater microbial communities from Kabuno Bay, South-Kivu, Congo - kab_092012_35m | ecosystem: Environmental > Aquatic > Freshwater > Lake | place: Democratic Republic of the Congo: South-Kivu... | reverse complement strand
GTGTCATCAGCACGATCACTTCAGCGTCTGGCATACCAACCTCACCTGCACGGCGGTGCCGATGTTCAACCCCCAGGGGCAACTGCTGGCGGTGCTGGACATCTCGGCGCTGCATTCGCCGCCGTCCAAGGATTCGCAGACCTTTGCCCTGCAGCTGGTCAAACAGTATGCGCGGATGATTGAGGACGCGTACTTCCTGCGCCTGTATCGCGACCGGCCGATCCTCTGTTTCGACGGCTCACGGGAGTTCGTCCTGATCAACCGACGCTACCTGCTGGCGCTGGGCGATCAGGGCGAGCTGCTGGCTGCCAACACGGCCGCGCGCGGACTGCTGGCCGAACATGGGCTGGCGCTGTCCGGCCCGTTCGGCACCTCGAACCAGGTGCATGTCGATCAGCTGTTCGACTGCGAACTGGCGGACGTGCTGAGCATCCCCTACGCCAGCCACGATCAGGTACGCGCTTTCCGCACCCATCGCCATCAGCTGTTCTTCGCGGCGCTGATGGAACCGCGCCGCCGCGCGCCGGCAGCGACGGAGCGCAGCTCGCCGGCCGGGCAATCGCCGCTGGATGCGCTGGCCGACGATGACCCGGTCATGCGCAAGATGCTCGCCCGCGCCCGACGTCTGTGCAGCGAACCGCTGAACGTACTGCTCAACGGCGAGACCGGCACCGGCAAGGAGCGTCTGGCCAAGGCGCTGCATGAAAGTGGCAGCCGACGCAGCAAGCCGTTCGTGGCCATCAACTGCGGAGCGATGCCCGAATCGCTGATCGAGAGCGAACTGTTCGGCTACGCCCCGGGTACCTTCACCGGGGCGCGCAGCAAGGGCATGCGCGGCCTGATCCAGCAGGCCGACGGCGGCACCTTGTTCCTCGACGAGATCGGTGATATGCCGCTGCACCTGCAGACGCGCCTGCTGCGCGTACTGGCCGAACAGGAGGTGACGCCACTGGGCGCCGAGCGGCCGGTGAAGGTGGACATCCGCGTGATTGCGGCCAGCCACCGTGACCTGCGGCAGATGGTGGAGAGCGGGGCGTTTCGCGAGGACCTGTTCTACCGGCTCAATGGCGCGTCGCTGAAGCTGCCGCCGTTACGTGAGCGTGCGGACAAGGCGTTCCTGATCGACCGCGTCTTTGCAGAGTTGGCCGAGGGGCGACCGGGCAACCCGCACCTGCGTGGCGATGCGATCAGCGCGCTGCTGGCCTATCCCTGGCCGGGCAACATTCGCGAGCTGCGCAACGTGCTGCAGTATGCGCTGGCGACCTGCGAGGGGGACGAGATCACCGTGCAGGATCTGCCGGATGAATGCCTGCCGCGCATTCTCGCCCGCAGCCGGCAAGCCGAGGCGGAGCCAGAACCCGAGTCGGCCGCGGCCTTGCGCGAGACGCTGCGTCGCCATCGCTGGAACGTCAGTGCCGCGGCGCGCGAACTCGGCGTGTCACGGCCGACGATGTACCGCCGCATGCGCCTGCTGGGGATCGAGGCGCCGATCTGACGTGAGTCAGCGCGCCGCGGGCTCGGTGCCCGGTCGGCCCGCCACCTCGATATCGAAGGCGATGCTCCAGTTCTGCAACGGGTAGGGCTGGTGCACCAGGGCCTTGATGTTCGCATCGGCGGGCATCAGGTCCTTGAGGTACTCGTAGGTCGCATCGGCACGCATGGGGTCGCTGTCGCGTAGCTGGCCGGCGCCGCCCACCTGGTAGCCGGCATAGCTGACGCGTGGCTGGCCGCTGAGTTCGCGATCGGCGCGCAGGCGGACGATGGTGTCGGCCACGATCTCCACGGCAGCGATGGGCACCTCGCCCTGGTCGTCCTGCAGCATGAAGCCCTTGTTCTTCACGTCGCGGGCCTCGTGGCCGATGTAAGGCTGGTCGAACGCCAGCGGCGGGTGCGGCACGTGGAAGTCGATCAGTACGTCGCGGCCGTCCAGTGTGGCCTGGCGGGGCGACAGGGGCACCCATTCCTTACGGTCGATGACGACGTGGTGATAGACCTTGCCGAGCATCTGGCCGAACCAGCGGTAACCGTTGGCCGACAGGTGCACGCCCTTGTCGGTGTAGGGGTAGACCGGCCCGACCAGGTACCAGCCGGGCTCTTCCTGAGCCAGTTCCCATTGCGCCATGCCGACCGCGAGCGAACCGTCCTTGACCGAGGATTTGGCGTCGGTCTGGTAGCTGAAGAAGGCCGGCATCTTTTCCTGCCCGGCGATGGCCTTGGCGGTGTCGGCATAGAGGTCGTCGCGCAGCTGGCGCAGCTTGGCCTTGTAGTACGCCTGATCGTTCTTGCCGCCATTGGTATGGGAATAGTCGTACTCGCCCTGCAGCCAGAAGAATGCGCTGATGCTGTAGCTGGCCTGTTGCGCGTCGGCCAGCGCCTTGGCCTGATCGACGGCCTGGGTCACGCGCAGGTATTCGTTGGTGCCGCCGGTTTTCGAGAGCTGGGCGATGGAGCGACCCGAGGTCGAGGCGTTGCTGGCGACGAACAGGTGTTCCGGATCGGTGTCGCGGCCGAGGTGATGCAGATAGAGCCGACGTGCCATGTTCAGCGCGCCGACTTCCACCGATTCGCCTTCCTCCTGCGCCTGCGGCGCGAGCTTGCCGACCTTCTCTGCATCGAGCACCACGGCCGCGTTGCTCTTCTGCTGCACCACGGCACGCAGCGGGGTGAAGGCTGCTTCGCCCACTGGCTTGAACGACGCGCCGCTGAAGGCTGCCGAGCGTGGTGACTGGCCGAGCATCAGGTTGTCGTAGCGTGGCGCGACGGACAGCGCCGGCCAGCCCTCGGCGGCGGAGGCCAGCGACTGCCCGTAGGTGATGATGTGGTTGTACTTGCTCTGCAGCGGCTGGGTCAGCTCGTTGGGCTTGGCCATGAGCTCGGCGGTCACCCGCTTGTTCTCGGCATCTCGCTCGGCGAGCTGACTCTCGGTGACTTCGGCGAAGCAGGGTGCGGTGATGCTCATCAGCGCCGCGGCAATGGCCAGGCGCAGGGCTGTGGAATGGCGGAGGCGTTGGAGCTCGGGCATGGGCGGTTCCGGGGCGGCACTGGATCGTCTGCTGAGGCTGCGTCGGGCGAGCCGTAGCAGGATGGACGCGCTTTCGACGATGGCAATCGAGGTAAGTTCGTGGCGGTCATGCCGATGCAGGATTGGCTATGCTGTCCGCCATTCCCGGGGCGGCTTCGATGACTCGAACGATGCCGATGCTGGCCGCTGCCCTGGCAGGTCAACCCGTAGCGGAGAAGTGTTCATGAGCCACAAAGCCATATTCGTACAGCCCGGCGGCGGTTATGAGCGGGTCATCGTCGGCACCAGCGAGGCCGCCCGGCCCGAGGCCGGCGAGATCACCGTGCGGCTGCGCGCCAACTCGTTGAACTACCACGACTTCGCGGTGGTGAGCGGCATGTGGGGACCCAGCGAGCCGCGCATTCCCATGGCCGATGGCGCCGGTGAAGTGGTGGCGGTGGGTTCGGGCGTGACTGAATTCGTCGTTGGTGACGCGGTGGTCAGCACCTTCTTCCCCGACTGGCTGGCCGGCGAGCCGCTGGTGGAAGGCTTCGCCACGGTGCCGGGCGACGGTGTCGATGGCTATGCCCGCGAAATGGTCACCGCCCGCGCCACCTCATTCACCCATGCGCCCAAGGGCTACAGCCATGCCGAGGCGTCGACCCTGACCACCGCCGGCCTCACTGCCTGGCGTGCGCTGATGGCCGACGGCAAGCTCAAGCCCGGCGACAGCGTGTTGATCCAGGGTACCGGCGGCGTATCGATCTTCGCCCTGCAGTTCGCCAAGATGGCCGGCGCCACGGTCATCGCCACCTCGTCCAGCGACGCCAAGCTGGAGCGCCTGCGGGAGATGGGCGCCGACCACCTGATCAACTACCGAACGACACCCGCCTGGGGCGAGACGGTGCGCGAGCTGACCGATGGCCGCGGCGTGGACCATGTGATCGAGGTCGGCGGGCCGGCGACGCTGGCGCAGTCGATGGTTGCGGCGCGCATCGGCGGGCATATCTCGGTGATCGGCATTCTTACCGGCATTGCCGGCGAGCTGCAGCTGGTGCCGGCACTGGTGCGTCAGTTGCGCTTGCAGGGCGTGCTGGTGGGCAGCCGCACACAGCAGCAGGAAATGATCCGTGCCATCGATGCCAATGGCATCCGTCCGGTGATCGACAAGCGGTTTGCGCTGGACGAGATCGTCGAGGCGTTCCGTTACCAGGAGAGCAACCAGCACTTCGGCAAGATCTGCCTGGAGTTCTGACGCCGCTGCCGTGCGGCGGCCAAGCGGTACGGCGGCATCGCGGTCGTCTATGTTGGATAAGTGCCCGCTCCGAGCGATGTCGGGGCGGCGCGATCACGACAATAAGGATGACTACGATGCGCTTGCTACACATCACCCAGTTCACTCTGGCGGCAATCGTCGCGACGAGCCCCGTGGCTTACGGTGCGCTTCTGGAAGGCGGGGCGGTTGCCGCTCCCGATGAATACAGCGCCAACGTGGCCGCCCAGGTCCTGAAGAACGGCGGCAACGCGGTGGACGCGGCGGTGGCGACCGCCTTTACCCTGGCCGTCACCTATCCCGAGGCGGGCAATATCGGCGGCGGCGGTTTCATGACCCTGTACATGGACGGCAAGCCGTATTTCCTGGACTACCGGGAAGTCGCGCCGAAGGCCGCCAGTAAGACCATGTTTCTGGATGATCAGGGCGAGGTGATCGAGAACCTCAGCCTGGTGGGCGCCCGGGCAGCCGGCGTGCCTGGCACGGTGTTGGGTATGTGGGAAGCCCACCAGCGCTTCGGCAAGTTGCCCTGGAGTGAACTCATTACCCCGGCAGTCGGTTATGCCCGTGAAGGCTTCACGGTGGCCGACCAGCAATTCCAGTATCGCGAGGACGCCATCGGCCTGTTCAACGGTACGACCAACTTCGAGGACTACTTCGGCAGCATGCGTCCAGGTGCGACCTTTCGCCAGGCGGAGCTGGCCGAGACGCTGGAACGCATCGCCGACCAGGGGCCGGACGACTTCTACAAAGGCAAGACCGCCGCATTGCTGGTCGCGCAGATGGAGCGCGATGGCGGGCTGATCACCCAGCAAGACCTGGCCGACTATCGCGTCAAATGGCGTGAGCCGATGCGCATCGACTGGCGTGGCAACAGCCTGTACACCGCGCCGCTGCCCAGTTCCGGCGGCATCGCCCTGGCCCAGCTAATCGGCATCAAGGAGCGCCGTGCCGCTGACCTCGAGGGTGTCGAGCTGAACTCGGCGCGCTACATCCATCTGCTGGCGGAGATCGAGAAGCGCGTCTTTGCCGATCGCGCGGACTACCTAGGCGATCCGGACTTTTCCGATGTACCGGTGAAGCGGCTGACCTCGCCTGAATACCTCGCGCAGCGCGCCGCCGAGATCAACCCCACGGCCATTTCCGCAACGGAGAAGGTACGACCGGGCCTGGAAAGCCATCAGACCACGCACTTCTCCATCGTCGATGCCGACGGCAACGCGGTGAGCAACACCTACACCCTCAACCTGGACTACGGCAGCGGCGTGGTGGTCAAGGGTGCCGGCTTCTTGCTCAACGACGAAATGGACGACTTCAGTGCCAAGCCGGGTGTGGCCAATGCCTTCGGCGTGGTCGGCAGCGACGCCAACGCCATCGAACCCGGCAAGCGCATGCTGTCGTCCATGAGCCCGAGCATCGTCACCCGCGACGGCAAGGTCAGCCTGGTGCTGGGTACACCCGGCGGCTCGCGCATCTTCACCTCGATCTTCCAAGTGCTGAACAACGTTTACGACTTCGGCCTGCCGCTGGAAAAAGCCGTGGCCGCGCAGCGGGTGCACCACCAGCTGTTGCCCAAGGACACGATCTACTATGACGCCCATGCGCCGCTGACCGGAGAGGTGGCGCAAGCGCTGGAAGCCATGGGCTATACGCTGGAGGATCAGGGCTGGTTGATGGGTGACATCCAGGCGATTCGCGTCGACGGCAGACGTCTGCAGACCGGGTCTGACCCGCGTGGGCGCGGCGTCGGTCTCATCGTCGAGCCGTGAGACCGGGATGAGCGGGCGGCCATGCCGCCTGCCAACGGCGATGCGTCAGCCGGCCCTGACGCATCCATGGCAATGCCCAGTGGGCGGCGCGTCACTTCATGCGATGGATCGCGCACAGTTTGTTGCCGTCGGGGTCACGCACATAGGCGACGAACATCCGGCCCAGGCTGCCGTCACGCTCGCCCGGCGGGTCCTCGCAGGTACTGCCGCCGTTGGCGAGACCGGTCTCGTGAAACGCCCTGACCTGCTCCGGCGAGCTGCACTTGAAGCCAATGGTGCCGCCGTTGGCCGCGGTGGCTTGTTCGTCGTTGATGGGCTCGGTAATTCCGAACGTGCTGCCGTCGTGGCGATAGAAGTACCGGGTGTGCCCGGTCGGGGCCTTGTGCAGCATCGGCTCGCCTGCGCCGAGTACGCCGAGCACGGCATCGTAGAAGCGCTTCGACCGTTCTATGTCATTCGAACCGACCATTACATGATTGAGCATGGGCCCCTCGCTTGGGTTTGACGTGAACTTGCACTGTAGCTGGCTTCGCGCGGGCATGCTGCCCGGTGGCTGGCTGTCACGCATCGGGATCAGCCATGAGGATGAAGCTCACGGGCCTCATGGGATAACCACCCGGCCTTGCCGGCTGGCCTTCTCGTAGCGCTCGCGGAGCACCTCGGCCAGGCGCTGCTTGGCCTGGTCCTCGCCGTGGATCAGGCGGATCTCGCTCGGCCATTGCTGCATGCGCGTGACGAAGCCCACCAGGTCCGCCTGGTCGGCGTGGGCGGAATAGCCACCGACGCTGTCGATGCCGGCGCGGATGTCGATGCGCTCTGCGTCCAGATCGACGAAGCCGCCCTCCGGCCCGTAGGTCTGTATGTCCCGTCCCGGCGTGCCCTTGCCCTGGTAGCCGACAAACACCACGTTGTGCCGCGGGTCCCCCAGCATGGCCTTGAGGTAATTGACGATGCGTCCGCCCGAGCACATGCCGTTGCCGGCGATGACGATGGCCGGGCGTGCGGTCTGTGCGAGGTGTTCGACGATGCGCATGTGTTCGTCATGGCTGTCGACGGTGATGAGCTGCTTGAACGACAGCGGCTTGCGGCCTTCCTCCAGGCGATGACGGGCGTCTTCGTCCCAGTAGCCTTGCAACTCCTTGTAGGTGGCGGTGAAGCGGCTGGCGAGCGGCGAGTCGAGGATGATGGGAAGCTGCGGCCAGTCGATATCGGGGTCGCCATCCCTGGCCTGTTCTGGCGCTTCGACAGGCGTGCCGCTGGCTTCGGCCGCTTCGCGCTTCTCGTGGAGGATTTCCTCCAGCTCGAACAGCAGCTCCTGCGTTCGGCCGATACTGAACGACGGAATGAGCACCGTGCCCTGGTCGGCCAGCGCCCGCTCGATGGCCGCCTGCAACCGTTCGCGGCGGTGCGCGCGATCCTCGTGACGGCGGTCGCCATAGGTGCTTTCGAGAATCAGCAGATCGGCGCGCTCGGGCGGTACCAGGTCCGGCAGCAGCGGTGAATGTGGCGCGCCCAGGTCGCCGCTGAATACCACGCGCTGGACGTCGGAGCCCTCGCTGAGCTCCAGCTCGACGTAGGCCGAACCCAGCACATGCCCCGCCGGCTGCAGGCGTACCTTGCACGCGCGGCCGTCGGTTTCGTTGAGGGTGAACCAGTGATCGTAGGGCAGGGCGATGATGCGCTGCTCGACGACCTTGAGGTAGCGCTCCAGTTGGTCCTGGTCACGGCTGATGGAGAGCCGGAAGGCATCCTCCAGTACGATCGGCAGCAGCCGGGCGGACGGTTCGCTGCACAGGATCGGCCCGTCGAAGCCCGCTGCCAGGAGGTTCGGGATACGCCCGACATGGTCGATGTGCACGTGCGTCACGATCAGCGCCTTGACACCCTCGACGGAGAAGTCCAGCGCCAGCTCATCTTCGTGCCCCGCTTCGTCGTCGCCCTGAAATTGCCCGCAGTCGATCAGTACGCTGCTGTTTTCGTCCATCCACAATTGATGACACGAGCCGGTCACGCCTTCGCGAGCGCCGTGGTGGATGAGTTTTGGATGCTTCATCGGGTGTCCTTAACGTGGACCGATAGGGCTCGGCAGAAGAGTGCGATGCCAGTGTTCGCTGACGCTAGATTGGGCAATTGGCCGTCGCGCATAGTTTCCGCCGCCTGACGAGCCGGTTCTTGCCGGCCAAGCAAACGCCACGCGGGCATGCTCCCAGACGGCTACGCCGTTTAGAATGCACGGCCCGCTGCCAAGATGCCCGTCCCATGACCAACGCCCCCCTCGCGATCCTCGAACGACACCTGCTCGACGCCCTGGCCGCTGCGCCCGAGGAGACACGGCGGCTGTTTCACGGGCGGGGCCGCTGCTATCCGGGGCTGGAACAGCTGACTGTCGACTGGCTGCAGGGTGTGCTGCTGGTGGCGCTGTTTCGCGACCCCGGTGCGGCGGAGCTGGAGGCGCTGAAGCGGATGCTGCGGGCGCTGGCCGAGTCCTCGGCATGGCAGCAGCGGCAGGTTCAGCACCTCCTGCTGCAGCACCGCTACCTGCCTGACGCGCCGACCGAGGCACTGTTCGGCGACGTGCCCGCGGAGTGGCAGATCAGTGAGAACGGCCTGCACTACAAGCTGGATCTGGGCCGCAAGCAGAACAATGGGCTGTTTCTCGACATGCGCTATGGGCGCCGCTGGGTACAGGAGCATGCGCGCGGCAAGCGCGTGCTCAACCTGTTCGCCTACACCTGCGGTTTCTCGGTCGCGGCGATCGCCGGCGGCGCCGAGCATGTGGTCAACCTGGACATGGCCAGCGCGGCGCTGACCCGGGGGCGTGAGAACCACCGCCTGAACGGCCATGAGCTCAGTCGGGTCAGCTTTCTCGGCCACGAGCTGTTCAAATCCTGGGGCAAGGTACGCAAGCTCGGGCCCTACGACCTGATCATCATCGACCCGCCGTCCTTCCAGAAGGGCAGCTTTGCGCTGACCCGTGACTACCAGAAGATCCTGCGTCGCCTACCGGAGCTGCTCAACCCGGGCGGCCAGGTGCTGGCCTGCGTCAACGATCCGGATACCGGCACCGACTTCCTGATCCAGGGCATGGCCGCCGAGGCGCCGCAGCTGCGTTTTTCCGAACGCCTGGAAAACCCGCCGGAGTTTCCGGATATCAGCCCCGAGAGCGGGCTCAAGGCGCTGCTGTTCGTGGCGCAGGGCTAGCGCTCAGGCCCATTCATCGCTCGGCCAGTTCGGCGCAGCTGGGCTCGATGGTGAAGGTGCGTGCCGAGTCCACCGGCCCGAGTTTTTCCAAGGTGCGCCGGCCGAGCAGCACCGGATAGTTCATCTCGTCGCGATCTCTCAGGGAGAACTGTTCCTCAAGCAGGCGATCGCCGACGCACACTTTCATCATTACGACAGGCCGATCTTCCTTGCCGCCGGCGCCGCGGACGGTCAGTTCGCGATGCAGCTTGCGCTCGATGCGCGATTTGACCAGCTTGTCCCGTTCGATGTCCTCGAGGTCCAGATCGAAGCGGACCCATTCTTCACCGTCCCGCTGGAAATACTCGATGTCTTCGGCATGCATCGACGAAGTCAGCGCGCCGGTGTCGAGCTTGAACTTCACCGTGACTTCCTCGGGAAGCACCTTGCCACGCTCTACCCAGCCGAGCGGGGTGCCGTCGGCGGCAAGACAGGAATAGGACGCAAGCGAGAGAAGCAGGGCAGTCGGTACGGTGAGCAAACGGGAAGCCATCAAGAACGCTCCTGAGCATTGGGTTCGCTCAATAGAGCGATATCCGCGGCGGAACGTTCAGCGCCGCTGCGGCGTCGTGCTGGACGATGGGCTGTCCTGCCCGGCTTCGCGGATGGCGATTTCCTCGCTCAGGGCGCGGACGAAGGCATCCACCGCGACTGGCAGGTAGCGCGAACTGCGCACGTAGACGCCGAGGTCGCTGAACACCGAGCCGCCGTCGTTCAGCGGAACATACACCAGCGTGCCGCTGGCCAGCTCGGCCTCGATGCCGATGCGTGTCTGGAAGGCGACCCCGGCGCCGCGCTTGGCCATTTGCAGGGCCAGTTCCACCGAACTGGTTTCCAGCGGCGCCTTGTGCCGCGGGCGGGTGCGCGCCAGCAGCGGTGCCAGCAGGTGATGGATGGAAAGGTCGCTCTTGGCCAGGATCAGCGGAAACTCGGCGCAGGTGGCGAAGCTGACGTCCCGGCGATCGGCCAGTGGATGCCCTGGCGCGACGATGGCGCCCAGGCGGAAATGTCCGACGCCCAGCTGCTGCAGGTCGGCGGTACGCGGCAGGGCGAAGGCCAGGCCGATATCCGCCTGGCCGCTGGTCACCGCGTCGGGAATGGCCTGCGAGCCGAGGCTGGTTACGCCGACCGTGACGCGCGGATAGCGCTCACGCAGCTGTTCCAGCACGCCGGGCAGCAGATCGGTGGTGACGCCGGATACCGTGGCGATCTCCACGTGGCCGGTGCGCAGGCCCTGTAGCGCGTCCAGTTCGGAGCGCACACGCTCGGTGTCCTGCAGTACGACGATGACGTGGCGGGCGAAGATCTCGCCAGCGGCGGTCAGGCGCAGGCCACCGGGCAGTCGCTCGAACAGCGGCGTGCCGACCTCGTCTTCGAGCTTGAGAATCTGCCGATTGACCGCCGAGGAGGCAACGTTGAGCCGGCGCGAGGCTTCGCGGATCGACTGGCAGCGGCGCACCATGTCGAAATAATGGATGGCCGGCGAGTGGATGCGCAGCTTGCGGGCCAAGCCTTCAGCGCTCCGCTGCCGGTGGCTTGAGCCCGCAGCCCTTGAGGATGATGGCGATCAGGTTGTCGCTGGCAAGGGTGAAGTCCGCGCGGGTCATCCGCTTGCCGTTGATGCGGCGGATCTGGTCGGAGAAGTCGGCGTAGTGCTGCGTTCCGGCCCAGATCAGGAAGATCAGGTGCATGGGGTCGACCGGGTCCATCTTGCCGGCGGCGATCCAGGCGTCGAATACCGCGGCGCGGCCGCGGAACCAGTTGCGATAGTCCTGGTTGAAGTGCTCGGACAGGCATTCGCAGCCGCTGATGACTTCCATGGCGAAGATCTTCGAGGCTTGCGGATGGCGCCGCGAGAATTCCATCTTGATGCGGATGTACTCGGCCAGGGCGGCGGCCGGGTCGTCGTCCACGGTGAGGTCGTCGAAGGCGGTATCCCAGAGTTCGAGGATGTGCCGCATGACCTCCACGTACAGCCCCAGCTTGCTGTTGAAGTAATAGTGAACGTTGGCCTTGGGCAGCCCGGCGCGGCTGGCGATGGCGTTCATGCTGGTGCCCTTGAAACCGTAGCGGGCGAATTCCTCGGCTGCCGCGGCGAGAATGGTTTCCTCATTCTTCTGGCGAATGCGGCCGGCAGGCTTGCCTTGGGCGGTGTAGAGCGGCGGCGGTGCGTTGTTCTTGTCCATGTTCCCTATCCGTGAGCGCGCGGGCAGTCGGCCTTCGGGGTGAGCGTTAGCCCGGCAGGCGGCCGTTACCGGTTCGGTGGGCTGAAGCCCACCTGCGGTTCAGGCCCACCGAGGCAGGGCGGTGGTTAGCTGACTGGGCTGATTCTGCACGACTTTCGTTGCGCGAGCAGCCGTTGCGCTTGTTGAAGCGAACGCGACTGACACGGCAAGGTGCCGCCCGTTGTCCGGGCGGCGGGCGCATCAGAAATGCGCCTTGACGATGAAGTTGGTGACGTTGTTGTCGGTGTTGAAGGCATCGGTGTCCTCGATGCCGTACTTGTTCGACCAGTAGTCGTATTCGATACCGACGTAGAGCTTGCCGGGCGTGTAGTCCAGCGCCTTGCCGAGGTCGTACTTGACCTGCGGGTTGAAGTGGAAGTTCTTCTTCAGCTCGGTGTTGCCGTTCTTCTTGTCGTTCACGACCCAGTCGATATAGCCATCGAAGAGGATGTCCGACTTGCCGACCGGGAAGGTCATGGCCCAGGTCGGGGTGATCTGCCACTGGCCGCTCGGCTTGCCGGTGATGCCGTCGGGCTTGCGGTAGTAGGTGTTCAGGGCGAAGCGATCGAAGCCGGGGATCGCCAGATCCACCGCCGGGCCGAGCAGGTAGTTGCGGTTGCGGCCTTCGCCGCGCTCGTAGGTCGCGGAGATCAGCACGTCCTTGACCGGGCCGAAGGACAGGTCGGCGCCGCTGATCTTGCCCAGCGAGAGGCGTGGGCTGAACTCGCCGTAGTAGGTGTGGCCGTCGCTGCCGGAGATGCCGTTGTACCACTTGTTGTCGACGAACAGGAACATGTCCCCCCAGGTCCAGCCGCTGGCATGTTCGAAGGTGATGGTCTGCTGGATATCGCCTTCCTTGCCGCCGGCGGAGTCCACGGCGAAGTTCTTGCCGTAGAGGTAGGTAAGGCTGTTGTTCTGCCAGAGCATGGGGCTGGCCATGGCTTGGCTACTGAGGATGAACCCGGCCGCGAGGGCTGCGGTGGTCAGGCTGCGCTTCATTGAGTGTGTCTCCGTATTGGCATTTGAGTGAGCTTGTAAGTTGTCCAAGCGGTCAGGCTTTGGTCCCATAGCAAGCGCCGCGCCAATCACGGATTGCGGTTGTAGCGTAAGGTTAACTAGATGATTTGAAAGGCTATTTTGTGGCGATTGAAATCCAGGAAGCCCGCGGCCAGGCTTCCGCGCAGCTGATTTTCGGGCAGGGATGACCTGACCGATGCGTCAGCTTGCTTCAGTTTGGGGCGAGGGCGATGGCGGATCGCCAGGGTTTCGACCGAAACGGTGCAGCCGCACGGCGGTCGGGCGATGAGAAAGGTGGGATGCAGGCGTGCGACTGCCGGCGCGAGGCCGGCAGTCGGTGAGCGCCAACTCAGTGCTGGGTGACCAGCGCGCTGTTGTTGGTGCCGTTCTGGTTGATGTAGGCAGCGTTGCCGTAGCCGGCCTGGCTGACCAGGGCGTCGTTGGCGAAGCCGTGCTGAGTGACCTTGGCCAGATGGTCGTAGCCACTCTGGGTCAGCATCAGCTCGTTCAGGGTGCCTTCCTGACGCACGGTGGCCAGGTTGTCGCCGCCGGTCTGCTCGATGTCGCTGCTGTTGTGCCAGCCATGGCTGACGCCGACGATTTCATTGTCGCTGCCGTTCTGCACCGCGTTCAGCTCGTTGCCGACGCCGTCCTGCTGGAAGTGCAGTTCGTTTCCGCGACCCTGCTGATCCACCGAGGCGACGTTGAACCCGCCGTGCTGGATGGTCTTGGCGGTCTGATTGCGGCCGTGCTGGTTGATGTCGGCCTCGTTGGCTGTGCCGAACTGCTCGGTGGTCGCGGTGTTGTTGCCGCCGAACGGGCTGTTGCTCTGTGTGATGCGCGAATCGTTGCCGTTGCCGTACTGCAGCGCAAAGGCGTTCTGCGCATTGCCGCTCTGGTCGATGTCCACCCGGTTGTTGTTGCCATCCGACAGCATGTAGGCCTCGTGCTGGTGGCCGGTCTGGGAAACCATGGCGTCGTTGCGCCAGCCGACCTGCTCGACTTCCGCGATGGAGCCGAGGCTGGCGACCTGAGTGACATGCGCATCGTTGTCGGTGCCCTGCTGGTCGACAAGGGCGCGGTCGCCCCAGCTGGCGGTCTGGGTGATGCTGGCATTGTTCAGTTCGCCGTCCTGTACCAGCTTGCCCTGGCTATTGATCGCGGCGCTCTGGGTGATCAGACCATAGTTGTGCTTGCCGGTCTGCTCGGTGGTGGCGCTGCTGGTCGTGGTGCCGGTCTGGAAGGTTTCGGCAACGTTGTGAATACCGTTCTGGTTCTGCGTGGCGCCGGTCTTGTAGGTACCGGTCTGTTCGACCGTTGCGTCGTTGCCCCAGCCGCGCTGGTTCTGCGTAGCGGCGGTCAGCGCGGTGCCGCTCTGCTGGGCATCGGCGACGTTGTAGTTGCCAGCCTGGGACTGCGTTGCGGTCGTCTCCCGCGAGTGGCTCTGCTCGACCGTCGCCTGGTTGCCGAAGCCGCTCTGGCCCTGCTTGGCCAGGTTGCCCGAACCGCCGCTTTGCAGCACTTGCGCGACATTGTTGATGCCCAGCTGGTCCTGCTCGGAGGTGTTGTTGGCCGCGAAAGCCTGGGCAGTGGCGACAGTCAGGATGGCTGCTACAAGAGGTTTGAACTTAAACATTTTTGTCACTCCATGGATGTTTTAAGTACAGCGGTATTTCCCTGGGATTAGCGGTACTGGCGAACCACTACCGTCAGACCGCGGCCGCTCTGGCTGACATTGCTGCTGTGCCCGCTGCCGGTCTGTTCGATGAGGGCGCGATTGCTCGAGCCCTGCTGTGCGATGGCGGCACGGTTGTCCGCGCCGGTCTGTTCGATCTGGGCCTCGTTGCCGAAGCCGTCCTGGCTGATCAGCGCCGCGTTGCCCTGGCCGATCTGTTCGATCGAGGCGCTGTTGGCGTAGCCGTTCTGAAAGATGTAGGCCTCCAGCTCCGCGCCGCTCTGGGCGATGCGCCCGGTCATGCCTTGCCCGGCCTGCTGAACGACCGCGAGCGCACCCTGCGCGCCGCTGGCAGCCTGACCGAAAGCGGATGAATGAATGGCGGAAGGAACGAGTTCATTCGGGGCCAGATCGCCCAGAATGGCGACCTCGGCATGGCCGTAAGCGGCCAGGAGGAGAATCAAGGGCAACAGCAGGTCATGCGCAATCCGTTGCGAGCGTTTCATGGGCGTCCTGTCCTGATCGAGCTCAGATACCGACATGTTTGCCTCGATTCAGTGCAGAAAACATCCATCCAACGATTGAAAGTGTTGTCTGTTGGTGCGCAAGAGGTGTTTACGCGGACGCGAAAAACACCGCGGTAGCAGCGCGCGGTGTCGGTTGCATGATCGGGGCGGTCCCCAGGGCCGCTGGCGACGGAGCACCGGCCGGCGTTGCGCCGGCCGGTGTGTGTCAGTTCAGCTTGCTCAGGTACTTGCTCAGCGCAGGGTGCTCGCTGCCGTTGCCTTCGGCGGTCTGCCAGAGACGGCGTTCGACGCCCTGAGCGATCAGGTGGGCGACGGCAGCCTCGATGGCGGAGAGCACGCACAGCTGCGCGGGCTCGTTGGTGGTGTAGCCTGCCTCGGCTTCCAGCAGTTCCTTGAACTCGATGAACTTGTAGACGTTGGCGCTGCGGCCGATGGAGAAGATCGTCTTGGTGGTCATCACGTTGGACAGCACTCGACCGCTGCGCACGTCGATGGCCCGCAGGTTCACCGTTACCTGGTCGACGCGATACTCCTGCGAGACGCCGATGCCCAGGTAGCGTGCGCCCTGGCCGCCGCTGCGCACGTTGGTTTCGTAGGCGACGATGGCGCCTTCCATGATGATGTTCGCTGCCAGCAGCGAGGGCAGTTCGGACTGGATGTTGGGCGCGACATCCGGCTTGGCCTGGGAGGCACGAATGATCTTGCGCTCGGTCAGCACGTTCTGCAGGCCTTCGCGCTCGAGCACCACGAACCAGCCGCTGGCCTGCATGGCATCGACCAGCATGCTGGCCGCGCCCTGGGTCACCGCGGTGGAGAAGGAGCTGGCAGGGGTCGGTTTGTACTGCCCGGTCTGGTCGCGGAAACCGTACACCGCAGCCACCAGCGGGCCTTTCGGGCGCGGCAGCGCCAGCAGGTCCTGGTAGGTGGAGGTGCGTGGGGTCAGCGTGGGCGGATGCTGGTCGGCAGGCAGGGGCTCGCGAATGCTGCAGCCCTGAAGTAACGCCATCATCCCTATGGCTACGAATAGGCTTCTCATGGCCTTTGTTTCTCCTTGGGGTCAGTTCTGTCCGACGATGATTTCGGACATTTCTCCGGTGAGGCGGTCGGTGATTTCCACAATTAGGACGCCAGCGTCGCCGTTGTAGACGCGCACTAGGAAGTCATCTGTGGTTAGCGAGCCGGTCTCGCCTCTGCCGACGCCTGCTAGAAGATCACCCAGCAGGCGTGACTCGAGTTGGCTGGTGAAGCGATCCAGTGCGGACTGGTTGCTTAGTAGCGAGGAACGATCCAACGCATCCGGATCCTTCTTGTTGTTCTGCGCCTGGGCATTGCCCAGCAGCCAGGCACCGTTGAGCGGGCTGCCACCGAAGGAGGGATTGACCGGGGTATAGACCAGCTCGGTGGCGCTGGCGCCGGCACTGAGCAGCAGGCCGCCGAGCAGCATGCCGAGGGGCTTGTGGGTGTGCGGTTTCATAATTCGTCCTTGGCCATGTCAATGTTGTCTTCGAACAGCGCTTCGATCTTTCGCCGATTGATTTCCTCAACCACGAAGTCGGCGGCCTCATAGGCCGGCTCCTTCATGTCCGCCACGTTGGGCTGCAGAAAGCGTCGGTACAGCGTCTGGTTTTCGTGCTCGACCCAGACCAGAACGCCCCAGCGGGCCGAGGGCCTCTCCTTGATGGCAAGGTTGAAGTCCAGGCCGCTGATGTCGTTCAGGCGCTCACAGAAGCGCAGGTAGAACTCGTGACCGGAGCGGGAAATCGTGTTGTTGGTGATGAAACCCTGCAGCTCGGCTTCGTCTGCCTGGGCCGTCAGGCCCACCAGCAGCAGAAGCAGTGCGCCGGTGCGTTTCACGACACCGCCTCGCTAACGTGGGCGAGTACCAGCGAGGCGCCCTGGGCACGGTTGCTCGCGCCCAGTTTGCGCAGTGCGTTGTGCACATGGCTCTTGATGGTATGGATGCTCAGGTGCAGCTTCTCGCCGATCTCCGCATTGGAAAGACCCTGTCCGGCGAGGGCGAGAATCTGCTTCTCCCGCAGCGTCAGCTCATCGATCACCTGATTGGCGCTGCTCAGCTGCCGGTAGCGTGACAGCAGTGCCTCCATCAGCTCCCGTGGCAGCCAGTCGCCGCCGGTGAGCAGCGTGCGGATGCCGCGAACGAAGATGGTGCGCGGGGTGGCGCGGTAGAACACGCCACGGATCCAGGGATGGGTTTCGACCAGCCGGCGCGCCTGGTCCGGCTGCGCATTGACCAGCGCGACCGGCGTGTCGCCGATCTGCCTGAGCAGGTGAACGTTGGTGTCACGGTCGTAGCTCCCCACGTCGAGCAGCACCAGCGCTGCCTCGACCTCGCCGCGCGGTGCCGAGGCGTGGCTGAGCGTCCAGTCGGGGCAATCGTACAGATGCTGCCGCAGGGTGCTGTTGAGCGAGCTGCTGGCCGAAAGCAGCAGTACACGGGGGGAGTTGGGCTGATAGGCCGGCACGACGTCGTCTTTCATTCGCATGTCCTTTGCTGAATGTTGAAGGGGAGTCCTGGACGCGTGGGCTTAAGCACCCACGCGCAACTGAAAGTAGTTCAGCTTTGCGACAAAAAAAAGTCAAACGTTGAAATTTGTGTCAGCTTTCCGACGAAGAGGGCGGGTGATTTTCTACTGGCGCGGTTGCAGTGGAGTTCCTACGCTGATGCGGTTGGCAGATGGAGACCTGCGATGAGCGATCCCTTTTTCTGGATGGTGTTCTTTTCGGCTGCGCTGGCGCTCAACCTGTCGCCCGGCCCGGATCTGCTCTACGTGTTTTCGCGAACGCTCAGCGGCGGCCGGCGCATCGGCATCATTTCCGCGTGCGGCGTTTGCAGCGGGGCGCTGGTGCACGTGGTGTTCGCCGCGCTGGGTATTTCGGCGATCCTGGCAACGTCGGCGCTGGCGTTCACTGTGGTCAAGTACGTCGGTGCCGCCTATCTGCTCTATCTGGGCTTCCAGGCGCTGCGCTCGGCCGGTGCCGGCGGAACGCTGATGCCCAAGGCAGTGCCGCAGGCGTCGGCCTGGAAGGCCTATCGACAGGGCGTTCTGGTCGACCTGCTGAACCCCAAGGCGGCGATCTTCTTCATGGCCTTCCTGCCGCAGTTCGTGCGCCCCGAGCACGGCGCCGTACCGCTGCAGCTGCTGGTGCTGGGCGTGCTGGTTGTGGTGGTGGCGATCGTCGTCGAGTGT
>Ga0172376_10003697_pt1 | contig 17942 bp, 14 predicted proteins | sample Lak35m_FD_121114 | JGI IMG/M metagenome (GOLD analysis project Ga0172376, IMG submission 121114) | Freshwater microbial communities from Kabuno Bay, South-Kivu, Congo - kab_092012_35m | ecosystem: Environmental > Aquatic > Freshwater > Lake | place: Democratic Republic of the Congo: South-Kivu... | reverse complement strand
GCACCGGAACAGAACCGGCGCGGGTCGAAAGCGGACAGAAGCTGATGACTGCGGCTGCATCCAGCGGAATCTCCTGGAAATTTCAGAGTCGGGCGCGTCCCACCGGTTTTTCCGTGAGCGGAGCCGGATCGGCTTCACGGGCCGGACGACCGGACGGAGGTGTCAGCCGGCGCGGGGCCGGAGTCGCTGGTTCCTCATCAAAGACCGGCGGCTCATCTGAGGGCGGCCGGGAATTGAAGACTGGTTCCTCAGCCGTTCCCGTCGGTGAACTGCCTGCCGGTTCGTCGTCGGCCGGTTGGCTGCGGAACGGCATCAACGGACGGCTGGGGATGAAGGATTTGAAGTCGGGTCCGCGGGATCCGCCAGCGGGATCCGGCGGAATTTCCGGAAGCGCCGCGTCGCCGAGTTCCCGCAGCTTTTCGCGGGCCGGAGCGGCATACGTGCTGTCCGGGAACTCGCGCAGAAGCTCGCGCAGATAGACGCCGACCGAACGCGGTTTACGCTTCTTCTCGTAGAACATCGCCGTTTCCCAGAGCCGTTTCGCGCGCGCTTCGTGGATCGCTTTCAGTTCTTTCCGGATGCGGTCGGATTCGGGCGCATCCGGGAACAGTCGCAGCGTGCTCTCCTTGAGCTTCCGGGCTTCTTCCAGTTGTTCGTCGTCGTAATCCGCTCCCTGGTAAGACATCAGTTTCACGTGCGAACCGAGCACAAAGGCGGTCTGCAGGTGCGTGCTCTTCGGGAACTGCTCGCGCAGGATCGTCAGCAGCCGATCGGCTTCCTGGTAGTTTTCGGTGCGCAGATGCCAGGTGGAGGCCAGCATCAGGGCGTCATCCGCCAGCGGTCCCGACGGATCGTTCAGCCAGATGGTCTTGAGGGCATCGATCGCGCGGCCGGGAGTGTCCAGAGCCGGGCGGGTTTCGTCGGTGAGGTTGGGCAGCCAGGCGAAGCGCCGTTTTTCCGGAGCCACTTCCGACAGCGGCTGATCGCGGTTTTCCGGATCATCCACACTGACCTGCCGAATCTCGCCGGCGGTGGCGAAGTCCTCCAGTTTCAACCAGCGTTTGGAGACATCAAACAGTCGGCGCGTGGTCTGATCAAGATAGCGCGATGACGGATAGTCCTTCACCAGAGCCTGATAAGTTTCGACAGCCTTCGGCAGATGATCCTGCAGGTACTCGCTTTCCGCCCGGTAGAAGAGAGCCTCTTCGCGGATGGGGTCAATGAACGGCCGGTCGCCTTTATCGCGGTTGACCTTGAAGACTCCAAACTTCTTCGGCACGCGCTGGTCGGCGATGGCGGCGAAGGACTTTGACGCGGCGGCATACTCTTTCGCGTCGAAGAGTTCGTGGGCGGTCTGCAGCCGCTCGCGATCCAGGCGGTCGCGTTCATTCCGGGGAAGCTGCTGGTCTTGTCGCGCCTGCATCATGCGCTGCAGCGGCCCGGCCACGCCGTCGATGCTGCGTTGCTCTTTCTCACTGTTCGATTCCCGCGCCGAGAGCGACCAGGGCAGCAGCGATCCGCCGCCGGTGGAGCGGCATCCGGACAGCAACCCGCAGAGCACGGCGGCAATCATCCATGAAACGGGTACGAGTGATCGTCCCGGCGGCGACATACCGGAAACGCGCGATCCATAGCGCTGAAGGCTGGGAATCATCCTTGAACCCGCTGATGTTGAGGACGAGAGAGGGAAACTGACCGCGCGAAGATGTGTTGAACGCAGGTGGCGGCGAAGGGCAGAGAAAACCAGTGACTGATGTGGCGTGAGCAGATGCTGCGAATCCGGAGGGACCGGATCAGAACTCGATGAACTTCAGTGTGCCCGGGCGGCGTCCCAGCAGCCCGGAGATGGAAGTGGTCAGTAGAAACCGCAGCTCGCGAATCTGCTGATCGGTTGCCGTCAGGTGCTGAGGCATGACCGTCGAACTGTTCGTGAGAGCGCGGCTCAATGCCACTGTTCCCGCATGAATGTGCTGTCGAATGAACTCCTGAGGCGGGCACTGAGGGCACAGCAATCCGCCGGGTAACGCTCGAAACGAAGAACTGCGGGACACCTCGATCGGTGCTCCGCAGTGCAGACAGTCATTGAAATCCGGCAGATGTCCGGTTTCCTTCAGCAGACTGAGTTCAAACCACACCACAACCAGCCGGATATCGGTCGCGGTTTGAAACGCGGTCAGCGTTCCTCGCGCGACGTCATACAGAGCCGGATGCGGATCGTGATCCGCCGTCAGTCCGGACAGCAGTTCGGCCACGTAACAACCTGCATAAAAGCCGTTCAGAGTGCCCGCCTGAGGGCGGAATCGTTCCAGCAGCGCGGCTTCCGTCAGGATGTCCAGTGCCGAACTGGACTTGCGGAGGAAAACTATGCGGCACGTCGAAAGCAGGTCAAGGCCAGTGTCAAATGGCCCTTTCAGACGTTTGCCGCCTTTCGCCAGCGCCGCGACCCGACCGAACTCGCGCGTGAAAAACGTGACCACACGGCTGGTATTGCTGAAATCCGCCAGCCGGATCACGATCGCTTCGGTTTTCTCGGCACTCATCCGCGGTCCCTGCGTGATGTCAGTCGGCCAGGAAGCCGGAAAGCCCGCTGCCGGGACCATCCGGATGCTGCTGAATGAAGTCTTCCACGTCCCTGCGGGAGGGCAGCGACGGGATGGCTCCGCGCCGCGTTACAGATACGGCGGCCGCTGCCGAAGCGAACTGTACGGACTCGTGCAGGCTGCGTCCTTCCGCCAGTCCGGTGGCCAGCGCGCCGGTGAAACAGTCTCCGGCGGCGGTGGTGTCGATGGCCTGGACCGGCCATGCGCCGATCAGACTGGCATCGCCGACTTCCTCCTTCATCAGGCATCCGCGAGCACCGCGTGTGACGACGACTCCACGACAGCCTTTCTGCAGAATCTGCTCGCACCAGATACAGGCATCCTCCAGGTCTTCGATGGCATCCCAGCCGCTGAGGAACGTCGCCTCGGATTCATTGGGAGTCAGCACATCGACCAGCCTCAGCACTTCGGGATCGCGGACCTCTTCCCGTGCCGGAGCGGGATTCAGAATCGTCCGCAGACCGTGTTGCTTCGCGCGGCGCAGACCGGCGATCACGGTTTCGACCGGTGATTCCAGGCAGGTGACGAAGACTTTCGCACCGGCGAAGAACGCCTCGTCGACAGCTTCCACGTCCGCCGGTGTCAGTTGCGCGTTCGCGCCGGAAGCCACGCTGATCTGATTCTCGCCGCGGGCATCCACCATGATCAGGGCGACTCCGGTGGCATGACCGTCCCGCATGCGGATGTGCTGAGTCTGAATGTTTTCGCGGCGGAAGAGTCGGACGGCGGACTTGCCGAAGTCGTCGTTGCCGACCGCTCCGATGAAGCCCACGGAACCGGACGAGGTTCGCGCGGCCGCCACCGCCTGATTGGCTCCTTTGCCCCCAGCGGCCTGAAAGAATTCACCGCCGAGCACCGTCTCACCGGCCTGTGGCAGATGCGGCGACTGGATCACCAGATCCATGTTGATGGAACCGAGCACGATGATCTGTGGAGCGGTCATGGCGGTCGCGCGGCAGTGGAATGAAGCTGTCGGAAGTGAGATTCAGCAACGGCTGGAGCGTCGCAGTTCCACGGATGTCCCGCCAGAGTCCAGCGGCGGATGCGTTCTGCTCACCACGGAGGATTGACGCCCAGACCCCGGCAGACGGCGATGGCACTGTTGACGCCGTCCTCGTGAAAGCCATTGCCCCACCAGGCTCCGCAGAAGGAAGTGCGGTTCCGGTTGATGACTTCCGCGTGCCGTTGCTGAACGCGGCGGCGTTCGACCGTGTAAACAGGATGGTGATAAACCCAGCGGCCGATGATCTTCTCCGGCGCGATGTCTTCTTCGCTGTTGAGCGTCACGCAGAACGTGTGCCGGGACTGGATGCTCTGCAGGATGTTCATGTTGTAAGTCAGAGTCGCGCTGCGGCCGTCATTCTGCCTGCGGATGTGGTAATTCCAGGCCGCCCAGGCAATGCGGCGGCGCGGCAGCACGGATTCGTCGGTGTGCATGACGGCGACGTTGGGCTGATAAGGAAACGCCGACAGCAGTTCGCGTTCGGTACGGGTCGCCTCTGCTCCCAGAATCTGCAGAGCCTGATCGCTGTGGCAGGCGAAGATCACATGATCGAAGCGTTCGTCCGGCTGGCCGGCCACACTGACCACAACGCCCTCGGCATCGCGCCGGATGTTCCGCACGGGCGCATTCAGGCGGATGCGGTTCTGGAACGGGGCAGTCAGCTTCGACACATAATTCCTGGAACCGCCGCGGATGACGCGCCATTGCGGCCGGTTCCGCAGGCTGAGCAGGCCGTGATTGAGATAGAACTCGACAATGAACCGCATCGGGAACCGGGCGAAGGTATCCACCGGACAGGACCAGATAGCCGCGCCCATCGGCAGCAGGTACTGATCCGCGAACGACCGGGAATACCGCCGCGTGGTCAGATATTCCTCAACGGTCAGGTCTTCGCGTTCGTCGGCCAGCAACTCGAGCGACTCGCGATTGAACCGCAGGATGTCCCGCAGCATTTTCAGAAATCGAGGTCGGAACAGGTTGCGGCGCTGCGCGAACAGTCCGTTGAGCGACGTGCCGTTGTATTCGAGTCCGGTGCGGTCACAGCGGACACTGAAGCTCATCGGGGCCGGTTGTGAAGCGACACCCAGGCGTTCCATCAGGCGGATGAAGTTCGGATAGGTGCGGTCGTTGAAGACGATGAAGCCGCTGTCGATCGCGTGCCGCTCGCCGTCGAGCTGGACGTCAATCGTGTGCGTGTGCCCGCCGACATAATCGCCCGCCTCGAAGACCGTGATCTCATGCCGCTCATGCAGCAGCCACGCGGCGGTCATGCCGGAAATGCCCGATCCGACGATCGCAATTCTCATCCGTGAATCCGATGTGTGAGTGCCGGTGCCGCTACGAACGCAGTGCGGCGACAGCATCATTCCGCTCGCCGTAGATCGTCCATAACCGATCGACCTGAGTGACCCGCAGCACTTCGCCGCAGACTTCCGTGGGCGAACACATCGCCATGCGTCCGCCGCGTGAAGACAGACGCCGCCACGTCCGGAACAAAGTGCCCAGAAACGACGAGCCGAAGAATTTCGTGTGGCTCAGGTCGATGAGCAGGACGGGTGGCTCGATGGTCTGGGCCAGGTCCAGCAGGTGCTTCGAGGCGGCCAGCAGAGCCGGTTCGTTGAGGTTCTCGTACGCTTCTCCGAGCACCGCGATGGTCACTCCATCCTGTGTTTCAATCTGCAGATCTGAGTCCGCCATGTTCGCTTATCTGCCTCTCTGATAGAGCCTGGCCCGGAATGTCCAGGAATCTCACGGGGTTCGCACGATCAAGTCAAATGTGACGGGCGAATGTTCCCGAACCGATTGTCATTCCATTTTAGCTGGCAAACTCTGCCGGCTGCGTGAGCTGTCCGGCAGGGAGGCATCAATCCCGGCCGGAGTTTCCGTCACAGGCAGAACAGCCGCAGCAGTCCTCAGCAACAGGTCGATCCTTACCTTCGTTCCAAACGCCTTTCAGCGTCGGGAAGCGGAGTGCAGGCGGAACTGTCTCAGGAAGACAGCCGCCGATTCTCCCGCCGTCGCGCGACTGTGAGGGGGACGCGATTCGCACAGGCCACTGGTGACCGTTCGTGGTTCGCTCGGAGCGAACCGGCGAACTGAATCCGGGAAGGCGCGCATCGCGGATGAACCCGAGCCAGGATACCCGCTGGAAGGCCGTCCCCGGTTACGTTCCTCGCGAGAAGGGAATGGCCGCATGAAATCTTTCGTGCCGCGCTGCGCGCTGCTGGCGTCGGTCCTGAGTGGACTGACGGGTTCTCTGTTGACCTCATCCGTGATGGCTCAGCCTCCGGAACAACCGGCCGGGCAGTCGCCTCCTGCCGCGCCGGCCAGCGAAGAGGAGAACGTCGGTCGCGTGCAGATCGACGTGTTGAATCCCGATCAGGCGGCGGAGATTCCCACTCTGCCCGAGACAACAGTGACCGCGCGACCTTTCCCGCGCGAACCGCTCGGTGAGAACACGATTGTCTCCGAAAGCCGCATCGAAACTCCCCGCCAGGCCAGCGGCAGTTCGGTCACCGTGATCACCAGCGAAGAGATCCAGCGCCGCGGCGCCCGCACTCTGCAGGAAGCGATTAACACCGTGCCGGGTCTGGACATCACGGCGCGCGGCGGTCCGGGGCAGACCTCGTCGATCTTTCTGCGCGGAGCCAACAGCGCGCAGACAAAGGTGCTGCTCGACGGCATTCCGCTCAATGATCCCTCCAGTCCGACTCGCGCCTTCGATCCTTCCAATTTCGTGACCGACAACATCGAGCGGATCGAAGTCATCCGCGGACCGCAGAGCACCATTTACGGCTCGGATGCGATCGGCGGCGTCATCAACATCGTGACGAAACGCGGGCAGGGATCGCCTTCGCTGCGAACGCTGTTTGAAGGCGGCAGCTTCGGCACGTTCAATCAGCAGTCCACGGTCAGCGGCGGCACCGACCGCTACTGGTATTCGTTCTCCGGCGCGTGGTATCGCACTGATGGCTTCAGCGCCGCGGCGGCGGGTTCCGAGAACGATGGCTACGAAAATGGCACTCTGTCCGGACGGGTCGGAGCACTGCTCACCGACGAACTGGATGTGGATGTCGTCTGGCGCTACACAGACGCGGACGTGGATCTCGATGGCTTCAGCGCCGCTCCGCCGTTCCTGCCGGCCGATTCTGCCAGCAACCTCGACAGCGAAAACTTCTTCCTGCGTCCGCAGATCCGGTACACGATGTTTGAAGGCCGGCTGGAACACCGGATCGGCTACAGCTTCACCAGCTACAAGCGGGATGACCTCAACGGCTTTCAGCGATCCTTCGATGGCGATTCGCACCGCTTCGATTATCAGGCACTGCTGAAGGTCATCGAAGGTTCCGACTTCAATTACACGGCGGTGGCTGGCGTCGATCACATCCGCGAGACCATTCAGCAGGACATTGTCTCACCGGGATTTCCGCTGGGTTTTCCAGGTGAAGCCGGGCAGTTCGGTTCGGGCGTGTATCTGGAGAACCGGTTCGGCGTGCGGGACACGCTCTTCATCAACGCCAGCTTCCGGCACGACGAGTTCAGCCGGTCGGGTTATGCCGATACCTGGCGTACGACCGGACGTTACCTGGTGGGCGATACCGGAGCGGCTCTGCATGGAGCGATCGGCACCGGCTTCCGTGCGCCGGCTCTGGCCGAAATCGCGGCCGGCTTCGGATTCAATCCCACACTGCAGCCCGAAGAAAGCTTCGGCTGGGAGGTCGGCCTGGAGCAGCGGTTCGCCGAAGATCGCGTGGTCGTCGATGCCACGTACTTCCGCAACGACTTCGACAATCTGATCAACTTTCCGCCGCCGTTCTTCACAGCCACCAACGTCAACCGCGCCTTTGCCGGCGGCGTGGAACTCAGCGGCCGCGTCGAACTGACCGAGGATCTGTTCCTGACATCGACCTACACGAACACGAAGACGCGCGATGAATCGACCGGAGCGGAGTTGCTGCGTCGTCCGCGTCACAAGTTCAACTTCGGAGTCAGTCAGTTCCTGCTGGATCACAAGGCGAACGTCTCGCTGACGGCCCGCTTTTCCGGAGACAGGACGGACTTCGGCGGGACTCTGGATGAGTACTTCGTGCTGGACGCCTCGGCCTGGTATCAGATCACGAAGAAAGTCAGGCTCTTCACCCGCGTCGACAACATCACCGACGAGAGCTACCAGGAAGTGCTGGGTTACAACACGGCCGGCCTGTCCGCGTATGGCGGAGCGGTCATCGAGTTCGGCGGCGATGACAACTGATCAACCGGGACAGATCTGGTGTCGGGATTGAACTGGTCGGTGGCCGGGGTCGAGCCACAGGCGAGCCCCCGGAATCGGTTTTCAATGGGATCGCATGCAACCCACCACGGCCACCCACCATTGCAGCTTGCTTCGGCAACCGGTCAGCCGAGTCCCAGGTGCTGTCTCAGGACGTGCATGGTTTCCCGCTGACGACGTTCGACGAAAGCTCGCGCCCGGGCGGCGCGGGCTTTCGCGGCCGCAGGATCGCTCGCCATCGCCAGCACTGCCGGAACGATGCGTTTCACATCGGCTTCGTCATCCAGATTGAACAGCCAGTCGTCTAATCCGATGTCGCGCCACATGAAGCCCTTGCTGGTCTGTTCGGCCCAGCGGCAGACGATGGCGGGAATGCCGTTGCCGATGCACATGATCGGGCTGTGCATCTCGTTGCCGAACAGTCCCGCGCTGCGGACATAGGTGCTGACCGCTTCGCCCGTCAGCCAGTAATCCGGCTTCCAGACGGCCTTCGCTTTGACATCCTCCGGCAGCGGATCGAACAGCAGTTCCTTCCCGACCGCCATCTGCGTCTGGTCTTCGGGGCAGACCAGAACTTTCAATCCGGTCTGCCGGATGACTTCGATGATGGCCTGCCTCAGTTGAGCGTGATCGTGTTCCTTCATCGCTTCGTTGCGGGCGTGCTTCTTCTCATCGAACGCCGCTTTCTTTGCGGGAATCGTCCAGTACGGCGTGTATCTCAGGCGGGGGATGCAGCACAGGAAGCGGCCCTCTTCGAGCCCGTTCGCCTGCAGAAAGGCCGTGGCTTTTGCATCGTCGCGCAGGTCCGTGGCGAACGCGCCGTCCGGACCGAATTCCATGATCGGACAGGTGCAGCCCTTGTCCTTCGCCAGTTGCAGCGACACCGAATCGCGGAAGAATGCGAACTTCGCCTGGCTGAGTACCTCAACGGTCTTCGCAAGCACTGCGGAAGGAGTGGGACTGGTTGCCGTGGAACTCGTGGAGGGCAGCGTGATCCCGTAAACGCCATACGGTTTGCCCGTGGCCTGCGACCACTTCACCACATCTTTCTCGGCCACCAGCGAGGGACCGGAGCCATGCAGCAGGAAATCGCATTCGTCGAACGCGGCTTTCAGAGCCTCCGGTCCCTGAATGATGCGGACCTGCGGAAACCGCGCGCGGAGCATTTCATCGACGCCGTTATCCACGCGGCTCGGCCACAACCGGACTTCCGCTTCCGGAAGATGCTTCTCAAGCAGTCGCAGCACGCCCGGCGTGTGCGCGATGTCGCCAATATTGACCGTCTGCCACGACGAACGCAGGACAATCCGCGGCGCACGCTTCTCCTGAGCCGGTAACCGGGAGGCCGTCGCACCGATCGCACCGATCAGGGCTGAGCCCAGGAAGTCGCGGCGACGAAGCTCGTGAAACGGCATGTCATGGTCCTTCAGAAGCTGACGATCGAAGCGGGTCGTGGGGCAGTTTGATCGAAAGTGCGGGGCGAGTCGCAGGCGCGGCCCCCGGAACCGGTCGTCTGTGGGGTCGCTTCGCTCCACCACAGCCACCCTTCATTTTCAAACGGACTCACGACTGATCAACGCGAGTGCGTGTCGCATCATGATCCGACCGGTCCGTACCGGCAATCGCGAGGCCGGTGTTGAGTCAGCACGGTCTGCCTCGCTGTCTCTTCACGAAATGCTCGCCAAGCCGGACTGGCTGTCCACAGAAGTCCTCACGAAGATACCGCGACTCGATTCGCAGGCCTCGCTCGTTCTGATATCCCGCCTCTATGACGAACCGCACTCCGCACGCACTGATCTGCCCGGCCTGCGCCGTTCCGTTCGCGGTGACGGAGTCGTCGCTTCGCTGCCCGGCCTGCGGCGTCGAGCATCCGGTGGTGCAGGGCATTCCGCGACTGGTCGGGCAGGAGCATCTTGCCAGCTTCGGGCTGCAGTGGAACCGGTACGAGGTCGCTCATGACGATGAGGACCGGGCCACCTTTCAAGCCAAGACCGGAGTGTCTCTGTCGGAGCTGCGCGGCTTGAAGGTGCTCGATGCCGGTTGCGGTGGCGGACGCTACTTGAAGGTCGCGACCGAAGCCGGAGCGGATGTCACGGGAGCGGATCACAGTTCCGCCGTCGAGAAAGCGGCCGCGCTGTGTGCTCATCTGCCGCAGATCCGACTGGTGCAGGCCGACCTGAAGCACCTGCCGTTCGCTCCGGCTTCGTTCGATTTCGTGTTTTCAATCGGGGTTATGCACCACGACGTCGAGACGCGCGCCGTCTTCGATTCCGTGGCGCGGATGGTTCGCCCAGGCGGCCGGCTGGCGGTGTGGCTGTACCGCCGCAACACCGCGCCGCAGGAATGGCTCAACAGTCTGATCCGCCGTCGGACCGTCCGCCTGCCGCCCGAACGACTGGAGCCGTGGTGCGTCCGCGCCGCGTGGCTCGGCGGCCTGCCGCTGGTGAAGCAGTCGCTCAGCAAGATCGTCAACTTCAGCACGCATCCGGTCCGCGAGAACCGCATCTGCGACAACTTCGACTGGTACGCCCCCGAATACCAGCACCATCACACCACCGATGAACTGCAGCTGTGGTTCCGCGAAGCCGGCTTTACCGACCTGCGGATTCTGCCGCCGGAGAAGACCGGCCGCTTCTATCGCTGGGCCTGGCGGAACAACCTGATCATCGGCAGCGGAGTCAACATTCAGGGCCGGCGGGTGTGAGCGGAGAGAAAGTCCCACATCCATCGGTCAGTCAGAAATGGCTTCCCATCGCGTTTCGACAGTCGCCGAGGACAGCCGGTCGAACCTTGGCGCCGCGCTGGCGGTCTCTATCATCCGCCTGCCTTGCCCGGAGGGGTGACAGAGTGGCCGATTGTGCCGGTCTCGAAAACCGGTGTACCGCAAGGTACCGTGGGTTCGAATCCCACCCCCTCCGCTCAACATTGAAGATCAACGCATTCGGCGATTTGCTGAAGATCAGAAGCCCCTGTTTCACAGGGGCTTTTTGCTTTGGAGTGGATTGATTCGACTGGCTGGCTGACGGGATCTCTGACCGAGAGATCCCGTCAGCCTCACTCGACGTCTGGTACACCGGCAATCGGGATGCATGTCGATCAGTCGTCCGCTTCCGCCGAGTCCTTGATGACAAAGCGGGCTTTGAGCTTCGCGACGGTGCGTGCCAGCCCGGCCTGCTCGACAGACCGCAGCACTTCGCCGAAATCCTTGTACGCGGCCGGAGCCTCGTCCTTCGGATACCGACGGCAGTTGCTGAGGATGTCGTGCGCATCCATCTCGGAATCAATCGTGGACTGGTCCAGCTCGCGGATCGCTTTCTTCCGCCCGATGGCCCGGCCCGCTCCGTGATTGACGCTGAAGCAGCTCTTCGCCGCTCCCGGTTCCGCCACCATGACCACGCTGCCGTCCCGCGGATTGCCCGGCAGCAGAATCGGATGACCGGTCGTTTCGTACTTCGTTCCCTTGAGGGCGTAATGCCCCGCCGGAAACGCCCGCGTCGCGCCCTTCCGATGCACCCAGCTCATTTCATTGTGGACGACTTCGCGTCGAGCAATGTTGTGACTGATGAAATACACCAGCTCGCCGTGAACTCCCGGCAGCACTTCCTGAAACGCTTCCAGCACCAGCGCGTTGATCAGCAGGTGATTCACGGTGGCGAAGTTCGCACCCAGAGCCATGTCGTCGAGGTACGCATTCGCTTCCGGAGTTCCCAGCGGCGCGTAAACGAGCTCCCGGTCTCCGCCTGGCAGTGGAATATCCCAGGTCTGGAACTTGCCCTGCAGAGCGCGGAACTGTCCCGTCGCCAGCCGGTGTCCCCAGCCGCGCGACCCGCAGTGCGACAGAAACGCCACGCAGCCGTGCTTGAGTCCGAAGACATCCGCGACGCTCGATGCCGGCCCGGCATTTTCCCTCTCCCCGTGGGAGATGGGCGGGGTGAGGGCTTCCATCGCATCAGTCACCCGGCTGCCGTGCGATTCCACCAGTTCCACGGCTTCACACTCACCAAAGTGATTGCCACCACCGTATGAACCGAGCTGTTCGACTTTGGTGAGAAACCGCTTTCCGTTCTCACCGGTCAGTTCCCCCACCAGTTCATCGACCCGCTTCTCCAGCGAACCACTGGTGCCGTCGTGACCGACGTGGTGGGAATCCTCGCAACAGTCCGCCCAGTGCGCCGGAATCCCCAGCGATTCACACACCTCGCGCGACGCGCCTTCGATGACGATCTTCCGTCCGAGCGGATTATTCACCCGCCGCGACTTCTTCACCGATCGCTGCCCGCGTCCCGCGCCGGTGGGAATCCGCTCCAGAATGGCATTGATGAGCGCCCGGCGGACCGGCTTCTCCACGATCTGATCGACCGGCAGGTCGAACTGCAGCAGGCTCATCGAACACTTGATATCCACTCCCACCGGCCCGGGGTAAATGTGCGTGGGCGAAACCATCACACATCCCACCGGCGCGCCGTATCCGGCATGAGCGTCCGGGTTGAGCACCAGTTCCGTCACTCCCGGTGCTCCGCGCGAATTGAGAGCCTGTTCAATGCAGGTCGCGTCAAACCCGTCCCGAATGGCCTCGGTCCCGATGACGGTAATCGGCTTCATCGCCACATTCCGCCCCGGCAGAATCGCCGTGGCCTCACCGGTCGGAATGAAGTTCTGAGTAACTTTGATGTCGTCTGGCATGATTGGTTCTGTCCGTTCGAGAGAAATCAGTCTTGTCTTAATCGAGAGTGAAAATGAAACTGATTGAGCTGATCCAGGAGACGCAGATGGCTGCCACAACCGCACAAGCTGTTCATGATTCCGCAGATTCCGGTGTACCGGTCGATTCCGAGTCACTTCGAGCGGCCGCGAATGCCGCCGCTGATCGACTTCTTCTGGATATTGCGGCTTCGATTGATGCGGGATCGCCTATGAGCCTCGAGGAATGTGTTGCACGAATCAAAGCGATTCCCGGAAACCCTTCCGCGATCCGTCGTGCCGAGCCGGGACTCGCCGAAGTTCTCCGGCGCCGTCCCGGTCCCGATGAGCCTTTTGATCAGGCGGAGTGGGATCGAGAGTGGAAGCTCGTGGAGGCCGAGATCAATCGGTTATCCGACTGATCCGATTCCCAATATCGAACGTGTAAGCGGCCGCTGACATGACGAGTTACCTTCTCGATACGAATCATGCTTCCCCTCTTGTGACTCCGGGGCATCCCCTTCGCGACCGGGTGCTCAATGAGCTGCAAGTCGGCAGCAGCTCATTGATCGCCGTCCCGGCGCTGGCCGAACTCTGGTTTGGCCTGCTGGCTTCCCGGCGAATGCTGCGCAACCTGGCGGAATGGCAGCTTCTCGAACCTAAGATCGATTGTCTGAGTATTGAGGAGATGGATGGCAAGACGGCAGCCTCCCTGCAGAAGTTACTTCGCAACATCGGGCGCGATCTCAAGACTCCTGACGCTCTGATTGCCGCCGTTGCCCTGCGCTACGATTTCGTGCTCCTCACAACAGATCTCGACTTCTCTCCCATTCCCGGCATCAAGCTTGAGAACTGGCTGTTGCCGAAGTGATCCCCGCCCGTAGTTGTCTTCAAAGCCTCGGCGACAAGATCGGTCAGAGTCACGCAGCCAGTCTGCACCAGTCGCGAGGCGGGATTCGAACCCGCTTTGCCAATGTACTCCGCACCAGCATTCGCCGAAGTGTTCCTTGAGTCAAAAGCAGATGAGAACCCTGGTGAAATTCGACTTTGAGGAGTGTTCTGACAATGACGCAAAACTGTGGCGACGAGAATTGTGAAACGGTACTGCTCTACCGACTGAGCTACAGCCCCGAAGTTTTGCCGATTCCTCATCGGCGAAAAGTGGAGCTGGTGGGACTCGAACCTACGACATGTAGTTCCGACAGCATTCGCCACTGTTCTCAAAGGCGGCAACAAGATCGCGAGACATTTTTCTGAGCTATGGTTTCTTGCGAAACCACCAGGAGTTGGACCTGGGCTTCCCGCTTGTGCGAGCGCTCTACCATGTAGTCCCGACAGCATTTGCCGCCAGATATTTATTTATTGTCTTCGGTAGTCCGGAGCAGGGCAACGCCCTTCCGGAAAGGTGAAGTCAAGAGGCCTGCCGGAGCAGCGCGTTTCTTGTTCCGGCCTGCATTTCACCACAGAGGCACGGAGAGCACAGAGCGATACTCTGGCTTTTCTCCGTGACCTCTGTGTCTCTGTGGTGAATTCATTTCCTGAACCACCGGTTTCCTGTGAGGGGCCGGCGACGACGAGAGGTGTGAAACATTTCCGGTGCTCTACCAGTTGAGCTACTCGCAGCCTTGCGGCTGGAGGCGGGACTCGAACCCGCAACCTCTGGGTTACATGTAGTTCCACGAGCATTCGTCGCCGGTGAGCCTGAAGAAGAAGCCGACAAGTTGTTCGCGGAGACGGGACATTCATGTATGTAGTCCCCGCTGGCATTCGGCTTCTGTTCGAGAGATTCACCACGGAGACACGGAGAACACAGAGAGATGATGGCATGACCTTCTCCGCGTTCTCTGTGTCTCCGTGGTGAATCGTTTTCCTGATGCTCAGCGTTCCCTGTGCCGCTGCGTGACACCGGATCTCCGGCCACTCAGAAGCGCAGGCCCCGCACGAGAAGTGCAGCATTGTTGAACTGAATCGGAAAGACCACAACGACAAGAGTGACGAAACGTTTTTCCGCGTGCTGCCGTTACACTACGCCCCGGCAAAGTGAGTGACACATGGAGTGGGGGCGGCGGGAATCGAACCCGCACCTCGTCCGTGGAATGGATGTAGTTCCGCCGGCATTCGTTGTGGTGTTCGAGGAGAGAGCGGGGCCTGCAAGGGCAAACCCCGCTCCGGGATTACAAGCTCACCTTCTCAATCGTCTGGACCCAGTGGTCCCGGCTGGAATGTCCGGAAGCCACGTCGGCAATCAGGGAGAAGACCTGATCGCTGAAGCCGCCGATATTGGTGATGTCCTCGCGCTCCTTCGCCTGAGTCGTTCCATACGGCTGCAGGTCGATGCAGACCAGTCGAGCCTGCGGGTTCCGCGAGCGGAACGTCTCCCACTGACGCATCGTTTCCGTCGCGTTGCCGCCGTAGACACCGTAACGCGGACTGTCGACCCACGATTCGTTGTCCGACACATAGATCACCAGATCGCCCGCCGCCTTCCGATGGTTCAGAAGCTGCAGCGGAGCACTGCAGTTCGTTCCTCCGCTCGGCAGCGACGCCAGCTTCTGCGCGTTGGTCATGATCGAATCCCGTGGATTGAGCCGGACCGGTACCGTCTGATCCGAGAACGGAATCACTTCCGCGTTCGGGTTCTTTCGCAGCACGGCCGCCGCGATCAGAGCCGCCACGTCGATGCAGCGCACCTTTGAAGTGGCTCCGGCGCGATGTCCCGTCACCGGCGAGTGCATGGAACCGGACACGTCCGGGAACACATACACCTTGCCGCTGACCTGCGGCACGTTTCGCGTCGCGATCTCCATCGCATCCTGCAGCGCTTCGCGGATCACCGTCGGCACACCGTCTCCGGCGTTGAGGTACGCGACCATCAACTGATACGGAAACGCCTTCGCCTTCTCGATCAGCGACTCATTCCGCAGCCGGTCGGCGAGTTCACTCACCAGAGTCTGGTCCGTGAACACGTCGTGCCGGGCAAACGTGTTGAGATTCATGCGCGTCATCTGCCAGCTTCCGTCGCGAGCAATCTTCTTCCACTGCCGGGCCGACAGCGGCAGGGCCGTCAGCATCTGGAAGGGGACATCCGGCGGATCGAGACGATCGTTGCCGCTGGTGACGGCCCGCTTGAACTTCTCGAACTGCCGGACCAGTTCCGGCAGCGCGGCCTCATCGACCGGGCGGCCGATCAGGTAACCGAACAGTGCCTGACGCTGCGCGTCGCGCGGCTTCGGATGAACCATGCGGATGATGTCCTTGAGCGACGGTGAGTTGCCGACGGAACCGTGAAAGAGCTGCTCGTCCGAGCGGCTTTCCAGCCACTGCACGATGAGCCGCTTCGGCAGAGTTCCGAGGCTCTTCCGTCCTGCCGCTCCCGACCGCATGATCTGCACGAAGTTGCGCAGCATCTTCGGCGAGTCGATCACGCGGTCGAACACTTCGGCCATCAGTCCCGGCGACTTCACCGACAGCACCGCACACAGCAGCGCCGGCAGATCCTTCATGAAGCCGCGTTCGCGAGCATACAGAGCTGTCCGCGCGATGAACTCGGCCTCCACCTGGCGGCACAGCTCCAGCACCTGCGCGAGCTGATCGGTATCGGTCGCATAGAACGTCGAATTCAGGCAGCCGGTCGCCGCGTACTGCGCCAGAGCGTGCTTGTCGCTGAAGGCATACGCCGCTCCGCCCGCTTCGTTCACACAGTCCGACTTCGGGAGCAGCTTCCCGACGATGGTCTGAAACAAAGTCTTGCTGGCCATGATCTGACTCCCGGCTTCTGGTGAGGATTGTCTGATGCCGTGAAGTAAGGCAGTTCGCGTGCCAGAAGCCGGGCGATGAGACCCTGGCCGTGCGCAAGTGGTTCTGCTCAAAGCGGTAGAAATTTCCGGTCTGGTCAGTTCCGCGAATCGGCGATCGACCCGGATCGGCGAGGGGCGATCTGGAAAGATCGGCCTTGATCCTGCAGGATAATCGCTCGGGTCCGAACGCTGAGAGCAGCGCATCACAGAGCCGGCGGGCCGATCGCAGGGAACTCTTTCTGAAGCGGAGTGAGATCGTGGCCAGGAAGCAGAGGATCGTGGTGGGATTGCTGGGGTCGGTGCTGGATGGTGGATTCGGTGTTCGTCGCTGGAACCGGTGGCGACCGAATGTCGCGGTGTGTCAGCACAGCGATCTACTGATCGACCGGTTTGAACTGCTCTATCAGCCGGTCCATGAGTCGATCCTGAAGCAGGTCGTGGCGGATATTGAACTGGTTTCGCCGAAGACCCGGGTCGAACCGCGGAGTGTCGATTTCAAAGATCCGTGGGACTTTGAAGAGGTTTATGAAACGCTGTTCGACTTCGCTCGCGAAGTCCCGCTGAACCCGGAACGGGATGACTGTCTGATTCACATCACGACGGGCAGTCACGTCCAGCAGATCTGTCTCTTCCTGTTGACTGAATCGCGTCACATTCCCGGACGATTGATTCAGACATCACCGCCGCGCCGCATGGACGAAGCGGCCAGAACCAGAAAGCTCAGCGCGGCGCAACGCCGGACAGCCGGCGGACAACCGGTTCGGGAAGAGATCGACTACGCGCGAGTCGCGGGCGAATACCGGATCATCGACCTCGACCTGTCGAAATACGACCGGCTGGCGCAACGGTTTCAGAGGGAGCGGTCGGAGGGCGTGTCGTTCTTGAAGAGCGGCATTGAAACTCGCAATGCGCGGTTCAATCAGTTGATCGAACAGATCGAGCAGGTGGCGCTGCGAAGCGCTGCGCCGATTCTGTTGATGGGGCCGACGGGAGCGGGAAAGTCAAAGCTCGCGCGACGCATCTTCGACATGAAGAAGTCGCGTCAGAAGGTCGCCGGTCCGTTTGTGGAGCTGAACTGCGCCGTTCTGCGCGGCGACCAGGCGATGTCGGCTCTGTTCGGTCACGTCAAAGGCAGCTTCACCGGCGCGACAGCGGATCGTCCCGGCGTTTTGAAATCGGCTCATCACGGCATGCTCTTCCTCGATGAGATCGGAGAACTGGGCGCTGACGAGCAGGCCATGCTGCTGAGGGCGCTGGAAGAGAAACGCTTCATGCCGGTGGGATCGGACAAGGAAGCCACCAGCGATTTTCAGTTGATCGCCGGAACCAACCGCGATCTGCGCGCGGATGTTGCCGAAGGCCGCTTTCGAGAAGACCTGCTGGCGCGAATCAACCTGTGGACGTTCGAGCTGCCTGGTCTGAGGCATCGTCCGGAGGACATCGAACCCAATCTGAACTACGAACTGGATGAACTGACCGCGCGGACCGGGCGGCGGGTCACGTTCAACAGGGAAGCGCGCGAGCGGTTTCTGAAGTTCGCGATGGCGGACCATGCCGCGTGGCGGGCCAACTTCCGGGATCTGAATGCCGCG
>Ga0172376_10003695_pt1 | contig 17944 bp, 24 predicted proteins | sample Lak35m_FD_121114 | JGI IMG/M metagenome (GOLD analysis project Ga0172376, IMG submission 121114) | Freshwater microbial communities from Kabuno Bay, South-Kivu, Congo - kab_092012_35m | ecosystem: Environmental > Aquatic > Freshwater > Lake | place: Democratic Republic of the Congo: South-Kivu... | reverse complement strand
TAAATGCGGTTGGGCTATGCGGTTTCCACAAGAACCCTGCCGTTGTGAGATACAGCAAGAGCGGGATAAATTATTTATGACTATTGTTGCTATTGAAAAAATACTGCCCAGAGAAGAATACATTAGTGATAAAACGCTACCAGAAAATATTCAAGCATACATTTTATCTTTACAGAACATAGCAAAAGAACGCAATGATTTTGCTTGTGCTGAAACTGAACACGCTAACCGTTGGGCTGAACGCGCTCATAAAGCAGAAAAAGAAATTAAACAATTACGCGCAGATATTGATAAACTATTTGAGAAAACAAAATGAACAATAAATGGGATTTTTTAGATTCTTTGGAATCATTATCCGAAGACTTAAAAAGCGAAGGAGAACTTGCTGCTCGCATTTTTAAAGAATTAAAAAAAGAGCGCGATGAACTCCGCGAATGCCTCCGTTGGTATGTAGATAACGACCCAACTAATGGTGCTTCTTATAAGATAGATAAAGATCACCTTGACGGCAAGCGTAGGGCTATGGTAGTGTTAGGTATGGAGGTTGATGATGACTGACGCCGAAAAGATTGAATGGCTATCTGCTACCAACAAAGCCCTAATGGAATCACAGGAGCGTTTGGCTGCTGAAATTATAGAACTACGCAAACTTGCTTACCTTGGGGAACACCATTTTCCAGACCTAACTTGGAAGGCAAGGTTTGGTGAACTATTAGAAGATAATAAAAAATTGCGTGAAGTTCTCGCAGAAGCGCGTAGATGGGTTGGTAGCGAACCAATGGGTTTCAAAGGATGCCAGACTGTTGAACAAATACATAAAAATATTGATAAGGTGTTAGGATGAGTAAATACCAAATAGAACCCGATTACGAATTAGATAAAGGGTGCCGCTGCCTATCCTGTTGGAGTCCAACTGGTAAATGGCGTGTAACGCACGATGATGATTATACATTTGAAATGCTGTTTGATACAGAAGAAGCGGCAAAGGAATGGGTTGAGAAAATGGAGCGATGCCCAGAATGTTCAATTGGTCTTCTCCAAGAAACGGCTTTTGAAGAAGAAGGCAAGACAGTAAAAGTTATCGGTTGTAACAGGTGTAGATATAATGTTGTAGAGAGAGAAAAATGAGCAATAAAAGTATTTCATTGGAAAATAGAAATCAAGATAGATTATCAGTTTATTATGTAGAAGAGTTCGGTATTGCGAGTATTAGCGTTACAGATAGTTTTGGTAGAATGACAAATTCTTTTAAATTTTCTAAAACATCTCTCAAGAAACTTATTAAGTTTTTAAAGGAACTTGAGCAGGAAAAAATAAATGTCCGCTGATATTGATATTATTGAAGAATATGGTAAATGTGTTGATCTCTTTATAAGAAGAAATACCATTACCCTACAAATGAATGAAGATTACGAAAAATATTTATCGTTCCATTTTGATATGACAAATGTTTCTCATAGACAAGCACTAAAAACTCTGGTAGAGTGTCTTCAACAGCAGTTAGATATTTACGGAGATAATAATGACCAGTAGCCACGATTATGTTGATTTTGATGATACCATCGCAGAATACAATAAAATAATTAACGAGTATCAGTTTAAAAACAAACAACTATATAAACTTCTATCTAAAACTTATGAACAATTTTATGTTATTGCTCAACAAAAAGGTGGCGATTATTATAAAGTTCTTCGTGAGATTTCAGAGGTGCTAAATGAGCAAACACCAACACCATAACAACTGGGACTTTCACGAATGCTGCTGCCAACCAGACGAGGGAAACGGTATTCACCAAGAATATGTAGAACTAAAAAGCACCGTTCTTGATCTGCTGCAATCATTAGAAGCCGAAGACCAACTAAAAAAGGGTTTCAATGGCATGGGTCACAACATCTTGACCGAAACAGCAAGCAAGCGGCGTGGTCACATTCGCAGAATCAAAGCGATGATTGGAGAAGAATAAAATGAAATGTGATATTTGTGATACTCAAATAGCAGAGGTAAATAAATCCCTATCGTGCAAAGATTGCTTTGAGGAAATCGTAGAAGCAATGCACCGTCACGAAGCAAAAGTAGTTGAACTAAAAAGTCTTATCAAATTAATTCTTGAAGCAGATGCTCTGCGAGAACACGCATATGATACTGGCAGTATTTTTAACGCCTCTATTTATGATCTGTGTAAGCATTTAACGAAGGAATAAAATGTTATCCCCACTTGATGATCGCTACTTCCAAAAAGTCCGCGAACTCCACGATTACTTTAGCGAAGACGCGCAACTAAAGTTTAAAACGCGCATCGAAATTGATTATTTTGTTGCTCTTTGTGAAGAGCTAAAACTAGAATTCACAGAAGATGAACGCATGTATATCTCACAAATTTATGACACCATTGAACCAATGGCTATTAAATTACGCGAAGAAGTTACAAAGCACGACATCAAAGCAATTGAATATTATTTACGCTCAAGATTTGCTAACTGGAATGTCCCCCACGATCAAATGATCCACTTTGGTTTGACTTCACAGGACATAAACAGCGTAGCAACAAGCATGAGTCTTGATCGTTTTAACCAAAGCGAAATGTCATTCTACATGAACGAACTTATCAATTGTCTTTATGATTTTAGTAGCAAAAACAAGTGTGTTTTTCCTGCACGAACACATGGGCAACTTGCCGTTCCAACGACTTTTGAAAAAGAAATGCAAGTATTTATTTCTAGACTTGATACTGTTTGGAGTGAAACTATGAACTTTTCTTTCCAAGCAAAACTTGGCGGTGCTGTTGGAAATTTAAGCGCGCATTACATCGCCTATCCAGACCATAACTGGTATATGTTTAGAGATAAATTTCTTAAAAAATATGATTTAGATCCCGAAGAATACACAACACAGGTTGCAAATAACACAACCATTTGTCAATATTTTGACAAAATTCGGATGATAAATAACATCCTAATCGGCCTATGCCGGGACATCTGGATGTACAATTCTTATGGATATTTTAAACAAATGGTAACCGCCGAAGAGGTTGGTTCTTCAACCATGCCACAGAAAATTAATCCTATAAATTTTGAAAATGCAGAGGGAAATCTTGAACTTTCTAACTGTTTGCTAGAGTTTATGAGCAATAAGCTACAGATCTCCCGCATGCAACGGGATCTTACCGATTCAACCGTAATCCGCAACATAGGTGTCGCTCTAGGACACGCTGTAGTGGCCTATAAATCGCTTATGGAGGGCTTGAGCAAGCTGTCTATCAACTTGGAGGCTGTCAACCGTGATCTTGCTTCTGGGGGGCTTTTAGCCGAGGCTTATCAAATTCTTTTAAAGAAAGAAAATGTTAAAGATGGTTACGAACTAATTAAAGACATGGAGCGCCAAGGCAAATCATTAAATGATTTAAACGTGTCAGAAAGCATTAAAAATAATTTAAAAAGTGTTACAATTGACTCCTATGTTGCTCACATTAGGGACAAATATTAATGGCTAAAAAAATCTACGTACTAGATACAAATGTCCTACTAAGTGATTTTAACTCCGTTCATGCATTTAAAAGCAACGATCTTGTAATCCCACTAAAAGTGTTAGAAGAAATTGATAAACATAAAAAGCGCCAAGACGGTGTTGGCGCTAATGCACGACAAGTAATTCGTGAGCTAGATGCTCTACGAGAGAAGGGAAACTTAAGTGAAGGCGTCAAATTGGGTGCTAGAAAAGGCACTGTTTGTGTTCGTGGTTACGATAAAAACCATCTTCCACCCGAGCTAAACATAGCTGATCCAGACAATCAAATTCTAGCTACAGTGTTCAGTCTTGTTTATGACGTTGAAGAAGGAACTAAAGTAGTTCTTGTCTCACAAGACATCAATGTTCGCGTCAAGGCAGATGCCCTTGGGATCACAGCGGAAGACTACACAACCAACCAAATTGTTGAGCGCGCAGAGGAAGTTTACACTGGTTTTAAACACCACCTAGTAGATGATGCACTCATTGATAGATTCTATTCTGGTGAGAAGATTTCACTTGACGAAAAGGACATAAAGCTAGTCCCAAATCAATTTATTATGCTAGTTTCTAACGCTAACGACAAGAAAACAGCACTAGCAAAGTTTAAAAATTACAACCATCCACTAGCAAAAGTTCGTGAATACAAAGAGGGCATTTGGGGGGTTCGCGCCAAGAACAAAGAACAACAATTTGCCCTTGATTTGCTTATGGATCAAGACATAAAAATTGTTTCGTTAGTAGGTAAAGCTGGCTGTGGAAAGACATTATTAGCACTATCGGCGGGTCTAAAGCAGATCCTTGATGACAAGACTTACAAGAAGCTAATTGTGTCCAGACCGGTGCAACCAATGGGTCGTGACATTGGCTTTTTGCCCGGCACATTAGAAGAAAAAATGGCTCCTTGGATCGCTCCAATCCAAGACAATTTAGAGTTTCTAATGGGCGACGACAAGGAAAGTTTAAAGCTGTTACAAGAGCAAGGCACAATAGAAGTAGAGGCGCTAACTTTCATCCGTGGGCGCTCAATTGCTAACGCTTTTATCATTATTGACGAGGCGCAAAACCTCTCAATGCATGAACTAAAAACAATCATTACTCGCGTTGGTGAGGGTACAAAAATCATTCTTACGGGCGACATTGAACAAATTGATAGTGCCTTCCTAGATGCTACAAATAACGGCCTAACCTATGCCGTAGAGAAGTTTAAACCCTATGAATTATGTGGTCATGTAAGTCTACAAAAGGGCGAAAGAAGTGCTGTAGCAACGCTTGCGGCAACGGTTTTATAAATGATAAAATACATAATTGAATCAGCAAATAATGCTCAAAAACGTAAGCGAGATTACGAAATTTTTGGCAGAGTAACAGTTAAATTAAACGATTTTTTGCCTGATAGCGTGTCACTAAAAGATGTAATAAAAAGCATAGAAAGTAAAATTCCAGAGCATGTTTTGTACGATGTAGACGCAATTTACATTGGCAATTGCAAGCCACTAGATGACCGCCAAGTTGATTCAATTTATGTTAGCGGCTCTATTCTTATGAAGCCAAATGCAGAATCAAATAGTGACCTTTTTAACACACTTGTTCATGAATTTGCGCATGCCGTAGAACAGACTGCAAAGGATTTTATCTATGCGGATGGCGATGTTGGTAGTGAGTTTTTAGGCAAACGCAATCGCCTCTACAGCATGCTAAAAGATGACTATAAAATCTCTAAAAAACAGTTTTTAAACATAAATTTTGATCAAGTTTTTGATGATTTTTTAAATAAAGAAATAGGCTACACTAACCTTGAAATGCTTACAAACGGACTATTTTTATCGCCCTATGGGGCAACATCGTTACGCGAATACTTTGCTAATGGGTTTGAGCATTTTTACATTCAAGGTCCACAAGAAGTAAAGCAACTATCCCCAGCTATTTTTCATAAAATTACTGGAATTATTCGCGGCGATCACATAGAATAAAACAACTTTTTTTTGCCTAGAAAGTGTGGTAGACTGCTCTTACAAAGGAGCAAGTTATGCCACATATTTCTTTTTCGGCATTAAAGATCTGGAAGGATTGCGCGCACAAGTACAAGCTTAACTACATCGACGGCAAGAAGAAGTTTCTTGGCAACGAATACACAGTTTTTGGAACTGCGTTACACGAAGCATGCGAACGCAAAGTGCTTGATAACAGCGTTGACGAAGTGCAAATCTTTATTGGCAAATTTACAGAAGAGCTTAGTAAGCTGCCGCCTGAAGTAATTGTAGACACTAATGTAAAAACACAAATGCAGGAGCAGGGTGAAAGACTTGCTAGCCTTGTGCTTGGCGCACTAACCCAATATTTTGGATCATTTAAAGTTGTAAGCGCCGAAGAGGAGCTACTACGTAGCCTTGAAGACACGGGATACGATTTTAAAGGTTACGTAGACCTAATCTTGCAAACAGATGATGGTAAGTTTCACATTATTGATTGGAAAACATGCTCATGGGGTTGGGATGCTGAAAAGCGCAATGATCCAATGACCAACTACCAGCTTACGCTTTACAAGCATTTCTTTACACAGATCAAGGGAGTTGATCCCAAGATGGTAGAAACGCATTTTGCGCTGCTTAAGCGAACTGCCAAGAAGGATCAAGTAGAGTTATTCCGCATCACAAGCGGTCCAAAAAAAGTGCAAAATGCTCTTAAAATATTAAACAATGCTGTGCATAATATAGCAAATAATAATTTTCCCAAGAATAGACTTAGTTGCAAAAACTGTGAATTCTATAAAACAGAAGAGTGTCCATAAAAAACGCATGGTGCAAGTGCTGCTACATGATGAATGCATAATTCATCTAGAGATAATTTCTTGTGAAAATCAAATTAATGATCTTGTAGAATTATTATCTAAGCATTACTGTGGTAAAACTATTTTTATTGATAAAAAGGAAAAGTCTTAATGGCAAAAACAGCAATTATAACTGGAGTTTCTGGACAAGACGGTAGTTACCTAGCAGAATTGCTACTTGATAAAGGCTATAGAGTAGTTGGGATGGTAAGACGCTCTGCTATGGAAGATAAAAAGTTGGTAAACATAGAGCATCTACTAAAAAATGTGAATCTAATCTTAGAAAACGGCGATCTAACAGACAGCGCCTCTATCTGGCGATTAGTTCAGCAGTACAAGCCAGATGAATTCTACAATCTTGCAGCCCAAAGCCATGTTGGTGTTTCGTTTACTAGTCCTGAAAGCACATTTGAAATAAATGCTACAGGCGTTCTTAACTGTTTAGAAGCTATTAGAACAGTTTCCCCAAAGACTAAGTTTTATCAAGCAAGCACTAGCGAAATGTTTGGTGATAACACACAGGCTCCGCAAAGCGAAACTACAGTCCTACAACCAGTTTCACCCTATGCTTGCGGCAAGGTAGCAGCCCATAATCTTGTAATTAATTATCGCAAATCTTATGGGCTTTTTGCATGTAGCGGCATTCTTTTTAATCACGAAAGCGAACGTCGTGGTGAACAATTTGTTACTCGTAAGATCACTAAGGCTGCTGCACGGATTAAACTGGGTTTACAGAAAGAACTACGCCTTGGCAATCTTGATGCTAAACGCGATTGGGGTTATGCCAAAGAATATGTTGAGGCAATGTGGCTTATGCTGCAACAAGAAGCTCCAGATGATTATGTTATTGGAACTGGAAAAACATATTCCATCAAAGAATTTTTACAGTTTGTTGCCGAAATAGCCGGTTTTAATCTTATGGACTATGTAGTTGTTGACGACAAGTGGAAACGTCCTAGTGAAGTTCCACTGTTGTTATCTGATCCCTCAAAAGCAAAAAATAAATTAGGCTGGGAAGCACAAACAGATGTTAAAAAATTAGCAGAAATAATGTATTATTCCGATCTAGCAAAGGAAACCGCAAATGTCAGATAAGAAAAAAATTTTAGTGTTAGCCGATCATCCATTTTCTCCAAGCGGGGTTGGCACACAAACAAAGTATTTTGTTGAAAGTTTATTGAAAACTGGGAAATATTCTTTTATTTGCCTTGGGGGAGCAATTAAACATAACGACTACAGACCAATGAAAACCGCTGAGTGGGGGGATGACTTAATCATAATCCCAATTGATGGCTATGGCTCCCAGCAACAAATTCGTGACATGATTCACGCACACAAATTTGATGCACTTTGGTTTATGACAGACCCACGCTTTTGGACTTGGTTATGGGCAATTGATCAAGAAATTCGTCCAAACGTACCAATGATTTATTATCACGTATGGGATAACTACCCTTATCCAAAATTTAATAAACCATTTTATTTATCAAACGATATGATTGTTACAATGTCTAAAGTTTCTAGCGATATTGTAAAAACAGTAGCACCAGAAATCCCAGAAGTTTACATTCCGCTTACTGTTAACAGCCAAATTTTTAAACCATTACCAGAATCGGAATGGAAACAATTTAAACCAAACGGTAAAACTATGTTTTTCTGGAACAATAGAAACGCTAGGCGCAAGATGAGTGGTAGTGTTTTGTGGTGGTACAAAGAATTTTTAGATCGAGTTGGGCACGATAAGGCTTTTTTTGTTATGCACACCGATCCAAAAGATCCACATGGTCAAGATCTTGAAGTAATTGCAAGAGAAGTTGGCCTAACAAGAGATAATTTTGCCCTTTCCGTTAGTAAAGTACCGCCAACCGAACTGGCAAAATTGTACAATGCAGCCGATTGCACAATAAACATTAGTGATGCAGAGGGCGTTGGAATGGCAACCATTGAATCAATGGCTTGCGGAAAACCAGTTATTGTAAACATGACGGGTGGTTTGCAAGAGCAAGTGATAGATGACGAAGGAAATTGGCTTGGAATTGGAATAGCACCAGCTTCAAAAGCAATTATTGGTTCTCAAGAAGTTCCATACATTTACGAAGATCGTGTTTCAAAAGAAGATTTTATAGATGCTATGGTTAAAATGCACAACATGACGAAAGAGGAACGGGAAGAAATGGGGAAGAAAGCAAGAAACTTTGTTCTTAAAAAATATGATTTAGAGCATTTTGCTAAAGCATGGGAACAAACAATGGATAAATTTATTGAAGATCATGGTTCTTGGCAAGAACGCAAAAACTACAATCACTGGACGCTAAAGGAATTTTAAAATGAAAAAAATATTAGTCAATGGTCCTGTTTTAAGCCGTAGTGGCTATGGGGAAATGGCAAGATTTGCCCTAAATTGTCTTAGAAGTCACCAAGACAAATATGATATCTATGTTAATGTAATTAATTGGGGCGCTACTGGTTTTTTGCACGAAGAAACCGAAGAGTTTGAATGGATAAAATTTCTTAGAATGAAAACAGAGCATTATGTTAAGCAAGGTGGATCTTTTGATGTTTCTTTGCAAATAACCATTCCTAACGAATGGAAGAGAATGGCAGCTGTTAACATAGGCTACACGGCAGGGATTGAAACTCACATAATTTCTCCTGCATGGCTAGAGCCTTCTAATCAAATGGATAAAATTATTGTTATTAGCGAACATGCAAAGCAAAGTTTTTTAAATACAATTTTTAGCGATCAAAACGGTAATAGATTTAATGTTACTTCGCCAATTGAGGTTGTCCATTTTCCTGCTAAGCAAAAAACTTCACAAAAAATAGATTTAAATTTATCTACGGAGTTTAATTTTCTTAGTGTTAATCAATGGGGTCCAAGAAAAAACATTGAATTTTTAATTTCTAATTTTATTGATGAATTTAGAGATGAAAATGTTGGTCTTTTATTAAAATCTAACACTGTTAATGACTCTACAATTGATAAGCTAACAACAGAAAGCAAATTAGCCACTCTCGTAGATTCAAAAGGCCCTAAAAAATGTAAGGTTTATTTGCTACACGGTCATTTAACTGACGCTGAAATGTCAGCTGTTTACAATAACGAAAAAGTTAAAGCATTTGTAACTGCTACACACGGAGAAGGTTTTGGAATGCCTATTTTTGAAGCGGTTAATAACGAACTCCCGGTCATAGCTACAGACTGGAGTGGACATTTAGACTTTTTGTCCATGCCAAATGATAAAGGCGACGAAAAAAAGATGTTTGCTAAAGTAGACTTTGTTATGAAACAAATAGAACCACAACATGTATGGCCCGGCGTAATGGAAACAGAGGCTGGATGGGCATTTCCAGAGGCCAATAGTCTTAAAGAAAAAATGCGTCAAGTGTACAAAGATTACAGCCGTTTTAAGAGCTGGGCTAAAAAATTAGCTGCTTACAACCAAGAAAAGTTTTCAGAAGAAAGCGTTTCTAAAAAATTTATTGATTGTCTAGGACCAGTGGAAGTTCAAGAAGATGAATTAATTGTTCTTTAGGGGTGTTTATGATAGAAAAACTAAAAAACATTAATTTTTCAACAAGTAATTTATTTCAAAATAAAAAAGTGTCTGTGTTTATCACAGCTTTTAATAGACCAGACATGTTGGAAAGATGTATTGAAAGCTTAAATCTATGCGATGAGCTAGAAAATGTACCTATTTTCATCTATCTTGATGGTGGAGGGAAGTCTAAACAACAAGAAAATTTAGAAATAGTGAAAAAAATTAAATTTAAAAACAAGTATCTTATTAAAAGAAGCGTAAATTACGGCTGCGACAAAAATACTATTGCAATGTTCAACGATATGTTTGTTGAGCTTGGTTTTGACTATGCTTTTCATGTAGAAGACGATTTTGTGTTTTGTAAAAATTATTTTAAATATTGTTTTGATGAATTTAATAGAATTAAAAACACCGTTGATCCTGAAATTGGGGTCTTTCAAGGTTTTTCTATCTGCTTTTTAACGCCAGAAGACAAGAAACAAAAACTTTTTGAAGTGCAAACTACAGAAAAAGATCATTTGTGGGGTTGTCTATACTCTAAAGAGGCGTTTTTATCTTTTAAAGAACGTATCACAGAGTATGAAAAGATAGTTAGCATGTTTCCGACCAATGGTTTTTCTAAGGATTACATGTTACAGATAGCAAATTCAACTATTGCTAATTGCTACAATGAAATATTTGATCAAAGCCAACAGCCAATGAGTGAATACATCAAAAAAACTTTCTATGATAAGTTCAACGAACATTTTACGGCAGGATGGGATGGGGCTTTTGTGCTTGGTTTGGCGTGTACAAAGTACAAACGCTACATGCCTACTGTAAATAGAATGTTAAACATTGGTGATGTTGGGCATCATTACAACAAAGCTGCTTTTCAATTTCACAACTTGCATAAAATAACTCTTGATGAAGTGTGGTAAACGTGAAAAAAATAGTTTATGTATCTGATTTTTTTGTAGAAAACAATTTAGGAGGCGCTGAAATTTGCGATGAAGTTATAATTCGCAAGCTTGGCGCTTTTAATTTTAATATTAAAAAAATATTATCAAGAAACTTAACAATTAATTTTTTAAATTCTAACAAAGAAGCTTTTTTTATAATAAGTAATTTTTCTATGATTCATCCAAGTGTCCTGCAAGCAATCATAGATGGTAAATATAGATATCTTATTTACGAACACGATCATAAATACGTTGTTGATAGAAATCCTGCTGCATACAAAGATTATATTGTTCCAAAAAATAAGATTGTTAATTATGATTTTTATAAAAATGCTGTTAATGTAGTTGCTCAAAGCAACTTTCACAAAGATATAATAGAAAAAAATCTTAATTTATTAAACATAATAACATTCTCAACTAATTTTTGGTTTGATGAACACTATGAGTTCATGGAAGAACTGTCACAACGTGATAAGTTTGAATTAACTGCCATTATGGATTCGCCAATCTGGCATAAAAATACAAATGGGGCAATAGAAAAGTGTAAAAATTTAAAGAAACCTTATATACTTGTAAAAGATAACGATTATTTATCGTTTTTAGAAAAAATTGGCTCGTATTCTTCTTTTATGTTTCTTCCGCAAACTCCAGAAACATTTTCAAGAACATGCGCAGAAGCGCGCATGATGAATGTACAGGTTATAGGCAACAATAATATAGGATGTATTAAAGAGGATTGGTTTAAAGAGCACAAGGGAATTAATTTAATAAAATATTTAAAACAATCTAACAAAAACTCAATTGAAAAAATTTTAAGGTTAATATAATATGAAAATATTAATTACTGGCATAGCGGGATTAATTGGCTCTAATTTAGCAAAATATTTACTTGAAAAAAAATATTCTGTTATTGGGATTGATGATCTTTCTGGAGGATATATTGATTTTATTCCAAAAGAAGCAAAATTTTATAATATAAATTTGCTAGAAGAAGAAAAATTAAAAAATATATTTTCTTTAGAAAAACCTGATATAGTTTTTCATTTAGCGGCGTACGCAGCGGAGGGTTTATCGCCATATATAAGAAAATATAATTATGAAAATAACGTCATAAGTTCAATAAATTTAATTAACTGTTGTATTAATAACAATGTTAAAAAAATAATTTTTACTTCTTCTATGGCAGTTTACGGAGTTGGCAATCCTCCATTTTTAGAAGAACAACTACCATCTCCAATTGACCCGTATGGTATTGCTAAATATAGTGTAGAACAAGATTTAAAAGAAGCGTATAATAAATTTGGACTAAATTATACAATAATTCGGCCTCACAATGTAATAGGAATAAATCAAAATATTTGGGATCGTTACAGGAATGTTATTGGTATTTGGATAAGAAAAATTTTAAATAATCAACCAATAAGTATCTATGGTGATGGATTACAAACTAGAGCTTTCTCTGATATAAAATTTTATATGGAGCCTTTTGAAAAAACCATATTCAATTTCAATGATCATATTTTTAATATTGGAGCAGACAAATATTATAAAATTATAGAAGCTGCTAACATATTAAAAAGCATATCTAATAAAAAAGGATTTAATCCAGAAATTGTTCATTACGAGCAAAGAACAGAAGTCAAGCATGCTTTTTGCGACCACACTAAAGCTAAAAAATACTTAAATTTTAAAGATGAAACCGATATAGAAAAAACATTTGAACAAATGTTTAATTGGGCTTTAACTCAACCTAACAGACAAGTTAAATATATGAACTATGAAATAGAAAAAAATTTATATTCTTTTTGGAAAAAATAATGTATTCAATAGGAATTGTAACTTACGTAAAACGATTTGAAAAATATTTCAAACCATTGATAAAACAAATAAAATATTTTAGACCTAATATTCAAATAAATGTTTGTGTAAATGGAGAATATAAAGAAAACTTTAACGAGCAATATAGAAAAGAAATATTAAATTTTACAAGCGAATACAATAATTTGTTTATTAATATTTTTCCTGAGTTTAGATCTCTTTCCAAATTATGGAACACTTGTTTAATTAATTCATCAAATAACAAATGTCTTTTACTAAACGATGATGTAACAATTGCTGATAAATTATTTTTTAACAATTTAGAAAAAGTCATTAGAGTTTCTAATCAATCTTTTAAAATTAATGGTAGTTGGAGTCACACATTTTTAATTAGAGAAGAAATAAATGAAATCGGTTGGTTTGATGAAAGATATCTTGGCGTTGGCGAAGAAGATGGTGATTTTGAATGGAGATACCAAAATAAATTACAAAAACCATTTTTATCTGTAGAAATTAGTGGTATAATAAATCACGTTGAAAAAGAGGATTGTTTAAAAAATATTAAAATTGTTAATTCAAAATATTCTTTATTTAATAAAAAATTTTCTGAACTTAAATATAAAGAAAGTGATGATGGAAAAAAATATGGTATAATGGATAAAAAAGTTTTGTGTGTTAATGAAACAAAAAATCAATATCCAAATGAAAAATTTTATTGGTTGAATAAAGAAAAACTATGAATAAATTAAAAATTAATTTTGTTGATTTTTGGCCTAATTTTATAAAAAATGATAATTATTTTTTTAATCTTTTATCGACAAAATATAACGTAGAAATTAATGAAAAAAGCCCAGATATCGTATTTTTTTCTGTAGATTTTTCTAAAAAACAAGAAAGGAATAGATACATTAATAGTAGCTGTAAGAAAGTTTTTTTTACGGGTGAGAATATTCCTCCGAATTACGGCCCAGAACAAAACATAGAATGCCCAAGATATTCAATCGGAAAATGTGATTATTCTTTTTCTTTTGACCCAACAATCGGCAACAACTTTAGATTACCGCTTTGGGTCTTATTTATAAATTGGTTTAATAGAAAACATGATGACAACAGGGACATTTCTTATCTTATACCATTAAAAAATTTATTTGATAGACAATTTACAAAAAAAACAAAATTCTGTAACTTTGTTTTTTCTAATAATCAAGGCCCAAGAGTAGAAATTTTTAATCATTTAAACTCATACAAACACGTTGATTCTTGTGGTAAATTAAAAAATAACACAAATTTTTCTATACCCGGAAGAGGTGATCAAAAATATAAATTACATTTTTTAAGAGATTACAAATTTACTATAGCTTCAGAAAACTCTAAAAAAGATGGATATACTACTGAAAAAATTATTCATCCGCTTTCAGTTGGCAGCATACCAATCTATTGGGGATCAGACATAGTGATAGATGATTTTAATGAGAATTGTTTTATAAATGCTAATAAATTCGCTAGTTTTGAACTATTAAAGGAACATGTCGTTGAGGTTGATAATAATAAAAAATTATATGAAACTTATTTAGCGGCGCCCATATTTTCTAATAATAAAATCCCAGAACAATTTTTGCCTGAAAAAATAATTTCTTTTTTTGAAAAAAAAATATTATGTTAGATATAGAAAAAATATTTATTACACATTATTCTCCCTTAGTTGATAGAAAAAAAAGGCTAGAAACAATTTTATCTCAATTTGAGAACGAATCAATCTTTATTGAAGATGAGCCTTCTTCAAAAGATATTAATAATTTTTTTTCATTAACAAAAAATGAATGGATAAAAAAAACAGAAAAAATAAATTATGGCAGTAAAATTGAATACAAAATTTTAACAAAAACAGAAATTTCTATTGCTTTTAAACATTTAAAAGCTTTTGAATGTATTGTAAAAAATAAAATAAAAAAATCTCTAATTTTAGAAGATGATGTTATTTTAATAAATAATTTTGAAAAAAATTTTAATAATAGTCTTGAAAAAACCCCAAATGATTGGCAATTTATTTTTATTGGAAGTGGATGCGATTTAAAAATTCCAACGAATCAACTAATAAAAAATAAAATAGCTTATGAAAAAAAAACGCCCGCCACAAGATGCTGTGATTCATATATAATAACTTATGACGCTGCTAAACAAATGTATGATTGTTTAAATAAAAAAATAACACTTCCTATTGATTTTGAGTTAAACTATCATATAGATAATTGTGTTCTTAAAACTTATTGGTGGCATCCAAATGTAGTAGTTCAAGGCTCTCAATGTGGATTTTTTAAGAGCGAGGTTATAAAATGAAAACTATAGCCTTTTATTCTCCTCACATGAGCTTAAGAGGAACAGAAGTCACTCTTTATGATTTTGCTAAATACAATGAAGACATACTAAAAAATAAATCTATTGTTATATACAATCATAATAATAAAAATAATAACTCAACTGTCATTGAAAAATTTTCTAATCAATTTAAAGATAATTTTATTGCTTTGCAGGGACCAGATTACGATTATTCTTGGGATAAAGATACAACTAACCCGTTAATAGATTCTATAATATTGCAAAAAAAATGTGATGGGTTATTTATACAAAAGTATGGTTTAAATGACGGCGTATTATCTAATAAATGTAAAACGTTTATTATGTGCGCGGCACCGGTTTGCGAACCGCACGGGGATGTTTATAGTTATGTTTCTGAATGGCTCAGTAAAACAGCTTCTGGTGGTAAATATCCTTTTGTACCAAGCATTGTAGATCTCCCTGAGACGAATGAAAGTTTTAGGCAACAATTAAAGATACCAGAAGATGCGATTGTTTTTGGAAGAACGGGAGGATTAGATACTTGGAGTATTCCTTGGGCGAATGATGTAATAAAAAATATTTTAAATATACATCCAAACGTATATTTTATTTTTCAAAATACTCCAAAATTTTACAACCATAAAAATATTAAATATTTACAATCAACAGCTAACCTAGAGTTTAAAGTTAGATTTATTAATTCTTGTGATGCTATGATACATGCCAGAGTCGATGGTGAAAGCTTTGGTGTAACCTGTGGAGAATTTTCTATTAGAAATAAACCAATAATTACTTGGTTTGGATCTAAAGATAGAAATCACATTGAAACATTAGGAGAAAATGCCTACTATTATAATAATCCACAAGAATTATATAAGATATTAACAACTTTCAAGAAAGAGTCAGAGAAAGATTGGCGTATGTACTCTAAATTTAATCCAAAAAGCGTAATGTCCATATTTAATAAAGTTTATTTAGAACAAATTAAATAATTTTAAGGAATATTATGATAATAGCTAAATGTCCTTTGCGAATTTCTTTAGCCGGTGGTTCTACAGATTTACAAGATTTTATAGACCAAAATGGCTACGGGTCGGTAATAAGCTTCCCATCTACTGTTTATACCTACATTTCTATTCACAAAAATAATAGGAAAAAATATATTATAAATTATACCAAAAGAGAAGAGGAAAAAAATATTATTGATATAAAAAATGATATTGCTAGGGAGGTTTTGTTAGAATTTGAATGCGAGCCTGTTACAATCACGTTTAATACCGATGTTCATACGATAGGGAGCGGATTAGCATCTTCTTCTTCCTACTTGATATCAGCAATAGCTGCCATAAGTAAATATAAAAATATTGAGTTATCAAATTTTGAAATATGTAAAATAGCTTTAAAAATAGAAAGAAAATTTAACCCACTAACTGGCTATCAAGATCCATATGGATGCGGGATTGGATCATTTAAAAAATTTATTTTTAACAAAAATAAAGACCCAGAAGTACATTACTTAGAGCAAAAAATATTTAAAAACATAAACATGTACTTAAAATACACTGGGGTATTTAGATCATCGACTAATGTCTTAAATGATGTAATTAAAACAGATAGAAATAAAATTTTGGCGTTTGTTAATGATTTAGAAAAACATATTAAAAATGAAGATAAAGAAAATTTTTTAAAATGTATAAATGACGCATGGACAGAAAAAAAGAATAGTTCTATAAGTATTTTGCAGAACTACAATGTAAAAAAAATAGATGAAAGCTTAGAAAAAAATCCAAAAATTTTAGCTCATCGACTTTGTGGAGCCGGAAATGGTGGTTATTTTTTGTTATTTACAGAAAAAACTACTTTAATAAACGATGCTATTCCTGTTAAAATAGACCAAAATGGAGTTGAGGTTTATAAAATATGATTTTAAAAAATTTTATACGATGTATGGAAAAAATATCTGAGCAGCAGACGCAATTTTTTATTGATTTAATCCAAAAACATGAAAAAATAATAATTCTTGGAAACGGTGGTAGTAATGCTATCGCCTCGCACATTTCTCAAGATTATACAAAAAAATTAAATAAAAAATCTTTTTCTTTTTCTGATCCGTCTAGGCTAACATGCTATATAAACGATTATGGGATGGAAAAAGCATATGAACAATTTTTGAAAGAATTTTGCGAAACAGATACTTTAGTTATTTTGATTTCTTCTTCTGGAGAATCTAAAAATATATTAAATTGCGCAAAATATTGTTTGGAAAACAATATTAAATATATTATTTTAACTGGTTTCTCCGAAAACAATTCTTTAAGAAGATTATATAAACAAACATCATGTTTTGATCTGTGGATTAATTCCTCAGATTATGGTATTGTTGAATGCTCTCATCAAGCTTTTTTACACGCAGTGGCGTAGGTATAAAATGTTAAAAATAAAAACCGATCACAAATTAGCTATAGACTCTCCAGATTTTTTAGTACAACAGCAAAAAAATTTAAAATTATCTTTTTCGGCAGCAGAAGATAATTCTACAAACAAACATTTTATTTCTAAAATAGAGAAATTTTTTTCTTCTAAAAAAAATTTAACAAATGGTGAATTTTTGATAGATGTTTTAGATCTTGGGTGTGGAGGTGGTCAATTAATTGTTGATTTTTCTGAAGAAATGTTTATAAAACATGCAATCGGACTTGATGGCGTGGCTGGTTCTCTTGGAAGAAAAAATTGGTTAAAACATAAAAATAAGTTTTTTAATGTTGATTTATCTAAAGATTTTACTATTTTAAATGAAAAAGACGAAATTCAAAAATTTGATCTAATAACTTCTTGGGAAATGATAGAACATTTACATCCAAATGATTTAAATTTGTTTTTTAAAAATATGTATAAACACCTCAAAGATGATGGAGTTTTTTTAGGAAGCATCGCTCTTTTCCCAGACGTTAGGGATGCTTTTGGAAGGCAT
>Ga0172376_10003693_pt1 | contig 17952 bp, 21 predicted proteins | sample Lak35m_FD_121114 | JGI IMG/M metagenome (GOLD analysis project Ga0172376, IMG submission 121114) | Freshwater microbial communities from Kabuno Bay, South-Kivu, Congo - kab_092012_35m | ecosystem: Environmental > Aquatic > Freshwater > Lake | place: Democratic Republic of the Congo: South-Kivu... | reverse complement strand
AGGCTTAGGCAAGAACAAGACCCCAGCTATGGCGATCGGTCTGTATCATAGACCGATTTCGATGTTGGAGTTGCTGTCACTAAGCAGCTTTACTCCTCTCACACCTTAACTGACCAGTGCCCACAACAAGACTCTGAAGATTTACCCTCATCCTGAGCCAAGAAAGTCTAAATCCCCTCTGACCACTCCCTCCAAAGCGCGGAAACGGTCTTGGATTTGAATCTTTGCGTCGCATTCGGTGCAGAACTTGATGGTTAGAGGGTTAGCGTGATCGCAAGCAAGGCAGAGGCATTTACTCATACTAAGCAAATCTTAGAAAATTTAGCTTTGATGATCTAGTTATAGCCTAACGTGAGTAAATCCTAGTAATACGATGATCTTATAGGTGATACCGTCGCGATACTTGTAGACAAAAAACACTGAATTTCTTGAAAAACTAACCTGAGATTGTTGATGCTAAGGTTGATGCTAAAATATGCCTTGATATTTTGTTAGGAAAACAATCTATGACGACTAGACGTACTGATAGCGCCTTTCCTGTAAGTTACAACCGCGATACTGATAGTTTGGTTGAAGGATTGACTAAACGTGAATACTTCGCAATTTTGCTGATGCAAGCCTACACATCCGCCAATACAAAATTTGAAGATGATTACCAAAAGGCGCGTCTAGCCGTTGCGGAAGCCGATGCCTTGATCGATATTCTTGCCTATGAAGCTAATCCCAAAGCTTGATAAAGAACGACCGATCGCTTAAATCCTCCTAATTTTTGCCAATAAGTTCTGGCTGCCCCAAAATCAATTAATTAAGAAGTAGTCATGTTGATTTCAGCTATTGACAAAATATTTACCAAAAAGCTAACTATTCATCAGCTTGGCAATCCAGCTTTGAGAGAGATTGCCAAGCCGATCGCTAATGTGCGCGATCGCGAAATTCAGAAGTTAATTGATGAAATGCTGGTTACGCTCAAAGAGAGTAAGGGTGTAGGATTAGCGGCTCCTCAGGTAGGGCGATCGCTGCAATTAATCATCATTGCTTCCCATCCCAATGAGCGTTATCCCAATGCCCCTCAAATGGAACCAACAGCGATGATTAATCCCAAAATTATTTCCTCATCTGGGGAAACTGAAAAAGGCTGGGAAGGTTGCCTGTCAGTACCGATGATTCGGGGGCTTGTGCCACGCGATCGCCAAATCGAAGTGGAATATCTAGATCGTCAAGGCGATCTGCAAGTCACCAAACTAACTGATTTTGTGGCAAGAATCTTTCTGCATGAATATGATCATCTTGAAGGCAAAGTATTTCTAGATCGCGTGGAAACTAGCTTGGATCTAGTTACAGAATCTGAATATCAAAAACTATGGCAGTAATCAAAAATGTTTTGGGCGAAAACTTGGCGCTATGTTGTTCATCGCCAGTCACAGGCTTTTATCGGGACGGATTTTGCCAGACTGGAGCGCAAGATGTGGGAATTCATGTAGTTTGCGCTCAAGTTACCGATGAGTTTTTAGACTACACCAAGGCTCAAGGCAATGACTTAAGAACACCCGTACCCATGTTTAATTTTGTGGGACTAAAGGCAGGCGATCGCTGGTGTCTATGTGCATCGCGATGGAAAGAAGCCCTAGATGCAGATGTTGCACCACCCGTAGATCTCGCAGCTACCCATGAAGCGGCTTTAAAAATTGTGTCTCTTGATGAACTCAAAAAACACGCAATTTAAGCCCCAAAGACTGGCTTAGCCAGTCTTTGGGGTTAACCGATTTCCAATGATGAATCTTTTGCTGCTAGCGTGGCAGGGCAACCACGGGGGGATTGCCCCTACCCAATTCATGTTATGTAGGGGCTGCGCCCCCGTGCCAGCCCAAACCCAGCTACAATTCTTGACAAATCTTTTCCCAAGCAGCAACAGGATCAGGTGCAGCAACAATCGGTCTACCGATTACTAAATAATTAGCACCTGCGACGATCGCCTCTTTGGGAGTCATCACTCGACTTTGATCGCCAACTGCGGCTCCTGCGGGACGTACCCCTGGGGTCACAAAACAAAAATCATCGCCAAGCTGCGATCGCAGATTTTTTACCTCATGTGGTGAACAAACAGCACCAGTTAGCCCACTTTCTTTTGCTAAAAGCACCAGTTTTGAGACATATTCAGGGACTTCAAGGGACACTTTGAGGTCGGTTGCTAGTTCCGTAGCCGAAATACTGGTTAGTAATGACACCGCCAAAAGTTGGGTTGACGAACCTTGGGCTTCAGCTTGGGCAGCTTGCATCATCGCCTTACCACCCGAAGCATGAATTGTTAGGAAATCCGCACCATATTTTGTAGCAACTCGACAAGCTGAAGCCACTGTGTTGGGTATGTCATGCAGCTTTAAATCTAAAAATATCTTTTTATGGCGATCCTTTAGTTCACGCAAAATCGCACTACCATCGGCGATAAATAGCTCTAGTCCTACTTTCCAGAAACCTACTTGAGGTAAGCGATCGCACAAATTTATAGCTTCGGTAGCTGATGGGACATCCATCGCCACAATAATTTTTGATTGAGGATCGGTTTCAGGATTAAGGTTTATTTTCATTGCTTTATCGCAAATTTGAACGATACTAGAGCCTAATCCTATTACGTATTGGCGTTCGGAGGATATATGCGTGCGGTATTGATGGCAGGTGGTTCAGGAACGAGATTACGCCCACTTACTTGTGATATGCCAAAACCAATGGTATCGGTACTAAATCGACCCATTACTGAGCATATTCTCAATTTATTGAAGCGCCATGGCATCCGCGAAGTAATTGCCACCTTGCATTACTTACCCGATGTCATTCGCGAACATTTTGGCGATGGCTCAGACTTTGGCGTAAATATGATGTATGTGGTTGAGGAAGATCAACCACTGGGAACCGCAGGTTGCGTCAAAAATGTCGAAAGTCTTTTAGATAGTACTTTCATGGTCATTAGTGGCGATAGTATTACTGACTTTGATCTCACCGCTGCCATCAAATTTCATCGTGCTAAAAAGTCCCAAGCCACTCTAATTTTGCGTCGAGTCAGTGATCCTATGGCTTTTGGGGTAGTGATTACCGATGAGCAAGATCGCATTCAAAGATTTCTAGAAAAACCATCAACGAGCGAAATTTTTTCCGATACGGTAAATACGGGCATTTATATTCTGGAACCTGAAGTTTTAGATTTTTTGCCAGCTAATGAGCCAAGTGATTTCTCGACAGATCTATTTCCGCTATTGCTCGCTAAAGAGGTACCGATGTATGGCTATATCGCCAATGGTTATTGGTGTGATATTGGCTCTTTGGATGCTTATCGACAGGCGCAGTATGATGCGATTAGGGGGCGAGTTCACTTAGATCTAGACTATGTGCAGTTACGAACAGGACTATGGATCGGCAACCATACAGTCATTTCACCTACTGTCCAAATTGAGCCGCCTGTTCTGATTGGCAGTAATTGCTCTATCGGCGATCGCACTAAGATTTCCGCAGGTACGATCATCGGCGATCGGGTTACCATTGGCTCCGACTGCGATCTCCAGCGGCCGATCATTGGTAATAGTGCCATGATTAGAGAAGAGTGCCATCTGTGGGCTTGCACAATTTCTTGCAACGTTCGTGTTAGTCGTCGCGCCCATGTGATGGAAGGAGCAGTAGTTGGCTCTAATTCTGTAATTGGGGAGGAGGCGATAATTTTCCCAAATGTGCGAATTTGGCCGAGCAAACATGTGGAAGCTGGTGCAACCCTAACCACGAATTTGATTTGGGGCGCGATGGCTTCACGGAATTTGTTTGGACAGCATAGTGTCTCTGGCTTAGCCAATGTTGATATTACGCCCGAATTTGCCGTCAAACTAGGAGCCGCCTATGGTGCAACGTTGCGTCCCAATTCCCATGTGATGGTTTCACGGGATCAGCGCACGATTTGCCGAATGCTAACGCGATCGCTAATTTCGGGTTTGATGTCTGTAGGCATTAACGTCGAAAACCTTGAGGCAACAGCGATTCCTATTTCACGGTTTATTGCACCCAGTTTAGGTGTTGTTGGTGGCATTCATGTGCGTGTCCACCCTGATCGCAATGACTGCGTGATGATTGAGTTCCTGGATGCCAATGGCATTAATATCAGCAAAGCCGCAGAGAAAAAGATTGAAGGTACATTTTTTAAAGAAGACTTTCGCAGGGCAAGGATTGAAGAAATCGGCGAAATTAGTTACCCCACTCGTGTATTGGATTATTACAACAGTGGCTTTGCCAAAAATATTGACGTTGAGGCAATTAGATTTAGCGATTGTAAAAAGATTGTCATTGATTATGTTTACGCAGTTTCAGGAGCAGTTTTGCCGCGCATTTTAGGCAAATTTAGCACCGATGTGGTGGTTCTCAATGCCAGCCTCAATGAAGTTGCTCCTGCCCCTGTCGATCGCGAAAAAATGTTGATTCAGCTAACCGATGTGGTTAAGGCGGTAAGAGGTAACTTTGGGGTACAGGTCTATGCTAATGGTGAAAAATTTATCTTGATTGATGAATTAGGAAAATCCATTCGCGATGAAACCTTAACGGGCTTAATGGTGGAAATGGTGCTGACATCACAGGTTGGCGGCACTGTAGTTGTGCCTGTTTCGGCTTCGGGTATGGTGGAGCTGATCGCCGAAAAGCATGGTGGCAAAGTAATCCGCACCCGTGCTAATCCAACAGCTTTGATGGCGACTTGCCATAGTACGGAGGGTGTAGTCCTTGGCGGTTCTGCTGAAATGGGCTTTATTTTCCCGCAGCTTCACCCAGGCTTTGATGCGATGTTTAGCATTGCTAAGATTATGGAATGGATCACCCTGCAGAAGCGATCGCTGTCGCAAGTTCGTGCTCATTTGCCCCGATGTCATTTTCGGAAACAGATGGTGCGTTGTCCTTGGAGTATTAAGGGAACGCTCATGCGCCACCTAGTCGAATCTTACGGGCGCGAAAAAATGGAGTTAATCGATGGTGTAAAGGTTTTTTATGGCGATCGCGATTGGGTTTTGGTGCTACCTGATGCAGGTGATCCGATTGTGCATGTTTTTGCCAATGGCTTTGATACACCTTTGAGTAATGGGCAAGCATGGTCTGAGCGCAATCTCCAAGATGTTTGCAATCACATTGAGGGCTTCTGTAAGCTCCAAATTGCCTTATCCAAAGATTCAGTGCTTCTAGATAGTTAGAAAAGAACCGTTTTATGTGGCGCGGCTCCGCCGCGCCACATAAAACCAAAACTTGCATTGCCATGGGAGATTTTTTACTAAATGGGTTGACAAAACCCCATCATCCTTTGTTATAGTAATTACCGCGCAATCAAAGCGATTTGTAAAACGCACTCAATCATCATTATTGGGGTGTCGCCAAGCGGTAAGGCATCTGGTTTTGGTCCAGACATTCCGAGGTTCGAATCCTTGCACCCCAGTTAATAAAAAAGCTCCTCTTTGAGGAGCTTTTTTATTAACTGATGTTAGGTGGAACTCAGATGATGAATTGCTTGCTGCTAGAGAAGCAGGGCAACCACGGAGGGATTGCCCCTACCTCAATAATTTAGATTCTGTAGGGCATGTTCCCTCGTGTCAGCCCCAAACTTCTGAGATCGCAGGAATTACTTCCACATAACATCAGTTACTAATTATCTATCAAACAATACGATTTCTGTGAAATATACCCCTAATAATAAATCTTTAGGACTTACTCATCTAACCGCAGCAATTCTCATTATGAAACTGATTTTGGTGTTTCCAGTGCCGAAGGCACTGGAAACACCAAAATCAGTTTTTTGAAAGCCCGCCGTTGGCGGGCTTTCAAAAAACCGATTTGTATAATGAGAATTGCTGATCTAACCGATGTGTAAGTCCTAAGTAATTTGAACAAATTACTTAATCTTATAAAATTAGAAACTTTATATAATCATGAGTGGACTTGGCGGATTAAATAAAACCCCTAACGGTGTAGTGATCGGGGTGGTGCAACTTCAATTACCAACAGTTGTCACAAAACAAGACTTATCTACTCAAACTCAACGTATTTGTGAGATGGTCGGCAAAGCTAGGCGAAACATGGCAACTATGGATCTAGTCGTATTCCCTGAATACTCCTTGCATGGTCTGTCAATGGATACCAATCCAGAGATCATGTGTAGCTTAGATGGAGCAGAAGTAGCAGCATTCAAGCAAGCTTGTATAGACAATAACATTTGGGGTTGTTTCTCTTTGATGGAATATAACCCTCAAGGTAATCCCTATAACAGTGGCATCATTATTGATAATCAAGGTGAATTGAAACTTTACTACCGCAAACTACATCCTTGGGTTCCTGTTGAGCCTTGGGAACCCGGGAATTTGGGAATCCCCGTTTGTGAAGGTCCCAATGGCAGCACGATCGCACTGATTATTTGCCATGATGGTATGTTTCCTGAGATGGCGCGAGAATGTGCCTATAAAGGTGCAGAAATCATGATTCGTACTGCTGGCTATACTGCTCCAATTCGTCATTCTTGGCAAATTACTAATCAAGCAAATGCTTTTTGCAATCTGATGGTGACGGCTTCAGTCTGTATGTGTGGCTCTGATGGCAGTTTTGATTCTATGGGAGAAGGAATGATTGTCAACTTCGATGGTCAACCTTTGGTGATGGGTAGCCACCGTCCTGATGAGATTATTACTGCTGAAGTTCGCCCTGATCTAGTCCGTGAAGCCCGCAAATATTGGAGTGTAGAAAATAATATTTACCAATTTGGGCATCGAGGTTATGTGGCTGTTAAAGGTGGTGCTCAGGACTGCCCTTACACATATATGCAGGATATGGTAGAAGGGAAATATTCTCTACCTTGGGAAGAAGAAGTGATCCATAAAGATGGCACTTCTTGCGGATTCCCTGTCCCTGAACGAACCTATAAAGCGGTTTTCAAATGAGTGCGTACTCATTTGAAAACAAAAAAACAATCCCAGTAAGAGTTTTGAGTTTTCATTTTGCCTACGGCAAAATGAAAACCGCTATAGTCTGAAGTAGGTTGGCAAAAGCTTCGACTTCTCTCAGTTTAAAGTAACGTGAATTCGATATCGTCATTTGCACCACGCTTCGCGCGGCGCAAATGTCGCAAAATGATGAAAATCGCTCTGCGATTTTTACCATTTTGCGCGTTCGTCGAATTGACGTTAAAGTAAATGATATTAGCTATGAGTATCAGGACATAAAACCGAAATAGTGTGAGGCGTTGCTTTGTACCGCCTCACACTATTTTGGTTTTTGAATGGCTATCCTGCAAAATTATCTTTTTGTCCGCGAATTCTAGCAAATACGCGATCGGGAATCTCAATACCCGCCGATCGCTGAATAGCGGGAAAATCCCACCGCATAAAAGGATTAGTCCGCTTCTCTAATCCAATCGTAGTTGGCACAGTTGCCTCACCTCTCTGACGCTTTGCCGTGGCGGTTGTCATCCGTTCTTGTAAATCAGGATTATCTTGATCTACCGTCAGCGCAAACTTGAGATTGCCGAGGGTGTACTCGTGGGCGCACCAAACACGCGTATCATCTGGCAGTTGACGCAACTGCGACAATGAGGCCAGCATCTCCGCAGGAGTCCCCTCAAACAATCTGCCACAGCCGCCAGCAAACAAAGTATCACCACAGAATAACTCACCAACCTCATCACCCACTGGCTCAAAGTAATAGGCAATATGGGCATAGGTATGACCAGGCACAAAAAATACCTGCGCTTCCCGATCTCCAAAAGTCACGCGATCGCCGCCTTTTAAAAATACTTGTTGATGGGGAATGCGATCGCGATCTTTTTCACCACCATAAACAATGGCATTGGGAAACTTTGCAATTAGCGCCCTATTCCCACCCACATGATCGCCGTGGTGATGGGTATTAAAAATCGCTACTAAATTTGCCCCTAACTCTTCTATTTTGGCGAGTACAGGCTCAGGCACCGCAGGATCAACCACTGCTGCAGAGTTGCTAGCAGGATCATGTAAGACAAAAACGTAATTGTCACTTAGAACGGCTAGACGATAGATATTCATAAATTCGATTCCTGCGATTTAGTTTTATGTGGCGCGGCTTTGCCTCTCCTCATAAAACTGGTTCTTTATAATTATGTGGATTGTTGTAATAAGGCGATCGCCGCTTCTAGACGCGAAGGATAATTTTTCGCAAATTCCTCAAACCATAAACCTTCACCACCCAAGGGATCAAGCTTCTTTAACCATTCAGTCGCAGTTTTGGTGATTGCCTTGAGATCCTCTGCTTTTTGGCGATCGCTAATTTGTTGTAAATCGCGATCGATCACAGGCGAAGGCTGACTAGGTAAAGTTTCAGGCGCTACCTGTGGAGAAGTGTAATCAGGTACATAGGTTTGCGTATTGCTGTGTGAATTACTTTGCGAATTGTTTTGTGAACTATTCCGCAAATCATTTAACAAGCTGTCCAGTGAGTTAGGGGCTGTAGCGATTGGCGGGATGCTGGTTTGATTGGGTAAAGGCGGAGTAGCGATCGGCTGCTCCTGATCCTGTTTATTAGCTTTCGGATCTTTATATTTACCCTGAAGATCATTAAGAATGGACTCAAGAGATTCCATTTGATTTGTATTTATAAAATTTGTTTGTACTTAATCCTGCTTTTGAGTGGCGCGGCAAAGCCTTGCCACTCAGAAAATCACCTAATCATTAATCGCGCTCAATAACACTTCCGCCAATGTCATATCTTCCATATCCGCAAGTGTAATCGTGTCCACAATGTCAAAATTTGCACCAATACTTTGCAACTTGTCATCTAGCGCCTTCAGAAAATCGCTAGCACTAGGATCGGAACCAACTTGAATAAAAGAAATGGCTAACTCTGCATCAGAATTCATCCGACGAGTTGCTTCGATGATTATTTCAAACACAGAACGGCGATCGTCTGGTTCTCCATCAGTAATTACTAAAATTGTTTCCCCATCTTTCGCTTGACCAGCCTTTTTGCGCTGAAAGAATTGGTTAATCGCATCTTGGAGAACAGCGGTGAGGTTTGTGCCACCCATCGGATCATTTTCTTGGAAAATTTGCTCAACCTTCACTGCTGAAACATTATCGAATCGCTTAAACTTTCCCGAAAATAAATATACTGTAATCCCATCTGGGTCTAACTGATCGCATTTACGTGCAAGGGCAAGCGTCGATTCCTTGACAATTTCCCACCGACTTTTGTTAGTGCCTCTGTCAGTGTTTGACATGCTTCCACTTTTATCGATGATTAAGGTATAGTCACGTTTGTCTAGCATATAAAACTCCTTAGCAAGAATGTGAACTAGCTTAGATTATATAGCGATCGCCACCCTTGTTAGGACACAAAACCCCAAGGTGCAAACGGCTATATCGAACTCACGTTTTGTTAAATTATATTGGTATGACAATAGGGAGCAAAACGATTGAGATACTGGCAAAATTTTGTGATTCGTGATTGGCTACCATCTGACCGAGAAACTGTTGCAAATGTGATTGGTGGAGTGTTGGCTGAATATGGTTTGGAGTGGGAACCAGAGGGTGCGGATCGGGATGTGTTGTTTGTGGAAGAATGCTACTTTGATGTCGGTGGTGAGTTTTGGGTGGTGGAGCAAGAGGGTCAAATTGTGGGGACAGGTGCATATTTCCCCACCCATCGCGGTGAGAAGGCTGTGGAAATTCGTAAGATGTATTTGTTACCAGCAGCAAGAGGATATGGCTTGGGTAAGTTCTTGCTAGTGGAATTAGAAAAAGCGATCGCCACTAAAGGATTTACGGAAATTTGGATCGAAACTGCGAGTGTACTGGTGGAGGCGGTGCAACTATACGAGAAAAATGGTTATATCCCCGCGACAGGTGCGGAAACTCAAAGATGCGATCGCATGTATGTGAAAAATATTATGTAGAGACGCAGCAGTGCTACGTCTCTACATTTTTTAATGGTAGGCGGTGCGAAGCGCCGCCTATCATTACTGCCTGAATTTACTTTTGATATGATAGAGATCGCTGATCTTGATCTCTATCAATACTTTCTAAGCTCATGGCTCTGTTTGATATTCGTACCCCTTGGTCTCCCACTGCCGACCAACCCAAAGCGATCGCCCAGTTATTTGATGGATTACAAAAAGGACTACGTTATCAGACATTATTAGGCGCAACAGGGACAGGCAAAACCATGACTGTAGCCAATGCGATCGCCAAACATCAAAAGCCCACGCTGGTATTAGCCCATAACAAGACGTTGGCGGCGCAGCTATGTAATGAATTGCGCGAATTCTTTCCCAATAACGCGGTCGAATACTTCATCAGTTATTACGATTACTACCAACCTGAGGCATATATCCCTGTTACCGATACTTACATCGAGAAGACCGCCTCGATTAACGACGAAATCGATATGTTGCGTCACTCAGCAACGCAATCGCTATTTGAGCGCAAGGACGTGATTGTAGTGGCATCCGTAAGCTGTATCTATGGTTTAGGGATTCCCGAAGAATATCTCAAGGCTTCGATTCCCTTGGGAGTAGGTGTGGAATATGACCAGAGGGAATTGCTCAAAGCTTTAACCAATGTGCAGTATGAACGTAATGATATTGAGCTAGGTCGTGGTAAGTTCCGCGTCAAGGGAGACATTCTCGAAATTGGCCCCGCCTATGAAGATCGCACCATTCGCGTCGAATTTTTTGGTGATGAGATCGAAGCAATTCGCTATGTTGATCCTGTGACGGGTGAAATTTTGCAAAGTTTGGAAGCTCTAAATATCTATCCTGCACGTCACTTTGTCACCCCTACTGAGCGCCTAGAAATTGCCTGTGCAGAGATCAAAGAAGAACTAGAAGCGCGACTTGAAGAGTTAACCAATGCAGGAAAATTACTTGAAGCTCAACGTTTAGAGCAGCGCACCAAATATGATTTGGAACTATTGCAAGAAGTTGGCTTTTGTAATGGAGTCGAAAACTATTCACGACATCTAGCAGGTCGTCAAGCTGGTGAATCTCCTGCCTGTTTAGTGGATTATTTCCCCAAGGATGACTGGTTGCTAATTGTTGATGAGTCACATGTTTCCATTCCGCAAATTAGGGGCATGTATAACGGCGATCGCGCAAGGAAGATGACACTTATCGATCATGGTTTTCGCTTACCCAGTGCCGCTGATAACCGTCCACTTAAGGCTGATGAATTTTGGGACATGGTCAAGCAATGTATTTTTGTGTCGGCAACTCCTGGAGATTGGGAAATGGAAGTTTCTGAGCAAGTTGTCGAACAGATTATCAGACCGACAGGCGTTGTTGATCCAGAAATATTTGTGCGTCCAACGGAAGGGCAGGTCGATGACCTCTATCGTGAGATCCAAGAAAGGGGCAAGCGGAAGGAGCGGGTGTTAATTACCACCCTGACTAAAAAAATGGCTGAGGACTTGACCACATATTTCCAAGAGCGTAACCTTTCCGTGCGTTACCTGCATTCAGACATTAAATCAATTGAAAGAATCGAAATTCTCCAAGATTTACGCAGAGGAACTTTTGATGTGTTGATTGGAGTCAATCTACTGCGCGAAGGACTAGATTTACCCGAAGTGTCCCTAGTAGCTATTTTGGATGCAGATAAAGAAGGATTTTTAAGAGCCGAGCGATCGCTGATTCAAACCATTGGTAGAGCTGCTCGGAATATCGCTGGGCAGGTGATCATGTATGCTGATCGCATGACGAACAGCATGGAAAAAGCAATTTCCGAAACAGAGCGTCGTCGTCGCATTCAAATTAAATACAATGAAGACAATCAGATTACTCCAAAATCGATTGTGAAATCCATCGAAGGTAATGCAATTCTTGACTTTTTATCCGTGTCGCGCCGCCTTAATGAGCGTCAGCTTGAGTATGTGGTGAATAATGCCAAGGAAATCTCGCTAGACGACATTCCTTCAATCATTGAGCAATTGGAAGCACAAATGAAAGATGCAGCAAAGAAGCAAGAATTTGAGCAAGCTGCTATTTTTCGCGACAAGATCAAGTCTTTGCGCGATCGTCTATTGGGTAAAGCATAAGTCTAGAGTTAATGATAGGCAGCGCTCTGCGCTGCTCATCACTAACTCAAAGACATTGAAGTTACCAACTGCTAAATGTTCAACAAGAGAAGTTTGGACAATTGTTTGCGGTGTTACTCCTAATCAACAACCAGCGATCACCATTCGTATCTGATTAGATAATCGAGATTTATGGATTCTCAGATTTTATTAGCGACTGGTCATCTAATTGTAGTGAGTTTTGCTGAATTAATCGCATTAGCAGCCTTAGTCCTTCATTGACTGCGCCCGAATCTGGAAATAATTTAGCAACATCTGGATCTAGGCTGACGGTGACAGCGCTTTTCTGTCTTCCCTGACCACGAGCAACAACGGTCATTTGAGTAAAATCATATTCAGGAAGTAAATCATCTTCCATGTCAATTTCAAAGTTCTGATTCATATGCTTTACGTTCTTTACGAGTAGCTGGACGAGCACTGATTAGACGTGTTGTATTTTGTCTTTCTGTGTAAGATACGACTATTAGTCTGCCTCTAGCCGATTCTCCCATGATAATAAAACGTTGTTCTTGAATAGAATGCGTTGGATCGGCAAAAGTTAAAAATAAAGGATCATCAAATACAGAGGTTGCTTCATCAAAGGACACTCCATGTTTAGCTAAATTGTTTTTGGCTTTGGTTTCATCCCAATCAAACAGCATAAGTTAGATATTTGATATTATGCTTAGGATTATACTGGATCGCCCCTAACTAAACGTGAATTCGATATCGCTATTTGCGCATTCATCGAATTGACGTTAACCAAAATCAATAAACCGTGATCGCCTATTCATTCCCTCACAACAAAGCGATCGCACCAATCAAAAATCAACAAGCAGCGATCGCCCCTCAATCTCTACATCACAAAGCGATCTCCATTAGCCAAATATCAACAACTAATGATTGCTATAATAACTATATTAGATTGCTCAAAGGAGTTACAAACTAATGACTCAAACGGTTACACGAAAATCCTTATATGAATCTGATTACCTACTTTGGACTCAAGATGTTGTATCCAAATTAAGGGCTAGAGACTTTGATAATGTGGATCTTGAAAATTTGATTGAGGAGATTGAGGATTTGGGGCGTTCTAAAAAAGATGAGCTAAAAAGCCGTCTCAATACTTTGCTGGAGCATTTACTTAAGCGCATATATGTCGATATGCCTCAAGAGTTCAATGTATGGGAACGCACAATTCGAGAACAGCAGAAACGTATTGAGTGGCTCATAGAAGATAATCCCAGTTTTAAATCTATTTGGCATGAGTATTTCAGTATTGCATGGCGCTACGCTCTCAAGGATGTTCGCAAAGAATATAAAAAGACTCAATTCCCTGAAATATGGCAGTTTGGAAATGATATTGAGTCAATCTTAAATATTGATATTTGGGAAAGCGAGCGCCCCTAATCAAAATCAACAACCAGCGATCGCCCATTCATCTCCATCACCACAAAGCGATCGCCTCTAATCAATATCAACAAATAGCGATCGCCCCTTCATCTCCACCACAAAGCGATCGCCCCTAATCAAAATCAAAACAATAGTAAATCAGCGAAAGTTTTAATATCTTTAGAATCAAATGGTGTTTTATAAAGCTCATTTACTAACCATAGACCACTTCTCACAATTTTTTCTTTAGGTGAACTATTCCCAAGCCAATTATCAGATGGTTTGCATTCATCGCACCAAGACACTGTTGAGATAAGTTTTGATTCGACTTCTATCCGTTTTTGCTTACTTGTTACTTCAAAAACAGTCAAAGAGAAGTTGTCTCTAATGTATGCAGTAACTTGTTTTTCAATAATTTGCTGATAAGCAAAATCAATCAAATTTGAATACTTATCTTTTGCTTTTCTAGTTGTAAGGTCAATTTCCCAAAATTTAAGGAAAGGATCATTCTGTTTGTTTAGCAAAGCTCTACCGATATTCTTCCTAAAGATACTTCGATCTTTATTTTCTTTCAGAAAATGTTGCTGTAATCTCAAAAAAAGCTGATTATTTCCAGTGTGAGTACCTATTCGCACAATTCGATCATATCCATGAGCTTTTTCGCCTTTTTCAAATAAAACATAGATTCCCTTAAATGGAATCTTTGACTTCTCAAAAGGGAAGCTATGTCGCTCAAGATTATTTGTAAGTTTATGAACTTCTGCACATTCATTACTCATGAGACTAGCTCTTTCAATTTTTGCAGTTGTTTTCCAATACCTAAACCTTCTAAAGGAATCTGTATGTTTTTTAAATGCGGTAATAGATATTTTCTATATTTCTCACCTGCAAGAAATATAAAAATTGTTTCCTCAATAGAATAAATTTCACTAATTTGTTTTAAAACTTGATCAGCCCATTGCTTGATTTCATTTGCATACATATTATTAAGAGTTAGCTCATATGGTTCAATTTCTTCAGCCAAAGATAGCAGACCGTGCTTTGCTGAGAGGATGAAAATATTATCAGGTTCTAGTTTTTGAGCGTATTTAAGATTGAGTTTAAAAAGTGTACTTACATAAAGATCTTGTGCTTTTGCTCGCACCGATAGTTTGCGGCTCGCACATGAGATCAGAACTACCCTCCTAGTCATATCTTTTTAGCCAAGCCAAAATTTTCTGAAATTTCATAACATTCAATAGAGATACAGGCTTCCACCAGCGCGACTTATTGAAAAAGTCCTCGTTTAGGGGTGGAGTATCTGATGTATCAATTTCTGATTCTGACAGAGCGTCTAGTTTAGCCCAATTCGTTTCTGAGGTATTGTTCATAGCATTATGCAGCTACCTCAACATAAGCAGAGTAGGTAGAAGGCTCAGGAATTTCTAGCCCTTCTTCGATAAGACCATCGATATGAAACTCAATAGCCTCTTGCATATTTTGGTTGACTTCTTCTAGCGTTGCACCAGTAGAAACACAACCTAAAACATCTGGCGAATATGCAGAATAGCCTGTTTGCGTCTTTTCTATAACTACAAGATATTTCATTACTTTAGTCCTGCTTGTTTCAATATGCTATCGCGAGTTCCTATTGCCAAATCATCACTAGGCTTACCTGGCACAGTCACTAAACCAACTTTTTTCGGATGCTTGAACTGACGATGACTTCCCCTTGTTCGGGCTAAGTACCAACCATCTGCCTCAATAAGTTTGATAACCTCTTTAACTTTCATTGTTTCATTTTAAATTAATCATAGCAAATAACAAAAAAGCCCCGCAATGCGGGGCTTTTTTGGTTGTTAAAGCTTAGTAGCGAGCGCTGTTAGGCTTGTGGACGATGAAGCTTTGGACTTGGCACTGCTTGATGTTGTCGAAAGCAACAACACGGATGAAGGAACCAGGATAGCTAGAGCGGCAAGCTTGAACTTCGCTCAATACTTCTTGAGGAGTGGTAGCGTTGAATAGGGGCAACTTCCACATTGTCCAGTAGTGGATTGCAGGATCGGAATCTTCGTTAAATTCGATCGCAGCGTAGAAGCCTTGCTTGAGGGTGTACTCGATTTGACGAGTGATTTGAGCATCGCTCAAAGGGGGAAGATAAGAAAGAGTTTCGTAACGACGCTCTTTTGGTAAAGTTTGCATTATTTCCTCGTAGTTGAAATTGGATTGCTATTGATTTGATTGGGTAGAAGCGCGATCGCATTCAACACCTGAGTCAAGAGTAACTTCTAGAGAAACTTCGTTAACAAGCTCTGAACTAATTTCTATATCGCTCTGATCATCAATTTCAGAAGTTTCAGAAATCAAGTTCTCGCATTCTGCATATCCTTCAGAAGCTTGGACACTCATGATCCGTTCAAAATGTTGACGGCGAAGCTGCATATTTGATTGTTGAATACCTGTACGAGCCATTTCAGGCAAAAATTCTAAAATCTCATTAGCTAGATGCTCTCGTACAGTCATCACTCGAAAAGCCATCTCTTGATTAACCTCAAAGAGGTCTTTGATATAAAGTTCACCGTTTTGGAGTCTTTCGCGTGTCGAGAATTGGTTAAACCAGAGCGCTTTCATCTTATCTGTTTCTTCCAACTGCTCGGCGATCGTCTTTACAGCTTCAAATGTCAAAAAATTAATTAACATTCTGGCAGTAGACTTAGTACTGCGCTTAATATCCATAGGCTGAATTCACCAAGAGGCTTTTTGCAAAAATGGGCATAGCCCATTTTTGCAACGGCAAATCGATTAGAGAGTATCCATTGCTTCAAACTCGAACTTGATTTCCTTCCAAAGTTCAAGAGCAGCATTCAATTCTGGAGACCAACGACCAGCTTCACGAAGAATGTCGCCGCCTTCACGCATCATGTTGCGACCTTCGTTACGAGCTTGGATACAAGCTTCGAGAGCAACACGGTTAGCGGTTGCACCAGGAGCTGCGCCCCATGGGTGACCCAAAGTACCACCACCGAACTGTAAGCAGGAGTCATCGCCGAAGATTTCAACAAGAGCAGGCATGTGCCATACGTGGATACCACCCGAAGCAACAGGGAGTACGCCAGGCATAGAAGCCCAATCTTGAGTGAAGTAAATACCACGAGCACGATCAAGTTCGATGTGGTCTTCACGCATTAGGTCAACAAAGCCCATGGTGATGCCCTTTTCGCCTTCGAGCTTACCAACAACGGTTCCAGAGTGGAGGTGATCACCACCAGACATACGCAGACACTTAGCCAAAACGCGGAAGTGAATCCCGTGAGTCTTTTGACGGTCAATAACAGCGTGCATAGCGCGGTGAATGTGCAATAGCAAGCCATTTTCGCGGCAATACTTAGCAAGAGAGGTATTAGCTGTGAAACCACCAGTCAAGAAGTCATGCATGATGATTGGTGTGCCAATTTCCTTAGCGAAAGCTGCACGTTCCATCATTTGCTCAGATGTAGGCGCAGTTACGTTGAGGTAGTGACCCTTGATTTCGCCAGTTTCTGCTTGTGCTTTTTCGATTGCTTCTTGTACAAACAGGAAGCGATCGCGCCAGCGCATGAAAGGCTGAGAGTTAATGTTTTCGTCGTCTTTGGTGAAGTCCAAACCGCCGCGTAGACATTCGTATACTGCACGACCGTAGTTCTTAGCAGAAAGACCTAATTTAGGCTTAATGGTACAACCCAAGAGAGGACGACCATACTTGTTCAACTTGTCACGTTCAACTTGGATACCGTGAGGAGGTCCTTGGAAGGTCTTCAGATATGCAATGGGTACGCGAATATCTTCTAGACGCAACGCACGAAGAGCTTTGAAACCAAATACGTTACCAACCAATGAGGTGAGCAAGTTGGTTACAGAACCTTCTTCAAACAAGTCAAGAGGATAGGCAATGTAAGCGATGTATTGATTATCTTCGTTGGGTACTGGTTCAACATCATAGCAACGACCTTTGTAGCGATCGAGGTCGGTCAACAAGTCTGTCCATACAGTTGTCCAAGTACCTGTAGAAGATTCAGCAGCTACCGCAGCCGCAGCTTCTTCTGGAGGTACGCCTGGTTGAGGCACGAAGCGGAAAGCAGCGAGAAGGTCAGTATCTCTGGGGGTGTAATCAGGGGTATAGTACTTTAGTTTATAGTCCTGAACACCTGCGTCGTACCCAGCCTTAGATTTAGACTGTGTTTTTGAGTAAGACATTAATATCTCCTTACTAGATTTAAATGAGAATCAGTAAACTGCACGAAGCTCTGCAAAAAAACTTAAGAGTCAGAGTCAATAGTCAAATCGAAAATTAAAGAAAGATTAAAAATCTATTAAAAATCTAATTAGCCCTTTTGATGTCTGCTTCTTCTTGGAATAATTTTTTGCTTTATATAAGTTAATCCTATCAGGAATCCTTCGTATGAATCCCTTGAGCGATGTCTTTAATTTAAACATAAAGTGCGTATCCACATTTACTTTTTT
>Ga0172376_10003692_pt1 | contig 17954 bp, 26 predicted proteins | sample Lak35m_FD_121114 | JGI IMG/M metagenome (GOLD analysis project Ga0172376, IMG submission 121114) | Freshwater microbial communities from Kabuno Bay, South-Kivu, Congo - kab_092012_35m | ecosystem: Environmental > Aquatic > Freshwater > Lake | place: Democratic Republic of the Congo: South-Kivu... | reverse complement strand
ATACTTAAACGACAGATTATATGACATTGGGTAATATTTGTACATTCAAAACCAATTTCCCTGAGGCGGATTTTTGGTTACAACGTAAAGGTTCCGAGAAAACCGTGGGTTCACCAACTAAAGAATTCTATGAAGAGAATATCGGAGTTAAAGTGAAGGAAGAATATCAGGACAAGGTTGACCCGAGCTACCTGTATTACTATTTTCAATTTTTACACCAACAAGGTGTATTTGCTCCTATATCACACGGAACATTAGGATTAAAGAATGTCACCATATCTGATATTAAATCTATACCCGTAAATTTTAAATAAAATCAAATATTTATATAATATAAAAAACTAAAAAAATGTCAAGAAAAGTAGTTCACATAACTGAAAGTCAATTAAAAAGACTAATTGGAAAAGTAATCGAAGAACAAAGGGTTTCGAATACTGATGGTAATTTCCACATGGGACAAAGTTATAGACAAGGGGTTCCGGATTTCAAATCAAGTGGTAAAGCAATCGTTCTTTAATAGAAACGTTTTATAAAATAATAAAGGGGACTAATGTCCCCTTTTTTTATGACCTTGTGATTAGTTTATTTTAGAATTTTGTTCCGCAGTGTGGACAGAACTTATGGTTTTCTTTTTTACGTTTTGCACCACACTCAGTACAATAGACGACCAAATCTTCTCGAACCAATACTTTGGTTGAGTTTGGTTTTATCTTCCACCAATTTGTTTTAGTTGGGTAGGAATTAAAACTCGAATTATCATATGTAAATGTTTGATTCGAATCGGAACCTTTCTCGACTCTCCCTGTTTCAATGTGTCTTGTTGGACTTGTTAATTCTTTTTTAATCGAATTTGAATTATTGAAGAATGAGTTTGTTGAGATAGTTCCATCAAAACTTCCACCGACACTTGTATTTGTAAAATACTGAGTGTTTACGTTGTTTGTGTACGTTGGGAAACTATAACCACCTGTTGTCGTGCTATTAGTCCACGTAACCGTATTGGAACCGCTTGAGATAAATGGTGAACTATATGTTTGCGGTTTTATTTCATCGAAGAATTTAACTACCACATCACCATTTTTAGCAATTGCACGTTGCACTTCTTCGTTATTCCCATTTACCACATAAGTTTCAAACAAAAACTTTTTAGCGTCATCCAAGTATCTTTCTAGAAATACTCGTTCGCCAGGACGCAGCACAATACCATTACCAATGGATGCACCATTTAGTTCAATTTTTGATAAAACTTTATTTTGTGTGGGATTGTAAAGTTCGATTTCGAACTCGTCACCGTTGTTAAGATAAACGGTATCAATGTGCTGTTTTAATCTTTGCTTACTCTTAGTAATGAAAGATTGAGGTACAGCATACCTCATTGAGGTTGTGTAATTCATATCCTTATTTTTTTTTTGTATTTGAACCCGAATTCGTTGGTATCAATTCCAACTCAAATGCCACAAAGACACTTCCGATTCAACCACAAGGTCTACAAATAAGTATATGAAAAATTAAAAAAAAGTGTAGTCTTTATATTGAATGATAATAAAGGTTGATGCCATCTAACACAATGTTACCCTGTTCATCACTTTTTAAAATAATGGTTACCAAATTTTCATAACCGATGTATGAAATATTATGTGATTCTTCTTGTTCGACATCATCCCAATTTAATGGTATTGTAATTGTGTCTTCAAGTGTCTTCCATCCATCCTCATCATTTGGGTCTTGATATATAATTGTTAATTCTATTTCAGAAGGTCCCTTTGGGGCATACGGGATAATACTTTTTATACCATAACTTCTACCTTCCATATCTATGGAATAGGTCATTGTCATGGTACCATGGGCTTCTATTCCCTCAAGCTCTCCACCCTTATATTCTTTGTTGACACGATAATAATCAACATCAACATCACATTCTAATTTAAAGTCCATACCTGTTTGATTTTCTGAAAGTATTTTTTTTGTTATTTGAATTTGTTCTTCGGTAAAAATAAATTTTGCCATCACTTTTTTATAATAAATATTTTAACTTCGAGCTATGTAACATAAAAATGTCTTTCCGTGTTTCCTGTAGGGGGACAAGTAAAAATATTTAGTATATGGACTCAACATTGTTTGATTGTGTGGAGGTGAGTTTTTCCACATCAAAAACGCGTAATACGCATACTCGTATTGGTTAAGTTTTCCCGCGTATGACCTGTTGATGTATGGAATCAATTCGGGGTATGATTGTACTGAAACCGTAATAGGTACATCGGGTGTCATTAACTCAGTACAATTTTCAAACATTTTAGTACCGCCAGGGACTTTTAATCTTTCACTATAAATAACTCTGTACTTAAAATTTTCAGACCCATCACCATGACCTACACGATTCATTTCACCCATTTTCATTGACCACTCGTCAGTAAACAATTTTAAATGTGTGTCAATAGATAAGGTCTCTAAACCATTCGATAACCTGTAGTCATTGATGATTTTTGTAAAATAATATAGGATTGAATCCCGATTTACTGAGGGTTGTGAATACCCTAAAACCGGTATGAGAACCAATAGGAGGAGTATCTTTTTCATACCACAAATATAGGCGCATTTTTGAATATTCCAAAAAATATTTAAAAAATTTTCGAGTATTTATAGTAAATAAATAAAATAAAACTAAAATTATGTTACTTAAAGTAGGTTCAAGGGGTGAGGAGGTTAAAAAACTTCAAGCCAAATTGGGATTAGGTGCCGACGGGGTATTCGGTCCCGGCACAGAGACCGCGGTTAAAAAATGGCAAGCGGATAATGGATTAACCGCAGATGGTTTGGTTGGTGATGGTACGTGGAATAAAATGTTTAGTGAAAGTGTTGGTTCTCAACCATCTGTGATTACTGAACCATCCCCAATTGCTAACGCTGGTCAGCTTAAACTTCAGAATTTAAGGGGTCATATTCCTGATGGGGTTATATCTCAAATTCCCGATACTGCATCGAAGTTTGGTATTGATACACCTGTGAAGTTAGCCCACTTCTTGTCTCAATGCGGACACGAAAGTGGTGGGTTTAAAGTGACTCAGGAAAACCTAAATTACTCAGCCAAAGGTCTTAGAGGGATTTTTGGTAAGTATTTTCCAACAGATGCATTGGCGGAACAATATCAAAGAAAACCTGAAGCAATTGCTAGTAGAGTTTATGGTGGAAGAATGGGTAATGGTATGGAACCTACAAAAGAAGGTTTTAAGTTTCGTGGCAGAGGGTATATTCAGTTGACCGGAAAGGACAATTATACCGCTTTTGGTAGGGCAATAAACGAAGACATCGTAAATAATCCTGATTTAGTTGCAACCAAATATCCTTTGTTATCAGCTGCATGGTTCTTCTCTAAGAATTGTTTAAGAAAATGTGTTGATGCATCAGATGCAACCGTAACCGCAGTAACCAAATGTGTTAATGGTGGTACTATTGGTTTACCAGACAGATTAAAACACTTTAAAGAATATTACAATTTACTTAAATAAAAAAGGGGGTTTAAACCCCCCTTTTTTTATCCCAATTCATTTATATCTTGGAACTCTTTTGACTTATCTATTGTTGCGGGTTCTTCGGGTTCATCTTCTTTTTTCTCCAAATCTTCGTTGTTTGTTAACATATCACTTAATTTTTTCCATGCACTTGCAGAAAGAAAGTGACCCTTATATTCGGGGTTATCATCACGAACAGGATATATTGAATAGAATGAATCATCTGTGGGATTCATTGTCTTACTAAAAATTTCAACAAGATAAACAGTACCCTCGTTGTCTGTATAATATTCTGTGTCTATATGTGAATATTCGGGAAGGTATTCGGCACCATTTGGGGCTTTACACCATTCACCTTTAGATTCATCAAAAATTCCTGACATGTGATTCCCTGTTCTTGATTCAAAAATCTTAACACTCGGAAAATCCATGCTCGTTCTTGACGGTCTAAAATTGGTTTGGAATATTTTAGTAATCAAGTAAGCGGTACCTTCATTATAACCAAGTTTTTGTAGTCTGACATCTAAACTACGCTTATCAGATGGAATTGATTTAATTTTTAATAACAACTCCATGGTTGAAAATCTTTCTGGCGCGTTTCGTTTTTCTGTAAAATCAATGTATGATTGTTTAAGACCATCATTCATAGTTTCCCACGACTTAGGATTAACAATAGTTCGTTGAGCATCTATGTATCTCTTTTTAAGAGTAGTATTTACTCTCCAAAATGCAAAATCATTACCCTCTCTCTCGTCAACCCTATCTAAATCGTCAGTAATTTCACCAAGTTCCGATTGGTCGTATTGTACTTTTGTTAATTTCTCTAAATGGTTATATAACTTAGGATATATTTGAGTTAATTCGTCAGTACTTATAACTCGGTCTGAACCATCATTTAAGATTGTTGTAATTCTAAATCCAGTTGGACTATCGTCGGCGGCCTGTACTGCGGAAATGTAATATTGACTTGTCATTACGTTTCCTTCAACGTCGGGATTTTTACTTTCATCAATTACAAAATAAAAAGTTCTTCTATTTCTATATCCCCCATATAGATTACTTTCAGTTTGGTGTCTCGTTGTACACCATTGCATATGACTTTTTCCACTATTTGAATATGGAGGATTTTGAGATAAGTACCCGTTATAGTACCCCCAATTAATTGAATCGGCCCTATTTCTAATTTTATAAACTCTAAAACCCGATTCGTTTACTATTAAATTATCGGTCTCTTTAAACCATAAATCTTTTGATGCACTAAGTCTTTCTGCAGTTGGGGGTAAATTCCTACCCCTAAAAATTTCAGGGGTAACATCATCGACTTTATCTTTATTGGGCAGTTCAAAATACTCTGAAACGATGAACTTAACCTGTTGTAATGTATATTCTAAAACATTCTTTAGATTCTCAACCTTAAATTCAGGGAATCTGTTTAAAAAGGTTCTAACTTCAGGTAATGTGGGTTTAAATCTTTCTTTAACCTTAAAAAAACTAGAAATTAAAAATTCACACTCATTTCTTTCTTCTTCCGTTGGTTCCTGTCCATACCATTTTAACAACATGGTATTCAGGACCTTTTTGTTTTGGAACTCCTCTGTTACAATGTCAAATATTAAATCGTTAAATTTCATTACAGATAAATATATACATTATAAATACCCCGATTTCAGGGTTTGTACATACCTATTTTTCTATTTCCACCTCGTTTTTTACAAACCCTCTTTTTAAGTGTTCTAACTCATCTAAGATAGATTTACACATTTTTTCAATCATCATGATTTTCATGAGATTATCAGCATTAGACGAATCTGTGTTTGATAACAAGACCATTTTCATAAGATTTTCATTTTCAGCTTTTACAACGCGTTCCTTTTTTCTTTCAAAGTACCTTTTAGAATTCACCTTCGTGCAGTCAATACAATAATTGCTGTGACCATCGTGAATCAGTTTGTTTTTGTAAAAATTACCCAGTGGAAGGTCTTTTTTACATCCTGTACATTTCTTTGTTTGTGACATCTTGTGTTTTTTTACTTCGCAAATATAATACCTTTTTTTTGAATATACAAAATAAAATTTGAGCATACATATTTAATATGTTGAAATCTTTATTCAAAATAGGGTTCTACTCCTTTTACGAGAAGATGGTTGGCCCTAAAACTAAAATCGTGGTTGATAATGGTAAAATCGTTTATTCACAACGATTTAAGAAGTATTTCCCCAATCCAAATAGGGACACTAAAGAGTTTAACGATGTGGAAACCGCCAAAAAATACGTTCAAAAAAAACTATCAAAATATAATAAAGATAAAGAGATAAAAATAAAAGAAATACCCAAATCTCTTTATCTAATATTAATGAAGGAGGAGAGTTCAGGTAAAACGTTTGTTAAGGTGGGTATAACATCTAAAAAGTTTATATTGCGCAGATTTAGTAAAGATTACGGATATAAAGGTTATACTATTTCAAGTGTATTGAGAAGAATAGATACAAAAGATGCTGAGAAATTGGAGGAGAAAATTAAGGATACTTTGGCAAAAAAAAGAGGAGTCAAAAAATATCGACCCCTTCTTGAGAGTTTTTCTGGTTATTCTGAATGTTTTTCTTACGATTCTTTAAACACAATAGTCGAGGTGTTTGATTGTTTAACCAAAGACACTTAAGCGTGTTGAGAACCGAACATTACGTTGTTTTGACCCCAACTAATAAATGCTTCGGGATATCCCATACCGCTTATGTAAATGTATGTACTCATACAAACTTCTATTGTCGTTTCAGGGGTAATTATCATACCTACAGCGGCTCTTTTACCATTTAAAGTTGCGGAACCATCAACTTTAATTACCTTAAACTTACCAGTCTTTAAAAGTTGTTTCATTTCGTTTGGACTATCGTTATCAGAAATTTCACAATTTTTCATTAGTGATTTTTGAGCTGCGTATCCTGCCGGATAACACTGCATGCCCACTGAAACCTCTTCGTCTTCTTTTAAAATGGTTTTAACCAATTTATTATATTGTGATTCTGTAAAAATATATTTTTTCATATCACCTTGTTGTTCTTTTTTTTCTATTTAAATCGTCATTTTCTTTTGTTAGATACTCAACTTTAACGGAAAGGGCGGATACTTGTTTTGTTAAATCCAAAACCATAGTTCTAAGTTCATCTTTTTCTCTTGATGACTCAACTAGTAGCGCTTCAAGTTTTGAAATTCGGTCTTTGCAATCGTGTCTAATAAAATCTTCATCTCTTTCTTTATGCATTGCTCTTTTTTCGTAGAATCTAAAAGCCGCTGCCGAACCGAGGACCGTTACAACTGCGATTAATACTGAATAAACGTTTTCCATATTCCATATAAATAGTCCAATAAAAATTAAAGTTTTCGGTTTTTTTGACTAACAATGTGGTTACCGCATCTGAAATGAAAACAAAATCCTTATCTGAAGGTAATGTTGAAAAAACATATACAAAATTACAAATGGAAGAATTGTCTAAACCGCTATGGTCTGATGGTTGGACGAGATTCCCATCAAAAGGTAATTAATTGATAAGGGGGGTTGAAAAATCCCCCTTTTTTATTTATATTATTAAACCATGAAAAGTTTAATAATTAATTTTTTTGGCGGTCCTGGTATTGGAAAATCAACTCAAAGTGCTCACCTTTTTACAAAAATGAAAAAATCTCATTATGATGTTGAGTTAACTTTTGAATTTCCAAAAATTGTTGCGTGGGAAGAAAACTATTCAGCAATACGAGACCAATTTTATATTACAGCCAATCAACATAGAAATATTAGTAGATTATATGGTAAAGTAAAATACATTATAGTAGACTCCCCAATTATATTGGGTATGGTTTATAAAGATTTATACGATAAGGAACCAACATATCCCGCATCTTTTTATGATGAAAGTTTCGATAATTTTATTTTAGGATTATTTAAAAGATATAATAGTTTGAACATCCTTCTAAAAAGAGATGATAGTACGTATGACGAAAATGGTAGACTTCAAAACCTCACTCAATCCAAGGAGATTGATGAGGAAATTAAAAAACGATTGGTGGATAATGATATATCTTTTGTTGAATTTGCTGTCGGGAGCAATACTGTTGAAGATATATTTAAATATATAAACAATAACAAATTATGAAAAAATTATACATATTAACAATCCCATTCCTATTTCTTTTATTAGTATCATTTTACCAACAACAAGACGTTGTAAGTGTGAAGAATAATGTTTTTGAGGTGACTTATTCACAAAAATTAGAACAACCATTGGTTGTTATATATAGGTCCACAAACAGACCAACAAATGTTAATAGAGGAAGTATGGATTTTTATACCGAACCGAAGATTCATACATCAGATGGTGCGGATTATGCTAAAAACATATATGATAAGGGTCACTTAGCTCCCGCAGCCACTTTTTCAGATAATATGGATAATCTTAAACAAACGTTTAGTTATTTAAATTGTGCTCTCCAAGACCAATACATGAATAGGGGTGAGTGGAGAATTTTAGAGGAACAGGAGAGGATTTGGGACGATAAGGAACCTCTTACAATAAAGGTTGAGTTGGTATTTGATGAAAAGTCTTTAAAACTACCAAGTGGAGCAACCGTACCAAATGCTTTTAAAAAACACATTTTATTTGAAAAGTCTGACAAATACAAATGTTACTATTTCACAAATAATAAGCCAACTAAGAAGTGGCAGGAACATGAAATCACCTGTGTAAGGCACTAATGTTAAGTAAGGAATTGGTAAATTACCAAGGAAAGTTATTTTACGTATACCGCAGATTTAAGGAAACCCACGTTAAAACAGATAGAATATCTGAATTAAGGGACCTTTTAGGGTGTGACATTGTTTTGAAACAAAACAACACAAACGACAAAACTCTTATTTTTTTAAGGGAAATAAAGGATGCGGAGGTATTAGAATTTATTCCTAATAAACGATAGACAGGGCTGGGTGTATCTTGTTTCGTTTCTTTTAGCCTGCCTTTCAAATGGATGGGTGGAATAGTAATAATATTTTTCGTATTCTTTATACCTACCCATTGGTTGTAGATAATGGGTATACTCGTGAATTATAGTGGATATTAAATCCTTCATAGAATCACAATTTTTGATATAGATTGTGATTTGATTCTTATTACTGCAGTAATTACCATAATAAACAAATTTACCCTTTTTTCTTTTTCTTTCACTAATGACAAGGGATAGCTTTTTCCTTTTTCGTGGATTAATTCCGAGATTCTCCTCACACCACTTCAATGCATATTTGGTGTAGGATTTCCTCAATTCGTAATCAATATCACGTCTATTCATTTGTTGTTTTATCCGTTTGAACTGTTCTTTTTTGTCTCCTTGTTGTTTTAGTCATGTCAATTAGGGTATCGAAATTTGAGATTATGTCGTTTAAGATTGACGCAAACTCATAATTTTCAATTTCCTCGTTCTTTTTCCTCAGTATTTGTGAGAACTCAAAAAGCTCACTATCCGTCAATTTAGCCCTAACTTTTACCGACTGAATAATCAGCTTCAATGTTAAATATTGTACACTAAGCTTTCTTTCTTTTGTTAATAAAAAATATTTTTCGGGAGTGATATTCGATAGAATGTTTGAGTTTACGGTTTCTAAAAAATTTAGAAACGCAGGGTGATGTGTGTTAATTTTCATATTGCCTCCTTCGTTTATTATAAATAGTTTATTCCTCGAATTATCAAATAGGGTTTTAGACCCTTTAAACTCTATTTTGCCCACTTACCCTTACTTACTATTTGGGCGATAATTGAATAAACTGAGAGGTCTGAAAATGTGTCTTGGACGCTTTCCCCAACGGTATCTTCTTTACCTAATAGAACAAGCTGTTTAAGTCTTTGGATTTTATCGTTCATTCTGAACCACAGACCCGTAAGAGACAACTTAACTTCCTCGGGTGTCTCTAATCTGGTGCCTACCGAGATATTGTCGGGTCCATAGTTCATTTGTTTTCTACAAAAAAGTTCGTATTGTTCTCTAAGTATTTTCTTAAACTCTGCGGTTGTTTCGGGGTATTTCTCCTCACACAATTTAATCGCGTTTACCTGTGTTTTTTCCTCTGACATAGTTTTTTTGTTTTGTATATATAATATATGAAAATATTTCCAAAGTACCAAATATTTATAGAAAAATAGTCTCCATATGAATTTCAATAATTTAGAAGAAGATAGGATAGGTCAAGAGGTTCCGAAATCGAAACAACTTGTACAAATGTTGTCTTTTAGAGTCGTACCCGCCTATTTTAAGGAAATAGAAAAAGTTGCATCAATAAAACAAATTAGCGTCTCAAGACTTATCAGAACCTACATTAAAGAGGGTATGAAAAGAGATGGTGAATTGTCACCTGCTGAAGATAAAGCATTCCCCGTATAGGTTATTTATCAAATCTCCTAAAAGAATTTAAAGTAATTCTGTTATAATGAACTCCACCAATAAAATTGTGGAGTTCTTTTTTATTAGTATAACTCATTGCGGATTTTAAGTAAGATTCAAAATTACCCACCCATCCGTCAATAGTATACTCAACTTGATTTTTTCGAACAATACCTTCAGAAGTTGTTAGATTTGTCTTACCCCAATCCCTTTGTACCTCTTTTGTGCTCATTCCTCTGAAAACCTTAAACAAGGGAATATCAACATCAAACATTTTTTTAGCTTCGGGTTGGTATTGGTTTATTTTTTCGCCGTGGTTATCCGTCGTTTCTCCACAACTTTCAAGACACTTGTTTAAAATAGACCCCAACATAACATAATCAGCCCCTAAAGCCAAACCTTTTACCACGTCTGAGTATTTTTTGAATCCACCATCCGCAACTATTTTGGTTTTATTTGATTTATATCTACTACATTCAGAAATTAGTGATGCCATCGGATACCCGACTCCGGTCTGAACTGTGGTTAAACATCCATTACCATTTCCAATACCAATTCTCACATAATCAACACCTAATTTTGAATATTCCAAGAAAGTATCGGGATTTGCAACATTCCCAACCATGAGTTTTATTTTATCACCATATTTTGATTTTGCTTTACTTGACAAATTCATTAAATCGGACATATGACCATTCGCAACATCTATTAGTGCAAGCATTGGAAACTCGGAATCGCCATTTTGAGTGTTTTCAAGGAATATTCTTTCAAAATCTTCCAAACCATATGAAAGGAATTCGGTTATGGAAATATAATTGTTATTTGGTGATTTTATTCTTGGTAGAACAGGAAAAATACCATTGTTTTTGAAGTAATGTAGGTTCTCAGGACATATGACAGTATCCATCGGAGCGGTAAAAAGTGGTAGGTAACCATTTTCATACCTTGAGTTTATGACACTACGCGAGCGAATGCTAGATATTCTTGCCGGTTCAATCAAAATGTCATCAAAATCAAATAATTCCATACAGAATTGGGTGTTAATTAGTTATTCTATAAGAAATATACGAAAAAAAATTGGACTAACCAAACTCCGATACCAAAGTATTTATGTTATTATGGAGCAAGAACTAAATCACGAATATATTATTAGCACAATAAGGGGAATTCTTTCTGAGGAAACTAAAAAGGTGCGCAGAGAGGACTATAATAAGGTTCAGTTCAAAATGGATGAATTTGAAAACCAGCTTATTGAGACAATAAGAGAGTTGAGAAAGTTAGATGATTCAATTCCTGAAGGATTAAAGACTATCAGTAGTGGTAGAATGAAAAATTTGTCGACTGCATTGTCAAATGCTCATAATACAATCAAACAATTGAAGAATAAGGTTAGGGAACATAAAAAAATAGCCTACCTACCAACTCAAGTTGAGGAAAAGAAAGATAAAAAATGAATCTAACTCAATTAATAGAGGAAATAGACCCAAAATTAAAGAAAGACAACCCTAACTATAAAAAATTAATCAAAACGGTTAAGTTTTTAGAGGGGCGTGAAAAGGTATTGTTTCTCACCACTTCTAATAGGGGTGGATGGGCAGCAAAAGAGTTGAAAGAAGAGCCAAAATCGACTTTATTGGCAAAAGCAATACAATCTTATTTGGGTAAAAGTAAATGTTCATTAGTTGAGGTTCCCGATTTGAAGATATATGCGTGTGAAGCAAATGTTTCACACATGAAGGGTAATGAGTGTGGTTTAAAAAAGGCAACTTTAAAGGATAAAGACAAAAATCCAACAGGTCAACATAGATGTTGGAGAAATATTAATAATCCTGATGATGAACTATGGAAAATTACTAAAATTTTATTCGAATCAGATTCGGTTGTGTTTTTCGGCTCAATCAGGTGGGGTCAAATGAATGCCATTTATCAAAATTTGATTGAAAGGTTGACTTGGTTAGAGAATAGACACACAACTTTAGGTGAATCTAATATTTTAAAGGATACTGCCTGTGGTATCATCGCCGTAGGTCAGAATTGGAGAGGTAAAGACGTTGTTGATGTACAAAAACAAGTTTTATCTTTTTTTGGATTTGATGTAAAGGATGAATTGTCTTGGAATTGGCAGTTTACAACGGACGCCAAAGACGAAACTAAGGAAAGCTACAAAAAATCGGGTAAAAACTTTATGGACACATTTGAGTTAGATTAATCCATCCAAGTTATCCCTTTTTTTCATTTTGTTTGCAAGTCTTTTACCTCTTTTAGTCAAGTAAAATATTTCTTCGTTGTTTTCATCCTCTATTGAGTCCAAAATTCCGTTTTTTTTCATTTCGTTAAGATAAGAACCTGCAACTATTTCTCCTATACACTTATCTAACTCTTTTTCGCTAAATAATGGTTCTTCATCGTCTAAACCATCTAATATAAATTTTTGTGTTAGGGCTTCACAAAGGTACTCCATGGCAAAATCCTTATCCTCAATTTCATATTCCTCAAAGAAGCCTAGCTCCTCAAGAATATCAATCATCTCAGTTGCTCTTTTTATAACTGCAGGTTGGTGCCTTGTATTCATACCTAATGGGTCTTATGATAAAGTATAAATAATAATTCTTATAAAATCAAATGGTACTTTACAAATTCTATAATAATTGATATTTTTTATTTTTAAACAAAGGAACACATGAGCAGTAATGGTAAAATATTTATCCAAATCGCGTCGTACAGAGACCCCCAATTAGCACCAACACTCAAAGATTGTATTGAAAAGGCTAAACATCCCGAAAATTTAGTATTCTCAATAGCTTGGCAACACTCGCCAGAAGATACTTGGGATAACTTGGATGAATTTAAGAACGACCCAAGGTTTAAGATTATCGACATAAATCATAAAATGTCAAAAGGTGCATGTTGGGCTAGAAATTTACTACAACAACAATATGATTACGAAGAATATACATTACAATTAGATTCACATCATAGATTTATTCAGAATTGGGATGTTGAATGTATTGGAATGATAAAACAACTTCAGGAAAAGGGTCACACAAAACCTTTACTCACTTCGTACATTTCTTCATTTGACCCAGAAAATGACCCAGCGGGTAGAACACAGATTCCTTGGAAGATGAATTTTGATAGGTTTATCCCTGAAGGTGCAATTTTCTTTTTACCCGCATCGATAGATAATTTTAAAGAATTAACAGAACCCATACCTTCAAGATTTTATTCCGCACATTTCTGTTTTACACTTGGTCAATTTGTTATTGAGGTTCCTCATGACCCAAATTATTATTTTCACGGAGAAGAGATTTCAATAGCTGTAAGGGCATATACATGGGGATATGATTTATTTCATCCTCACAAAATCATTGCTTGGCACGAATATACACGTAAGGGTAGGACCAAGCAATGGGATGATGATAAATCATGGCATAACAAGAATTCGGAATGTCACAAAAGAAATAGAAAATTATTTGAAATGGATGGAGAGATAAAGGATATTGATTTTGGAATTTATGATTTTGGCAAAGTAAGGACACTACAAGAGTATGAGAAATATGCTGGAATATCATTTAAAAGAAGAGGGGTCCAACAATATACAATTGATTTTAAATTACCACCAAACCCACCGTTAGAAGGAGAAGAGTTTGACAAATCAATTCTAACAATATTCAAACATTGTATCGACATATATCCAAACCAAGTACCTGAGAAAGATTATGAATTTTGGGTTGTTGCATTTGAAAATGAAAATGGAGAAACAATATACAGACAGGATGCGGATTCAAATGAATTGAAAAGAATACAAGCCGATTTTGGGGATAATTATTACAAGGTATGGAGAGTATTCAATACTGATGGAAGACCAAAAAGATGGGTTGTGTGGCCATTCTCAACATCTAAAGGTTGGTGTGAAAGATTAACAGGTAATTTATGAAAATAGTAGTAGCACAATTTTGGACAAAGAACTTGTCTTATGCAAAATTCACTCATGCAATAAATGAAAAATATTGTAATGAGCAGAATTACATTTATCATGTGGAAGATAATGATGAGAAAATAAAAAGTTCGATTGTTGGTAGGGCGTTTACATGGTATAAACCAAAGTTCTTATTAGATATTTTTGAAAAATATAATCCTGATTACGTTTTCTTTTTAGATGCGGATGCAATTGTTAGTGAATCAACGTATCGAATAGAAGATTTTATTGATGAAAACTATGATTGTATTGTAACGAAGGACCACGGACCGAGTAGGATGAATGCCGGTGTCTTACTTTTTAAAAATAGCAAATGGTCAAAATCTTTCATTCAACGATGGTGGAATGTTAGTGATGAATTGAAAGGTCCCGAAGGACAGACTGAAGGTTTTTATAATAATGGTTTATGGCACGACCAAACGTGTTTTGGTTACCTATATGATAATGAAGGATATAATTCAAATATAAAAATCATTGATAATAAAGTTTTAAATGGTAGGGTTTTTAGAGACTTATCTCATAATAATTTTATTTTTCATGCATTTTCATATGGTATGGTTAAAAATAGAACATTAGATACCGCATATTATTCTATTTTCAATATAACAAAACCAGATGGAGTGGAAATCATCGATATGATTCATCATTATATGACCGATAAACACTATGAGCACGATTTCTTTAATTTAATCTATAATGATTTATTTAAACCATTAAGAAATGATGTAAAAAAATTTGTTGAGGTTGGTATTCACGATGGTGAATCAATTAGATTGTGGAGAGATTATTTTATAAATGCAGAAATTTATGGTCTCGACATTAATCCAACTGAAGCGGAATATAAATTATCTCAATATAGTAAGGATAGATTGAATTTTGTTAGAATGGACCAATCAAAGATTGAGGATATTGAAATATTTTCATCTGAACACAATGATATTGATATAATATTGGATGATGGTTCACATAGAATGTATGACCAACAAATAACATTTGCAAAAATGTTTAAGTCATTAAAACCTGGAGGAATCTTTATAATTGAAGATTTACACACAAGTTTAGAAGTTGTGATGCCAATTAAATCTTGGTGCGGTTGGGGGGACCCTAATAAGACCATAACTTTAGATATGTTAAAGGAGTTTCAAAATACGGGTAAAATTGTTTCTGATTTTATATCTGATGATGAAATTAATTATTTAAATGAGAATATAGAGTCGGTTGAGATTTATCAATCAAAACCTGATTGGAGTATAACAAGTGTGATTAAAAAGAAATAAATGATTAATATAGTATATCATTGTTATTTGGTTGGTAATTGGAAACAAGTTGTGTCAAATCAACTATTGAGATTAAAAAACTCTGGGTTATATGATGCCGCAAATTTAATTTATGTTACAATTAACCTATCCGAAGGAACTGAAGAGGAATTTAATGAGTTAACAAAAGAATTTACCAAACTAAATAAAGAATTCTTTTCCGATAATAGAGCCGAATATCCTGCGGTTAAAAAAGTTAGAGAATTAGGTTTATCTAATGATTGTAAAATTTTATACCTACACACAAAAGGAGTTAGTAATACCTATTCAAAATATACAACCAAAGAAGTATCAAAAGAAAAAATTGAAAACATCCTTGCATGGAAAGAATGTTTAGAATATTTCCTAATTGATAAGTGGAAAGAATCTGTGAATATGTTGAATGAATATGATAATGTCGGTGTCACATGTAATGGTGGTTGGTTTTGGGGTAACTTTTGGTGGACACAAACCAAACATATCGAGAAGACAAAAGAAGTATCCACGGGTACTCGTTGGGCATATGAAGCTTGGTTAAATGAAGGAGTTAACGACGTAAAAAATTATGAATGGTATAAGTTCACATATAATCCGTATGTAACAAATATAGACCCTGAATGGTATAAAGGAGAATCAAAATATAAAGGACAAAAAATTATATTGAATAGTGCGTCTTATGGTACACCTGAATTTGAAATAGATGAGGGTTATACCAATTCAGTACTTAACGTTGTAAACGATGTAACGGATATTGTAAAAGAATCATTATTGAAAGAAGATAATCTACAATTCAACATTCATATTGATAATAATACTATGGGAGGTGACCCAATATACATGACAAGAAAATTTTTAATGTTGAATTTTTCTCCTGAAAATAACCCGAGTAAAATTTTTAAAATTGGGACCCATGAAGGGATGCATTTAAATTTCAAATTCTAAGATGAATCGAAACGTAACAATAGTAACAGGATTGTGGGACCTTGGAAGAGGTTCAATAGAAGGTTGGGGTAAAAGAGATTTTAGCAACTATAAAGAAAAGTTTTTAGAAACACTTAAAGCCGATGCTTTTATGGCTATTTGGATACCAAAAGAATTGGAGGAGGATATTTGGAAGATAAGAGACAAGGACAATACAAAAGTTTACATAAAAGAAGTTGAGGATTTTAAAACTTGGTTTCCCTTCTTTGATAAATTACAGGAGATAAGAACAAATCCAAGTTGGTATGATTTTGCGGGATGGTTAAGGGAATCACCACAAGCAGCGTTAGAGTTTTATAATCCAATGATGATGTGTAAAATGTTTATGGTACACGATACCATGATTTATAATCCATTTGATTCTGAATATTACTATTGGATGGACGGGGGATTAACGTCGACTGTTAATGGTGGATATTTTTATAAGGACAAGGTGTTAGATAATTTAGATTATTATTCTGATTTATATGATAAGTTTACTTTTATAACATATCCATATACATCAAATGATGAAATACACGGATTTGAAAGAAAAAAAATGGCGGAATATTGTGGTGTTGAGTTTGTAGATTATGTTGCTAGAGGTGGGTTCTTTGGAGGAAAAAAATCGTTGGTGGCACAAATTAATATGTTGTATTATAATATTCTTGATACAACAATTAAGTCAGGTTATATGGGTGCGGATGAATGTTTGTTTACTATCTTATGTCACAAACATCCAGATTTAATACATAGATTTGAAATTGAGGGTAACGGATTAGTATGGCCATTCTTTGAAAATTTGAAAGGTATAAAGGAAAGGATTAAAAAAACATCGAGAGGGTTAAAACCATTTTCTGAAATTAAAACTTCATTATACGTTCTAACTTATAATTCTCCTGAACAATTTGAAACTTTATGTAAATCATTTGAAGAGGTAGATAAAAATTTTTTAGATAAGACAAAGAAAATTTTATTAAACAATTCTTTAGATGAATCGACTGATTTAACGTATTCCTATTTATGTGAAAAATATGGATTTGAGGAGATAAAAAAAGATAATATCGGGATATGTGGGGGAAGGCAATGGGTTGCGGAGCATTTTGATGAAAGTGATTCCGATTACTACATTTTCTTTGAGGATGATATGTTTTTACATCCGAGAACAACCGATTTATGTGTGTCGGGGTTTCCAAGACACAAGGATAACTTATTTAATAAGTCCTTGAGAATTATATATGAAAATGAATATGATTACTTAAAATTGTCATTTTCTGAATTCTATGGTGATAACATGGTTCAATGGGCATGGTATAATGTACCACAAAATATAAGAGAGGAGTTTTTTCCGGAAAAGAAACATTTACCTGTTAGGGGTTTAGACCCTGACGCTCCGAGAACTACTTTTACAAAAATGAAAAAATATCAAGATGTGACTTATATGGAAGGTGAAGTACATTATTGTAATTGGCCATTGTGGATGTCAAGAGATGGTAATCATAAAATTTTTATAGATGTTAAATGGGACCATCCTTTTGAACAAACATGGATGAGTCATGTATTTCAAAAAATAAAGAAGAAAGAAATTAAACCGGCAGTACTTCTTTTATCACCAATACGACATGATAGATTCGACCACTACACCGCGGGAGAAAGAAGAGAAAACTGATACTTATAAAGAGATACGGATACCGAAATAGGATTTTGGTGAGACCCATAAACTGACTAATAATAATACATGGACCCCGACGGTGATAGTAAAATACAAGGACAAAGAAAACAGATTGGT
>Ga0172376_10003686_pt1 | contig 17966 bp, 15 predicted proteins | sample Lak35m_FD_121114 | JGI IMG/M metagenome (GOLD analysis project Ga0172376, IMG submission 121114) | Freshwater microbial communities from Kabuno Bay, South-Kivu, Congo - kab_092012_35m | ecosystem: Environmental > Aquatic > Freshwater > Lake | place: Democratic Republic of the Congo: South-Kivu... | reverse complement strand
GGCCAAAACGTCGCGACGCAAGGCGCGCGCTTCGTGGCCGGGCTGCGCTCGTTGGCTCGCGGCACCTCCGCCATCTCCAACGTGCGCGGCGTAGGCTCGCTGGCGGCGTTCACGCTGCCCGACACGGCGACGCGCGGGGCGTGGCTCGATCGCATGCAGGAGCGCGGCTTCCTCGCGTTGCCCTCCGGCGCGCAGTCGATCCGCTTCCGCATGCCGCTCTCGGTCGCGGCGAGCGAGGTCGATCGCGCGCTCGAGATCCTGGCGGATTGCGCCAAGGCCGGCTGAGCGACGGCGTGCATCACCGGATGCATGCGCGTCGCGGGCGCTCAAGGCTGCCGATCGCCGAGCTCGGTCTTGAGCTTCTCGAGCTCCGCGTCCGCGTTCGCCGGGCCGATGTCCCGCTTGGCCGCATCCCTCAGGTCGTCGAGGGCCGGCGGCAGCGCCCTGATGTCGAACTCCGCCAGACCCTTCGGCACGAGTTCCACGCGCTCGGCGGTGCGCGGGCCGGGTTGCGAGACCTCGATCGCGGGCAGTCGTTCGAGCGCGGGCTGCGAACTCGCCGCCTCGTCGTCGAAGGAGACAGGGGCGGGCGTCTCGCGTTCGGGCGCGCAGGAAGCAAGCGCCGCGAGCAACTGCAGCAACGCGATCCCAGGCACGTAGGCGGATGTACGCATCAAGTCGGCTCCTGGATGCCGAGCCCGGAGACGAGGCGCTGCCACGCCTCCGGCGCGAAGCTCTTCTTGTACGCCGTCAACGCGCCCTTGTACTGCTTGAGCCAACGCGCGCGCAGCTCTTCGCATTGCTGGACTTTGGCGCTATCTCCAAGACCGGTGTAGACCTCGAGCAGTCGTTCGAGGCGCGCCACTCGCGAGCGATGGTCGGCTTCCAGCCGCGCCACATGGTTCGCCAACTCGCGTTGGCGCTGCACCGGATCGACGAGCGCGCTGCGCTTGTCGCGTCCCGGCGTCGCCTGCACGGGCGCGGGGCGTCCTTCCGCGGCGCCGGGCGGCGGCTGGTTCTGGTTCTCGGGCCGACGCGCGTCCCGCTCGGGCGGAATCGGCTTCGCCTGCGGCGCGAGGCAGGGCAACAGGAGCAGGAGGGGCCAAAACATGACTACAAGCTAGCAGGCGGAGGCGCGGGGCGCGCCTGGCGCAAGCGCAACTGCCCGCAGGCGGCATCGCTCTCCACGCCGCGCGACCAGCGCACGGTGGCCACGATGCGCGCGGCTTCCAACGCGGCGCGAAAGCGCTCGACATCCGCGCCAGAGGGCCTGCGCCACGGACTGCCCGCGACCGGGTTGTAGGGAATCAGGTTCACCGTGCAGCGTCGGCCGGCGAGCCGCGTCGCCAGCCGGCGCGCGTGGCCGTCGTCGTCGTTGCGTCCGCCGAGGAGCACGTACTCGTAGGTCACTTCGCGCCCGGTCTTGTCGAACCAATCGTCGCCGGCGGCCAGCACCTCCTCGACGGGGACGCCCTTCATCGCGGGCACGAGCTCGTCGCGCTCTTCGTCGTCGGGCGTGTGGAGCGAGATGGCCAACTGGAAGCGCGGGCGATGCGGCGCGAGCGCGCGCAGGCGCTCGGGGAAGCCCACGGTGGAGACGGTCACCCGACGCGCGCCGAGTCCCATCTCGTCGTGGACCGCGTCCAGCGCCCGTTCGAGCGCCGCGTAGTTCAAGAGTGGTTCGCCCATGCCCATGACCACGCTGCGCGACAGCGCGCCTAGTTCGCGGCCGCGCACGTATTGCTCGAGGATCTCGTGCGCGCGCAGGTTGCGCGACAAGCCCAACTGCCCCGAGGCGCAGAAGGGGCAGCCGATCGGGCAACCAGCCTGCGTGGACACGCACAAGGTCGCGCCGGCGCGCGACTCCTCGTCTTCTTCGCCCAGATCGAGCGAGGGCATGTGCACGGTCTCGATGGTGGCGTCGCGCGTTCCTTCGCGCGGGAACTCAAGCGCCAACTTGGTCGTCCTGTCGGTGGCCACGCTGCGCGCCACCTCCACGCCCGACAGCACCGGCACTTCGGCGGCGAGCGCGGCGCGCAGCGCGGCGGGCAGCGCCGTCATGCGCGCGTAGTCGAGGACGCCCTTCTCGAGCACCTGCTCGCGCACGATGCGCGCGTGGAAGGGCCTGGCTCCGAGGCGCTCGGCCGTCGCGGGCCAGGCGGGCGGCTCGGCGAGGAACAACTCGAGCAGCGACGGTCGCCGGTCGCTGTCAAATTGCCTTGACGATTCGGCCGCCGTGCCGGCCATTCGTCAGCCTCCGCCCTCGACCAAGGCGCGGCGCAGGATCTGGCCGACTTCCTCGGCCACGGCGCGCGTGGCCTCGAGGCCGTGCGGATTGGCTCCGCCCACCGCCTTGTGCCCGCCGCCGCCGTAGCGCTCCATGATCTGGCCGACGTGCGCTCCGGGCACGGGCGGGTTCCACGGGTTCTCGCCGGCCGAAACATGGAAGCCGGCGCGCGTGGGGATCACGCCCACCGCGTAGCGCGCATCGGCATGGTGGTAGAACGGCGCGAAGCGCTCGCGGCGGATCTGGTTGCTGGAGGCGTCGTAGACGACGACGCCGTCCTTCTTCCACTTGACGGTCGGCGGGAACTGCTCGAGCGCCTTGTCGCGGTTGCGCGAAGCGCGCTGGAAGCTCTTCTCGACGTCCGCGCGGCACGCCAGCGCCTCCATGTCGCCCTCGACGAGCCCATCCACCAGCGAGTCGACCCACTCGATCGACGGCGCCGCCGTCAAGGCGCGCGCGATGCGCAAGGCCGCCTCTTCGCCGAACAGCGCCTGGTCCACGTCCTTGTAGCGCGCGGCGTCGACGATGTCGGACCAGCGCGCCATCTCGACGAAGCGCGCCGGCGCCTCGAAGCCGTGGTGGCGGCGCATGTGGGCGAGGATCAGCGGCGGGCAGGAAGGCGAGGTCTCGTCCCAGCGCCAGCGCTCGCTCTCGGCGTACTGGCTGCGCAGCTCCTCGTCGAGGAAGGTCGTCGGGTGGTGGTCGAACCACCACTCGGCGCGCGGGTGGAAGTGGAAGTCCACGATGGCGAAGCGGCGTCCGCGCTCGAAGGAGCGCCAATCGGCGCGCTGGTCGTAGTTGACGCTCTCCCAGCGCGGATCCTCGCCAGCCCGCTCGCGCAAGGCCTTGGCCAGCACCGCGGCCGACACGATGCCGTCGAAGTCGCGGTGGTAGTGGATGCAGAGGCGTTCCGTGGCCATGTGGGAGTCCTCATCCTAGGGCGCGAGGAGCGGCGAGCGTAGGGGAAGCGGCGATTGCTCGGGTGGCGAGCCTCGCGCAGAGCGCCGCGGACTACTGCGATCCGCCCCAGGCGAGTAGGCTCTGCGTCCGCATCATGATCCGTCGCTGCTTCCGTCGCGTCCTCCCGCTCCTCGTCGTCCTCGCGTGCGCAGGCCTCGCGCCCGGGCTCGTCGCGTCGTGGACCGTCTCGTCGGGGCTCGTCGCATCGTCCAGCGCCGCGCCCTTGCTCGGCCAAGGCGCCGCCAAGCCGGCCGCCCGCGCGGCCGAGCCCGAGGACATGGCCGCGCGGCTCTCCGCCACCGCTCTGTCGGCCGCGCGAGCCGGTCGCGTCGAGGAGGCCCGCGCGGCGTGGACCAAGGTGCTCGAGCGCGAGCCGCGGCACCTGCGCGCGCTGCTCGGTCTGTCGGAACTCGCGCGCAAGGCCGAGCCGCCGCGCCTCGACGAGGCCTTGTGGCGCGCCGGCGACTTCCTGTGGCAGTGGAAGCGCCTGCGCGAGCGTCCGGCGGACCTCGTCGCGCCCGCCAAGGAGCTCGAGGCTTGGGTGGTCGGCGCCGATCCGCTGCGCAAGCGGCACGACGCGCTCAAGCGCGACCACGTCACCAAGCTGCTCGAGGTGGCCGCGTCGCAAATGGACGCCGGCAACTGGCATGGCGCGCAAGCTGTGTTGAAGGAGGCGCGCGGCGCCGACCCCGACCATCCGCAGCTCGTCGCGGCGCTGGCGCGCATCCGCCTCGAGGGCGGCAACGAATTGGCGGTCGAGGACGAGACCGGCGGCAGCGATCCGCTCTCGGGCGTCACCGCCGAATGGGTGGCCCAGAACGACCCGCTGCACGCGGAGTGGGACGCGGCTTGGGAGCTCGCCACCGAGCACTACGTCGTGCGCACCAACGCCGGTTGGCGCGTGTTGAAGACGGTGGCGCACGCCATGGAGCAGGTGCACGTCTTCTACCGCCAGTTCCACCGCTACAAGCTCGGCAAGGGCGACAGCGTGCCCGTCGCCAACGTGCTGATCTTCAAGAGCGCCCAGGAGTACAAGGACCTCGGCGGCCAACCGGTCGAGTGGGCCGCCGGGCACTGGGACGGGACCAATGTCGTCACCTACGATCCGCGCGGCGGAGGCGACGGCGGTCTGTCTGGTTTGCTTGACACCTTGTTCCACGAGGCCAGCCACCAATTCACCAGCCTCGCCGGCGGTTCGGCCGTGCCCGCCTGGTTGAACGAGGGCATGGCGAGCTTCTTCGAGGGCACGCGTCTCCTGTCGAACGGCAAGCTGGAGTGGAACCTCGTCGTGCCGGGCCGGCTCTATCCGCTGCTCGACGAAATCAAGGACAAGAAGCACGACCTGCGCGCCATCGTCGAGGGACGCGTCGCCGACTACCGCAGCTTCTACCCGTGGGGCTGGGGCATCGTGTACTACCTGCACAACGCCGAGGACGAGGACGGCACGCTGCTCTATCGCGAGCGCCTGCCCGAGTACTTCCAGCAATACCACGAGCCCGACCACATGGGGCGCTTCGTCGAGCACTTCGTGGCGCGCCCCAAGGTGCCGGGCGTGCAGGGCCTCGACGAGTTCGAGGCTCGCTTCCGCGCCTACATCCTCGAGCTCGAGGGCGTGGACAAGGGGCTGGTCGACTTGGCGCGCGCCAGCGAGGCGAAGGCCGATCGCCAAGCGGCCAGGCAGGCGTGGAAGCGCGCCATCGAGTTGTACGAACGCAGCCTGAAGAAGGACCCCGGGCATCCAGCGGTCTTGTGGAAGCTCGCCACCGCGCTCGAGGCCGACAAGCAGCCCGACCGCGCGGCCGGCACGCTGCGCCAGTGGATGACCGCGACTCTCTCCGCGCCGGGCGCGGCCGACCCGGAGTCCCAGCGCCGCGCGGAGGCGCTGGCTCGCATCCAGAAGCTCGACACGAGCGCCAAGCGGCTCGAGCGCCTGCGCGAGGCGTTCCACAAGGAGGCGTTGCAGCTGGCGCAGGAGTACAAGAAGGCCGGTCTGCCGCGCATCGCGCTGCAAGTGCTGCGCGGACCCGCCACGGCGACGCCGCCGAGCGTGCCGGCGCGCGAGCTGTACTTCGCCGTCTCGGACGAGTCGAAGGTCTCGCTGGAGTCGTGGCGGTTGTTGTTCGACGAGCGCACGCTCAAGGGCTTCTACGGCGGTGGCGAGGAGGACTTCCGCGTGCACGAGGGCGCGATCGTCGCCACCATCGCCGGGCTCGCCGGCGGCGGGGACAAGGGGCCCGCCACGGGTTCGGTCGCGGCCGCGCCCAAGCAGTCGGCCTTCGCCTATCGCCGCTTGTTCGTCGACATGGAACCGGCGGGCGACTGGTCGCTGTCGGCGGAGATCGACCTGGCCGGCGCGCGGCTCGCGGGCTTGTGCTTCGGCAAGAAGCGCGACGACTCCTTCCATGGCGTGGTGCTGTTGCCGGAGGGCCATGTTGACCTCGGCGCGTTCGGCTCCGACGGCAAGACGCTCTTGCGCGTCAAGAAGCCTTGGAAGGGCCTGCGCCACGTGCTGCGCATCGAGACGGCCGGCACGCGCCTCGTCGCGCACGTCGACGACGAGCAGGTGCTCGAGTGGACCTTCGATTCGCGCGCACGCCTCGCCGGCGACTTCGGCTTGCTCGCCGGCGACGGCCAGAGCGCCTTCCGCGACATCAAGTTCCTTGAGTACGATCCGGGCCTGCCGCGCCGCGCGCAGATCGGACGCCGCAAGGAGCTCCTCGCGCCCTCGACCTCCGGCGAGATCGCGCCGCTGCTGCGCGCCGAGCCTGGCCGCGTCGCCTACCTCGAGGAAGCGCCGCCGCTCGTCGGTCCGGGCGCGCTCGTGGGGGACGCGCCGCATGGCCGCGAGCTCGACGCGCTGCGCTTCAGGCCGCTGGTGCTCGTCCTTTGGAGCACCTACCAGGAGTCGCAGGTGCCCGTGCTGCCCGGGCTCGTGGCGCTCGCCGACAAGCACAAGGAGGACGAGATCGCGTTCCTGCTCGTCAGCAACGAAACCGAGGATGTCGTGCGCGCGTGGGCGGGCGCGAACTCGCTGCCCTTCCCCGTGGTGTGCGATCCCACCAACCGCGCGTACGACGCCTACGCGGCGGGCAAGGTCGGACTGCCGCACGCCAAGCTCGTCGGCGTCGATGGACGCGTCGTGTGGGAGGGCAATCCCGACTGGAAGCCCGAGTACGGCAGCTACCTCGAGGAACCGCTGGCGCGCCATCTCGAGGCATCGCGCTGGAGGGAGCTGCGCGTCGCGTCGCCACGCCTCGAGGAGGCGGATGCCCGGCGCGCCAAGGGCGATGTGCCTGGCGCGTTGGCTTCGTGGCGGGAGTTGGCCGCGATCCCCACCGAGCATCCGGTGGTGGCGCGCGCCAAGGCCGGACTGGCGGGGCTCGCCGCCGAGGCGCAGGCCCGCATGGCGCGCGCCGAGGAACTCGCCGCCGCGGGGCGCGTGCTGCAAGGTGCTCGCGAGCACGCGCGCGTGGCCCGTACCTATGGCGGACTCGCGCAGGCTGAAGCCGCGCAAGCAGCGCTCGCGAAGCTGGAGGGCGGCAAGGCCTGGAAGGAGTCCACGCGCGCCGAGAAGAAGCTCCTCTCCGCCGAGAAGCAGGTGGCCTCCGGCAAGGCTGCTGTCGCGGCGCAGGCGATCGGCGAGTGGCTCGCGAAGTTGGAGCCCAAGCTCGATCCCGAGCTGCGCGAGCGCGGCGAAGCGTTGGCCGCCTTGGCTGGCGCGGCGGATCCCGCCGCGGAACTGGCCGCGTACCGCGCGCGCTTCGAACTCGACTGAACGCGCGCGGCGGAGCGCCGCGCGCGAGTCGAGTCGGAACCCGTCAGGCGATCTCGCGGACCGCTTCGCCTTCGTCGGCGTCGCGCAGCGGCACCACCGGCGCCTCGGTGGCGGGGGGCGGCGCCACCAAGCCCAGCGCCAAGCTGCGGCGCTTGAGCACCACATCCTCGTCGACGAGGAAGACGCGCTGATCCTGGCGCGAGGGCAGCTCGTAGAGCAAGTCGAGCAGCAGGTCCTCGACGATCGAGCGCAGCGCGCGCACGCCGGTCTCGCGTTGCAGCGCGAGGTCGGCGATGGCGGAAAGCGCCTCGGGCGTGAACACCAGCTCCTTTTGCTGCATGGCGAAGATCTGCTGGTACTGCTTGACCAACGCGTTCTTCGGCTCGGCCAGGATGCGCACGAGCGCGGCGCGATCGAGCGTGTCGAGGGTGGCGATCACCGGCAGGCGGCCGACGAACTCGGGGATCATGCCGAACTCGACCAGGTCCTTGGGGATCAGGAAGCGCACGAACTCGTCGCGCGCGGCGCGGCCCTTCTGCAACTCGTCCTCGGACGAAACCATGGCGCCGGCCTTGCGCGCGCGGTCCACCAGCTCGCGCGCGGCTTGCTGTCGGCCGAAGCCGATCGCGTCGCGTCCGACGCGGCGGGCGATGATGTCCTCGATGGCCGAGAAGGTCCCGCCCACGATGAAGAGGATGTTGGTCGTGTCGACTTGGATGTAGGCTTGCTCGGGGTGCTTGCGACCACCCTGCGGCGGGACGTTCGCCACGGTGCCTTCGAGGATCTTCAAGAGCGCCTGCTGCACTCCTTCGCCCGACACGTCGCGCGTGATGGAGACGTTGCTCGTGGTGCGCGCGATCTTGTCGATCTCGTCGATGTAGACGATGCCTTGCTGCGCGCGCTCGACGTCGAACTCGCAGTTCTGCAGCAGCTTGAGCAGGATGTTCTCCACGTCCTCGCCCACGTAGCCTGCCTCGGTCAACGTCGTGGCGTCGGCCATCGCGAAGGGCACGTCGAGGAGCTTCGCCAAGGTGCGCGCGAGCAGCGTCTTGCCCGAGCCGGTCGGACCGACGAGCAGCACGTTGCTCTTCTCGATCTCCACGAGGCCGGCTTGCGCGGGGTTCGTGGCTTGGTGGCGCAACCGGTTGTAGTGGTTGTAGACCGCCACCGAGAGCACCTTCTTCGCGCGGTGCTGGCCCACGACGAAGTCGTCGAGGCGGCGCGCGATCTCGATGGGGGTGGGCAGTTGGCGGCCGAAGCCAGCTTCCGCCGTCGGGCGGCGCGGCGGCATGGCGCCGGTGGCCCCCGGAGCGGCCTTGGCGCGCTCCCCCTCGGGGTTGCGACGCTGTTCCTCGAGCAGGATCGAGTTGCAGATCTCGATGCACTCGTTGCAGATGTACACCCCGGGCGGGCCGGCGATCCGGGAGGTGACATGGTGGCGCCGCTTCTCGCAGAAGGTGCAGCGCTCCACGTGGCGCCCGCGTCCGGTGCTGGAACTCATGCTTGGAAGTCTACCTCGCGCGAGCCGCGAGGCGATGCGTTCGGGTAGTCAAGCGCGCCGGCCGCGCACCCGAACAAGGGCACGCGGCCGACTTGAAGTATCTTCCGGGTTGCCTTGCCGGTGTCGTGCGCGCGCGCTTGGCGCGCTCGCGGACCCCGAGGTCCCGGAAACCGCCGTTCGGCATTTCGACTTGCGCGCGCCAAGGTTCGTGAGCCTTGGCGGGCGAGACTTGAGCCGGAGGGGCGAGTGGGCGCGACCTCCGGCTCCCTGATCAGCTCTTCGTAGCCCCCGGCGGAGCTTTCAACTCTCCGGAGCCTCCGGCGCGTTGCTCAGTTCTTCGGAGCCTCCGGCTCGTTGCTCAGTTCTTCGGAGCCTCCGGCTCCTTGGCGATCACCGCGTCGATGAGGCCGAAGGTCTTGGCCTCGTCGGGGCTCATGAAGTTGTCGCGGTCGCAGGCCTTGGCGACTTCCTTGGCGGTGCGGCCGCTGTGCTTGGCGAGGATGCCCTCGAGGGTGCCCTTGAGCTTGAGGATCTCCTTGACCTGAATCTCCATGTCGAGGGCCGTGCCCTGCGCGCCACCCCACGGCTGGTGGATCATGACGCGCGAGTTGGGCAGCGCGAAGCGCTTGCCGGCGGCGCCGCCGGCGAGCAGCACGGCGCCCATCGAGGCCGCCTGGCCGAGGCAGTACGTGTGGATCTGCGGGGAGATCAACTGCATCGTGTCGTAGATCGCCAAGCCCGCCGTGACGCTGCCGCCCGGCGAGTTGATGTACATCTTGATGTCCTGCGTGGGCCCGCTCTTGTCGAGGAACAAGAGCTGCGCCATGACCGCGTTGGCCACGGAGTCGTCGATGGGGGTGCCGATGAAGACGATGCGGTCCTCGAGCAGGCGCGAGTAGATGTCGTACACGCGCTCGCCGCGCCCGGTCTTCTCGATGACCATCGGAATCGGCATGTAACCCATAGCGTCCATCGCGGTCTCCTTCATGCGGTGTCCTTGTCGGAATGGGCCCGCGGCGGCGCGGGCTTGTGCGTGCGTGGCGCGGGCTTCCCGCGCGCTCACTGGGGCTTGGTCAGCTTGGCGTTCTCGCGCAGGAACTTGCGCACCTTGCGCTCGAGGATCTCGATCGCGAGCTGGTCGAAGCCGCCTTGCTGCTCTTGGTAGAACTTCTGGACGTCCTCGGGCTTGGCGTTGTTGCGCTGCGCGATCGAGACGAGCTCCTGCTCCATGTCCTCCTTGGTCACGAGCAGGTTCTCCTTCTCGCCGATCGCTTGCACGAGGAACAGGGCGCGCAGGCCGTTTTCGGCCGCCTTGAGCGCGTTCTCCTTGTTGGCCTCGATCTGCGAGCGCACGACATCGTCGGGCGCCTGCTGCTGGCGCAGCTGGTTCTCGAACTGCGCCAGGCGCCCGCGGGCTTGTTCCTGCACCATCATGGTCGGCAGGTCGAAGGCGTGCGCGGCGATCAGTCGCTGCAGGAGCTCGCCCTCGACGCGGCCGAGTTCCTGCATCTCCTTCTGGCGGCCGAGCTCCTGGCGCACGAAGGCCTTGAGCGCTTCGTCGCCTTGCACGCCCACCATCTGCTGCACTTCGGCGTCGCTAGGCGGCACGAGCTTGTACGCGTTGACGATGGTCACGCGCGTCGTGCCGGCCATGCCGCGGTGTTGTTCCTTGTTGAAGGTCGCCGGGATGGTCATCTCGACCTCGCGCGCGTCGCCGTCCTTGGCGCCGAGCAGCGCGGCCTTCCACTTGGCCTCGTCGACGCCGGGCGTGGGCTGCTGCATCGCGATGCGATGGCCCTCGGCCGACAGCACCGTCTCCTCGCCGACGATCCACTCGATCTTGGCGATGGCGACGCCGTTCTCGGCGAGACCTTCGTCGCCGGCGGGCTCGGGCCGGGACTGCTGTTGCTTGAGGTTGGCGATGGCGTCGTCGACCTCCTGGTCCATCACCGGCGCCAACTCGCTCGTGATCTCGATGCCGGTGTAGGCGCCGAGCACGATCTCGGGGCGCAGGCTGACCTCGAAGTTCGAGGCGAGGTCCTGGCCGGCGGGCAGGTCGATCAGCTCGTCGAGGTTCACGCGCTGGAAGCCGACGACCTTGAGCTGGTGCTCCTGCACGGCCTTCTGGAAGGCTTGCTGCACGAAGTGCTCGATGGCGGCGCCGCGCACCTCCTTGCCGAACTGCTTTTCGATGATCTGCACCGGCACCTTGCCCGGGCGGAAGCCCTTCAGGTTGGCCGAGGCGGCGCGCTCCTTCAGCGCTTCCTGCACGGTGCCGTGGAAGTCCTGGCCGGGGATGATGAAGGAGATCTTGGCCTGGCAGCTGCCCAACTTCTCGACGGTGACTTGCACGGTGGTTCTTCGCTCAGGGCCCCGCCGCCCTGTGTGGGGACGGAGCTGGTTCGTGTCGGGTCGGGTCCGCTAGTGGGACCACGGATGGAAGGGCGAGCACGATACCCGATGGCGGCGCGAGCCGTCCACGGCGCAGGGTGCTTGGGCCCTATCCATCGGCTGTGGAGGGCTCGCGCCCAAGTGGAAGCGCACCCGCAGCCCCTCTCTGGTTGGGATGGGAAAGAGCCCAGCGCGAACGCGGACGGCGCCCATGTTGCTGGGTGCGCGGCTCTATCGAGCGCCGGGGTCGGAATGGGCGTTCCTTGAATGGGCCGCCGCGATGGCCGCCATGGATGGATGTGGCGTGCCTTGGCGCGGGCTCCACAGCCAGACACGGTCCAGCACTCCCGGCAAGGCGCACAAGCGCCGCGCGCCGGAGGCGTGCAACTCCTCCTCGACGAGATCGGGCGCGACGAACACACCGCGTCCCTCGCAGCCCAGCCCTTTCATCAGCGCCGGGTCCTCGAACTCGCCGACGACTTCGACCGCGAGGTCCTTCGACGCCAGCCACGCCTCTAGAGCCACGCGCAAGGGCGTGCGCGCGGGCGGCAGCAGGAACGGGGCGCCTTCGAGCGCAGCCGGCAATCCGCGCTCGACGCGCCGCAAGAGCGGGGGAGCCGCGTACAAGCCCACCGGGCCCTCGGCGAGCAGTCGCTGGCGCAAGCGCGAGGCCAAGCCTTGGGGCGCGGGCGCGTCCGACAGCACGCAGTCGAGTTCGCGCGCGACCAGCGCCTCGCACAGCGGCTCGAGACGATCCTCGCGCACCGACAGGGTCGTGCGCGCGGGCTCCGCCCAGATGGGTTGCAGGACGCGCCGCACGCTCGTCTTCGGCAGCGACTCGACCACGCCGAGGCGCAGGGTCGCCGCGCGCCCGGCGAATAAGCGCGCGAAGGCCTCGCGCTGCAGATCGCGCCAAGCCGCCGGCAGGCGCGCCAGCTCGAGCGCCGCGGGCGTCGGCCGCACGCCGCGCCCTTCCGGCACGAGCAACGCCACGCCGCAGTCTTGCTCCAGCAGCGAGACTTGGCGGCTCACGGTCGAACTGGCGAGATGCAGCGCGCGCGCCGCCTTGGTCACGCCGCCATGCTCGACCACCGCCGCGAGACAGGCGAGACGATGGTGGTCGAGGATCCGCTCGGGCCCCGGCGTACTCCGCAGGGGGGTGGCGGGCGACTTGCGGGCGGAACTCGCGCGCCCTTGCGAGGGTCGGCGGGCGGCGTGGGGGCGGGACATGACTGGCGTGATTGTTCGAATAATTCGAACAGTAGTCCACCTTCTTTCGGTTTGATCGAGCATAGGCCCGTGTCGAACATGGTGGCCGCCATGTTCCCGCTGCATCTCGCCATCATCGACACGGGTTCCCCGCTGGTCTGGGGCCTCTTCGCGCTGGGCGTCCTCGTGATGATCGCCCTCGATCTGTTCGTCTTCCATCGCAAGGCCCACGAGGTCTCGATGAAGGAAGCCGCCATCTGGAGCGTCGTGTGGGCAGCGTTGGCCGCGTTGTTCGGCGCCTGGGTGTGGCGCGAGCAAGGTCCGGAGATCGGCCTGCAGTTCTACGCCGGCTGGGCCATCGAGAAGGCGCTGGCGGTCGACAACATCTTCGTCTTCGTCGCGGTCTTCGGCGCCTTCGCCGTGCCCAAGGAACTGCGCCACCGCGTGCTAGTGTGGGGCGTCGTGGGCGCCCTGATCCTGCGCGCCATCTTCGTGGGCCTCGGCGCCGCGCTGGTGTCGAACTTCAGCTGGATGCTGCCCGTGTTCGGCGCGCTGCTCGTGTTCACCGCCATCAAGCTGCTCAAGTCCTCGGGCGCCCCCGAAGCGCCCGAGCACAATCCGCTCTTCCGCTTCTCGCGTCGCCTCCTGCCCGCTACCAGCGACTACCGCGGCGAGAAGTTCTTCGTGAAGGAGAACGGCAAGTGGCTCGCGACACCACTGTTCCTCGTGCTCCTGTGCATCGAGACCGCGGACGTGATCTTCGCGGTGGACTCGATCCCCGCCATCTTCGCCGTCACGCAGGATCCGTTCATCGTCTGGACCAGCAACGTCTTCGCCATCCTCGGCCTGCGCTCGCTGTACTTCCTGCTCGAGGGCGCGGCGGATCGCTTCGCGCTGCTCAAGTACGCGCTGGCGCTGGTGCTCCTCTTCGTCGGGGCCAAGCTGATCCTGATGGCGTGGCCGATCCACATCCCGATCGGCTTGTCGCTCGCCATCGTGGTCGCGATCCTCGCGGGCGGCGTGCTCTTGTCCTTGCTGCTGACGCGGCGCGAGGGCGCGCCCAAGCCCGGAGCCTGACGCCAAGCCCTCGCGCGGCGTTCGAAGCCCGCGCGAGGCGTGCTCACCCTTGCCGCTTGGCGCGCGCTTCGAGCTTCTGCAGCGCGCGTTCGAAGTCCAGCGCCAGCTTTGCTTCGAACAAGCTCTTGAACACGCGCGGGATCGGGTTGGCGCCGAGGTCGCCGCCGTCGGTCCACTCGACGCGCGTGCCGAAGCTCGTGGGCGCGAGCAGCAGCGATCCGCGCGTCGGCTCCTCGACGCCGCGGAACCGCAGCTCGTAGTCGACGCCGCCGGCGGGACGCACGGCGACGATCGTCATCGTGCCCGCGCCGAGCATGTCGCCGGCGAAGCTCAGCGCGGCGCCTTCCCCGGCCACGGGACCGGAGAAGGACACGACCAGCGACGGGTCCTTCTCGGCGCTCCAGGGCATCCACTCGACCCATTCCGCCGGCTGCTCGAGCAGGGACTGCAGGCGTCCCGGGGCGGCATCCATCGTGCGCGTGGCGCGCGCCTCCCAGCGCCGCGGCAGGAAGACTCCCACCACGACCATCAGGAGGAACAACAACCCGGAACCGTAGACGAGGATCTTGAGCAGTCGAAGCATGGCTCTTTGGCGTTCCAGGCCGCTTCCGCGGCCTTACGCGCGCGGGACCCCGCTCGAATTGCTCGGAGCGGCGAGTTGGCGCATAGGCCGGGAGAGACGGTGGGGGAGTCGGTCTTGTACCATCTGCACCCCCGTGCGCTTGGCGGCCGCGGCGCCCAAGCCCGCGCCGCTCCGTCCACCGCCCGCGCGCGAGCCCCAGCTGCATGTTCTGGATCAACCGTCCCTACCGACACGCCCAAGCCAACCCCGGCCGCCTCGCACTCGGCGGCATCATCGAACGGCCCAACTTCGGCCTCTCGTTCGACGACCTCGCCGCGCTCGAAGAGCGCTATCAAGTGAAGAACGTGGGTGCCTATGCCGCTTGCGCTCGCACCGCCGCCGGTGGCGCCATCCGCGGCGTGCGCATCAAGGCCCTGATGGAACTGGTGGGCATGCACGAGGAGGCCGCGTTCCTCAACATCCAGAACCACGAGGGCTTCGCGGCCTCCGTTTGGCGGCGCGAGGCCGAAGCGCTGGCGATCGTCTGCTATGCGCGCGGCGACGAGCCCTTGTCCGCGGCCGATGGCGGCCCCTTCCGCCTGATCGTGCCCGGCCTTTCCGCCGCTGCGCGCGATGTCTGGAATCTGTCGACGATCGAGTTCTCGGCGAACGCGCTCGCCGATACCAAGGGCTTCTTGTCGCCAGCCAAGCCGCGCGAGCCGGGCGAAGTCACCGGCGTGGGCGCGGGAGTCGTGGCCAATTCGGATCCGCGCACGCTCGTGGTGCCGCCGCCCGTCTCGCGCTGAGCGCGCGCGTCCGGCGCGACATGAACGTGCGCGCGACGAAACGTGCGCGCGACGCATGAAAGGCTCGGAGCCCGTTCCTTCCGGGGAAGGAACGGGCTCCGTAGCTTGCGTGCGGGATCACCGCCGCGGGCTGGCGCTGGACCGGATGCCGGCGCCGGGCGCCAGGTGGCGGCTCACTTCGAGCTGGCTTCGATGGGGTTCTTGCCGCCCCAGAACTCGATCGAGTTGAAGATCACGATGTCGCCGAAGTAGCACAGGCCGTAGACCGGGATGATGTTCAGCCCGAGGAACACGGCTTCGTTGCCCCACTTGCTGTCGGTGACCTTCTGGTTCCACGCGTGCAGGTTGTTGAAGGCGTTGTTGGGGCCGAGGCAGCCGGGCAGGAAAGCGCAGGCGACGAGCGCCAGCGTGGCGAGGGACTTCTTCATGGTGTAGTCAGGTCTTTTCGGTCTGGTAGTGGGCGCGGAGTGCATTCCGAAAGCTGCTCTTCCGCGATTCGAGGCGGAAACGATGCCAACCCGACCCCGCCCGTGCAAGTGGCCGATCGACTAGGCGCCGTGCGGCGAGCGATCGCGGTCAATGTAGGCCCGCACCAGACGCCGCACCGAATCGTCGGTGTCGAGCCGCTCGAGCTCGTCGAAGCGGAACCAGCGCAGCGCCAGCGATTCCTCGGACCTGACCTCTACGGCGCCGGCCGGCGCGTGGACCACGAAGCGCGTGTCGAGGTGTTCGTGCTCGGGCTCGCCCGGCCGCGCCGGGATGCGGTGGATGTCCAAGTCCAAGGGTCGCGGGTCGATGGCGAGGTCCGCGATGCCGGACTCCTCGATGCACTCGAGCAAGGCGACGCGCGCGAGGTTCGCCTCGCCGTCGCAGTGTCCGCCAAGCTGCAGCCATCGTCCGAGCTTGCGGTGGTGGGTCAGCAGCACCCGTTCGCCCGAGTGGTCCATGACGATGGCGGAGGCGGTCAGGTGCCCGGCGAGGTTCGAGCGCAGGTGCGCCGTGGCCGGATGCGCGTCGATCCAGGCCACGATGCGGTCGCGCTCGCGCGCCTGGTCGTCGTCGCGCGGGTCGCACTCGACGAGGATGCGGCGCGCCGCGGCGAGGTCGCCGTCGGCGCGCAGTCCGTCGAGCGAAAGCAGCTTGACCATCGCCGCGCGCGGCTCAGGTCCGCAGGAGTTGCCGGTAGCGTCCGGCGCGCGAACGCGGCGGGATGCCGCGCTTCTCGCGATCCTTGACGATCCAGTCGTGGAACTCCTCGTAGTCGCCGGGGAAGAACACGATGCGATCCTCCACGTCGTCGAAGCACAGGATGTGCGTGGCGACGCGGTTCAGGAAGAAGCGGTCGTGGGTCACCACGATGGCGGAGCCCGTGTACTCTTGGATCGCCTCTTCGAGCACGCGCAGCGTCTCGAGGTCGAGGTCGTTGGTCGGTTCGTCGAGCAGCAGCACGTTGGCCGGCTCGCGCAGCATCTTGGCGAGCAGCACGCGGTTGCGCATGCCGCCGGAGCACTCCGACAGCAACTTCTGCTGGTCTTCGCCCTTGAAGTTGAAGCGCGCGCAGTAGGCCCGGCCGTCGAGGATCTTGTTGCCGAAGGGGATCTGCGGGTTGCCTTCGCAGATGTTGTCGTAGACCGACTTCTCGTCGTCGAGGATGGTGCGGCTCTGGTCGAGCCAGACCATCTTGACGGTCGAGCCGATGGTGACCTTGCCGGAGTCGGGCTGCTCGCGGCCGGTGATCATCCTCAGGAGCGTCGTCTTGCCGCGGCCGTTGGGGCCGATGATCCCGAGCACCGCGCCGGGCGGCATCTCGAAGGACAGGTCCTTGATCAGCACGCGCGAGCCGAAGCCCTTGGTCACGTCGCGCAGCTCGATCACCTTGTCGCCGAGGCGCGGGCCCGGCGGGATGCGCAGGTCGACCGGGTCGAGCGCCTCCTCGGCCTTCTGCTCGGTCAGTTCCTTGAAGCGCGCCAGGCGCGCCTTGGAACGCGTGGTGCGCGCCTTGGGGGTCTTCCTCATCCACTCGAGCTCGCGCGAGATGACCTTCTCGCGCGTCTCGTTCTGGCCGCGCTTGACGTCGAGTTCGCGCTGCTTCTGCTCGAGGTACTCCGAATAGTTGCCCTTGTACGGCCGTCCGATCCCGCGGTCGATCTCGAGCATCCAGCCGGCCACGTTGTCGAGGAAGTAGCGGTCGTGCGTGATCAGGATCACGGCGCCCGCGTACTCCTTGAGGTGGTTCTCCAGCCATTCGACCGCGTCGGTGTCGAGGTGGTTGGTGGGCTCGTCGAGCAGCAGCATGTCGGGCTGCTGCATCAGGAGCTTGCACAAGGCCACGCGGCGGCGTTCGCCACCCGAGAGCTTGGTCACATCGGCGTCCATCGCCGGCAGGCCCAGCGCGCCAGCCGCCTGGCCCAGGCGCTCGTCGAGGTCCCAGATGCCCTTGGCGGTCATCTCCTCCGACAGGCGCTCGAACTCGTCGCCCATGTCGCCGGACTCGGCCAGCTCGTTGTAGCGCTGCTCGATGGTGAGCAGGTGGCTGCAGGCTTCACGCAGGTTGCCCAGCACGTCGAGCTTGTCGTTGAGCGGCGGCTCCTGCGCGAGGTAGCCGACCGACAGCGCGCCGACGGGCTTGACCACGCCTTCGAAGTTCTTGTCGACCCCGGCGAGGATCTTGAGCAAGGTCGACTTGCCCGAGCCGTTGTGGCCGATGATGCCGATCTTGGCGCCTTCGAGGAACGACAGCGTGATCCCCTTGAGGACCTCCTTCTGTCCGTAGAACTTGCGCAGGTCCTGGACCTGCAGGATGATCCGATCTGCCATGGCGGGCGGAGAAGATAGCTTGCCGCCGCCTTGGATTCACCAACGCCGCGCGCTGCAGCCCGAAGCCTGCGCGAATTTCGCCACTGGCGCGAACCACCGCGCACCGCCGCGGCGCTCTGTAGGCGAGCGTCCCCGCGGCCCAGGGATCCCGGCCGCGGGGCGCTCGCCAACCAACTCCGCAATGCCTCCAAGCAAGCGCTCGGGCTCGTCCCGGCGCGCAACGCCGCCTCGTCGCGGCCAGGATCCCGTTCCATGCGACTCCACACGCAACTCGCGCCGCCGCGCCCCGTCTCGCACCTCTCCGTGGCCGCCTGCCTCGTCGCAGGGGCCATGGCACCCGCCGTCGTCGCGCAGTCCGGCGGAGTCATTCCTCCGGCATCCCAGCACGCGTTCGCCTACAACCCCGCCCGCACCTCGCTCGTCGAACTCCACGCCGATCTCCTCGGCCACACGCGTTCTCCGGCGGGCGTGGTGGAGGAACGCGCCATCCAGCCGCTCGTTGGCCTGCTGGGACTCTCCCAGACCGGCGGGTCCAACCGCCTGCAATGGGGGCTTGGAGTCTGCCCCGAGCAGCAGTACTC
>Ga0172376_10003685_pt1 | contig 17971 bp, 14 predicted proteins | sample Lak35m_FD_121114 | JGI IMG/M metagenome (GOLD analysis project Ga0172376, IMG submission 121114) | Freshwater microbial communities from Kabuno Bay, South-Kivu, Congo - kab_092012_35m | ecosystem: Environmental > Aquatic > Freshwater > Lake | place: Democratic Republic of the Congo: South-Kivu... | reverse complement strand
TGACGCGAGAATCGCCCGTTTCGGTTGCGGTGATTTTGCGGCGGCTTTTTCGCGCGGGTTTCATGAGCGAATCGAGGCGGCGTTCGAGCCGATCGGCACGATTGCGGGCCGCCGAAAGGTCGCGGGTGGTCTGGCGGATTCGTTTTTCGAGGCTGGCGTCCACGACAATCGGAACGGCAGGCGGTTCAGCGCATTGGACAGATGTCTGGCTTTCGCGCTGACGGCAGAATTCGGCCACTTGCGACCATCGGGCGTGCTCGGCCCTGGCCCTTTCGACCAGTTCGGCGCGGGCCGTGGCCGGTTCGGGTGCGAGGCTGGCGATCCACCGTGCCCTTTCGGCGGTGGAGTCGGGCGAAGCGGACTGTTTGGCCCAGTACGCGGCTTCGAAGCCCGGTTCTTTCGCGCTGCGGAGGAACCGGGACCAGAGCCAGACGCCCTCGCCACGAACCCTTTCGACTTGCCATGGCGAGCCAAGCGCCGCAACCGCCAGCCGCTTCTGTTCGTCGGTCGGCCCGGGAGAACCGGGGGCGAGTGCCGCGGCGAAGTCTGTCCAGATTTGGGCGAGAAACTCGGTGCCCTTGAGCGTGGCCGCGAGGATCGGCAGATTCAGTGCCGGGTCGGCGAGCCAGGCATCGCGGTCCTTCACGAACCGGTCGCGGTCGAATCGATCAGCCGCATCGGCGGCGCGGGCCATGATTTCGGCGATCAGGGCGTCATATGCGGCTTCGAGGTCATACTGGCGGGTACGCGCGATGGCCAGTTCGGCCACGGCGGCGGTTTGCAAGGGCGAGTGCGGCGTGAACGTCGCTTCGAGTTCCCTGCGGATCGTTTCGGCCCGGCGGGCGACGTCTCTCGCCACGATGCGGAACAGGAGCGGCCGATCATCCGTTTCTTCGCGCGGCGAATTCGGGATATCGATCGATTCGGCGATTTTCAGGCCTTGTGGCGTCATCGTGAAGTTCCCGGGCGAGTCGAGGTTGATTTCCTGATCACGGGATGAAAAAACTCCCGCATCAGAAGATCTATCCTTACTCCGATGCGTCGGAAATTGCCTGAAATGGCCTGACGCGAAAATTGGTGCCGGCAGAATCGATGCGAAGCGTCCAGTTTTGCGGGACCCGGCTCGAAAATCGCCCCCTGCTCACATGCCGAGTTCGAGAATTCGGAAAAAAATCGGAAAAACACTTGAAGTTCGAAAATTCTGGATTAACATGATCTTCCGACCTCAAGTGGAACATCGTCGCGATCGGTGATAACCGTCACCTTCAAGCTTCCGGAAGGAATCTTGCGTCTCTTCGGTTTCCATGAGGCCCTTGGTCCGGGCGAAATCTCTGAGTTCGAGTGCGAAGCCAGCAGCGATGCCTGGCTTTCTTCATGCGCGGCGGAACGAGTTCCGCAAGCGCTCCCGTTTTCGATTCGATCGTACCTTGCCGGGCGGGTTCGGAAAGGCCCCGGCACTCAGCCAGTGCAGAGCCTGGCTTTTTTCACGCGCCGAGGGGATGAGGATGCCGGATCGTCTCCGGCTGTCCCCGGAGCCTTCTTGTCACGTTCTGGAGGGGTTTCGAGCGATGAAAAGCTACAGGCGTGCTTCGGACAAGGACAAGGCCGATCATATGCGATTCGAACTCGGTTGTGCCGGATGGCTGGTCAGCTGGGTCGAGCGGGACGACGGAACCTGGCTCGCCAAGGTGTCCTGCAGCCGGCATGAAGAGACGATTCACGCCGTGGGCAAGACGAGGACAGCGGCGATCAAGTCCGCAAGCCTGAAACTGGCGGAAATCATCAAGGCGGAAAGCATGGACCAGGACGCCGATCAAGATCAGCCTGATCTGGACGATCCGGCGGACGACGCGGAGAGCTGGAAGTTCGGCCGTTGAGCCGCCGAAGCGCGGGCCGTCAGCCCAGCACGCTTTTCGAAGCCACGCGGGCCCGGATCATCAGCGGGCTGTCGGCCGTGGTCGAGGCCGGCAGGTTGCCCATCATGGCGGCTGTCAAAATGGACCGGGTTTGCGGCGTGCTGGCCAGGAGCGATTCTTCCCAGGCGGCGGCGCCGAATTTGAAGTCGTGGCTGTCGCGGCCCTTGAGGAAGATCATGCGGCGCGCGGCGGCGAAAACGGCTTCGTCCGTGCCGCCCGAGCCAAGAAACGCCAGAGTTTTGCGGGCAGCTTCGTCGCGGCTTTTGCCGATCGTGGCGAAAATGTCGGCGAGGGCTTCGTCAGGGGCCTTGGGAACGTCGGCCGGTTCGAGGGCGTCGATCCGCAACTTCGCGGCATCGCCGATGGCGTCGCGGAACATGGTGCACCAGCTGGCGGCCTGCAACAGGGCCGTTTTGCGGGTCGTTTCGTCAGCCGCGGCCCCGAAGATGTAATGCAGGGCATTGATCGAAGTGACGGCGTGCAGGGCGACGATGCCGGGCTTGCGAAGCAGCAACTCGTTGGCGGCCTTGAGGATGCCGTCCCAGAGCGGTTCAGGGCCGCTGGCGGCTTTCAGCGATTTGACCAGCTCGCCGCCGATTGCGCCGGGGGCGGCTGAGCGCAGGGCGTCAAGCAGCGAAGCGCTGGAATCGTTGCCCGTGCCGGCGATCCACTCCTGGGGAATGTCTTTGGCGAAGGCGGCGTTTTCGACATAAGGGCCGACGACGTCGGTGCCTTTGGCCCCCTGGCGGTCGAGCAGGGCGAAGGCCAGCGAACGCAGCACCGGCTCGGCGTTCTGCCAGCCGATGGCCTGAAGCGTGCGCCAGCACTGGGCGGTGTAGATGGCCTTGTGGCCGATGTTGCGCTGGTCGCGGATGGCGTATTTCCAGAAGGTTTCCATGACTTCGGCGGCGCCGTGATGGCGGCTGAAGGCGACGATGGCGGTATCGGCGGCGTCAGCATCCCAGGCGTCCATCGCCATTTCGAATTCGGCTTTGGCGTTCCAGGCCTTGGGCAGGCGGGCTTCGTCGACGGGGCCTAATGTCCAGTCGCCTTCCTTCACGTCGGTGGCCTGCGAAGCCTTGAAGGTGTCGAGGGCCCAGAGCATGGGCACGAGGCGTTCGTCGACGGCGGCCGCCTGGCCGAGCAGGTGGGCTGAGTGGATCACCATGACGGCATGGAACTTGAAGCCGACGGGCCGGGGCTTGATGTTGCGGATGCCGGCCAGAAACAGCCCGGCCATGAGTTCGTTGTAGGAAAGGCCGCCCTTGAGCTTCGTGATGGCGACTTCGAGGATGCGGTCGCGGGGCGTTTCTTCGATCCAGCGGACGACGGGCTCGATCTCGGGCCGCAGGCGGACGGCATTGGGATTGACGGCCATCTCGGGCGTCCGCGGCGTGATGGCCCGAGCTTCGGGCCCGAGGCCCGCGCCGAGGCCGAGAACGGCCGATGCCTGCAGGAAATCACGGCGTTTGAGGGGGTCGAGCATCGGGGCGTTCTCCTGGAATCCGGTCCGCGGCGTCGTGTGGTTCGGGTTCTGTCGATTATCAGCGTGCCGGAGGCCTCATGCAACCGCAAAGCGAACTGGCAGGTTCCGAGGCCGATCGCGAGATTCGAATCGCATTCTAAATCGGTTGTGGCGTCCAGATAAGGAACCCGTCGCCATCGAATGCCGGGAGGAAGATCTGGCGGGTGTTTTTGACGATTTCGTCGAACAAGGAATCGTCGGTGATGAACTTCTCAGGAATGATTTTGCATGACGTGCAGACACCGACTCCCCAATTCACGAAGGCCTTGCGGGTGCTTTTCCTGAAGGTGTTCGTGCCGATATCCGCTGGTGTCAGGATGTGATAGACTTCATTCTCACCGTAACACCAATAGGGCGGAAGCGGACCCCATTGCCAGTTATCGTACATTTTCCGAGTCGCATTCGCGTTTTCGCAGACGACGACCGCATCCTCGCTTTTCTTGAGGTGATCGAATACGAACTGCGACAGTTGACTGATCGGCCAATCTTCGACGGGAAAGTCATGGATTGTTGAGGTGTCCCCGGGTGGCGACCAGGTGTGCATGTAGGAAATGAGCTGGTCGAGATCGACAGTGTCCAGTTTCAGTGCGAAAACTGTGCCTTTGCAAGTCGCAAATCTCTCCCAGAGCTTACTTGACAGCACGTGGTCATTCGAACAAATGCTGAAATTCTTGGCGATCCAGTCCCAGGCTTTCTGGTCATTCTCGGCAAGTCGCAACATGGTCGGTCGCCTTGAAGTGAATTCTGGTTCAGTGGACGTAACGTCCTGGGTGTCGGGTATGGAATCGTACAATTGACGATATCGACGGTAAGCGTTGCCGGGAATTGGTGACTATCATCGTCCCAAGGAAAATCCCTTTTTCGACGAAACCCTGACGAACGGCCTTCGATTTGCTAGAATCGGGGCCAAGTCGTGAGATCACGCGGATTCGGCTGAACGCATCGCAGGCGGACAGGCGAGGGATCGTCGTGTATCTTGAGCAGGGAATGACACGAAACACTGCGAAAGCGAACGAAAATGCTCGACCTGAAGTACGTTCTGGCGAATGTCGAACTGGTCAAACAGAACTGCCGGGACCGGCACGTTTCTCCTGAGATTCTCGAAGAAGTCGATCATGTCGTGCGGCTCGACGGCGAGTATCGGCTGATCCTCAAGGAAGTCGAGGAACTGCGGCGCCGGGCCAACGAAGTCGCGCAGGCCACCGGCAAGGAAAAGGACCCGGCGAAACGGGCCGAACTGGTGACCGAGGGCAAGTCGCTGAAGACGGCCTCGGGCGATAAGGAAGCGACGCTGCGGGCGCTTGAGATCGAGCTGAAGGACCGCCTTGGGCGCATCCCCAACATGACCCACCCGGACGCGCCGGTGGGTTCGGGCGACGACGCCAACCGCGAGCTGCGGATCGTGGGCACGCCCCGCAAGTTCGAATGGACGCCGCGCGACCACCTGGATATCGGCCGCGACCTGGACATGATCGACTTCGAGTCGGGCGGCAAGGTCACCGGCGCCGGCTTTTATTACCTCAAGAACGACGCCGTGATGCTTGACCTGGCTCTGCAGCAATATGCCATGCGGAAGCTCGCCGGGGCGGGCTTCACGCCCGTGATCACGCCCGACTTGGCGCGGATTCAGATTCTCGAGGGCATCGGCTTCAACCCCCGGGGCAGCGAGACGCAGGTTTACTCGGTGGATCAGACGGACTTGTGCCTGGTCGGCACGGCCGAGATCACGCTGGGCGGGATGCTGGCCGACACGGTGCTGGACGAGTCGGAGATGCCGAAGAAGTATGTGGGCCTTTCCCACTGCTTCCGCACGGAAGCCGGCGCCGCTGGCCGCGCGAGCCGGGGGCTGTATCGGGTGCACCAGTTCACGAAGGTGGAGATGTTCGCCTTCTGCAAGCCTGAGGACTCAGGCCCGATTCACCTGGAGTTCCTCAAGCTGGAAGAGGAAATCTTTCAGGAACTGGGGATTCCGTACCGGGTGATCGACACCTGCACGGGCGACCTGGGCGGCCCGGCTTACCGGAAGTTCGATCTGGAGGCCTGGATGCCGGCGTTTTTCGCGGGCGGCGGGTTCGGCGAGGTGACGAGCACGTCGGATTGTTCCGACTACCAGGCCCGGCGGCTGAACATTCGCTACAAGGCCGAGGGGCAGAAGGGCACGAAGTTCGTGCATACGCTCAACGGCACGGCGGTGGCGATTTCGCGGGCGATCATCGCGATCCTCGAGAATTACCAGCGGGAAGACGGCTTCGTGGACGTTCCGCCGGTGCTTGTGCCCTACCTGGGCAAGACGATTCTGGGCAGGAAAGACTGACGAGATCCGGATCAGCCGGTCTGAAGGGCCCGCGCGGGTCACGCAAGCGGGCGTTTCGACAGGGAGAGGTGGCCGTTGCGAAATCCGCTCCTGATTCCGGATCTGCGAGAGATCATTCGGGACGGTCAGGCTGAAGCCCTGGCCGAGTTCTTCGCCGATTACAGCGCCCCTCGTGTCGCCGAAATGATGGAAGACTTCGGGCCTGCGGAACAGCGGACGATCCTGGAGCAGATCGAGCCGCAACTGCGGGGCGAGGTTTTCAGCTATCTCGACCTGGACACGCAGGTGCACCTGGCCGAGACGCTGCCGACGGTGATGATCGCCAGCGTTTTGCAGAGGATGCAGCACGACGACCGCGCCCGCCTGGCCTATCAGCTGGAAGAGGAGCAGGTCGACCAGATTCTGCGCGGGCTGGCCCAGGCCGAGCGCGAGGATATCCGGCGGCTACTGTCGTACGAACCGGGCACGGCCGGCGCGGCGATGACGACCGATTACGCCGCGATGCCGCCGCAGATTACGGTTCGCGAGGCGATCGCCCGGCTGCGGCAGGAAGCGCCCGACAAGGAAACGATCGACTACGCCTATGTGATCGACCCGCACCGGAAGGTTCTGGGCGTGGTGTCGCTCAAGCAGATGATCCTGGCGCGGCCATCGGCCCGGATCGAAGAGATCATGAACCGGGACATCATCCTGGGCCGTGTGGACGAGCCGCAGGAGGAAGTGGCCCGCAAGATCGAGCGCTATGACCTTTACGCCCTGCCGATCGTGGACGACGGCGACCACATGGTGGGCATCGTGACCCATGACGACGCCATGGACATCCTTCGGCAGGCGGCGGGCGAAACGCTGCTGGCCTTCGGCGGCGTGGGCGCGCAAGGTGCGGACCAGGTCGATTCGGACTACTGGCGCACCGGGATCGGTTCGTCGGTGCGGCGGCGGCTCACCTGGCTTTTGCCGCTGTTTCTCTCAGGCACGCTCACCGGCTGGGTTCTGGACAGTTTCGAATGGGTCGACAAACTCGTTCCCAGCCTGGCGATCTTCGTGCCCCTGTTGATCGGCACCGGGGGCAACGCCGGTTCGCAGGCCGTCGGCACGATCATCCGGGCGCTCGCCCTGGGGGAAGTGCAGTTTTCCGATGCGCTTCGGGTGCTGGCGCGCGAATGGCTCACGGGCCTGTTTCTCGGCATTCTTCTGGGCTTTCTGGGGTTCCTGTTCGCATGGCTGGGGCTGGGCATGTCGGCCCGTTTCGCCCTGGTGATTTCGCTGACGATTCTGGGCATCTGCGTCTGGGCCAATGTGGTGGGCAGCATGGTGCCGCTGGTGGCGACGAAGCTGGGCATCGACCCGGCGGTGGTCTCGGCCCCGCTGATTTCGACACTCGTGGACGTCACCGGCCTGTTCATCTACTATTCGATCGCCATCCTGATCCTGGTCTCGGTCCTGCGGGAATGACCGGCGCCGGGTGGGGCTTTCCGACCACTGACTTCGAGGAGTTCGCATCGTGAAGTTCGCTGAAATGACCGCGCCGGAGATCGGCCGCATCGACAAGACCGGCGTGGTGGTCATCGCCCCGATCGCGGCCGTTGAGCAACACTCGCGGCACCTGCCAGTGATCACCGACACCGTGCTCGTCACCGCCGTGGCCGAAGGCGTGGAACGGAATCTACCTGAGAAGGTGCTGCTATTGCCCACGCAGTGGCTGGGCGCGAGCGAGCACCACCTGCCGTTCGGCGGCACGCTCACGGCCACTCTGCCGACTTACGAAGCCATGCTGATGGAGATCTTGAGGCCGCTGTTGCACGACGGTTTCGGCCGGGCGATGCTCTTGAACGGCCACGGCGGCAACATCGACCCGCTGCAGGTCGCCTTGCGAAGGCTGGACCGGGAATATCCGGGGGCGATCCTCACCGGCGCGGCCTATTGGGACCTGGCCGCCGAAGGGCTGGCCGCCTGCTGCACTGGGCCGAGGAAATCCATGGGCCATGCCTGCGAGCTGGAAACTTCGATGATGCTGGCCCTGCGGCCGGAACTTGTGCGTACGGACCTGATCGAAGACGACCCGGAATCGACCCCCGCGGCGGTGAAGTCGATCTTCTGGGCCCGGGATTTCGGCCGCCGGACCGATCACGGGGCTGTCGGCTATCCGGAACAGGCGACGGCCGAAAAAGGCCGGAAGATGCTCGATGCGGCCATCGCGGCCGTCACGAAAGTGTGTCATGGCGTGCTGGAGTTGCCGATCGGATGAGCCCCGATTCCCTCGAGAGCGAACCAGCGGCCAAACCGGAAACGGCGTTATCGGCGAACCGCCTGAACTGGGCCGGGCCATTCGGCCGCTGGTTCGCGGCGATCGTGATCGTGGCCGTGATCATGACCGTGCTGGCCTATTTCGCCGTCTCGACGCGCGAAACCCGCCGCGCTGTGCGGACTTATGCCAGGCTCACAGGGGCCGTCAACGCCCAGGATCTGGACACCGTTCGACTCTTGTGCTCGCGCCGGTATCTGGACGTTCACAAGCTGAGCAAGGCGGCTGAAGGGGGTGTGGTCGGCTTTCCACGGTCGATTCACAAGAATTTTCAGGCCTGGCGTGAAGGGGAGTCCGTGTGGCTGTGCCCGACGAACCGGATTGGGCCCGTGTATCAGTTCGTCGAGGAAGACGGCCAGTGGAAATACGATGGCGTCGTCGGCCTTCTGCGTAGCGGGGGGCAGTTGCTGCTGCTTTCGGACGAGGCCAGGCAATCCGAGGAATCCAACGACCTCGTCGTGCCTTGAGACGATGGGCGGCGGGTCGGAAGTGGTTCAGAACAGGTGTCTCGCCATTTTCGGTCCCCGTTTCCGTAAACGGGATGGCACGTCAGCGCCGATGGATTAGAATGGTCGATCGTCATCGACACCGACCTGGAGTGACATAAGACATGGACCGTTCTCGACACCTTCGGTCGTTCCCGGGCAAAATGCGCCGATGCCTTGCGTACGGCTATTTCGTCGCGGCCGGTTTGGCGTTTTCGGCCCCGCACTTCGCGATCGGGCAGGATACCGCCGCTGATCTGAAGTTCGCCAATGGCCTTTATCAGCAGCGGCGATATGACCTGGCGGCGGAAGAGTATCGCAAGTTCCTCGACGCCAACGCCAAAAGCTCAGCCCCGGAAGTCGCCGGGGCGACTTATGCCCTGGCCACCTGCAAGCTGTTTCTGGGCCAGTATGCCGAGGCCCGCAAGGCGTTCGACGATTTCCTCCTGCTGGCGCCGGAGCACCCGAATGCCGCCTCGGCCCGGTTCCGGGTCGGCGAGGCGTCCTATCTTCTGGGCGATGTCGAACAGGCGGCGAAAGCCCTGAACCGCTTCCTGGCCGAAGCGCCGGCCGATCATCCGCAGCGCGACAGTGCCCTGGTCTATGCCGGCGATCTGGCCCTTCGGCAGGAAAAGCCGCAGGATGCCGAGACGTTCTATGCCAAATCGCTGAACGAGTTTCCCAGGGGGCGGCTCGTCGCCCGGGCCGTTTTCGGGCTGGGCAGGGCGTATTCGCTGCAGAAACGGCACGACAAGGCCCTCGAGCAGTTCCGCCGGTTGAAAGCCGAAGGCGATAAGGACTGGGCCGAACGTGCCGATTACCAGATCGCGCTGGAAGCGGTCGCCTCGAACCGGGTCGAAGATGCCGTGGCGGCCGTGGCATCGCTGGAATCGCAGGCCCCGCGCGGCACGATGACGGCCGATGCCCGCTTCCGCCTGGCCGAGCTGCTTTTCGCCAACAGCCGAAATGCCGAAGCTCAGGCCGCTCTCGAAAAATTCGTCGCCATCGACCCGCCCACGGCCCAGTCCATTCAGGCCATCAGCCGCCTGGCGGGCATGAAGCTTGAAAAGAAGGACGCGGCAGGGGCTCTGGCCCTGCTCGAACCGGCGCTCGAAAAAATCGACGGTCAACCGGCTTCGGCCGGACTGCTGCACCAGGCGGCCGAGGCATTAGCTACTCTGGGTCGAAAGCCAGACGCCCGAAAGCTTTACGAGAAACTGGCCAGCCGGTTCCCGGCAGACGCCTGGGCCGACGATGCCCGGTTACGCGCGGCCGAAATCGCGCTGGAGGGTAAGGACACAGCCGCCGCGCGCCGGTTGATCGCCCCGATGACGGCCGATGATTCCCGGTCGCCACTGGCTGAGGATGCGGTTCTCCTTGCAGCGCGTCTCGACCTGGCCGAAGACAAGACCGCCGCGGCCGCTGAGAAGCTGGCCCGACTGGTCGAATTCACCAGGCGGGCCGATCTGAAAGCCGCTGCATCGTATCAACTTGCGATCGCATACAAGGCCCTTGGGGAAAACGACAAGGCCCGCAAGCTGCTGGGCACGATGACCGGCCCGGCCACGCCGGCGACATCGTCGGAACCGCTGCTGCTGCTGGCCCAGTCCGACTTCGAAGCCGGCAAGTTCGCCGAGGCGATCGCTTCGCTCGACCGTTATCTCAAGCAGCCTTCGCCCCGGCTGGAAGATCATGCCCTGTCATGGCTTGCGATTTCGTCGTGGGAGACCGGCAAGGCTGACGAAGCTGCCGGGGCACTGGCCAGCCTCGAAAAGAAATTTCCGAAGAGCGAGACCCTCGTTCCGACGCTTCTGCGCCTGGGTGAGTCGGCAAACAAGGCGGAAACGGCCGCGCGGGCCGTCGATTGGCTGGGCCGGGCCAGCGAACTGGCCACGGACAAGGACCTCAAGGCGCGGGCCTTCGCCGAACTTGGCCATGCCCTGGCCTTGACCGGCAAGTCTGAAGAATCGGCCGCCGCGTTCGCGAAAGCGGCGGAAATGACAGGCGGCGACTCCGATGCCGCCCGCCAGGCGACCCTTTCGGCCGCCAGGGTGCTGATCGCGGCCGGCAAGAACGAAGACGCCGTGAAGAGCCTGGACAAACTTTTGGCCGGTAAGGCGACGACTGACGACGCCACGCTGCGATCGGCGCGGTTGCTTCGTGCCCGGCTGCTCGCCAAAGCGGGCAAATTCGAAGCGGCTGCGACGGATTATGCCGATTATGTCGGCAAGGACTTCGAAACGACGGCCGACACGGATGGACCGGCCGAGAATCGACCGGAACGGATTCTGGCCGAATGGGCCTATACCCTGGACGATGCCGGCAAGCCGGGCGAAGCCGACGGAGTTTTCCGGCGAGTGCTCGAAAACTATCCCGCCACGGCCACAGCCAGCGAAGCGCGGGTGGTTCTGGCCGAATCGGCCTGGGGTTCGAAGAATTTCGACGAAGTCAGCCGCCTGCTGGCCGATCTGGCGGCCGAAAAGAAGCCCGAGGGGCTGACCGATGCCCTGCGGGAAGCGGCACTTTATCGGGCAGCACGCACCGAGGCCGAACGGAAGCGATGGGCCGAAGCCGACACGATCTGGAAGCGGCTCATCAGCGAGTCGCCGGAGTCGACTCTGGCGGGCGAGGCCGCCTTCTGGCGAGCGGAGATCGCCCTGCGGACCGACCGTGCGGGTGAGGCTCTGGTGATTCTCGAAGAAATCTTCCGCAAGCCTGCTCCCGAGGGGGCGGCGAAACCGGCATGGCTCGTCACGGCCCGGACGCGCCAGTTGCAGGCCATGATCGCGGCGAAGAAGTGGGACGAGATCCTGCCCCTGACCGAAAAACTCACTGGCGAAAAGTTCGGGGCCGACGTGCCCGAATTTCAGGGCGAGCTTGGCTATGCCCGGGGCAGGGCCCTGCAATCTGAGGCCCGGTTCGACGATGCCCGGATGGCGTATCAGAAAGCGATCGCAGCCGGCGGGCCGCCGGAACTGGCCGCCCGGGCCCAGTTCATGCGTGGCGAGACCTATTTCCACCAGAAGAATTACCGCGAAGCTTTGCGGGAATTTCTGAAGGTGGACATTCTGCACGATGCGCCGAATTGGCAGGCGGCGGCGCTTCTGGAAGCGGCCAAAGTTTATGAGAGGCTCAACCAGCAGCAGGACGCGGCCGATCTTTATCAAAGACTCGTCGATCGATTCCCGAACGAACCGGCGGCGGACGAGGCTCGCTCACGACTGCGGTCGTTGAAGCCGACAGCCTCGCGTGCCGCTGCCCCGGCCGGAAAATAGCGAGGACGTTCGATTCGCGATGGAAGGGACGAGACGATCGGCACACCCCGCGAGGCGTGCCTGGCCCAAGGCGGCCTTTGGGGTTCGGACAGGGACGTGCGATCCGCCCATTCTGGCGGTACGAAGGATTTCGATCATGGCTGGCAAGATGGATCGCACCGGTTTGTGGTTACGTGCGGCCTTCGCCGCGCTGACGATCGTCACAGGCCCTGGTTCCCGGCTTCGGGCCGACGAAGCCCCGGCACCGCCGCCGCTGACACAGCTTTTGAGCCGCGACGCCCAGAAGTTGACGATTTATCTGACCGAACTTTACCAGGCCACGCCCTGGACGGACCGCGTCGCCTGGGGTGCCCTGGGCGCCTGCGCCATCCTGGCGCTGGTCACCCTGCTGGAACGCACCTGGGCCTTGAGAGTGCGCCGCGTCATGCCGAAGCGGTTCGCTTCGCGCCTGGCCGAACGGCTCGAAGACGGCCCGGTGGACCGTGCCAAGCTGATCGACCTGTGCGAATTGAACGACTCGGCCGTGGCCCGCATCGCGGGGGCCGTCGTCAGCCGCTGGGGCCGCCCGACGGCCGACCTGGAACGGGCGCTGAACAACGGGGTGCGGGTCGAGGCCGAGGAACTTCAGCGCAACGTGCCCACGCTGCGGCGCATCGCGGTGCTTTCGCCCCTGATCGGCCTGCTGGGTTCGCTGATCATGATCGGCCGCCTGCTTTCCAGCCAGGAAGCCCAGGAATTTCAGCGGCAGTGGACACACCAGCTTGCCCAGGGGCTTTTTCCGCTGACGGCTGGCGTGATTCTGGCCGTGCTTTCGCTGGTGGCTTACGACGGCCTGTGCGTTCGCGTGGCGAAGCACGTGAGCTGGTTGGAAAAGATCGGTAACAAGCTGGTCGATCAGGTCGCGCTGGCCACGGTGCCGGTCGAGCCGCGATTGATGATCGAGCCGCCGCTGTTGCATCAGCCCCACCTGGGGGCCCGTTCGCGGCGCGACGATTATGAGCGGGAAAGCCGCCAGGAATCGCGATCGCGCAATTCGCGGCGGCGGAAAGCGGTCGACCCGATCGACCTGGACGATATCGACGACTGATCGATCGCGAGGTGGCCAATGCGGATCGACCCAGGCAGCCACATCGGGTTTCAGGCGATCGTGCTGTTCGTCTCAGGGGCGTTCCTGATCGGCGTGGCTCTTTTCGACGCGCCCTTCTTTTTCGAACATCCGAAGGCTCGCGGCCTCGCACAGGCGTTCGGAAGGGACGGTGCGCGTGCCGTTTGCGGCATTTTCGGCATTTTTCTCGCCGGGCTGGCGTATTGGCTGAAGCTTGCCTTTCGCTGAAGAAACGGGAACAATCGGGGCGAAACGGTTTCCGAATTCGCAAGAATCCCGTGAATGCGAGCCTGCCGACCCATGCCCCGATACTGGCTTTTCAAGTCCGAACCCGAGTGTTTTTCGTACGAGGCCCTGGAAAATGCCCCGAACCGCCGCACCGGTTGGGACGGAGTCCGCAACTATCAGGCCCGGAACTTTCTGCGTGACGATGTCAAATACGGCGACGGCGTAATCTATTACCATTCGAACGCCGAACCGCCCGGTATCGCGGGCATTGCGGTCGTCGTCGAAGAAGCCCACCCGGATCCGACCCAGTTCGACCCGAAGCAGGATCATTACGACCCGAAGAGCGACCCCGGTGCCCCGACGTGGGTTCAAGTCAGCGTCGAAGCCGTGGCACCGGTCACGCCGGAAGTCGGCCTGCCCGCGATGCGCAAGAACCCGAAGCTGGAAGGGCTGGAGCTGCTGCGGACCGGCTCGCGGCTTTCGGTGCATCCGGTGTCTGAAGCGCACTGGCAGGAAATGCTGAAAATGGCGGGCTTTTCTGAAGACCCGCACGCGAAATGGCTGGAAAAGCACGGGCTGGATACGGGCAAACCTTCGAAATCGTCGAATGCGGCCGCTTCGAAACCTGGCAAGTCCAAACCGCCGGAAATGCAATCGACGGCGAAGGCTGCTGTTTCGGTCGCAAAAGTGACGCCGAAGGCCGCAAAATTTTCGAAACCGGCGAAGCCGAAGACCCCGGCGGCGAAGCCGAAAGTGGCCGCATCGCCCGCCGCGAAATCGAAACCCGCGAGCCCACCGGCGAAGAGATCGACCAATGCCACGGCGGGCAAGAAAACCAAAACCGGCGGCAAGTGAGCCGCTTTCCCGTCCCGCACCAAATGCACTAACCCAAGGGAACTGACACATGGCCAGCTTTATCGAACACGTGGCGCTTTTCGCCGACGATCTGGAAGCCTCTCGCGACTTCTTCGTCCGCACCTTCGGCATGAAGGTCGTGCTGGACAATTCGAAAGCCCCCGTGCGCGGCTATTTTCTGGCCGGTGCCGGCGGTTCGGTTCTGGAAGTGATCGAACGGCCCAAGGGGCAGACCAACGCCAACCAGCGGTTCGTGTGCCATGTGGCCTTCGCCGTGGATGACCTGGACGCGACCCGCAAGCTGATCGAAGCCGAGGGCCTGGTTTTCGAAACCGACACGATCGTGGAAACGCCCGAATTCCGGACGGCGTTTTTCCGTGATCCGGAAGGGAACCGGATCCAGATCCTCAAGCGGGCGGTTTCGCTGGTGGGATAAGGGTGGATACGAACGCGGTTCGATCTCCGTCGAGTTGCAAATGCCCGTGCGGAAGCTTCAGATTCGATTTCGCTTTCCGAGGCATTTTGAAATTTGTCGCATGATCCGCACCTTCCACGAGATGAGAAGGGCCAAGCGATGGGGCTTTTCGACAGGTTTTTCGGCAAGCGGAAATCGGCTTCCGGGCAGGAGGACGAACCGAAGCTCAACCTGGCTTTCGTGCTGCTCTCCGAGCCGCGTGAACCGGATGCGATGGCCATCGCACTCGCATATCGCGAATTCGCGGAACCTGGCGAGGAATTGCTATTCGAACCGGAAGAGCCCCGGGATCCCGCCGGAATTCAAGTCGTAGCACTGGCTCTCCGTTCCGGAGAAAAGTCGTTCGTCGCACTCATGCCCGCCCCGGTGCCCAATGGAGAAGCCGACGAGGGGGTGCAGTACAGCCTTTCTCGCTTCCGGAATGACTGGGATCTCCCGAAACACCTGGCGCATCTAGTGGTTACGTTTCATGGCACGCCGAAATCCACGCCGATCGAGCGTCTGTCGCGATTTACGTCGCTGCTCGCCGCGGTGATCAAGGCATCGCCTGCGGTCGACGTCTATTGGGGCAATTCCGGGGCCACCCATGATCCTGACTATTTCCTGACGATCGCGGCGGAGCCCGATCTCGCTCCGAAAATGACGTTGTGGTCGGGAATGAGCATGGCGCGAGAGGAAGACGGCCGTTTCAGCCTGCTCAGTCTGGGGATGGGGCAGCTGGGCCTGCCCGATCTTTTGATGGTTGCGGACGAGGATTCGGTGGGATCCGCACTGGAGTGGATGTACGACCTTCTTTTTATGTCGCCCAGCGCGGGGAACCACTGCCGGAAGGTGACACGCTGGGAAGAACCGCGGACGAGAGTCTGCCCGTGCATTACGTCAGGTCGCCGGTCGATCGGAAGAAGAAGGTCTGGCGAGTGGAATTGCCATAAGTACGAGCGACCACTCGAATGACCGGTCGATTCGCGGCAATTGCTCTGCCTGTCCAGCGCATAATCGGGTGCTTCAGGGATTTCCGTGGGTTCGATCGATTGGTTTAATTTCCGTCGTTCACGTGTGAGGGTTTGCAATATTCGCAGTACTTTCCGCTCGGTTCCGCCTGTCCTTCGACTCGTGGACTGTTCGGACATCACGATGCCATTTCAGGGATTTCAGCACCAAAAGTGCGAAACATGCCAGTCGTCGGCAAGGCCCACGGAATGAGCCGAGGGAATCAAGGGTCAAGAGTTGATATTGTCGTAATGTTTATCTATGTAACGACTTGCGTCTATCATGGCCGATGGTCCGGACTGGGATGTATCGGCCCGTTGGCCCTTGATGGCGATGACCTTTCAGGGGAAGGAAACGGCATCCACCGCTGAATGAGCCACGGAATTCCATGAAGACCCAGAAAACTCAAAAGCCCCGGTGATGTAACCGACGACTTCTTCACCGGACTCGCGAGGGTCGAAGGGCTTGGTCAGGATCACGGCGGATCGCTCCCGACGGACGGTTTCGTCAGCGGGGTTCGAAAGGCAGGATCGGATCGCACATCAATTTCGGGCTTTCGAAGTCGATCCCTGCTGTGGCTGAAGTCTCACGAAACCGGTTTGCCCGTCAAAACCACTTCTGCCAGACCTTCTTCGCCCGGTTCGTCCATCGGTCGATGGTGTTCTTCGTGGTGTTCACGGCCGTGGTCGCCAGGCTCGAAACCGAATCGACGACTTTCGAAACCGTCGATTGGCTTGACTGGGCCGAGGGCACGTGGCTGGCACCCGGCAGGCTGCGGGCGATGACGACGGCCGGTGAGGTGGCCGTCTGGCCGATGATGTTCACGTTTTCCACCCGCTGGATGAAGCCCTGCTGCGAGCTGGGCACGTTGTTCACCGTAAAGGGCGGGCTGCCCACCAGGCGGAACTGCGTCGGCACGCCGCGCGAGACGATCTGGACCGACGACACCGTCGATGCCGGGGCCTTGTAGATCTGGCGGCCGTGCACCAGGATCTGCATGTTCTGGTTCGTCGAATTGAAAGCGACGGTGACGTAATCGACGGCATTGCCGATCGTCACCGGCTGGGTCGACAGGTCGAGGATCACATGCCCGGCCTGCTGGGTGACGGCCTTGAGCCAGGACATGTCCTTCGAAAGATCGGACCAGCCCGAATATTCGCCGAACTGGGAATTGCCGGTGTAGAACGAAGCGACGCCCGCGATCTGCTGCTTGAAGAAGGCCGGGCCGCCCGAATCGCCCTGACCCAGAATGGCCAGTTGCGGGCTGGCGGCGAGCTGGCTGACGAAAGTGCTCGACATGTCGGGCGGCGACACGTTGAAGTAGGTCGCGGCGTTCTGTTTCGTGCCCAGGACGGTCGGAAATGCCGGGCGGGCGATGCCGGTGCGATACGTGTTGCCCTGCGAGCCTGTGCGAAACCCTGATTGACGGCTGAACTGAAGGGTCGGCACATTGCCGCTGGCGTAACGGCTGGTATCGACCTGGCGGAAGACGATATCGAAAGAACCGAAGTTGGGGTCGCCCTTCTGGAGCCGCTGGACGACCTGGACGTTCTGGAAGCCGCTCGGATCGAGACCGACGATGGCCTTCTGCACGACATCGGCCGTGAGCCCCTGGGCGTTGAGGCGAATGCTCTGGCGGGTCGTCGGATTGCGCAGGCTGAAGCTGCCCGTCGCTGTGGGCGGCAACATGAGCGTCTGCACCGTCGACGAAATCTGCGAGGCGCTGGGGCTTGAGTTCTGGCCGATGTAGCCGTTGCCCACATAGCCGTAGCCGACGATGTTCATGCGGTTCGACGGCATCGGGGCACCGGTCGGAATGGCTGGCCCGCTATAGACTTCGAAACTCAGGCGGCCTGGCCCGCTGCCCCAGGGGGCGATGCCCGAGAGCTTCATCACGGCGAGGTCATGGCCGTTTTTGAAGCCGCCTTCGGTCGCGCCCTGCCACAAGGGGTTGATGGCGATACGGTTGCCTGGCACGACCATCTGGACGCGTTTGCCAGGCAGGTCGAAATTGACGTAATAGTTGTCGGCGTCGGGCACTTTGTCGCCATTGGCGTCGATCACGTGGGCGGCGGTCAGAATGAACTGACCGCCGGGCAACAGGGTACCAGTGGCGCCGACGACGTCATCGGCGTTCTGTTTGATCGCCACGACACCGGCCCAGTTTCTGCTGGGCGGAAGGGCTTGCGGCACGCTGAAGGCGGCCACGACGGGCATGACACGGCCATCCAGGCGTTCGGCCGACAATCGAAAAACGCGGCTGCGTTTGGGCTTCGCGTTCTTGCGAAGCGGCTTTTGGCCGAATCGGAGCATCAGACCGGATCCTTAACTTCGTGTCGACCAGGGCCGACGATCGATCGCCCGTTCGCATCCCCCCGGAAAACGAATCGCGAACGATCTCTGTCTTTCATCGTCATAGAATGGATAAGGCTTAACGATTCTTTCGATTTTCCGGATTTTGTCGGTGGATCAGCCAGGCGGGTTCATTCGGCCGGTGGGTC
>Ga0172376_10003684_pt1 | contig 17972 bp, 19 predicted proteins | sample Lak35m_FD_121114 | JGI IMG/M metagenome (GOLD analysis project Ga0172376, IMG submission 121114) | Freshwater microbial communities from Kabuno Bay, South-Kivu, Congo - kab_092012_35m | ecosystem: Environmental > Aquatic > Freshwater > Lake | place: Democratic Republic of the Congo: South-Kivu... | reverse complement strand
CGGCACCCGCTGCTGGCGGAGCGAAGCCTTCACCGCTGGATCTGATTCGTCAACAGGGTGCGGCCAAAGCCGGAGGGGAAGCCGCACCCGCTGCCGGTGGAGCCAAACCTTCTCCGCTGGATCTCATCCGGCAGCAGGGCGCGGCGAAGTCAGGCTCGGCGGCCGAACCCGCTCCAGCTGCGGACGCGCCGGCTCAACCGGCAGCGGAAGCTCCGAAGCCAGCTCCCGCAGCAGGCGGCGAGAAGCTGTCTCCGCTCGACCTGATCCGCAAGCAGGGCGCGGCGAAACGCTGACGAGTTGATCCCGTTTCATCCGGGATCGGATCGTCCCCCTGTCACTCACACGTCAGAGCGAGGCCTGCTCCAGCGCACCTCGCTCGCTGTGTTTCCAGACGGCCGGCTGATCCGGCTTGATCGCGCTCGGTGTCCTGACAGATTGGAAACACTCATGACCACGCCCGTCCGCAAGGGAATCATTCTGGCTGGCGGCGCGGGAACGCGGCTGCATCCGGCCACGCTGGTGGTCAGCAAGCAACTGCTGCCGGTCTACGACAAGCCGATGATCTATTACCCGCTGACCACGCTGATGCTGGCCGGGATCCGCGACATCCTGGTGATCAGCACGCCGTTCGATCTGCCGCTTTACCGCCGCCTGCTGGGCGACGGCGCTCAGTGGGGATTGAACTTCGAGTACGCCGAACAGCCGAATCCCGGCGGTCTGGCTCAGGCATTTCTCATCGGCGAATCGTTTGTCGGCCACGGTCCATCCAGCCTCGTGCTGGGAGACAATATTTTTTACGGCCAGAGCCTCAGCAAATCCCTGCAGGAGGCCAGTCGCCAGTCCGACGGAGCCACCGTCTTCGCCTACCACGTTCGCGACCCGGAACGGTACGGCGTCGTGGTGCTCGATGAGCAGGGCCGGCCGACAGACATCGAAGAGAAGCCGAAACAGCCCCGGTCGAACTTCGCGGTCACCGGCCTGTATTTCTACGACTCCGATGTCGTGGACATTGCGAAGTCATTGAAGCCGTCGCCGCGCGGAGAACTGGAAATCACGGACGTGAACCGGATCTATCTGGAACGCGACCGGCTCAGCGTCCAGGTCTGGGGACGCGGCACGGCCTGGCTGGACACGGGCACTCACGAATCACTGGTGGAAGCCGCTCAGTTCGTCAGCGTTCTGGAAGCCCGGCAGGGATTGAAGATCGCCTGTCCGGAAGAAATCGCCTGGCGAATGGGCTATATCGATGCCGAGCAGGTGTTGCGTCTGGCCGCGCCGATGAAGAACAGCAGCTACGGCCAGTACCTCATTCAACTCACGAGCCAGCATCCGTTACAGAAGCACCAGCAGGAGACGTGAAGTCTGCCTGAGTGCGAAGGAATCAGGACGTCCGGCGGCGCGTGCTCGACCTGTCCCACTCAAGGACTGGAAATGACTCCGAGCGGACGAACTGCTGAGACTCGCTGGCTGCCTCTGCGGCGGCGCGAGGATCTGGTCTGCCGTGAGCAGGAGTTTCAAGGCGTCCGTTACTGGCACGTCAAAGACCCGGTCGCGCTGCGTTATTTTCAACTGAGACCGGAAGAATTCTTCGTGCTGCAATTGCTGGACGGCTCGGTCTCGCTGCAGGACATCCGCCGGAAATTTGAACGGGCCTTTGCCCCGCAGACTCTGCCGGTGGCTCAGGTGCAGGCCTATCTGACCACTCTGCACAGCGCCGGACTGCTGGTCTCCAGCACCGGCGGCCAGGGTGAGGTTCTTTATCAGCGATCCGCTCAGGATCGTTCGCGCCGGATCTGGCAGGCGCTGTCAAGCCTGCTGGCAGTTCGCTTCCGCGGCCTCGACCCCGATCGGTTTCTCGGCTGGCTGGAACCACGTCTGCGATTCGTCTTTCGCCCCGTGTTCGTTGTGTTTGCTCTGAGTGTGATCGGCTCCGCGCTGCTGCTGGCCATTCTGAATGCCGGCACATTACGGGCGCGGTTACCGGAATTCGCCGAGTTCTTCAGTCCGGCCAGCCTGCTCTGGCTGGCGCTGGTTCTGGGCACGACGAAAGTGCTGCATGAACTGGGACACGGTGTGGCCTGCCGGCATTTCGGAGCGCGCTGTCACGAGCTGGGCTTGATGCTGCTGGTTCTCACGCCGTGCCTGTACTGCAATGTGTCCGATGCGTGGATGCTGCCGAACCGCTGGCACCGAGTGCTGATTGGTGCCGCCGGAATGTGCGTGGAACTCTTCCTGGCAGCCATCGCCTTTCTGTTGTGGTGGTTCTCCGAGCCGGGGTTGTTCAATTCGATCTGCCTGAATGTTGTCATCGTCTGTTCGACGACGACGCTGATCTTCAACGGCAATCCACTGCTGCGCTACGACGGCTATTACATCCTGTCCGATCTCGTGGAGATTCCAAACCTGAGACAGCAGGCGGGAACTCTGGTCGGCCATGCGCTGTGCGAATTCTTCTGCGGGACCGGCCTGCCGGATCAGCGTCTGCTGCCCGATCGTTCCCGCGTCTTTCTCAGTCTCTGGTATGTCGCCTCGCTGGCATACCGACTGCTGGTGCTGTGGGGCATCCTGTGGTTTCTGGATCGAGCGCTCTCGCCGCTCGGGCTGGAAGTCGTCAGTCATGTGCTGGCGCTGATGGCGGGAAGTGGCTTGATCGTCGGTCCTGGCATCGCCATGGTCCGGTTGTTTCGCAGTCCGTTCTGGAGCCGCACAGTGGACTGGTCCCGTTTCGTCGTTCGCTCAACAGTCGCCGCCTTACTGATTGGGGCCGCACTGCTGGTCCCGCTGCCGCATTCGGTCAAGGCTCCGGCCATCATCGAAACGGCCGGGGCGACCAGCGTGTATGTCTCCCGGGCCGGTCGCCTGATGCAGAACGTCAAAACCGGGGACACCGTCCGCGCGGGAGATGTGCTGGCCCGGCTGGAGAATCCGGAACTCGAGCGCGAGACCGTGCGGCTGGAAAATGAAATCCGGCTGCTGACCGTGCAGCTCGACAATCTGAAGAAGCGCCGGCTGCGCGACAGTACGGTCGAGAGCCTGATTCCCGTCACCGAAGAGCGTTTGAGCGAACGTCAGGAGCAGTTGCGCGAGCGGCAGGCTGACGTTGAGAAGCTGACGCTCCGCGCGCCGGTGGCTGGAGTCGTCCTCCCTCCGCCTTATCGCGGCCCGACGACTGCCGCTCTGAGCCTGCCGGGCTGGAACGGCACGCCGCTCGATCCGCAGAACTCAGGCAGCTTTCTGGAGACGGGCACAGAGTTCTGCCTGATCGGAGATCCTCAACAGCATGAAGCTCTGCTGGCTGTTGATGAGACTGACGTTGAGTTCGTGCGCGCCGGCCAGACAGTCAAGCTGCTGATCGACCACGCCGCTTCATACCGGCTGACCGGCACCGTTTTGAATGTGGCTGAGATTGATCTGGATGTGGCGCGCCGCGAGCTGATTGAGCACGAAGACTTTCCAACCACCGTGGATGAACGCGGAGTTCCCCGGCCGGTCGCGACGGCGTACCAGGCGCGCGTGACTCTGCAACCCGCGGAGGCATTGCTGATTCAGTACGGATCCGGCCGCGCGCGGATCCGGACCGAACCCCTGTCACTCGGTGCCCGGCTGCTGCGCTTCGCGCGCCGAACCTTCCGGTTCCGATAGTCATTCGCCCTGCTCATATTCGCGGAGCGCCGGGCCATGACGCCGTGCAGAACACATCACGCCGTATCAGACGGATCACGGATAATATCTGCGCGGTGCCGGGATCAGATCCTCAGTCGCGGAGCGACTGAGCTACGTAGTCGTCTCGCTCCGCGAGACGAACCGGACAACGCACAGCTTTCATCTGTGATCCGTATCAGGGTGTCGGAACCGGCCAGTGATACAGCATCGCGTAGATCACAACGCCGGTGATCGACACGTAGAGCCAGATCGGGAAAGTGATCCGCGCGATGCGGCGATGCCTCGGCCAGTCGGCCTTCAGACCGCGATAAATCGTCATCAGCGCCAGCACCGGAACGGCCGCTGCCAGAATCACATGACTGATCAGCAGCGTGTAGTAAACGGGACGGATGAAGCCCGTGCCGAGAAACGGTTTGCCCCGCAGGCCGGTGTATCTCCAGAGTCCGTCGTGATACAGCAGATAGCAGATCAGGAAGATCACGGAGACCGCGAAGCTGGCCAGCATCACGTTCCGGTGCGCATCGCGCTTCCCGGCTTTGATCAGTCGCCAGCCGAGAATCAGCAGGACGGTTGCGATCGTATTCAGAGTCGCATTCACCGCTGGAAGAGCCGCCAGCCAGCCGGGCATTTCCGCCGCCAGAACACCAGACACGGAAGTTCCTCACTTCAATCAGAGATCAGACAATCGGGACAGCAGCCGCGCTTCGACAGGTCGCCGGCATGCTCGATGAACTCAGGGTTTCCCGTCGGAAGCCATGACCGCATGCAGCCGGTTGGCCAGAGAAACCAGCTTTGGAACGTCGAGCTGTTCGGCTCTCGCTCCGATGACATCGCCTTCCGCCTCCAGGCATTCATCAACCTGAGCCTTGGTCAGCTTCTGGCTGTAGAGGCCGCAGACCACCGGCCGTAACAGTTTCCTCCGCTGAGTGAACACTTTGCGGATGAAGTCGTGATAGAACTCGCGATCCACGATCCGCGCTCTGGCCTCCGGATCGGGAACGATCTGCAGCACCGCGGAATCGACCTTCGGCCGCGGCCAGAACACTTCCGGAGGCATCCGTCGAATGATCTTTACCCTGCCCTGAGCCTGCACCCAGGCGGCGAGGCTTCCGTAGTTGGCAATGCCCGGCGCGGCCGCCATGCGCTCGGCCAGTTCGAGCTGCACGGTGACCACGATCCGGTCCCACGGAAGCTCTGTGGCGATCAGGTTCGAAATCAGCGGCGTCGCGATGTTGTACGGCAGATTGGCGACCAGCTTCAGTCGTCGGCCGGGTTCGACGGCCAGCGCGCTCTCGACGGTGGCCAGCACTTCCGGAGCGATCCGGTTTTTGTTTTTGAGCGCATCCATGTGGAGCAGCGTGACGTTGGGAAACCGGCCGGCCTGTTCCTGAGCGAGCTGGTACATGCGCGGATCGTATTCAACGGAGATGACTTCGCCGGCTTCCACGGCCATGAAGGTCGTCATTCCACCCGTTCCCGCGCCGACTTCCAGAACCACATCTTTCGTCGTCAACTCCGCGGATCGCACGATGGACTCGATGATGTTGATGTCGATCAGGAAGTTCTGTCCCAGATCGCTGCGCGGATGAAATCCGTGCTGCTCGAACATCTGCATCAGATAGGCGCGGGTCTGTCGAACAACTGCTTTCATGAGCCGGCTCAAAGGGCATCGAGTGAGTCAAGGACCGCAGTGTAGCGATGCCTTCGCCGATTGCCCCGCCGCAGCTCATCGGTAAAGCAAAGAGTCCGACCTGCGAAACAGGCCGGACTCCGGAAATGATCTGTCGTTAGAGAATCCCGCAGGATCACTCGAACTTGCCCAGAGCGTATCGGGCTCCGCGCCAGGCCGAGAGCTGCTTCGCTCCAGTCTGAACGGCCTGCTGATAGCTGGTTCCAGCCTGTTGTGACTGGCCCTTCGAGAGCAGTTGCTCGGCGATGAAGTACCGGGCTTCGCAGAGCTGAGCCGTCTGCACGTCGCGATTGGTTCGCTCGATGCGGGTCATCAGTTCTTCGCCGGTGACATCGCCGACATGGAACAGGATCACATAATCGACCCAGTCACGCTGAGCTTCGGTTTTCTGCCGGCTGGCCTGCGCGATGCCGGCGGCTTCCGCGGTGCGGCCCAGCTTGATCAGCGTCAGGCAGCGCCAGGGGTTGATGAACCGGGCCTGCGGCTGAATGCGGACGACTTCGTTGAACTCCTTGAGCGCTCCGGCGTAATCGCGACCGAAGAACCGGGCGAAGCCCGCATCGGAATGAGCGATGTAGTCGTTCGGGCTGGCTTTGATCACGGCTTCGTAATCAGCCAGAGCTTCCTGCCAGCGTCCCTGCAGCAGCCGGGCGTTGCCTCGCAGTGTCATGACCGCAGGCTGCGGTGACATCTGCAGCGACGCGGTGAAATCTTTCTCGGCTTCAGCCGGGCGCCCGCCTTCCAGCCAGGTGAAGCCCCGATTGGTCATGGCCAGATGAAACTGCGGATTCTTCTGCAGGGCGGTTGAGAAGGCTTTCAGGGCCTCGTTGTACCGCCCCATCTTCTGCAGTTGCATGCCCTGGTTGTTGTAGACCAGCGGCTCATCAGGGAAGGCCCGGATGGCGTCGGCATAAGCCAGCAGCGACTGTTCGCCCTGCCCGGCCTCAGCGTGAATCTCGGCGATCGCGAGGTACGCGGCGATGTGCTTCGGATTGGCGGTGACTGCCGCCTTCAGATCCTGAATGGCCTCGGCTGTCTGTTTCATCGAACTGTAAGCCAGACCGCGCTGATACAGCACGTTGGCCTTCTGTTCGGCCGTAATGCCCGACTGCAGCAGGAGCTGACCGGCAATCTCCACGGTCACTCGGGCGTGATCCGGCTGCTGCTCGATCTTCGTGAGATTCGTCATCCCGTAAAGATACGGCAGGTAGTAATTGAAGTCCGGTGTCGTCGCGGCGCTGATCGCTTCCCGCGTGTCCGTGATACCTTCGCGAATGATCGCCGTATCCATCATCTGGATGCCGGACTCGATCCGCGCGCTGCCTCGCAGATGCAGGGCGATGTTGTCTTTCGGATTGGCCTGCAGAATGGCCGACGCCGAACTGATGACCTGCGGCCAGTTGCCGACGTCGTAGGCCTGCTGAGTCTGCTTCCGCTGCGCTTCGTGTTCCGGCAAAGGATCAGCCTGAGCCGTGGCCGTCAGAGCCAGAGCGAGAACCGAGGAATTCAAGGCGCGATTTCTGAGGGAGATCCTCATGACTGGAATCCTTTCCGGTGCTGAGGACACCGAAGCCGGCTCGGGCCGCGAATCTCCTGAGCGCCACGCGCTCCAGGCTGCCGGCTGAATACGGGGATGTCATGGCGAGCCGTCAGCCCGGACGGAACTCGGACGCAGGGACGTACTCCGCTCGACTGGCTGTCCCAGTGAGCTGACGGAACACAGCGATTATGCCAGCCCTGCCGTCTGGATGGATTGATCGGGTCATGACGCTCTGCAACTGAAGCAACCAGACCACACCGCAGCCACAATCCATCGCATCGCCCCGTACCACCCTCATGACCGGCAGGTCTTGCCTCGCCTTCCTGCTTTCCAGCCTCCGGGATTCCGTCCGACCCGATGCCCGGTCCCTTCAAGCGGCATATTGAACCGGAAGAAGTGCCGCAGACTTCCTGGACTGCCAGACGCACGACAGACAGAAGATGAATGATTCTGAATGATTCTGAGTTGAAATTGACTGTCACTCTGGAAAGAATTGGCAAGCTGAGTCTTCTGTGATCGGACCAGGAAGCCGACGATGCTCCTCGATGAACGACGGACACGCATTCTGAAATTCATTGAAGAGAAAGGATTTGTATCTCTTCAGGATCTCGTGGAACACTTCGGAATCAGCGAATCCACGGCTCGGAGAGACGTGGAATATCTTGATGGAATCAGCCAGGTTCGGAGAACCCGTGGCGGTGCGTCCTACATCGGGGAATCCATCACTGCGTTTGAAGAACGGAAAGTGACGGCACTGCGCCAGAAGGAGCAGGTGGCTCAGGCAGTGGCGGGGATGATTGATCCGGGGGAAGTGGTGCTGCTTGACGGTGGCACGACCACTCTGGAAGTGGCGCGGCAGTTGATGGGACGTTCCCTGACTGTGGCAACGAACTCGATTCCAATCGTCAATCTGCTGGTCAATCAACCGTCGATCGAGCTGATCTCGATCGGGGGGTACGTCTATCCCAAAACCGGAGTGGCTCTGGGGCCGATCGCCCAGGCGGCTCTGAAAGCGATTCACGCCCGACGGCTCATCATGAGCGTGGGGGGGATCACGGAGCTGGGGCTGTTCAACAGCAATTCGCTGCTCGTGGAGACCGAGCGGTACATGATGGAGTCGGCGGACGAGGTCTGGGTGGTGACCGACAGCAGCAAGTTCGGCCGCTCGGCCCTGGCGCATCTGGCTCCACTCACGGCGATGGACCGCCTCATCACGGATGACGGTCTTTCTTCCGACTGGCGGATTCGACTGGAAGCTGCCGGAGTGGAAGTTGTGGTTGTCGATGGCCGCGAGGCCGTTTCAGGACAGCGCGAACATACCAGTGTGTGAGGCTTGATCATCCGGCTTTCAGGCACATCTCATATCATTCAAAGACTCCCACCGACATGAGCACAGCCACTCTCTCTCGTGATTTTGTGGAAGGCATTGTCCGTCAGGTTCTGCAGCAGCATCCGCGACTGGCCACAGTCCGGAAGAAGCCGAATCCACTGGTGGTCAATGTCTCCGCCCGGCACGTCCACCTTTCTCAGGAACACGTGGAAGTGCTCTTTGGAAAGGGAACGCAGCTTGAAGTTCACAAGCCGCTGTATCAGGACGGTTTCTTCGCCGCGAAGCAGACGGTCATGGTGGTTGGACCGCGACGCCGCATGCTGCCGGAAGTCCGGGTGCTCGGTCCCAGCCGGCCGACTCAGGTGGAGCTGGCCTTCACCGATGCGATTTCACTGGGCATCGACGTTCCGGTCCGCATCAGTGGCGATCATCACGACACTCCGGGCTGTGTGCTGGTCGGTCCGGAAGGTGTCGTTGAGCTGGAATCCGCGGTGATTCGCGCGATGCGGCACGTCCATATGGGACCGGCCGATCTGGAGTTCTTCGGTGTGAAAGCCGGCGACCGGATGGATCTGCGGATTCAATCCGAAGGCTGTACGACCACTCTGGAAGATCTGGTGGTCCGGTTTGAGCCGAAGTCAAAACTGGAAGTCCACATCGACACGGATGAAGGCAACGCCTGCAACCTCGATCGAGCCACACACGTCGAGTTGATCCAAAAGAAACATTCGGATTGCGGATGCGGATGCAATGGCGCGGGAACCTGTGCCACTCACTGAGTCTGATCACACAGGCATTGAAACGACACCGGCTCAAGTCAATTCATAATTCTGACTGCCACTCTGCGTTCTCTGCGTTCTCTGCGTTCTCTGTGCCTCTGTGGTGACAATAAATAAATCATCGAGATGCTTGTCACTGCAATCGCGGTCGGCTGTGAAAAGCATCTTCAATCTCTGACAGTTACCGATCCGGACTTGTGAAAAGCAGCGGGATACTCCGCTCTTCCATAACAGTGCCTCTTTATCACACGGGAGAACATTCATGGCCAAATCGCTGGAAGCCCTGGGGATGATCGAGACCAAAGGTCTCGTCTGTCTTGTTGAAGCCGTCGATCACATGCTGAAGTCTGCCAACGTGCAGATGGTCGGCTGGGAGAAAGTCGGCAGTGGACTGGTGACCGCATTCGTGGTGGGCGATGTGGCTGCCGTGAAGGCTGCGATTGATGCCGGCGCCGCCGCGGCCAGCAAAATTGGTGAAGTCGTCAGCGTGCAGGTAATTCCACGTCCGCACGAGGAACTCAGTGCGGTTCTGCCCAAAGGCAAAGGTGGCGCAGCCGCCGGCTGATTCTGATCGTTCGCAGCACCGACGACGTCCTGTCGCCGCGAGTGTTGATTCCACGTTTTCAGGTGATTTCTCATGGCGAAAGCGCGCGGCCGTAACTCTGGTGTCCCGCGTCAGTCAGCGACTGGCCGGAAACCCGAACCAGCCGCGAGTGACGTCCAGCCAGTAACCTCTGATGCGCCGGCCGGTTTGCAGCGGCGCGGATTAGAAAGCAGACAACTCATGAAGGGTGAAGCCATCGGGCTGATCGAAACCAGGGGCCTCGTCGCACAGATCGAAGCGGCAGATGCCATGCTCAAAGCTGCCAACGTGAGCCTGGTCAAGCAGGTTCAGATTGGCGGCGCGTATATCACGACCATTGTTTCCGGCGATGTCGGTTCGGTACGCGCAGCTGTGGAAGCCGGTGCCGCGGCGGCGACTCAGTCGGGTGAACTGGTCAGCGCACACGTCATTCCCCGGCCGGATGCCGCCACACTGGCTGCATTCGTCTGAGTCAATGAGTACGCGCTGCTGCTGTGAAATGATTTCACGGCGGCATACCAGCACCACGGATTATTGATCGTCATTCCATCCGGCTCATGGAGGTTCCCAGTGAAGATCCTCGTTGCGAATCTCGGATCGACCAGCTTCAAGTATCGACTCTTCGACATGTCCGATGAGTCGCAACTGGCGCGGGGCGGCATCGATCGCATCGGACAGGCTCAATCGGCCTGCTTCGTGGAGATCGACGGACGCCGCGAGGAATCGACACAGGCCATTGCCGACCATGCGGCGGCGGTGAGGATGTGTCTGGATCAGCTCACGCATCCGGAATACGGCTGCTTGAAAACCGTGGGGGAAGTGGCAGCCATCGGATTCAAAGCCGTCTTCGCGGGAAATCTCAGCGGCGTGCGGATCGTCACTGACGAACTGCTCGCGAAGATGGAAGACCTGTCCGACATCGCGCCGGCGCACAATCCGATGTATGCGAAAGCCATGCGTCAACTGCGGAGCGTCTTTCCAGAGATTCCACTTGTCGCAGCTCTGGAAACCGCCTTCCACGACACCATTCCGCCGGAGAACCGCCTCTATGCGATTCCTCTGGAATGGTCTGAAGAGTACGAAGTTCAGCGCTGGGGTTTTCATGGAGCCAGTCACCGGTATCTCAACACGCGGATCGCACAGATTCTTTATCGAACTGATCTGCGAGTCGTGACCTGCCATCTGGGAGGAAGTAATTCTCTGTGTGCCGCGCGGAATGGAAAAAGTCTGGCCAACAGTCTGGGGATGAGTCCTCAAACCGGCCTGCCTCATAACAATCGAGTGGGCGATTTCGATCCGTTCGCTCTCCCGATCATTCTGCGAAAGAGTGGAAAGACTCTGGAGCAGGTTCTCAGCGAACTGTCCTCAAAGGGAGGCCTGCTGGGGTTGAGCGGACTCAGTCCGGATATCCGCGATCTGGAAGAGGCGGCTGCAAAAGGGCATGAGCGCGCCAGGCTGGCGCTGAATGTGTTTGTGTCTTCCATCCGGCAGTATCTCGGGGCGTACCTCAGCATTCTGTCGGGCGCGGATGCAATCGTCTTCAGCGGTGGAATTGGTGAAAACAGTCAGCTCATCCGGGCAGAAGTCTGCCGGAACATGGAGTGGGCTGGAATTCAGCTCGACGCCGCAGCGAACGTCGCCGTGCCGCGTGGTGGTGAGTGCCGGATTTCCACTCCAGACAGCCGGACTCAGATCTGGGTGATTCCGACGAATGAAGAGATTGTCGTGGCTCGGCAGAGCGTCGAAGCCGTCAACGCGGCGCGTGGCTGACAGCTCTGAAGGAATGAGGGGAAGTCATGTTTCTGGCACGAGTCACAGGCAGCGTGGTCAGCACGCAGAAAGTGGATTCGATGAAGGGGCAGAAGCTCCTGATCGTCGAACCGCTGCGCGTCGATGAAAAAGACCAGAGCGGCCTGAAAGGAACCGGGCGAACCTTCATCTGTGTGGATACGGTGGGCTGCGGTGAAGGGGAGACCGTTCTGATCGTGCAGGGCTCCAGTGCCAGATTCACGGAGGAAACGAAGAAGCTTCCCATCGACGCGGCCATCATTGGCATCGTCGATACCGTGCAGGTTCTCGGTCAGTCCATCTTCAAGAACTCTGAGCAGTAACAGCAGGTTGTGGATACAGGGCACGTCGCGAGGAACGAACACATGAGCCACGAACAGACACCACAGCAACTCGATCAGATGGTGAAGGTGATGCGCATCATCATTCTCGCGCTGACGATGGGTGTGGTGGCATTCGGCGGCGTGACGTTCCTGATTCAGAATCAACCGTCTGGAGGTGGCCAGATTCTGATCGCCTGGGTGGCGGCTGGAGTCGCGGTCATGAACCTGCTGATGCGTCAGGTCATGGGGACCGTTCTGTCGGCGTCCGCCAGAAAGCAGATTGCTGCGGGCACCTGGCAGTCACCACAGAAGAACTCGGTGAGAATGCCGGAGAATGCCACTGCAGCCGATCGCCTGCTGATGTCTTTTCAAACGCGGCTGATTGTCCGGGCGGCACTGCTGGAAGGGGCTGCATTTTTCAATCTGATCGCGTTCATGATTGAACGTCAGACATGGTCCTTCGGAATTGCGGGTGCGCTGGCAGCCATCAATCTCAGCACGTTCCCATCGCGGGACAGCGTGCTTTACTGGATCAGGCAACAACTGGAACTGATGGAACTCGAACGGAATCAGCGAACCTGATTTCCACATCAATCACACCACAGAATCAAGATCCGTGCTCATGACAACAACGACCGAACAAACAATTCGCACTGTCGTTCAGGAAGTGCTGGCACAGCTTTCCCGGTCTAAAGGCTTTGGCAGCGACAACGGGACCGGTCGCAATGGCGACTGGGGAGTTTTCAAGACCGTTGACGAAGCCGTGGCGGCGGCGAACGATGCCTTCGTGAAGCTCAACAAAGCTCCGCTGACGGATCGCGCCAAAGCCATCGAGATCGTGAAGACGATGTGCTTCGATCAGGCGGAGGAGCTGGGACGGGCCGAGTTCGCTGAGACGAAGATCGGCCGGCTCGATCACAAGATTGAAAAGCTGCAGATCATCCGCCGCGTGCCGGGAATGGAGTTCCTGAAATGCGATGCGGTCAGTGGCGATCATGGACTGACCGTGACGGAGTACGCACCGTTTGGCGTCATCGGAGCGATTACTCCGGTGACTCACTCGCTCCCGACGCTGGCCTGCAACTTCGTGAATATGGTCGCGGCTGGAAACACCGTGGTGGTGAATGCGCACCCGAGTGGAGCGCGGATCGCGGCTGAAGGTGTGCGGCGCTTCAACAAGGCCATTCACGCGGCCACCGGTCTGGATAATCTGATCACAATCGTCGAGACGCCAACCATCGAATCAGCCGATCAGATTTTCAAACACCGCGGGATCAAGTTGATCTGCGTCACCGGTGGTCCCGCCGTGGCGCGCGCTGCCATGGCGAGCAGTAAGCGGGCCATTGTGGCCGGTCCGGGCAATCCTCCGGTGGTGGTTGACGAGACAGCCGATCTCGAAAACGCGGCCCGGTCGATCGTGGCGGGTGCCGCGTATGACAACAACCTGCTCTGCATTGGTGAGAAGGAAGTCTTCGCCGTGCAGGCCATCTTCGACGGCCTGATGGAAGCCATGAGTCGTCATGGTGGATACCGTCTGAATTCCACACAGATCGACGCGCTGTCGAAGCTCGCGTTCGCCCCGCCCAAAGAGGCTGGCGGTCACTGGATTCTCAATCGCGATCTGGTAGGTCAGGACGCATCCTTCCTGGCCGAACAGATCGGCGTACGCGTTCCGGCTGGAACGCAGCTGCTCTACGGTGAAACCGACGAATCCAACCCGTTCGTTCCAGAAGAGCAGATGATGCCCTTCGTGCCGTTTGTCCGGGCACGCTGTGCGGATCACGCAATTGAGCAGGCACTGAAGCACGAACACGGATTCAAACACACCAGCCTGATCCACACGCGGAACGTCCGCAACATGACAAAAATGGGGCGCGTCATGGAGACGACGCTCTTCATCAAGAATGGACCTTGCGGAGCAGGCCTGGGATTGGGCGGTGAAGGTTACCTCAGCTTCAGCATTGCCACTCCGACTGGAGAAGGCGTGACCAACCCGTTGACGTTTACTCGCCAGCGGCGCTGCACGCTGGTGGATGACCTTCGCATCATCTGAATGTCAGGGGAGTTCATGCAGATTGCGAAAGTTATCGGCCGCGCGACCAGCACCGTGAAGCATGCCACTCTGCGGGGATGGAAACTGCTGATCGTGCAACCTCTGGACGTTCATGAGAAAGCCGACGGCGAGCCGGTTCTGGCAATTGACGACCTGGGAAGCGGTCGTGGCGATCACGTGTTGATTACCAGCGACGGCAAGTATGTCCGCGAACTGATGAAATCAAATCAGACTCCGGTGCGATGGGCAGTGATCGGTATCCGCGATTGACACAGTGTGAAACACAGATGACTCAGAGCGACCTTGTCGAACGTGTGGTGGCAGAAGTCATGAGGCAACTCATGTCTTCCATCCCGGCACGTCCCGAGGTGGCAGCACTTCCCGGTAGAGATTTACCGGGACGAACGGATGTGAAGTCGAGCGTCATCCTGCTGTCGGAGAAGGTGCTGACTGCGGATATTCTCGAAGAGAAAGCCCGGGGATACTCCACGGTTCAGGCGGATCCACGAGCGGTCATCACTCCGGCGGCCAGAGACTGGTTGCGAAAACATAACGTCCATGTTCTCCGTGGAGGCACACTCGCAGAACGCTCAGCAGCACCTGTGCAGAAACTGGCTCTGATTCAAGCGGGAACGCTGGCTGTGGAGCGTCTGCTGGATGCCGCATCCGGCAACTCTTCCCGGTGGAATCAGCGCCGAACGGTGACTGTCGAAGAGGCTGCGGAGCAGGCTCGACGGGCGATCGTTGATCGGAATTCCGGGGTGGTGCTGCTTCTGACGGAAGAGCCCGAACGGGCAGCCTGCCTGGCGAATCGGGAAGAAGCTGTGCGGGCCGCCGCGGTTACCTCATCGCTGGATGTGGACCGGGTCAGAACTTCCATGAACTGCAATGTATTCGCAGTCAACGGCAGGCATGGGAGCTTCTACGAACTATTGAGAATTGTGAAGCGGATTGGTGAGTGAACTGAAATTGATGTGCGTGTTTCCGGCCGGTCCGGATTTCAATGTTCCAGAGGAGGACGCATCATGCGGATTGCAGAAGTCATCGGGCGAGTGACGCTCAGCCGATGCCATCCATCCGTGCGCGGCGCCACCTGGCGGATTGTTACTCCACTCAATCACCGCGGACTGTGTGGAGAGGCATCCGGGCGAGGCGAACCGTTCGTCATTTACGACGAGCTGGGAGCCGGCGAGTCAGCAAAAATCGGAGTCAGCGAAGGTGCGGAAGCGGCCGCACCGTTTCATCCTCAGGAAAAACCGATCGACGCCTATGCGGCGGCGATTCTGGATTCAGTGGAAGTTGAAGAGTGACCGCAGGTCCGTTCGATTTCTTCACAGACAGCATGAACCACTAACCCTCGACGGCAAACCATGAACAACAAATGGAACAGTGGAATCAATGACCGGAAGCTCAAAGAGGAAATCTGCGAGATCGGTCGGCGTGTCTATAACAAAGGCTTCGCGGCGGCGAACGATGGAAACATCTCGATCCGCGTCGGAGAGAACGAAGTCCTGTGTTCTCCCACCATGATCTGCAAAGGCTTCATGACTCCAGACGATATTTGCGCGGTAGACATGGAGGGAACGCAGATCGCCGGCAAGCGCAAGCGGACGAGCGAAGTCCTGCTGCATCTGGCGATTATGAAAGTGTCACCGGAAGTGAAGGCCGTCGTGCATTGCCATCCGCCGCATGCCACCGCGTTCGCCGTGGCTCGCGAGCCGATCCCGCAGTGCATTCTGCCGGAGATTGAAGTCTTCATGGGTGAAGTTCCCATCGCTCCATATGAGACCCCCGGCGGACACGCATTCGCCAATACGGTGGTGCCTTTCATCAAGCCGGGTGTGAATACCATCATACTGGCCAATCACGGTACGGTGAGCTTCGGGAAGACCCTGGAGGAAGCTTACTGGAAGACTGAGATTCTGGATGCCTACTGCCGCATCCTCCTGCTCTCGAAGCAGCTCGGCCGGGTGGAGTATCTGGACGAGAGAAAGTCTCGCGAACTGCTGGACCTGAAGAAGAAGCTGGGCTTCGACGATCCCCGGTTCCACGTGGAGAACTGTGATCTGTGTGGGAACAGCGCCCTGCGGGATGGCTACAAGGAAGCCGCTCCGGAATCCTGTGCCTTCGAGCCGGCTCCGACGTACCCCGGATATCTGCAGAAACCAACCTACGAGGGCGGATCAGTTCCGGCCGGCACCGGCGACAGTGAGGCGCTGGTGAAGCTCATCACGGAACAGGTTCTGGCTGCTCTCGGGAAGTAATAACAGCAAACCTCGCTTGCGCGAGACAGGAAGTATCTCATGAAAGTCAGCATCATTGGCGGTGGCGGTCTGGTGGGTTCCTGCGCGGCGAGTTCGCTGCAGTATGGCCGCATTGTACGCGAGATTGCGCTGGTCGATGTGAATCTGGAACTGGCGGAAGGTCAGGCGCTGGACCTGTTGCACGGCGCGTCGCTGATCAGCGATCAGAAGATTTCCTCCGGTGGAACGGAGCACGTGAAGGACAGCGATGTGATCTGCATCACGGCCGGGCTGCGGCGCAAGCCGGATGAAAGCCGTCTGGATCTGATCAACCGCAACGTGGCTCTGTTCCGGGGCATTCTGGCGGACGTGAAGAAGCACGGTTACCGCAAGGACGCCATCGTCTTCGTGGTCTCGAATCCGGTCGATGTGCTGACTTACCTGGCGATCAAGGAACTGGGTCTGCCGGCCAGCCAGGTCATCGGGCTGGGAACGGTGCTGGATACGACCCGCCTGAGAAGCATGCTGGCTCAGCGGATCGACGTTCCGCCCACTCAAGTGCAGGTGACGATTCTGGGCGAGCACGGGGACAGCATGGTCCCGATCTGGTCCAACGCGCAGATTGCCGGACTGCCGCTGGAAAAGTTTCCGACAGTGACCACACAGCTCATTGCGGAAGTGGAAAAGAAGACCCGCGGCAGCGGAGCGGAAGTCATCAAGAAGAAAGGTGGAGCCGGCTTCGCGGTCGGGGCTTCCATCGCAGATGTGATCCACAGCATAGCGCTCGATCAGCGTCGGATTCTGCCGGTGTCATCGCTCCAGAACGGCTTGTACGGGCTGCGTGATGTGGCGATTTCAGTTCCCACTGTGGTCGGACGCAGCGGGGTGCTCGGCTGCATCGAGATCGACCTGTGGCCAAAAGAGAAAATGGCCCTGCAGAACTCGGGCAAAGTTCTGCGTGAGACCATCGACAAGGTGCTGAAGGGCTGAGAACCCGCTTCACGGATCAGTCGTAGAAGACCTCGCGGATCACTTCCGCGAGGTCTTTGTCTGCGCGGAATCGACGTGGACGACGCGATGCCCGGGATGCGCTTCCGCAGCGGTCACACGTATTCCTGGAACGTGGGCTTCAGAATCAGCTCCGGGATATGAGCGCGGGGCGGCAGTGAGCAGATTGTGACGATCAGGTCGCCGAAGTCTTCGGGCTGCAGAATCGCGGTCCGGTGTTCGTCCGAGACGGGACTCGGGCGGTTTTCGAGAATCGGCGTATTGACCTCGCCCGGATAGATCGTGGTCACGCGGATGCCGTTCTTTCCGTCTTCGTTGGCGACGGCATTGCTCAACCCGGCCATGGCGAACTTGGACGCGACATAGGCCACTCCACCGAGAGCATAAGCCCGCTTTCCAGAGACCGATGAAATATTGACGATCAGGCCGTCGCGGCGTTCGCGCATCTGCGGCAGTACGGCATACATGCAGTTGTAGGCCCCGGTCGCATTGGCGGCCATGACATCGTCCCACTGTTCGGGACGCATGGCGGCCATCGTGCGATTCTTGATGTTCACTCCGGCGGCGTTGATGAGGATGTCGATCCGCCCCAGCTCCTGAGTACACCAGGCGAACAGCGCGTTCACACTGTCGCGACAGGCAACGTCCACCGGGTGGAACAGGAACGCGGTTCCCGCCGCCGCTTCGCGCAGCTTCTCCTCGCGCCGCCCGGCAATAGCGACTCGACATCCCGCGCCGGCCAGCGCTCTGGCGATGGCCAGTCCGATCCCCGTGGCGCCGCCGGTAACCAGCGCCGTCTTTCCCTGCAGTGACATACGAAGCTCCCTGAGTCTTCTTTCGATCCGCAGTCGCTCGCAGACAGCTCTGCGGTGATCCCCTAGACTGCAACGAATCGGCGAAGAATGGCACATGAGATGCCCTGCCGGGAAGCGATAGACGGACTTCGCCGGGAATCTTCGGAAGCGGGGACAT
>Ga0172376_10003681_pt1 | contig 17986 bp, 26 predicted proteins | sample Lak35m_FD_121114 | JGI IMG/M metagenome (GOLD analysis project Ga0172376, IMG submission 121114) | Freshwater microbial communities from Kabuno Bay, South-Kivu, Congo - kab_092012_35m | ecosystem: Environmental > Aquatic > Freshwater > Lake | place: Democratic Republic of the Congo: South-Kivu... | reverse complement strand
TATATTAAAGTTTTAAAGTCTCTTTTTGTATTTTTTAAACTTTTTTACTATATTTACTAAAATAATTTCAAATTCATCACAGAAGCTAAAGACTTCTGTGTTTTCTTTGACTATACATATAAAAATGTCCATATAAATGGAATATTTGATTTAGTAGATGAGAATAGTGATTTTTATTGGCGTAATTTTTTCACAACAAAATCAGATATAAGAAACGATAAATTAAAAGAATTAGGAATGTGAGAAAATGAGATCATTATATTTATATATAATGATATGAAACTATTTAGATATAATGATTGGATCACTGAAAGTAAGTTAGAACTCTTACTTGAAGCTAATATGCAATTCTCTAAGGATTTCTTAGCAACCGTTGCTAAAGTTAAAAGTCCTCTTTCTGAGAAAATATTAAAACTTTATAAAAATGATGTTGATGTGGATACTAACTATATTGACTTATCTGATAAAGAAAATTACTTAAATTTTAAGTCTGATAAAAGAGTAGAAACTTCTTGTATAATTACAAATAGTGGTTCTATTTATGATAACCTTTCAAAAAGATTATTTCCAAGTTTACCTACTAATTACGAATATTATATTAATTATCGTCAACCAGCTAGAATTGTTAAGAAGTTAGAGAGTGATGATGATAGACTTCCGGACTCATTGAAATCTGAAATTGAAAGAGGTAATAGTCTTTACCATATCAAATGGAATTATGATGGAGGAGATTTTGATGTTATCATAGGTGGTAATGGTATACTAAAGGGTCAAATGGGTGTTAAACCACAAGAAATTAGAGTTGGTTCTCTTATACAAACTTTATTGAAAAAATCTGGTGAAGAAGTAAGTGGTCCAGAATTAGAAGATTTTGTTATTAAATTTAATAATGAAGTTCGTTCTATAAAAGAGAACATTTTAAAAGATTTTGAAATTGTTAAAGGTGATGATATTAAAACATATTACCTATCTAAAAATTATTACTCTGATGATCACACATTAGGTGGTTCTTGTATGAGATATTCCAGATGCCAACCTTATCTAAATATTTACTCAGAAAATCCAAATCAAGTTTCTCTTGTAATATTAAGATCTGATGAAGATAATTCTAAAATAAAAGGTAGAGCTCTTTTATGGACTGGCGCTCAATATAATGATAGTAAATATTCGGATAAACCATTTATGGATAGAATATATGTTAATAATTCTAAAGATGAAGAGTTATTTAAGAAATTTGCTATTAAAAATGGATTTGTTTATAAAGAAAGCCAAAACTATTCTAAAAACGGTTTTATGTTTGATGGTGAAATAACATCAATTTCCTTAATCGAAGTTAAATTAGAAAATAGTGATGTTGCTGGTGGTAATTTCAATTACTACCCATATATTGATACTCTAACTTTTTATAATCCTCATAAAAAGAGATTAAGTAATGAGTCTTGTGATGATTGTTATACATTAGATGAAACTGATGGTACTAATGGTCAAGATGAAGCTTGTTCAACTTGCGACGGAGAAAATTATATTCAATGTGGTTATTGTGATGGTGCTGGTGAGAGAGATTGTCCGGATTGTGATGGTTATTGTGAAGTAGATTGTTCAAACTGTGATGGTTCTGGTGAAGAAGATTGTTCAACTTGTGATGGCTCTGGTGAAGCTAGTGAAGGTGAAGATTGTTCTAATTGTGGATCATCTGGTAAAATGGAATGTACCGAATGTGAAGGTAGTGGAAAAGAGGGGTGTTCAAGATGTGGTAGTGATGGTACGATAGAATGTTATGAATGTGAAGGTAATGGTAGAGTATGCTGTCCTGATTGTTAATAAAAGGTGTAATAGGCATTAGCCCTAATAAAATATAAATATAAACTAATGAGAATAAGAAAATTTAATGAAAGTCAAGAAGAAGAGTTTGATATTGAATGTATCAGAAATTGTTTTGCTGATTTAACTGATGAATTTGATATCAGTATTGAAGATAAAAGCTTTAAAGAATGGGGTGGGAACGAAGAGGATCACAGATATACAAAAGTACCTTGTCTACAAATAACAATTGAATTACCTAAGTTGAATGGGAGAGTATCTTTTTTGAATGATGTTGTAAGAGATATAGAAAGAGAATGGGGATTTGGAAACCATATAAATGATTTAATAGCGGCGAGTTCTGACTTAAATAAAATATTTAAAGGTATCAATATAGCAATTAGTAGGTTATCAGGTGAATATCCTGAGTATAAGTTTGATAATAATTTTATTGATGATAAATTAAAGTCGAAAGTATTATATAGAACAGATTCTGATAGGCAGAAACCAAAATTTACTATAACAATAACTAAGTAAAAATAAAAAACCCGTTCCAACCGAACGGGTTTTGTTTTTGTGTAAATGATTACACTTAAACTAATTCTACAATGTCTTTAGAAACAAGATCCTCTAACTTCCCACGTATGATGGTTAAAGTCGTTTCATTGTAGAATTTTCCATCTTCATAGATGGTTTGTAAGATACCACTCTCTTCTTCTTCTTTAGTACATTGAACTTGTACTTCGTGGTCACCATCTTTCTCAAAGACTGAGATAAGTCCTTTCAAAGATTTTTTAGTACCATCGTCAGAGATAGGATCTTTGTAAATGTCGTGTTCAATTCCGTTTTCCTCAAACCAAGCACCTTTAGCAGCGAATCCTAAAGTATCTCTGGTTACCATCCTCATAGAATATGAACCTACACCTAATACAATGTTTGTTGATGCAAATCCTTTAGCCTCCAATCTTTCATATATTTCAATTTGTCGATCAGTGGTAATTGAATCTCCATAAATTGCTCCGATGTGTGGATCAAGAACTTTATACCCCTGTTCATTGATAGTTCCACCAAAGATGTCCCATAAACACTCAATCAAACCTTTTGTGTAAAACTCTGGATAGAATGCTCTTAACTCACTTTCATTTAAGTCTGTTCTTCCGTGTCCACAGATAATCTCAACTGGATCACCAGAGTCAGGGCGGATAACTAACTTACCATTACGGTTCATAATTTGTTCTTTCAAGTCGAAACAATATCCACCTTCACTTGGTTTGGCAACTTTTGTGATGTCGAATGTATCCATTACTACTGATAAAATACCTTTATCAAAAGTTTTCATCCAATCAATCAACATTTGTTTCTCACCAACCGTAAAGATTTTAGTTGTTGATACAGAGTGCTCAGAAGCATTTACTGAGTTGATACAAACTTCATTTTTAGGTTCACCGTAGAAGTAACGAGCTGCTGGGATAACTACAAGAGTATCAGATCCTCTAAATGAGGATGAAAATCCTAAACCTGATGAAATCATAGACCAAGGATCTAAACCTCTTGCTGAGAAGTCATGGCAAAGAAATGGAATTAACCAAGCATTTGATGGGTCGGTTTTCATTACCCATTTAACTAAATTTCTTTTATATTGAAGAGCAATAGTTGCTGATGTTGCTGGAGTCCAAGCTAAAGAAGAAACAATAGTTTCTAAAAATAAAGTTAACCAAGCGAAACCTTTAACCGTGTTAACAAATGTCATATGTGGAACATTTGTACGAGTTTCGATACCCTCTGGAAGAGCCTTCGCTCTAATTGGTAAGTAACCTAATTTATGAAGAGCGATGAAATGTTCTCCATTAAATTCCATACCTAAGTATAATGACATATCTGTGATGAAATCTAACGCTTCTTCAAGCGGTTTCCCAAAGAAGTTTTCTGTAAACTCGTCGTGAATCCAACGCCAAGTTAATTGTTGACCGAAAGAAACAATTTTAGTAATTCCTTTAGGTGCGTGTTTTGTGGATCTTGGGATCCAAGTTCCGTATAGAAAGTCTGTACCTTCTGCTAACATTGCTTTATGACCGATTTTATAACCGTCTGTGTAGAATAATGAATTTGACTTAAACATAATCGTATATTTTATTTGAAACTCCTGACTTATCATCATTAGATGATAAGAATATCATAACTGAAATGAACTACTCATAATTATTTTTTTTGTACAGGTAAAGGTAATTTTCCAAAAATTCCAGGTGACCAATAACTTCTATCGGTATATTTCCACCTCATATCTAATCCAATAATAAAACAATACCATACTGATGATTGAATTCCCCAATCAGACACACCATCTTTAACTTCCAATACAGGTCCAGCTGACAATCCTAAGATTCCACCAGTTTGTGCCTCACTATAAAATCTCCACTTTCCCCCAAATTCCCATTCAAAACCAGCATCAACTCCTAAAAATGGAGCATTTGAATTTCTAAAAAAATCTTTCCAATATGATCCCTCTAAACCAATACTAAGATGATGTTCACCACCACCAAAATTAAAATGAATCATAGGTCCAACAAATGCCCATGATTGACCTGGTGTTATCCAACTCTGCGTCTGTGAAAGCGCGAAAGTTGAAAAGAATATAAATAATATAACTATTAATTTTCTCATATTAAAATACATTAATTTGTGTTACTAATTCATTGTCGATGTCTTTTACAGAGTTAGTTGTGTAAACACCTGTAAAATATTTTGATAACTCTTCAAATCCTGCTGAAAAGATACCGTGTGTTACTACTAAATAAATATTATCATTAAAGATTTCTTTAGGTCTACTATCTCTGATTGCTTTTGCGATCTCAACAAACGTTCGCCCACCATCCACGATATCATCTATTATAACGAATGTTTTTTTACTTTTCTCACCACTAAATGAAACTTCACCACTTATACCAGGAACTTCTGTTCTAATAATTTTACCAGTTTTTAGATCTCTTAATTTATTAGCAACTATAATATTATCACACTCAACAGCCTGAGCAACATCATAAATCTTTTTAAGAGCTCCAGCATCTGGTGATATTAAAGTTAACTTTTCTAATCCTATTTGTCTAATAGCCTCTTTTGCAAAATTAATATTAGATATTTTTTGAAAGTTGTTAATACAAGCCTCAATAACATCAGAGTGTGGATCGAGTATGGTTACTCTACTAAAATTTTGTGAATTGATTATTGGACATATAACAGTTTTAAGATAGTTTGATTGCCCTTTTAAGAACTTCCTATCAGACCTAGCACCTAGACAATAAGGTATATATAATGAGATTTCTCTAAGTTTAAATGCTAAATTGATAACACCTAATTCAATGAGTGCTTGATTAGCACAAATGATTAACTCTAAATCTAAGAAAGAGTTTAATCTTGATTTAATGGTAACAGATTGTGTATCTGAGGTGAAATAAGTATTTTCTAAATCAAGTGTAATTGATTGTTGACCATCTGGGAATTTTGATACTTTATATTTAATATCAGAATTATCTAAATTTGTTAAATCTAAAAATTTCATAAGTATATTTTTTAAAAATATACGAATTATTATTAGATTAGTTTATAATTTTTTTTATAAAATTTCTTCAAATGGACCATCAACGGTTCTAATATCAAAGTTTGTATTATCAAATTTATTTTGTATATCATTTAAATCTGAGATAACATCAATAGAAGAATCTTCTAACCAATCTGAATAGGTTACAATATATCCGATCGATCCATCTTCTGATGATCCTGGATTGTCCAATTCTGATTGTGGTGTTATTTGTTCTATTAATGTGAATTCAATTATTTTTTTAGAATATTCGATATTAGTATTATTTTCTATTTTAAAAAATATTTTAGAGCTCTCTAAATCTTTAAGACGAGTACCTACACCAAAAGTATATTTACTACTCGATTCTTGAGCGGTATATTCAATTAACAAATCGTATAATGATTGTAGTTTAAAAACATCTTCGAAATAAATAGTATTTTCTGTTTTATATAAATATAGATCTGAATGATTATTTAAAATGTAATCTAAATAATCCTGTTTATAAAAACTAGTAATTTCTCCAGGTTCTCCGTTTGTTATATAAACATATATTTTAGAAATTCCCTTAGCTCTACCACCAGATGATACCGAGTTTAAATTTTGATTATATGATATATTCTCATACATTTTATTTCTTTTCAAATATTCTTGTCTTGCCTTTTCACGTATTTCGAATATTTTCTTATCTTCTTCTCTTTCTCTTGAAATTTTCATGGATTTCTCCATTTCAATTTTTTCTAACATTTCTTTTATAGATTTACCAGACATAATACAAATTAATTTTTTTTATATATTAATTTTTTTTAACTGTATTTCTCTCCAATCTTCAATTGAACAAAACAATCTACTATTATATTTTTTTGTAAATCCCACATCATTTTTAATATAGTATAATCTGACTATATTATCAATTATTTGAATACCAGATGAAGAAATAACTTCATATGATTTACCAATTGTTAAATCACTATTATCAATTGCATATTCTAAATCTTCCCCAAAGTTTGTGCAAACTACTTTCATACTTCAATGAACTACACATTAGCTAAAGACTAATGTGTTTCAGGTTTCATAGACTCGTCTAACGACAACGCCTCCACCTGTTTTTGTTTAATGTCCGACTCGGTTCCCGAACCAGCTGGAATTGGTTCACCACCATATCCGTGAAGGAATATTAATTTTTTCATTTTAGTAAGTCATTTAATTTTTTATCTCTCATTTTTGTGGTTATAATACTATCTTTATTTGATCCAAATACATCATCATATGAAAATTTAATATAAATCGTTTTATAATCTGAATGATATTTATTTGGAACTGAATGGCATTGTATCAAATTACAATTATAAAATACCCACTTATAAAGTATCGATGTTTGTGTTCCTTTTACCACCTCAATATTAATATTAGAAATACCATTAATTATATCTTCTAAATTTTCAGTGTTATTAGGTAAATCAAATGCAATAGTTGTATCATTTGATTTTTTCAATTCACTTATCTTTTCTTTGAAGTTTACAGACCAAGATAGGTTATAACTCTTACCATTAATTAATACAATCATATTTAAATTTTTGCTAAGTTATGAAAAAAATAAACAATAAACAATAGTATATTTTTTACATATAAAAGCTCTGTGGAAATAAGTGAAGATAATAGACATAATGTGGCAAGTATATCAGATAATGGGACTGGTATAGAAAATGTTATAATATGGATTGGATGTAAAATAGGAGATATTCCAGTGATCAAAGTTAGTAATAATCCTGAAGATTTAACGGGTAGTGATGTTTTCTCAATAGACTTAATTAACTATAATATTTTAGGTAAAGTAAATACTCAATTTATAAAAAAAGATACATTAGATAAAATTAAAATGTTTATTGATAAAAATAAGTCACATATAGTAAAATATACTAATGAGGAAATATTCACGGACGAATTAGTCGATGAATTAGTTAAATTTGATAATTAATCTATTCCCAATTCTTTTAATAAAATCTCTCTATTCTTCATTTATTAATCAAACCTACGCGGGTATTGAAAAATAATCTCTTAAATCTACTTCTTTTTTATTCCACCACCTTCTAACAAAAGCAAACCCAATTACTATTGATAATAAAGTAAGTGAAATAAATATAAATTTAATTAGTGAAAAAACTGATATCGCCATTGTAGTTAAAACAAAAGCATCAAATGTACCACTATTATGGTCAATCCACAAATTGATATTTACTAATGTTTTAGCCATTTCTTCATCATATTTTCCAATAAACCACACTTGAACGCATCATAGTCTTGTTGATTTTGACTAGGATGGCCCCATAATCTAGCACCCTTATTATCTTTTGGATAAAGATAGAATCCTTTGGATAACTTTTTCTTTAACTTTCTTGGCAGTCTAAACCCCTTCATAATTCATAAATTTAAGAAACTTTTATGATTTAGACAATATAAATTAAAAATAAAAATTATATTATGGATGAGGTAATGTCGGAAAGACCATCTTACAGATGGGAAAACAAAGAATACTTATTAGAAGTATTTATGAAACAATTAGGTATCACTGAAGATGATTTAGAAAACGAACCTTCTTGGATCAAAGCTAAAGTTAGAGAAGTTAATATTGATAAAGTATTAGAAAATTAATCTAAAATAAAAAAAGATGGGACAAGATAGAAATAAAACTGGTGTAAATTTTGAAAAAAAAATATGTCAATTAAATGGATGGACAAAGAAATCAAAAAGTCCAAGAATTTGTTGGGTAGGTACTGGTGGATCAAACTGGATTAAAATGACTCAAGTAAATTTGGATCCAACTAAATTTATACCAAATTTAAATAAATCCAAATTTGAAAAATATGATGCAATTGATGCCAATGGTTATAAAATTGAGATTAAAAAATACTCTTCACAAGAAGTTAAATCATGGAAAATGTATGCTGAGCCTATATTTAAAATATCTGAAGATAAAACAGTTGAAACTGTAACTAATATTTTTGGATATGGTGATTATGATACTTCTGTTAAAAAATATAACGAATTTGTAGAGGCTGTTGAACAAAATGTAGGTCAGGAAATTTTAGATTCTATTACTAAATCCAACATTGGTATTCAAATAGAAGATAGATTCATCTATCAAAATGAGTTAGAATATAGATGGAAAATTAAAAAAGGTTGGAAAGGTTATAATAGATTATCTATTGAGTTTAGATTGAAACCAACTGAAGAAATTGACTAATTTTATAAAATAAAACCTCTGAAATTATCAGAGGTTTTTTACTTTTTAAGTATTTGATTTAATCTTGAATTTCTCCAATATTTTAACCTTTTATCATTTAATATTACGTTGACTTCATTACCATCAATTGTAGTTTCACTTAAAGAAAAACTTGATATATTTAATCCAAATTCTGATTGATAGATATCCATCATCCAATTTAGAAATGATTTTTCATCACGATCAATTTTTTCAACAACTTTTTCCGTTAAAACCACACCACCATGTGATATTTTAATAGTTATATTCATTTTTTAAATAATCCTAAATTACACCTTTTATCAATTTCTCTCAAAGTCTCAATGTTTTCACAAGTGACCATTTTGTTCTTACTAGTTATCCAAAAGAATTTAGTATGATTGTATAAAATATATTCATTTCCCTTTTTCTCATAGGAAATTTTTGTTTGTCCAAAACCACTGTTCAATATTTTGTTAAATTTCTTCATATGCTTTATATATTAAGCAAAAATACAAAAAAACCTTATTTTAACAAATTATTTAACTTTATTTCTCTTATTTTTTGCTCGAATTCTGATTTACTAAGTTTTAGATTAGATCCACCCATTCCATAACCATTTGAATAACCATAACTAATATGGTAGTTCCATTCCCTAATTAAACCATGTTCATTTTCAGTCTCAATATCATAAGAAAGGTCTTCTGATAAGGTGATCTTGCTTATATTAATAAATGTAAAATCTCCTTTTTCTTGTCTTATAAGAGGTTCAATATCCGAATTTTTAACCTCTCCAATTTTTTCAGAAAACTCTCTATTAGTATTACGACTTGTGGTCCCACCTGTTCTCAAATTAATAGAAAAACCACCCCATTCTTTCATAATAGGTATAACCCCCTCACTATTAAATAACTCACTCATTTCTTAAAAATAATGTTACCAATTATATTAGACTTATCTACAAAACTCAACCAATCCCCATTATTAGTTATTATGAAATGTGCTTCTTCTTTAGAGATCTTATTTGAATTATCTGGAGTTGTAACTCTTTCACTGGCATCAACCCAAACAATTAAATCAAAAAGATGTTTAGAAGCAGCGAATTCCTCACCATCTCTCATACCCACATAACAATCATAATCTTTTAGAATGGCTTTTGTTAATCTGGCTTTATCATCTTTATTAAAACCACATATCATTTTATACCATTCTGTTCTCCTATTCATTCTATCTCTAAAACATTCTTCTATTGTGGAATATCCATACTTATCTTTTAATTCATCATAGATAAATAATTCATTTGCCATTTCAGAAGAAGATTTAAAAGTCATTCCAAAGTTTTTATTCCATAATTCTGCTAAACTATCTTTACCAGACCTCGCCGCTCCTAACAAGAGTATCTTCATAATCCTAATTCTTTTAATCTTATATCTCTAACTTCACTTATTGTTGGTACTTTAGTTCTTTCACCTTGTCCTTTTGTACCATCTGATTTAGTTGGTGAATATGTGTTCCAGATATTATAATTACCTAATCTTCTACTTGAGAATAATTTCTTTTCTTTAATTGGTAAAAATCCTTTTAGTGCTAAGAATTGAGATTCTGTAATATCGATTAACTCGTGTGGATACCATTCATCTTCATAAAATCTAGCGATTAAACTCAATCTCCATTCACCGGTTTCGGTGTTGTGAATAACGTAATCTCCACTATTTGAATTAACCCAATATTTTAACATTTGCTATAATCCTAATTCTTTTAACTTATTTTCTCTTATATAAGGTTTGAATAGTAATTTTATTTCTATTAATTTTTTATCTAAAAATTTCTCACCTAAATCATCTGTTATATAAACATCAAAATCTTTTTCAATGTTCATAATATTTTCAATAACGTCTATCACATCTACGAAATCTTCATCAACATATCCAAGTTCATAAAACTTATTTATGAAACTAATATTTTTATCAGATAAAAACTTTTCAAAAGTGGAGATATCATCTATATTCATAATTTAAAATTTTTTAAATTCATCTTTTAAAACCTCTAAATTGAGTAACCCAATTCGTTGTGCTGACTCAAAGCTTTTTTAGTTTCTTTTCTTTAGCCTTTAACTCTTTAACAAACTTTTTAGCATCAAAGAAGTTTTTCTTTTGTTCTTCTGTTAATTCTTTAATTAGGACTTTTGTTGGAGCATATCTCTTTAATTTATCGTTAAATAACCATTCAGTGCTTTCAACTCTTTTAATATCAGCATAATTATAAACTTGTAATAGGGTTTCATACCATTCATATGAATCATTTGCATAGTTTAATAAATATGTTCGGTATTTAGCAAAAAACTTTTTAACAGAGACATCATCACTCTTTTTTAAGAATTCCCATTCATTTATTAATAATTTTAGGTATTCTTTACTATAACCACGAATGCCACCATCTATTTTAACAGTTTTAGCAACTGATAGTAATTCAACAAATTTTGAATAGAGTGCTGATTTTTCATCAGCAACAACCAATAGACTATCTAATTGGTTATCTCTCATGATAGATGAAATATAACTTTTAAGATCAATTTTTTCTGAACTTTCAAAAACCTCAATAGTCCCTTCACTATCTTTTAGTTTTTTAATTTCACGATTGAATTTATCTTCATCATGGATTTCAACTGTTTTCATCCAATAATTACCACGATTACCGTAGTATTGTTTATATGTTAGTCTCCAAATTTTACTCATAATACAAATATATGAAATTAAAAATTAATATATACTTAAAAATATAATTATAATTATGAAAAATATTAAAAGTTTTAATGATTTCGAGAAATCTAATGAAGAAATCAATTTAAAGAACCTTTTAGGATCAGCAGCAATTGCAGCAGGTATGGCTCTTGGGAGTCCAAGTACAGCTAAGGCTAGTGAGCCAACTAAAACCGAAATGTCAACATCATATAATGATGATTTATCTACGGTTGTTAAAGTTGATAGCACGATGAAAAAGTCTGATATCTATAAGAGTTTAATGTCTTCTTTAAGATCTAAGGGGTTTAGAATAACAACATCAAATGAAAATCAAATAGTTTGTATGGTTTCTATGTCGGCTTCACCTAAAAAATCATCTGGTCAAACAACTGGAACTATGACAATTTTGATAAAGGATGGTAGATTTAAAGTACAATTCTCAAATATTACGTTTGTATATGGTTATCAAAAACCATCAGTTGTTGATCAAATCGAGAGAGATGTTAAAAACACTGGTAGACAGATACTTATACAAAAGGTTGGACAATCTATACCAAATAGACAAGTTGGTGGGATTGTTACAAGGGCGTTGGGTAATGCAACAAATCCAAATAATCAATCAAATCAAAAGAGAAGTTTTACGTATGAAGAGGCTAAAGTAGATAATAAGTTATCTGATTATGTTGATAATGTAAATAGTGAGATTTCTGGAATCATTTCAAGTCTTAAATCATCTGTGGAGAAAAATAATAATAATTCAACCAATGGAGATTGGTAAAAAAATAAAATAAAATAATGGCATACATAAATAGTAATGGTCAGGTTAGAATTGGAGTTAGATCTTTAACAAATTCACCAATAGTTCAACCCGCTTTCTCAGCGTCACTCTTACAATCTCTATATGGGGTTTGGAATGGAGATACAACAAATACAGAATTAAGTACATCAATTTTTGGTGCTTGGAATGCTGAAAATACCACAAATTCATTAGATACTAATATCTATAGTGTTTTTACAGACACTACAACTTATACTCCAACTGGTATAACAGTTTCTCAAGTTGGTCTTTGGGATGCGGAAGGATTAGGATTAAATGATAAAGTTGGTACAAATCACCTAACATCATATAACTCAGCAACTTTTAGTACAACATCACTATTAGGAACTAAATCATTTACTTTTAATGGAAGTAACTATTTTGGATTACCAAATAATGCTTGGAATTACACTGATGATTTCTCACTTAGTTTTTGGTTAAATGGTACTATGCCTGGTTCTGGAGGTCCTATTGTGATATCTAATAATGTTTGGGTTCAGTCATCACCAACTATTAAATATAGTGGGTGGGATATTAGATTCAGTGGTCCTTTTCCTGCCTTTTATGGTGTTTCTGGTGGTACTACTAGTTTCTATATATCTTCAAATGTTCAATGTAATAATAGTGTATGGAATAATATAATTGTTACAAAGAGTAGTGGTGTCGTTAGTATCTATGTTAACGGTTTACTTGGTGGTACATCATCAGTTTCTGGAAACATATCCTATGCTGCTACATCATATCCAACAATAGGTGCTCAAAAATATTCATCAGGTGGTATTAGTGATTATGTTTCCAATGGTTGGAAAATTGATGATGTGGCTACTTGGACAAGAGAGTTGTCACATGATGATGTTATTTCTATTTATAACTCTGGATCAGGACAAACTTATCCCTATACATCACCAGTTAGTATATCTACGGATAAATATCAATCTCTAAGAGGTTTTGTTATTGGCACTGGTAGCTCAACTGTTTCTGGTAAAACTGGAAATGCTATTTCACTTACGCAATCAACTGCAATAGTATTAAAAGATAGAACTTCTTTAAAATTTACAGGAGATTTTTCTGTTAGTTTTTGGTTTAGAACACATGATGTTACAACTCAGAGGAGTCTCTTATCAACCAGTGATGGAACAAAAGGTTGGTGGATTTATATAAATGCTGGGAATATCCTATGGAGTTCTGGTGGTTCTGCAAATGTGGCATTTGCATTTAACCCAACTACGTTGGTTGCTAATACTTGGTATCATGTTGCGGTTTCTTTTACTAATAATGTTGATATTAAGTGTTATTTAAATGGGGTATTGGGAGGTCAACAGAGTATGGTTTCTAAAACAATAACTTATAACTATTGGAATAATTTTCACCCAGCAGTAATTGGTGGTAGAGCCAATCGAAATGTTAACACCTCTATTGAAATAGATAGAAGATTTGTTGGTACAATAGATGATATCAATTCTTGGACCAGAGCTATATCTCTGAGTGAGGTTCAGCAATTATATAATGGAGGTACTGGTGTAGAATATCCATATTCAGGAAAATCATTGTCGTCTCCGAATGATTCGGTTTCGACAAATCATGGAACTTTGATGAATGGGTGTACTTTTACAAGTGGTAAAATTGGTTCGGCTTTCACGTTTGATGGTGTGAATGACTATGTTCAATTGCCAAATAATATATTCAATTTTACCGGTGATTTCACCGCTTCTGCGTGGGTTTATGTACAAACATTACCCTCTTCCGCATCTGGAATTGTAGGTAATTTTGACTTTGGTGCATTCGGTGGATGGGGAATGTATATAAGTGGCGCAAATTTGGTTGGAGTAATTAGTAATTCTGGTGGTAGATATTATTTAGGAAGTACTACTGGTGTTTTTACAGCAGGTCAATGGTCACATGTTGTGATGGTATTTAAAAAGAATATTGGTTTTTATATTTATGGAAATGGAGTGTCACGGGGACAATCTCTAGCGTCAACAAATCCTAATTTTGGAGTTTCTCCAAATTCAGCGGTTAATTCTCGAATTGGTTTACTTAATTACTCTGGGGATTGGTGGTGGATGCCAAATGGTAGTAGAATAGATAGTGTAAATGTATGGAATAGAGCTCTATCACAAGATGAGATAACTCAACTTTATAACTCTGGAACAGGAGCTCAATATCCTTTCACTGGAACTTTTTCGTCTGCAGGCAACCAATTGGGTATGGATAATGGAACTCTTATGAATGGGTGTTCGTTAACAACTGGTAAAATTGGACAAGCTTTCACATTTGATGAAATTAATGATTATGTCTCTTTACCAAATAATAGTTTAAATTTTACTGGAGACTTCTCTGTTAGTTTTTGGGTATATACTAATATATCACATAGAGTTCAACGCTTCTTCAGTAGTTACTCAACTGGAAATACTTATGGTTATGGTCATTATTGTGGTATGGATAATGGTAGAATGGAATTAATTTTTGTTAATGGTGGAACACATGAATCTACATATACGGTTCCATATACATGGACGCAAAATTGGCACCATGTTGTTATTACACGTAAACGTTCAACTTCTACAAAAGTTTATATTAATGGCAATTTAATGTCAGGTTCATTCACATTTGGTGATGTAACAAAAAATCCAAGTTATCAATCCACGCAAATATGTAATTTAGGTGGAATAAATAATGGGACATCGAATTTGTTAAATGGTAAAATAGACGCTTTTACTACATGGCAAAAAGAATTAACACAAACAGAAGTAACAGAATTATACAATTCAGGAAATGGGAAACAAATAACTGCAACACCAATTGTTCAAACCGGTTTGGTTCTTAATTTGGATGCTTCAAGAAAATCATCTTATAACACTGGAACAACTTGGACTGATTTATCAGGTAATTCATTAAATGGAACTTTAACAAATGGTCCTATTTTTGGAACGGCTGGTGATGGAAACATAACTTTTGATGGTATTAATGATTTTGTTAGCTTACCTGATTCTTCAATTTTACAACCTTCTAATATAACTATTTCAACATGGTTTAAACTTAATCAATATGGTACAAATTATGTTTATGGAAATGCAAACGCATGTGTTATTAGAAAAGGTATGTATGGATACGAAATCTCTGTTAGACAAGATGGTAAATTATCAGTTTTCGCATATAGTGATGTAAATACACAAAATCAATATTTGATAGATTCAATAAGTTTAAATACTTGGTATAATGTTGTATTAACTTTTGGTAACTCACAAATGAAAGTTTATATTAATAATACACTTGTTGGGACTTATGCAACAAATACAAATTCTCTTTATTATGCAGGTGGGGGTATCTCAATAGGTAGACAAGCACATTGGGACATGTATTACTTTAATGGGAATATAGCAAGTACACTAATTTATAACAGAGTTTTAAGTTCAACCGAAATAACTCAAAACTATAATGCAACCAAAACAAAATTTGGTTACTAAAATTAAAAAAACCTCTCAATTATTTGAGAGGTTTTTTATTTTTCTTTGGTAATCTTATCGATGAATCAATATTACCACCAGAATCTCTACTCAATCCAAACCGAATAAAAATACCATATCCTATATACTGTGTTCTTGAATACCTATTCGATATATCTATATAATTAACTGATAAACCAATATTAGTCCAACCAGATGTCCTCATCATAATAGTATATTGTGTCTCTAATAACATAGAACCACCAAAAACATATCCACCACCCAAGGCAAACTCATTTGAAAAATTACCCATCTGCGAAGCATCCATATTAATCTTTAACCCCACAAAATCATTAGATCCAATTCTACCAAGAGTAAAACCAGCATCAACAGATCCCCACGAAACACCACCCTCTAAATATTGATAAACCCTATTTGAAAAATAACCCGTGTCTGGATAAACACCAATTGGCACAATTCTAGAATAATAACCAATTGTATCTTGACTAAATAAAAAATTTGTTAAAAATATAAATATAATTAATAATCTCATCTGAAAAAATCTTCAATTTCACTCATTCTCCTATTCAAAACTTGATTATTCACATAACTAACCAATTGATTAAGAGTTGTCTTTCTTGAATCATCCATTTCCATATATTCCTTTTCTTCAATTGTAAATTGCAATCTTAAATATTTATGAAATGGCATCTGCTCACACTCATACTCTGTTGATTTAGAAGTAGATTGCATCATAACACGAGTTATATTTTTTGCCCATTTTATAATTCCCCATCCAGCACTTTCTTCTTTTATTTTCTCTGAGAATATACCAGTTCCTAATGAAAGTAATTCAATGTCTTCTATTTTAATATCCCCTCCATACTTGAATCTTAATGCCTCTGCAACACCAGCCATCGCCGGATTATTAATATAAACTCCACCATCAATTAAAACTCTATCAACACCTAACCAATTTAATTTATATGGTTCAAAATAACTCGGAGCTGCTGAAGTTGAAAGAGAAACATCCGTTAGTGGTAAATCATAATTCCACTCACCACATCTCCTTGATTTAAACATAATAACTTCATTATTCTCTACATCATATGATGTAACTACAATTGGTTTAATTGTTTCTGAAAGTCGAATATCACCAAAATATTCTTTTAATTGTTTCTCTAAACCAGAACGATCCCACTTACTACTAGAAATTATTTTTAGTGATCTCCATGTTTTTTTAAAGAAGCTGTCTTGTCTTGGGAATATTTTCCAACCATCTTTATAATAAAGATCAATTAACTTATCAATTGTTAAGACCGGTTTACCATTTTTAGCAGCAGTTAAACCACATGCTAAAATACCACCAGTTGATGTTCCAACAATTAAGTCGAATAATTCATATATTCTTTTCCCAGTTAATTCTTCTATTCTTCTCAGGATTAAGAGTTGAGTTAAACCTCTAAGACCTCCACCATCAAGAGATAATATTCTAAATTTCTTTTCCATAATTTTTTTTATTTTTATATATAAAACTTTCAGAGTTTCGGGAAATATATTAAGCCATGGGTAAGAAAGTAAACAAAATTCTTAAAGAATTAGAGAGGAAATTAGAGAGAAATGATCTATGGTGTCATAGAAATAGTTTAAAACCAACACCTTATATGGAAGGTGTTAATGATACCTGTGTTGATATGATTGAATTTATCAAAAAAATTCTAAAAGAAAGTAAGTAATTGTATATCATGATGTTACATGAAAAAACCCACTCTATTTGAGTGGGTTTCTTTATTAAAGTCCAAATCTGGACTTGGTTGCATTATAGTTTTGAAGAATTTCCGAATCCGATAATGACTTAGTATATAATCTAGATAATCCAATTGAACCACTTAAAAAATTATTCCAGTTACCAGTTGAATATGCACCTATACCAGAATTAACCATAGATGTATTTGAAGTTGAAGATGGTACATTATAAGATCCAAATGTAAGTGTTTGTAAAACACCATTTAAATATAATTTTAATCTGTTAGCATTTCCTGTTTGTGATCCATCATAAACAACCGACATACTATTCCAAGAAGTAGATGTAAAAGTTGCAACTGCACTACCATCAGCACCATTATTAACTTGTAGAGCTATTTGATTACTCAATACAAAGAAAATAATATCATTTGAGTAATTATCATTACTACCAAAAGAAAATAAAGTTCCAAAATTTGTAGTATTATTTACTTTAAACCATGATTCATATGAAAAATTAGTTTTATTATTTAAATATGTAGATAAACCAGATATAGAAACATAATCATTAACCCCATCAAAAGTAATTTGACCACCACTAGCAGTTCCAAAAACAGGCCCATT
>Ga0172376_10003680_pt1 | contig 17987 bp, 14 predicted proteins | sample Lak35m_FD_121114 | JGI IMG/M metagenome (GOLD analysis project Ga0172376, IMG submission 121114) | Freshwater microbial communities from Kabuno Bay, South-Kivu, Congo - kab_092012_35m | ecosystem: Environmental > Aquatic > Freshwater > Lake | place: Democratic Republic of the Congo: South-Kivu... | reverse complement strand
GGAAGTCCGTGAGGAACATCCGGAAGATCACGCGCACGATGGAACTCATCGCCACGGCGCGGTTTAAGAAGGCGATGGATCGCTCGGTCGCGGCCCGCGACTACACGAAGCAGCTCGCCAAGATCCTCGAAAACATCGCCGGCGCCGGGGCCGACGTCGTCCATCCGTTGCTCGACGTGCGGCCGACGGAGCGGGCAGCCGTGCTGGTGCTCACCGGCAACCGCGGCCTGTGCGGCGGTTACAACTCGAACATCGTTCGGCAGGCCGTCGCGATCCTCGGCCAGTGGAAGAGCGAGCACGTCGACACCGACCTGGCCGTGTCGGGGAAGCGGGGCATCTCGGCCCTCAAGTTCCGCGGCTACGACATGGCCGATCGCTACACGAACTTTGAGGACAAGCCGGAGTTCGACGCCGTGGCCCCGATCGGCAGGGCCTACCTGGAGGCCTACGCGGCCAAGAAGATCGATCGGCTCGACGTCGTCTACACGAAATTCCACAGCATCGCCCGCCAGGAGGCGGTGACGGAAACGCTCCTGCCTCTGAAACCGCCGGAGGCCTCCAGCGGGCCCACCGCGACGGGCAAGGCCGGCCCGGCCGCCGAGCTCGCCTCCAACGAATACGACTTCTACCCGTCGGCCGAGAGCATCCTCGAGGAGATCCTGCCGGCAAGCTTCCTCTCGCGGCTCTTCAAGTGCTTCCTCGATGCGGCCGTGAGCGAACAGGTTGCCCGGATGGTTGCGATGAAGGCCGCCACGGAAAACGCCGGCGGTCTGATCAAGAGCCTCTCGCGGCAATATAACCGGGCCCGACAGTCGCAGATCACCGGTGAAATCATGGAGATCCTCGGCGGCGTCGAGGCCCTCAAAAAATAAAAAAGGTGTCAGGACTCTTTTCTGCCCCCTTTTCGTCACACATCAAAAGAACAACCAAAAAAGTTGGGGCCCAAAAAGAGTCCTGACACCTTTTCTCAGATAGGAATCGACATGGCAACGGCAACGGCAAAGCAGGCTCCCGGCAAGATCACCCAGGTCATCGGCTCGACGTTCGACGTGGAGTTTCCTGAGAACGCGATCCCGGCGATCTACAACGCCGTCCGCATCGACTGTGACAAGAAGGGCGTTTCCATCCACTTGGCCGGCGAAGTGCAGCAGCACCTGGGCGGCGGCAAGGTTCGCTGCGTGGCCCTTGGCTCGACCGACGGTCTGGTCCGCGGCGAGACGGTGATCGACACCGGTGCTCCGCTCTCGGTGCCCGTGGGGAAGGCCACGCTCGGCCGCGTGTTTAACTTGCTCGGCGATCCGATCGACAACCGCGGTGATGTCGGCACACAGGAGCGGTGGCCGATCCACCGCGATCCGCCGCCGGTCACCGAGCTCTCCACCCGCACGGAGCTCTTCGAGACTGGCATCAAGGTGATCGACCTGCTCACGCCGTTCGTCCGCGGCGGCAAGGCCGGCCTCTTCGGCGGTGCCGGCCTCGGCAAGACGGTGATCCTGACGGAACTGATCGCGCGAATTGCAAGCGCGCACGGCGGCTACTCGGTCTTCGCCGGTGTCGGCGAGCGAACGAGAGAGGGAACCGATCTCTGGCTCGAGATGCAGGAGGCCAAGATCGGCGACACCGGCCGCAGCGTCATCGAGCAGACCTGCATGGTGTTTGGCCAGATGAACGAGCCGCCGGGAGCCCGCCTCCGCGTGGCCTTGTCGGCCCTCACGATGGCCGAGTATTTCCGCGACACAACCGGCGCCGACACGCTGCTCTTCGTCGACAACATCTTCCGCTTCTCGCAGGCGGGCAGCGAGGTGAGCGCCCTGCTGGGCCGCATGCCGAGTGCCGTGGGCTATCAGCCGACGCTTGCCACGGAGATGGGCGCCCTGCAGGAGCGGATCACGAGCACCTCGAAGGGGGCCATCACGAGCGTGCAGGCAGTGTATGTGCCGGCCGACGATCCGACCGACCCCGCCCCGGCGACGGCGTTCGGCAATCTCGACGCCTTCCTTTACCTGGAGCGGTCGATCTCGGAGAAGGGCATCTATCCCGCCGTGGATCCGCTCGCTTCGTCGAGCCGCATCCTCGACCCGCAGTACGTGGGCGAACGGCACTACAAGATCGCCCGCCGCGTGCAGCGGACGCTCCAGCGCTACCGCGAGCTGCAAGACATCATCGCGATCCTCGGTGTGGACGAGCTTTCGGAAGAAGACAAGCTCGTCGTGCATCGGGCCCGCCGCATGGAGCGATTCCTCTCGCAGCCGTTTCTCGTGGCCGAGGTCTTCACCGGCAAGCCGGGCGAGATCACGAGCCTGGCCGATACGATTCGTTCGTTCGAGGAGATCGCCGACGGCAAGTGGGATCACCTCCCCGAGCAGGCCTTCATGTATGTCGGCCCGATCGAGCAGGCCGAGGAGCAGGCCAAGAAGATGGCGGCGAAGTCCTAACGGGACTATTCGAGGAACCAGCCCCCATGGCAGACACAAAACCATCCGCCGGCGTCCGCTGCGTGATCGTGACCCCCGAGATCACGGTTCTCGACACGCATGCGCGATTCGTCACGCTGCCGCTCTTCGACGGCCAGCGCGGGGTGGGCCGCGGCCACGCCCCGTTCATTGGCCGCCTCGGAGCCGGGGTGGTCCGAATCTCGGGTGAGCAGGGGGGCGCGGCCGACGCCGTCCGCCTCACGTTCGTCGAGGGCGGGTTCGTCGAGGTGAGCCACGACGCGGTGACAGTGATCACGCAGCGGGCGATCCCGGCCGAGAAGATGAGCGTTGCCGAGGCCAAGGCGGATCTGGAGAAGCTCACGGCCACGACCGCGACCGGCGACGAGGCCATCGCCGCCAAGCTGAAGGCCCAAGAGACGGCCCGGGCTCTTGTGCGGGCCGCCGAACGCCGCGGATAATGTCGGGGTGAATGCACTACGAGCCGGATTCCTTCTTGCCGTAATCGTCTCCCTGCTCTGCGGGCGGCCTGCCTTCGCGCAAGAGCGCCCCATCGCCTTCCTGGGCGCTGAGGTGATCCCGATCGCCGGCCCTGCGATCCCAGCCGGCGCCGTGGTGGTGCAGGGGGGCAGGATCGTGGCGGTCGGACCGGCGGCGACGACGCCCATCCCGCCCGACGCCGAAAAGATCGACTCGAGCGGCAAGGTGATCATGCCCGGCCTCGTCGACACCCACAGCCACGTCGGCGGGGGCCGCGGAGGCGACTCGAGCGGCCCCGTGCAGCCGGACGTGCGGATCCTCGACTCGATCAACGTCCGCGACGCGGGCTTCCGAAAATGCCGTGCCGGCGGCCTGACGACGCTCAACATCATGCCCGGCTCGGGGCACCTGGCGAGCGGGCAGACGGTCTATGTGAAGCTGCGACCAGCCAACACGATCGAAGACATCCTCTACCGCGATACGACCGGGACGATCCTTGGCGGCCTCAAGATGGCCAACGGCACCAACTCGCAGCAGGAGCCTCCCTTCCCGGGCACACGGGGCAAGTCGGCCGCGATCGTCCGGCAGAAGTTTCTCAAGGCGATCGCCTACCGCGACAAGATCGCACAGGCGGCGGGCGACCGCGAAAAGCTGCCCGATCGCGACCTCGAGCTGGAGTCGCTTGTCGACGTGCTCGAGGGGCGGAAGATCGTCCACCATCACACCCACCGCGCCGACGACATCATCACCGTGCTGCGGTTGCGTGATGAATTCGGCTTCAAGGCCGTGCTGCACCATGCGAGCGAGGCCTGGAAGGTGGCGCACGAACTGGCCAAGGCTGGCGTCGGCTGCTCCGTGATCGTGCTCGATAGCCCCGGCGGCAAGATCGAGATGATGGATTTTTCGCTCGTGACGGGCGCTGTGCTCGAGAAGGCGGGTGTGGCCTGCGCGTTTCACACCGACGATCCCGTCACCGACTCCCGACTTTTCCTGCGCACGGCCGCCCTCGGCGTGCGGGCGGGCATGTCGCGCGAGAAGGCGCTCGAGGCCCTGACCCTCGCCGGGGCGCGGATGCTCGATCTCGAGGGACGCATCGGCTCGCTCGAGCCGGGCAAGGATGCCGACTTGGTCGTCTTGTCGGGCGACCCGCTGAGCGTCCACACGAAGGTGCTGCAGACGTTCGTCGAGGGAAAAAAGGTCTTCGATCGCGATGATCCCGAGGACCGGCTCTTCGCCGTGGGCGGCTACGGCGCGAGCCGTGATCAGGATGCCGAAAGCTGCTGCATGTCGACGCGGGCCGTGGAGTCGAAGCGATGACCGCGTCGCGAGCCACCCCTCGGGCCGGCCTCCTCGCCGCGATGGCCTACGCGGCCATGCTTGCATGGCCGGCCTCGGCCATGGCAGCCGACGGCACGATCGCCATCCGCGGTGACACGGTGCACACGATGGCCGGCCCGGCCATCACCGACGGCGTGGTGCTCATCGAGGCCGGGCGAGTCCGGCAGGTGGGCCCGGTGGCCGACGTTGTGATCCCCGCAGGCACCAAACTCCTCCGCGGCACGGTGGTCACCCCGGGCCTCGTCGATGCCCACACCGTCGTGGGACTGAGCGGCTATCTCAATCAGCCGCAGGATCAGGACCAACTCGACACGGTCGATCCCTTGCAGCCCGAACTCCGCGCCATCGACGCCTACAACCCGCAGGAGCGGCTGATCGAATGGGTGCGGGGCTTCGGTGTCACCACGATCCACACCGGCCACGCGCCCGGCGGCCTGATCTCCGGCCAGACGATGATCGCGAAGACCCGCGGCGAGACCGCGGACGAGGCCGTGATCAAGCCGGTCGCGATGGTGGCCGTCACGCTCGGCGACGACGCCCGCGCCAAGGGAGACGGGGCCGAGAAGAAGTCTCCGGGCACACGTAGCAAGGCCGTGGCGATGCTTCGCGGCGAACTGGTGAAGGCGCAGGAATACGTCCGCAAGCAATCGCTCGCCGAAGAGGCGAAGCGGCCCGACAAGGATCTCCGGCTGGAGGCCCTCTCGAAGGTGCTCGCCGGCGAGTGGCCGCTCTTGGTCACCGCCGACCGCGCGGCCGACCTCGCCTCGGCACTCCGCATCGCCGACGAATTCAAACTCCGCATCGTGCTCGACTCAGGCGCAGAGGCCTACCTGCTCACAGACCGGATCAAGGCGGCCGGCGTGCCGGTCATCGTCCACCCCACGATGCGGCGGGCCGGCGCCGGCGAGACGGAGAATCTGAGCTTCGAAACCGCGGCCACGCTCAAGAAAGCTGGCATCCCCGTCGCCCTGCAGAGCGGCTACGAAGGCTACGTGCCCAAGACCCGCGTGGCCCTCTTCGAGGCCGCCCTCGCCGCGGCCAACGGCCTGTCATTCGACGAGGCGCTCGCGGCGATCACGATCGACGCGGCCCGCATCATCGGCGTCGCCGACCGCGTCGGCTCGCTCGCACCGGGCAAGGACGGCGACGTGGCGATCTTCGACGGCGACCCGTTCGAATACACGACGCACTGCACGGCTGTCGTGATCGACGGTGAGGTCCTGAGCGACGAGCCTCGGTAGATCCCCAACTCGCTGAACCCGGCTTCGGGTGACCTGTACCCCGGCTCTCCGGACGCTCGCTTCGGGCATCCATGCCCTGCGCTCGCTCGATGCTGACTGCGCTCTCGGCATCCTGCCTTCGCTTGTCAGCAACGCCGGCGAGCGGGGTACAGGTCACCCGAAGCCTCCCGTTCTTGTAGGACAGGCTTCAGCCTGTCATCAATCAAGACAGGCTGAAGCCTGTCCTACTAAAAGCGGGTAGGCACGGGGCTGCCTGTACCCTCTCGCGGGCTATGGAAGCGAGCGCAGGCAGGATGCCGAAAGCGAGCGGACATGCAGTGAACGAAGGGCAGGATGCCCGCAGTGAACGTCCGCCGAGAGGGTACAGGCAGCCCCGTGCCGGGCCACTCCAGTTGACGAGCCGCCACGTCAGATCTGGTAGTCGAAGTCCGGGGTCGGGGCTTCGCCGCGCATCCGGAGTTTCGGCCGCTCGAGGACGACCGTCGTGTGAGGATCGACCGACCGGGTGAGCCAGACGTTCGAGCCGATCACCGAGTCATGGCCGATCCGCGTGGCGCCGCCCAAGACCGTCGCATTCGCGTAGATCACGACGCGATCCTCGATCGTCGGATGCCGCTTCGTGCCGCGGACGAGGTTGCCGTCGCCGTCGGTCTGGAAGGAGAGCGCGCCGAGCGTGACGCCCTGATAGAGCTTCACGCGGCTGCCGATCTCGCAGGTCTCGCCGATCACGACGCCCGTGCCGTGATCGATGAAGAAGTGATCGCCGATCGTGGCGCCGGGATGGATGTCGATCCCGGTGCGCGAGTGGGCCCATTCGGCCATCATGCGAGGGATGAGCGGCACCTCGAGCTTGTGCAAGATGTGTGCGAGCCGGTGGATTGTGACTGCTTCCAGGCCGGGATAGCAGAAGATCACCTCGTCGAGCGTGCGCACGGCCGGGTCGCCGTCGTAGGCGGCCTGCACGTCGGTGGCGAGCACGCGGCGCAATTGGGGAATCCGCTCGAGGAATTCGACCGCCTTGGCCTGGCCGAGGGCCTCGAAATCGGCTTCTTCAGTGCACTGCTGCACGCCGGAGGGCAGGGCGGGAGCGTCGACGCCGTGCTCCACGGCGGCCCGCTGCGCGGCCACGCTGTGCCGCAGGGCGCGGCCGATCTGCGTGGTGAGCTTGTCGTGGAGGCCGTCGATCAGGTCGCCCACATGGTAGGTGACGTTGCCGAGATGCAGGTTCTCGCGGCGCCGATACCCAGGGTAGAGAATCTCCTTGAGATCCTCGCAGGCGGCGATGATCGAGTCGTAGTTCGGCAGCGAGCAGTGGCCGAGGTACTGGATCGTCGGGACATCTTGGTAGGTCTCGACGATCCGGCGGGTCAGGTCGGGCAGCTGCTCTTTGAGTCGAACGTCTGTGGCCATGAGTCTTCGATCGTACGAGCGGCCTATGGGGTCGGCAACGTGGGGGTGGACGCTACGTGCCGGTTCGCCGGCCTTCCCATCCCCGCAAAGACACCCGTACGGTCGGTCCCAGGAGCGGTCGAAATTGAGGCTTCTTCCGGTTTCCCGGGGGAAATCCTGAATCGCGTCATACTCTCGGGAAGCCTGGCAGAGTCTACCGGGCGAGCCCGCCCGGTCTCATGCCTCACCGCAGGCGAGCGCCGCGTCGGCCAGGGAGAGCCCGCCATCGTAGAGCGCGCGGCCCACGATGCAGCCATCGGCCCCGATGCGGGCGACCTGCCGCAGATCCTCGGCCGTCGCGATGCCCCCCGACGCGACCACCGGCAGCTTCACGGCATGGATCATCTCCTCGAGGGCCGCGAGATTCGGGCCCGCGAGCATGCCATCGGTGGCGATATCGGTGTAGACGATTCCCGCCAGCGGCAGGCCTTCGTGCCGCCGGGCGACGGCAACGGCCGTGAGAGGGCTCGTCTCGAGCCAGCCACGGACCGCGACGCGGCCATCGCGGGCATCGAGGCCGAGCACGATTTGGTCTGGGATCGCGTTGGCCAGCTGCTCGAGAAGCGCCGGCTGCTCGATCGCGACGCTCCCCACCACGAGGCGGGCCACGCCGGCCGCTGCATAGGCTTGTGCGGTCTCGAGCGAGCGGATGCCGCCACCAAGCTGGCAGGGCACGCCGGCTGCGGCCACCATGCGCCCGATCAGCTCGGCCTGCACCGGCCGACCGGCCTTCGCGCCATCGAGATCGACGATATGAAGCCGCTTCGCACCCTGGGCCACGAACCGCCTGACCATCGCCACGGGATCGTCGCCGAACACCGTCTCGCGGTCATAGTCGCCCTGCAGGAGCCGCACGCACTTCCCTCCACGCAGATCGATCGCCGGCCAGAGTTCCACTCGCATTCTCCTCAATTGTGTTCGTGCCCGCTCAGCCGAGAAATTCCCGCAGCAGCCTGAGCCCCACCGCCTGGCTCTTCTCCGGATGAAACTGCGTGGCGAAGAGCCGGCCCCGTCGCACGGCGGCGCAGAACGGACCGCCGTAGTCGCTCGTCGCCGCCACGACCGATCCATCGGTCGGCCGGGCGTGATAGGAATGCACGAAGTAAAAATACTCGCCATCGCTGATCGCTTCGCCGAGGCCTTCGCCACCGCGCCACGTGACGGTGTTCCAGCCCATGTGGGGCACCTTCATCCCGGCGGGCAGCTCGAACCGCGCGACGTCGCCGCCGAGCACGCCCAGGCCGGCATGGCGGCCGCCTTCCCAGCCGGTCTCGAAGAGCAACTGGAGGCCCATGCAGATGCCGAAGAAGGGGCGATCGGCCTGGATGTGCGCGATGATCGGATCCACCAGGCCGCGGGCCCCGAGCTCCCGCATCGCATCGCCGAAGGCGCCCACGCCCGGCAGGACGAGCCGCTCCGCGTCGGCCACAACCGCCGGATCATCGGTGATCGTCGCCGCCGCGCCGAGCCGTTCGAAAGCCTTCTGGACGCTGCGCAGGTTGCCGCTGCCGTAATCGACGATCGTCACCATGCCCCGAGTGTAAGTGGGCCGAACGCAAAGACAATTCTGGCCGCTCGTCAGCGGGGCGCGGCGGCCGGATGGTCGCCGGGAGCCGCCTGCTCGGGATAGATGACGATCTCGACCCGCCGGTTGCGGGCCCGCCCCGCGGCGGTGGCATTCGAGACGACCGGATGGTTGGGGCCGTGGGCGACGAGGAAGAGCTGGCCCTGCTTGAGCGCGGTGCGGCTGGTGAAGAAGTCGAACACGGCCGACGCCCTGGCCGCGCTCAACTGGTGGGGCGAGCCCCACGAGGCATTGCGCAACGGCTCGGTGTCGGTATGCCCCTCGATGCCGAGGAAGTGACCAGGGTACACCCGCTCGACCTCCGTCGAGATCTGCGTCAGGATCGCGGCGCCGCCGGGCAGCAGGTTCGCGCTATCGGATTCGAAGAGGCGGTCGGCGGGAATTTCGAGCCGCACGACGCTGCCGTCGATGCGGGGCTCGGCACCGCTTACCGAGAGCTGCGTCATCATCGCCTCCATCTCGGCCGGCGACATCCTCGTGACGGCCGGCGACGCGGCGGCGGTCTGCGCGGCGGCATTCGCCGGCATGCCGGTGGAGCGTGCCCGAGCCAGCTGCGACGACGTGCTGGCGAGCTGCTCACGCAGGGCCGCGATCTCATCCTGCATGAGCTCCGCTTCCTGGCGGCTGCGGGCGAGCCCCACTTCGAGCTGCTTCGGATCGGTAGTCTGTGCATACGACGGCGTAAGCGAGACCGTCTGCTGCGGCAACGTGTGGGCCGGCGCGGCGACGCCGGGCGGCGGCATGAGACTCACCGGCGCCGTCGACACGGGCTTCGCAAAGGGATTGCTCGCGCAGCCGGCAACGACCGCAACGAGCATCGCGGCAAAGACGAACCGAGCTGTCTCAACGACGCGCATCGCTCTCACTCCGGTTGCCGCATACGCGGCGCGGCAGGGGGCGAGACAGTAGGAGAAGCCGGCAAGCCGGGCAAGACCGACTTTGTCGCAATTCGGCTTCGGGTGACCCGTGCCCCGGGGGCCGGCGTATGCTGACAAGCGCAGCCAGGATGGCGAAGCGCCGTCAGCATCCGAGCGAGCGAAGGACAGGATGTCCGTAGCGAGCGTCCGGCGATGGGGTACGGGTCACCCGAAGCCTGCGTTACGTGGCAAGTCGGTCGCGGAGGAGTCGCCAGGCGAAGAGGGTGATGGCGGTGAGCAGTACGACGGCCACGACGACGGCCACCAGCCGCGCGGGATCCTCGAAGTGGATCGCCACGGCCTGCCAGAGCGGCCGCCACGCCACGACGACGAGCGCCGCGGCCAGGCAGAGGCTGGGCCCGAATGGAAGTTCGCTCTCCCGATGCCTGACGAGCTGAAAGAGGCCGTGCGTGAGCCCGAGAAACGTCGCGAGGAAAAACGTGAGCACGCATGCCTGCCAGCCGAGCCAGGCGCCGACCATCGCCATGAGCGTGACATCACCGAGCCCCATCGCCTCGCGGCCCAGCGCCCGTGAGGCGCCGGCGCGAGTCGCCCAGACGATGCCCCCCGACACGGCCATCCCCACGAGCGCCGACTCGAGCGCCCGGAACCGCTCGCCACCGACGAGCCATGCGCCGAGCAGCGCGGCGAGCCCGACGAAAAGGAGCCATGTCCGCGGACCTGGCCACCGCTCCGTTCGGCCATCGGGTTCCGTGCATATCGCCCACCAGGCCGCGAACAGGCTGGCGACGAGCAGGAGCCCCGGCAGATGCGGCTGCGAACCGAGCCATTCGGGGCCGCGGGCAGTGCGCAGGCCGCCGAGGAAGCCGAGCACGTCGGGCTCGACGGCGGGCGCCGCAAACGACCGTGGCACCTCGACGGCCACCGGCAAAAGCGCGTCTGGAAAGCCCCAGGCGACAATCAGCCCCGCGAGCACGCCGGGGATCGTGATCCAGTCGGGGATGACCCGTTGCCGCATGTCGATCCACGTCGCCGCCGCGAGCAGCCAGAAGAGCACCATGTGCGCGAAGCAACGCCAGGCGATCGCGGCGCCAGACGCGGAGCCCGCCGCTGCTTTCAGTCCATACGGAATCTGACCGTAGAGGCGCACTTCCCACCACCAGAGGGCCACGGCCACGACGACGCCGGCAGCCATGCCAAAAGGACCGGCGGCGGCCCCGGCCGGCTCGTTGGTCGCGGCAAACCAGCGTCGCACCGCCGCCGACAGGCATCCGCCGAGCACGGCTCCCGCGACCGCCGCCAGAGCGGCTCCCCACAGGCTCCCGGCCAATGCGTCCGTCATGCCGGCGCCCTTTCTCCATGGCCATGCTCGTCGAGCCACGCCACGATCCGGGCGACGATCGTCTCGACGTCGAGGGCGCCGGTGTCGAAGGTGACGTCGGCGCACTGGCGATAGAACTGCTCTCGTGCCGCAAGCGCGGGAGCCACTTCGGCAAGCGGGTCGTTGCCGGCGAGGGCCGGGCGGCGGTCGCCGGTCGAGGGATCGGATGCCAGCCGGCTGCGAATCACGTCGGCCGACGCGGTGAGCCAGATGATCGGCCGCCCGTGCGCCCGCAGCAGGTCGCGGTTGTCGGGTTTCAGCACGACACCGCCCCCGGTTGCGAGCACGCCGTCGAATTCGGCGAGCAGCCGCGCCAGCACCGCCGACTCCTCGTCACGAAAAAATGGCTCGCCGCGCTCACGCACGAGCCTGGCGATCGAACTGCCGACCTTCTCCTCGAGCACGGCGTCTGCATCCCGCCAAGCACAGCCGATTTGCCGGGCAAGCGCGGCCGCCACCGTCGATTTCCCCGTGCCGCGGTAGCCGATGAGCGTGAGTCTGGGCATGGCGATGGATCCGCGGGCGAAAGCGACCGCTCGAGGGGAATGGTTCACACCGGCTGCTTGGCGGAGGCCGTCGCCCGCTTGAGCGCGTCGCGCATCGCATCGCGCGGCGCCTCGACGCCGTGCCAGAGCGAAAATTGATTGGCCGCCTGCCGGACGAACATCTCGACGCCCGTCACGATGCGGCAGCCGATCGAGCGGGCCTCCTTCACGAGCAGCGTGTTTTCCGGGTTGTAGACGGTGTCGAAGACGGTCATGTAGCTGCGCAGGTGCTCCTTGTCGAACGGGGTCTCGTCGACATTCGGGTGCATGCCCACGGGGGTCGCGTTCACGAGGCAGTCGTAGGGCAGCCGGTAGCGGGCCTGCCAGTCGATCGCCTTGCAGCCCACGTCGGCGGCGATCCGCTTCGCCCGATCGAGTGTCCGCGAGGCGACCGTCACGTCGACGCCCCGTTGCCGGAGGCCAAAGGCCACGGCGCGGGCGGCGCCGCCCGCGCCGAGCACGAGCGCCGTCTTGAGACCGATCGTCCCTTCGGCCGGCGGGGCGTCTTGCTCACAGATCGCCGCCTCGATGCTCTCGACGGCCGCAGTGGCATCGGTATTGAAAGCCGCGATCCCCTCGGGGCGAATCACAAGCGTATTGGCGGCGCCGATCGCCTTCACGAGGTCGTCCTGCAGCTTTGCATGCTTGAGCACCGCCTCCTTGTGCGGGATCGTCACGCTCAGGCCGGCCAGTGGCCAGCGGCTCGCCGCCGAGAGAAACTCGTCAATCTGCTCCGCCGGCACGCGGAAGGGCAGATAGACGGCGTCGATGCGGGCCTGCTGGAGCGCCGCATTATGGACCGCGGGACTGAGGCTGTGGGCCACCGGATCGGCGACCACACCGAAAACCTTCGTGGCCGGCGAGATCGAGTCATAGCGGTAAAGGTCCCGCATGTGCCGCCAGCCGATCTGCCCCGGCGCGAGCACGCGGTCGTCGTGAAACGTGGCGAACGTGAAAGGGGCGCCGGCACGCCCGGCCAGCACGCGGGTGGGCATGCCGATGTCGCCCATGCAGATGCCCACGGTGGGCACCTTGCTCGCCTTCACCATCTCGAGCATCCGCAGGTTGTCGGTGGGATGGTTGGCCATCGTGGCGATCTTCACGATGTCGGCATCCATGCCGGCCAGTTTCTTGTGGAGCGCCGCCAGGTCGGGGGGCGTCTTGTGGAAATCGTGGTGGCTCACGATCCGCTTCGTCTTGCCGTAGCGCGGCACCTTGGCGGCGATGTCGTCCTCGAGATCGACATAGTCGGCCCCTTCGACGATCGCCGTCCGCAAGAGCAGCAACCGTTCGTCTTCCCCCTTCTCCCAACGGCCGCCATCGGCGGCTCGCCGGCAGGTGACGATCGCAGGGCAGGGGCGATCCTTGAGCAGCCGCTTCACCTGCACCGAGCCCTGGATGTAGTCGAGCCGCAGCTCCACCAGTTCGATGCCGTTGTCGGCGAGATGATTGTGCTCGGCGATGACGTGCCGGTGTCGCCCCCGGCCGATGCTCACGCAGATCATGTCTTCCTTCCTTCGGTTCGTGGGCCGTATGGGCCGGTCATGTCCTGCGAAACTGCCGGTCGAGTTCCTGCCGTGAAAGCGTCAGCGATGTCGGCCTGCCGTGCGGGCAGTGGTGAGACTCGCGCACCCGGCGGCGATCGCGCACGAGCGCGTCCACTTCAGCCTGCGACAACGGATCTCCCGCCTTGATCGCGGCCTTGCAGGCCAGCCCGTGCAGCACTTCATCGACGATCATGCCGCTCTCCGCCCCCGCCGACGTCGACGCCAGCCGGTTGATCACCTCGCGGAGGAGCGTGGCGGCCGTCGCCGATCCCACGAGCGCGGGCTTCGAGGTGACGATCACCGTCGCACCCCCGAACGGCTCCACTCGCATGCCCGCGCCGGCGAGCGCCTCCGCGTGCTCGGTGACGATCTCGATCTCAGCCGGCACGAGGTCGATCCGCTCGGGGATCAAGAGCGGCTGCACCTCGAGGGCGCCGTTCGCGACCGCCTCTTTCAATCGCTCGTAGAGCACGCGTTCGTGCAGGGCGTGCTGGTCGATCACTTCGATGCCTTCGCCGCTCTCGACCACGATGTAGCGATCGTGCATCTGCACGGCAAATTCGTCGGTGCTGGCCGCAGCCGCAGCCTGCAGTTCATCTCGCTCCCAGGCAGGCTGCGTCGCCGCCACGGCATTGCCCCCTTGGGCGGCCCGCGCCTCCGGCGAGCCGAACCACGGGGCCACCGCTCAGCCAGCCGGCCGCGTGAACATCCCGCGCGACGCGACCAGCTCGGGCGATCCAACGCCCGCCGGATCGGCGCCGGGCTGGTCCCAGGGAAAGGCCGGCGGGGGGGCGAGCGGCGCCCGCATGTCACTCGCAAGAAACTTCGTGCGCAGGGCGGAGAGCACGAGCCGATAGAGCCGCGAGGGCTCGCGAAACCGCACCTCCATCTTGGCGGGATGCACGTTCACGTCGACCGTGTCCGGGGGGAGGTCGAACGCAAGAAACACGATCGGCTGCCGGCCCGAGAGCAGCACGCCGCGATAGGCCTCTTGGACGGCGTGGAGGATCGGGCGATCGCGAAACGGCCGGCCGGCCACGAAGAGATGCTGCAGCCGGGTGCTCGCCATGTCGTCTTCCGGACGGCCCACGAACCCGCGGAGGGCAATGTCGCCGTCGCGGGCTTCGACTTCAATGAGCCTGTCGGCGAGCGACTGGCCAAAGAGCCCGCCGATCCGTCCGCGCCACGACGCCGTGGCCGGCAGGTCGTGCACGCGGCGGCCATTGTGGACGAGCGACATGGCCACGCCCGGATGGGCGAGCGCCGTGCGCACAAACGCCTCCGAGGCATGCGACCATTCAGTCGAGGCCGCGCGGAGGAAGGCGCGCCGGGCCGGCACGTTGCCGAAGAGTTGATGGACTTCCACCGTGGTGCCCGCGCCGCATCCTTCCGGCACGACCTCGCCCATACGGCCGCCATCCACTTCGAGCGACGCCCCGGCGGCCGCCGTCGGAGTGCGCGAGCGAATCACGAGGCGGGAGACCTCGCCGATCGAGGCCAAGGCCTCGCCGCGAAACCCGAGCGTATGGATTCGCTCGAGATCTTCCGCCGTGCGCAGCTTGCTCGTGGCGTGTGGGGCGACGGCGAGCGGCAGGTCTTCCGGTTCGATGCCGCCACCGTCATCGACCACCCGCACCAGCGCGATGCCCCCCTGTTCGAGCGCGACGTCGATCCGCGTCGGCCCCGCATCGAGGGCATTTTCGAGCAGCTCCTTCACGACGCTCGCCGGCCGCTCCACCACCTCGCCGGCGGCGATGCGGTTGACGACCGACATGGGAAGTTGGTGGATGCGTGCCATGCGTTCCGTCACTCGGTGGCCCGGCATCCTATCTGGAATTCCTTGATCTTGCGGTAGAGCGTCCGCTCGCCGATCCCCAAGAGCTCGGCCGCCTGCTCACGATTGCCGCCGGTGAGCGCGAGCGTTTCGGCGATGAACAGCCGCTCCACCTCCTCGAGCGGCCGCCCCACGAGGGCCGTCAGGCTCGACGGCGGTTCCGCGGCGGGCACGGGCGCCGCCGCCACGGCAGGCTCCAGCTCCAGCGGGAGGTCGTCCACGTCGAGCATCTCGTCGCAATCGACCACCACCATGCTCTCGATCACGTTCCGCAACTGCCGTACGTTGCCCGGCCAGGCGAACGACACGAGCTTCGACCGCGCCGGCAATGACATCCCCTTGATCGTCTTGTGATGCCGCTTCGCAAAGAGCCTGACGAAGTGCTCGATCAAGAGCGGGATGTCGGCGGCCCGCTCCCGCAGGGTCGGGATCGAGATCGTGACCACCTTGATCCGGTGGTAGAGGTCGCTGCGGAAGCTGCCGGCCGCGATCGCCTCCTCGAGGTTTCGATTGGTAGCGGAAAGAATCCGCACGTTGACCCGCACCGGCGTGTTTGATCCCACGCGGGTGATTTCCCCCGACTCGAGCACCCGCAAGAGCTTGATCTGCGTCGCCATCGGCATGTCGCCGACCTCGTCGAGAAAGAGCGTGCCGCCATTGGCGTATTCGAACTTGCCGACACGGTCGCTCGAGGCATCGGTGAAGGCGCCGCGGACGTGGCCGAAGAGCTCGCTCTCGAGGATGTTTTCGCTCAGCGCGGCGCAGTTGAGGGCGACGAAGGGGCGGCTCTTGCGGGGGCTGTTTTGATGGATGGCCTGCGCCACCAGCTCCTTGCCGGTGCCGGTCTGCCCTTGGATGAGCACCGTGGCGTCGGTCGGAGCGATCCGCTTGAGCCGTTCGATCACGGAGAGCATCAGGGGGCTCGACCCGACCACCCCCTCGAACCCGAACTTCTCGTCGAGCCGGCGGTTGAGCTCGACGTTCTGCCGCTTGAGCCGGATCGCCTCGGAGGCCTTCTCGACGGCGGCCCGCAGCTGCCCAAGATCGAGCGGCTTCTGCAGGTAGGTGTAGGCGCCCTGCTGCATGGCAGCCACCGCCGACGGCACGGTGCCGTGGCCCGTCACGACGATGACTTCCGTCTCGGGGGATGCCTTCTTCACCCGGGTGAGAATCTCGAGGCCCCCGATGTCGTTCATCATCAGATCGGTGACGACGATGTCGAAGGAATCCTGCTCGATCTTCCGCGCGCCCTCAACGCCGCTGCCGGCCACGGTGCACTGGTAGCCGGGGCGGCCGAGCCCTTCGCCCATCGTGCGGGCATGGACGATGTCGTTATCGACCACCAAGACGCGGATGAGCTCGGGGGAGGCCGGGGCTTCGATGGCAGACGGGGGTTCTTTGGGCTGCGGCATGCCCCCGATGGTACGAATCGGCGGAGCGCCCCGTCCAGTTCCTCCACCCGGAAGACGCCTTGTCACAAGGAGCGCGGCGGTCAGCGGGACGGCTTTCCGCCCGTTGGCAGCCGTGGGGGCGCAGGCAGCCAGATGGCGACCTTCGTGCCGCGGCCGGGCGCGCTTTCGATGTCGATCGTGCCGCCATGTGCCTCGACGATCTTTCGGGCGGTTGGCAGGCCGAGGCCGGAGCCCCCCTGCTTGGTCGTGTAAAACGCTCGAAACGCCTTGGAGAGCGTCTCCTCGTCCATGCCCGGCCCGGTATCGATCAGCTCGATCGTGACGCCGAGCCCCGACGACCGCGTGCGAACCATCAGCTGGCCGCCTCCCTCCATCGCTTGGACCGCATTGATGAGCAGGTTGAGGATCGCGGAGCGAAACGTCTCCCGGTCAAGCCGCACCTTGGGCAGCTCGGGATCGAGATAGCGCACCACCTCAACCCCTGCCTCCTTCGCCTGCGGGGCGAAGAAATCGAGCAGCTGTGAGAGCTCGTCATTCAGGCTGCCGGGCTCCAGCGTCAGCGATTCCTGACGGGCGAAGTCGAGGAAGTCGCCGAGCAGCTTCTGGAGCCGATCGCACTCCTGCCGCACCAACTCGATCTTGGCCTTCGCCCGACGGTCGCGCTGCTTCACAGGCGAGGCCGGATCGGTGCTCTCGAAATCCTCGGCGAGCAGTTCCATGTTGAGCCGGATCGTCGAGAGCGGGTTGCGGATCTCGTGGGCAAGAGCGCCCACGAGCGCCGCAAACTCCGCGTAGGTCTCGGCTCGCGCACGAGACTCCTGATCGATGTCCGACATGGCCAGATTCACCCACATTCGCGTTTGGGGTGTCGCCGGCTCAGGGACGACAGAAGTCGCCTCGCATAGAAACTTTCTCCTTGTACGACCTACGGAGCTTCATTCCCCAGAAGGTCGAAAGTTCCTAACGCTCGTCGAGCTTCAGCCGATCCCTTCGCCTCCCGGATCCGCCGACTTCGGGACGGCAGAGGCGGGTGGTTCGAAACTTCTTTGGATCCTTACTGTCGCCACAGCGTGCAATCGCTCGCCAAGCTTCAGCCGATCCCTTCGCATTCAACCAATCAAGCCGACGGAGGCTGGTTGCCGCCCTCGGCGAGCTCGCGCATCGCCACCTTGCGGCTGAGCTTCACGCGATCTTGATCGTCGACCGCGATCACCTTCACCCGCATGATGTCGCCGACGCGGCAGACATCCGCGACGCTCGCGACATAGTCGTCCGAGAGTTCGCTGATGTGGCAGAGGCCGTCCTTGCCGGGCACCAGCTCCACGAATGCGCCGAAGTCCTTGATGCTCGTGACCCGGCCCTCGTAGATCCGGCCGACCTGGATCGAGGCGGTGAGCGCCTCGACCTTGGCCATCGCCGCCATCGCCCCTTCGGCGTCGTGGCTGGCGACCGTCACGGTGCCGTCGTCCTCGACCTCGATGCTCGCGCCGGTCGATTCCTGGATCGCGCGGATCGTCTTGCCGCCCGGACCGATCAGGAGGCCGATCTTCTCCGGGTTGATCTGCGTCCGCAGGAGCCGCGGCGCCCAGGAGGAGATCTCCGCCCGCGGCCGGCGAATCGCCGACAGCATCGTGCGGAGAATCTCGAGCCGCGCCTCGCGCGACTGCCGGAGCGTCGCCTCGATGATCGCCGGCGAGATGCCATTGATCTTGAGATCGAGTTGGATCCCGGTGATGCCGTTTTGCGAACCGGCGATCTTGAAATCCATGTCGCCGTAGTGGTCTTCATCGCCGATGATGTCGGTGAGCAGCACCCACTTGTCTTCCGACTGCTTCACCAGGCCCACCGAGATCCCCGCCACGGGG
>Ga0172376_10003677_pt1 | contig 18003 bp, 9 predicted proteins | sample Lak35m_FD_121114 | JGI IMG/M metagenome (GOLD analysis project Ga0172376, IMG submission 121114) | Freshwater microbial communities from Kabuno Bay, South-Kivu, Congo - kab_092012_35m | ecosystem: Environmental > Aquatic > Freshwater > Lake | place: Democratic Republic of the Congo: South-Kivu... | reverse complement strand
TCTCTGGAATTCGCGAAGACGAATTTTGGATTTTTGGCCGTCCGGACGGCAAAGAGTGTGTCTGCTTTTTTTGGTGGTGGCGTTTTGACTAACAGTGCGGGTATTCAGGGTGAGAAGCAACTGTTTGCCGGGGCTGCCGAGTGGATGGACTACAGCGGACCGACTCAGCCGAACAGCGACGCCTGGGAAGGGCTGACCTACATCGATCATCCGGGGAATCCTGGGCAGCCTGCCTGCTGGCACGTGCGGGACGACGGCTGGATGTGTGCTTCGCCGTGTCTGAATGGTTCGCAGGTGACAACTGTGGATTCGCCTTTGCAGCTGAGATATTTGCTGTATGTGCACAGTGGTGCGGTGCAGCGGGACCGGGTGTCGGAGATCGCGAATCGTTTTCGCAGTCAGGGTTCGTTGCGACTGGAGAAATCGGCAGTCAGCCATATTCGCTGGCAGATTGTGCGCGGATGATGCGTTGATTTGGCTGGACTGAGGGAATCTCCGATTGTCAGAATACCGGGTAAAGCGGGCCGTTGAGCGGCGGTGAAGTCAGCAGTTGCCGGCGGCGTTGATACGGGATGAAATGACGGACCGATGCAGAACGAACCAATGATCTCCGGCTGCCGCCATTGTGCAGTTATCGTATTGAGTCTGGTGTGCTGTATTTGCCGACTGGCTGTTGCAGCGGATAAGGTAAGTTTTGAGAATCAGATTCAGCCGCTGCTGAAGCAGCACTGCTGGGACTGTCATGGCCCAGAGCAGCAGGAGGCACGGCTCAGGCTGGACCGCCGCAGTGGTGTGCTGAGGGGCGGAGATTCCGGCGAGCCGGCACTGGTTCCGGGTGATGCTGAGGCCAGCCATCTGATGCAGCTTGTGCTGGGGCGTGAAGCAGGCAAGCGAATGCCCCCGGAACCGCAATCTGCATTGACGGAGACTGAAACTGCCCTGCTCCGTCGCTGGATCAACGAGGGTGCTGAGTGGTCAGGTTCGATTGAGCCGGCCGAGGCAGACCGGCAGGAGATCACTCACTGGTCGTTTAAGCCGGTGACTCGTCCTGCGGTGCCAGAGCTGCAGTCTGACTGGCCTGCTGGTGCGGTAGATGCATGGGTGCTTCAGGGGTTACAGCGACAGGGGCTGACTCCCAGTGCAGCGGCTGGTCGACGCGACCAGATTCGCCGCTTGTATCTGGATATGCTGGGATTACTGCCGACTCCGGAGGAAGTGACAGCGTATGAGCAGGATGAGCGTCCGGATGCCTGGGATCTGCTTGTGCAGGAGGTTCTGGCGAGTCCTCATTACGGAGAACGATGGGCTCGCTACTGGCTGGATCTGGTGCGATTTGCCGAGACGAACGGTTACGAGACGAATCGCGAGCGTCCGAATGCGTGGCCGTATCGGGACTATGTGATACGGTCGTTGAATGAGGACAAGCCATACGATCAGTTTGTGCGCGAGCAGCTTGCCGGCGATGTGACGGGGGCTCCTGAGGCTACTGCCTATCTGGTGGCTGGTCCGTATGATCTGGTGAAGAGTCCGGATATTAATCTGACGCTGATGCAGCGTCAGAATGAGCTGGACGACATGATCGGGACGACGTCTACGGTGTTTCTTGGTCTGACCGTGGGGTGTGCTCGCTGTCACAACCACAAATTTGATCCGATTCTGCAGCGGGACTATTACGCCCTGCAGGCGGTTTTTGCCGGGGTACAGCATGGGGATCGCCAGTTGCCTGAGACCCCTGTGCAGGTGGAGGAATTGCAGCGCTGTGGTGTGAGGCTGGCGGAGATTTCGAGGCTGCTGAGGCCATGGCGTGTTGCGGGGCAAGAGCAGCGTGAGGCGGTAAATGTTCGCGGCAATGAGGAAGTTTTTGCACCGGTGCGTGCGAAGTTTGTGCGATTTACGATTGCAGCGACAAATTCTGGTGAGCCTTGTTTTGATGAGCTGGAGGTATTCAGCGATGGGCAGAACGTGGCACTGTCATCGGCCGGAGCGAGCGTTACGGCTTCGGGAACTTTGCCTGGCTACGAGATCCACCAGTTGAAGCATGTGAACGACGGTGTTCCCGGGAATGCTCGGAGCTGGATTTCGAACCAATCGGGGCGTGGCTGGGTGCAGGTGGAGCTGTCTGAGGTTCGTGAGATCAGTCGGATTGTCTGGTCGAGAGACCGGGAGGGTCGGTTTCAGGACCGACTGGCGACGAAGTATCAGATTGAGGCCGCTGAGCAGCCTGGTCAGTGGCGTGTGTTGGCCACCGAGGCTGGTCGGGCGGTGCCGGGGGCGATTCCCGCGGAGCCGCAATATGATTTCCGGGCAGCGAGGGCTGGCGAGCGCGAGGAACTGGAGAAGTTGTTGCAGGAGCAGCAGTCACTGCAGTCGAGGCGTCGCCAGCTGCAGGCTGTCGGAACGGTGTATGCGGGTACGTTCCAGCAGCCCGGACCGACTCATCGTTTGTTTCGTGGCGAACCGTCTGCTCAGCGGGAAGTTGTGGGTCCGGATACTGTAGCGGTTCTTGGCAGCCTTGGTCTGGATCTGCAGTCCACCGAGCAGTGGCGTCGTGCGGCACTGGCTGACTGGATTGCATCGAGTGGGAATCCGCTGACGGCTCGAGTCATCGTGAATCGGCTTTGGCAGTTTCATTTTGGTCGGGGTCTGGTTTCGACGCCGAGCGATTTTGGGGCAGCCGGGGCGAGGCCGACTCATCCGGAGCTGCTGGACTGGCTGAGCATGGAGCTGATGGAGAATCGCTGGTCGCTGAAGCACATTCATCGGCTGATTCTGCATTCGCGGACGTATCGTCAGAGCAGTGTTCCGCGGGTCGAGGGGATGGAGCGGGATGGCGGGACGGAGTGGCTGTGGCGATTTCCTTCAAGGCGTCTGGAGGCGGAGCCGTTGCGGGACTGTATTCTGCAGGTGTCGGGAGTTTTGCGTGAGGACATGTATGGTCCGGGCTTCAGTGCTTTTCAGGTGGAGCTGGAGAATGTGCGTCATTATTTTCCGAAGCAGCAGTATGGTCCAGAGGACTGGCGGCGGATGATCTATCAAACGAAGGTGCGTCTTGAGCGGGAGTCTGTTTTTGGCGTATTCGACTGTCCGGACGGGGCCACTTCGGTGCCGCGGCGAAGTCGATCGACGACGCCGTTGCAGGCATTGAATCTGTTCAACAGCAGTTTTATGCTGCAGCAGTCAGAGTTGCTGGCGGACCGTCTGAAGAGGGAAGCGGGTGAGTCTGTATCCGGACAGGTGCAGCGGGCGTTCCGGCTGTGTTTTGGTCGCGTGGCGGATCGGGAGGAGCAGGAGGATTGCGAGCGGTTTGTGGGTTCGGAGGGTTTGGCAGCATTTTGTCGAGCGATATTGAACAGCAACGAACTGGCGTTCATACCGTGAATCGTCGGGTTTGTGAGCGGACCTGCGTCAGCGTATAATCCGGGGCCATGATCTAAAACTTTGGCTGCTGGTGCTGCATGAACAATCCTGCTGACGGATCGGATATACCGACATTTCTGTCATCGTTGAATCCTCGCCAGCTGGCGGCGGCGATGCACGGTACTGCACCCCTGTTGATTATTGCCGGTGCAGGGACTGGCAAGACGACAACGCTGGCGCACAGGGTGGCATGGCAGGTTGCTTCTGGCACGGATCCAGCAAGTATTTTGCTGCTGACATTTACTCGGCGTGCAGCTGCTGAGATGTTGCGGCGAGTCGAGCAGATTCTGTCGACTTTGGGGGCAGCAGATGTGCGGGACGCGGCGCTCTGCCAGAAGTCAGCCATTCGTCGCATGTGTGGAGGCACATTTCATTCGGCGGCTTCTGCGCTGCTGCGGCGACACGGGCATCTGATTGGACTGCATCCGGATTTCACGATTATGGATCGGGGGGATTCGGAAGATTTGCTAAATCTTGCTCGCACTGAGCTGAAGCTGCCGAAGAGTGAGAATCGCTTTCCGCTCAAGGGTACCTGCCTCGATATTTACAGCCGCTGCATCAACACGCAGCAGGCATTGCCGCAGGTTTTGGAGCAGTGGTTTCCGTGGTGCATTGAGCATCAGGCTCGGCTGGGTGAGCTGTTCAATATTTACATGGAGACGAAGGAACGGCAGCGCGTGCTGGACTTCGATGATTTGCTGTTGTTCTGGAACGCACTGGCGGCGGATGAGGCGGGTTCGAGGATTTTTAGGCAGCAGTTCAGCAGGATCCTGGTGGATGAGTATCAGGATACAAACGTGCTGCAGGCACAAATTTTGAAGAACCTGTGTCCGGATGGAGTCGGGCTGACGGCAGTCGGCGATGATGCTCAGTCAATCTATTCGTTCCGTGCGGCGACGGTTCGCAACATTCTTGATTTTCCGCAGGATTATCCGGGAACTGAACTGATTGCTCTGGAGCAGAATTATCGCAGTACGCAGAGGATTCTGGACGTTACCAATCGCGTGATCGCTGAAGCGTCCGAGCGGCATCACAAGGAATTGTGGTCATCTCGTGGTCCCGGTGCTGTGCCTCGATTTGTCACTTGTTCCGATGAGGATGCACAGTGTGAGCATGTGATAGAGGAGATTCTGAATCGTCGGGAACAGGGTGTCCAGCTTAAGCAGCAGGCGGTTTTGTTTCGAGCGTCGCATCACAGTATGGCGCTCGAAGCAGCTTTGGGGCGAAGGAACATTCCGTTTGTGAAATACGGTGGCCTGCGTTTTCTTGAGACTGCACATGTGAAGGATCTGATTTCGTTTTTGCGTCTGGCGGAGAATCCGCTGGATGCAATCGCCGGTTTCAGGATACTTGTTTTGCTGCCGGGGATTGGTCAGTCGAAGGCAGCCCGACTGCTGGACCAGTTGCGGGAAGCTGAGGGGCGATTTGAGGCGTGGGACAGTTGGGGGCCACCGTCTGCCTTGCAGGATCTCTGGCCCCAGCTGGTGCAGTTAATGCGGCGTCTGGAATCACGCGGGCGCAAGGCGGAAGGTGGCGTAAGTGCTGATATTCATGCGGTCAGGCAGTACTATGAGCCATTGCTGCACAGCGCATATGAAAATGCACCGGCACGCATTAATGATCTCAAACAACTGGAAACGATTGCCGTTCGTTATGAAAGCCGGCAGCAGTTTTTGACGGAAATGACTCTGGATCCGCCGGCCTCAACTCAGGAACTTCCGGCCGATCCGCTGCTGGACGAGGACTTCCTGATCCTGAGTACCATCCATTCTGCGAAGGGGCTGGAGTGGGATTCGGTGCATGTGATTCATGCGGCTGACGGGAATATTCCTGCCGACATGGCGACTGGCAGTGCGGAGGAGATTGAGGAAGAGCGACGGTTGTTCTACGTAGCGATGACTCGTGCCAAAAATCATCTGACAGTACTGCGACCGGAGCGTTATTATTTTCACAATCGACATCGCAGTGATCAGCATTCGCTCAGCAAGGTGACTCGTTTTCTGACGCCGTCAATCCTGGCGATGATGGAGCAGGTTTCGCATGGCCTGACTTCAGGCAGTGGCAGCACAGGTGCTGCGGGCGGTCTGGTGAAGGGTGATACTGCCGAGATTCGCCGTCGCATCGCAAAGCTGTGGGGCTGAGTGATTTCAGGTGCGTGGTTTTCGGGGCTGCTTCCGCAGAAAGTCGAGCGTGCGCTGGAAGTCATCTGGCAGCGGAGCTTCAAATGTCATTTCCTGGCCACTGACCGGATGGCGCAGAGTCAGACGGAAAGCGTGCAGTGCCTGACGAGCGATCAGGATATCTGCGGCATCTTGGGGAGTACCCGGGACTGGTCGTGGCGTCTGCAGGATATCCGACTGTCTGAGTTCGGTTGTGCCGATATACAGGCGATCGGCGACGATGGGTGTGGCAATGTGCTGCATGTGAACTCGCAGCTGATGAGTTCTGCCGGTTCTGGGGTGCAGATCTACGAGGGCGCAGCGATCAAAGGACTCAGCAAGCCGATAGAACGTGACAGCTTCTCTGGCATTGCCTCCTGCGGGGCAAACCATCATTTTTTCTCGCACCCGCGGATGTACGCACATGAATGTTCTGATGTAGTCGGACGCAAGTTCCGGAACGCCGCGAACGATGGCGCGATACTCTTTTCGCACTTCGCGCTGTTCGAACTGCCGTGAAATCTTTTGGTGGACCTGATTGTCACGGGCGATGACAATGACGCCCGTGGTGTCACGATCAAGGCGGTGAACGATGCCTGGCCGCAGTCTTCCGGCAGTATCGCTGAGCTGGTTGAAGTGATACTGCAGGGCTGCGGCGAGTGTGCCTTTGGAGCTGCCCCTGCCGGGATGGACAACCATGCCGGCCGCTTTGTTGACGATGACCATATGGTCGTCTTCGTACAGGATCTGCAGGGGCAGATCTTCCGGCTCTATGCCAGGACGCTCAGCGTCAGTCAGGGTGACATCCAGCCGGTCATTGACGCGGAGGCGTCTTGATGATCGTGGAGGCATGCCATTGAGCTGTACGCCACCGGCTTCGATGATCCGCTGCAACTGAGCACGACTGTGATTCGGAAACAGCCGGCTGAGGTAGTGGTCAAGTCGCCAGCCGTGTGCGCGTGCCTCAACGGTCAGATTGATTGGCGCACCAGCGCTGGCCGCTGCGTCAGTGTCTGCGAACGGCTCGACGTCATCTTCAGAGAATAATTCGTCCCCATCCGGGGTCATTCGCCGGGCTTCTCAGCCGGGGCGGGAGCAGGCTCTTCGGCCTTCGGCTGTTCAGCCTTTGGTTCTTCAGCTTTTGGTTCTTCGGCTGTTGGTTCTTCAGCTTTCGGTTCTTCGGCTTTTGGTTCTGCGGCTGTTGGTTCCTCAGCTTTTGGTTCTTCGGCTTTTGGTTCTGCGGAAGGCTCCTGAGGGTTTGCGGGAGTTTCGCTGGTGGCAGGGGCAGTTCCGGGAGTGATCAAATTTCCGAGCGGGTTAATGCCAGGGAACTGTGGAATTGGGGGTACGTTGCCGGGGCCGTCCTGAGGCAGGCCTGTTTCTTCACCGGGCTTTGGATCCTGTTTTTGGAACCATGCGTAGAAGTCTTTGGTGGACTGCTGTTCCAGTTTGCGTTTGCGAGTTTCTGCGAGTTCAGCGAATGTTTTTTCGCCGGGGAATGATTTCGCGACCTGATCCCATGCTTCAATTGCTGATTTGACGGTGGCTTCCTGACCGTCGCAGCGAGCTTCTGTGATGCGTGCGAACCCCAGCAGCAGTCGAAGTCGAATGTCATCGCTGAGGTCACGACTTTCCTGCAGTCTCTTGAAGGTCTTTTCAGCTTTGTCCAGTTCTTCAACGCCGACTTTGCGGTTGGTGAACAGGCTGGACAGAGCATTTTGCAGGATCATTTCGGCTTCGCGGAGTCTTGCGTAGTTGCCGATGGGTGTGCCCACGGCATTGTCAGCGGCATCAGCGTACTGTTCCGGGGTATTTGCCGCGAGCAGGAGGGCCGATTCTTTGGCGGTTGCTGGTGGCTGTCTGGAGATGTAGACGTAGACTGCTGTGGCGGTGAGGGCCGCAGCAACTGCATAAATCAGCGTAGTGCCGTTCCGCTGCAGCCAGGGACCGGATTCCCGCAGGATTTTTGCCAGCTGAACTTCATCTTCCCTGTGGACGTATTGCTCTTCCGACATCGTCGGGACTTTCGTGTGAGACCGAAAAACTGAGGCCTGAGAAGCCCCGCATTATAAAAAACGCCGGGAATTGTGGTCAAGCTGGGAGAGGTGGTAACCACCGGGCTCCCGGCAGTTGAAAAATCACCGTATTTTCGCCGTTTTTACTCTGAATAGATGAATTCGTTCATACTGAAAATGGTTTGGCAGAGGTCTGTCAGCGCCTGTTGTCGGGGGTTTCCGCCCTTTCCGGCGTGCTGTTGTTCCTGATTTTTCAGGAAATTCAACGCTGCCTGCTGTTCGTCGGTGCCGGGGGGTCTGCTGAATGCCAGGTGCCATGCGGTGTCAACTGCTGCGACAGGATCGTCCGCGGGCAGTCGTCCGGCGAACCCGCTGGCCCATTGTCGAGCCTGTGGGCTGTTCATGAACATCAGCGCCTGCGGTGCGACGGTGGTGACAGGTCTTTGTCCGATACTGACGAGATGTTCAGGCCAGTCAAAGAGCATCATCATCGGGATCAGCTGACTGCGTTTGATGAAAAAGTAGATACTGCGACGTTTCATATTTTGGTCAAGAGTTCCGGGGCCAAACTGCTGCAGGTCAAGCAGCCCCGAGACTGCCAGCATTGAGTCGCGAATGGCTTCCGCTTCAAGTCGCATGGGACTGCGTCGCCACAGCAGTGTGTTTTCGCGATCCAGCAGTGCACGCTGTTCGTCTGCCAGGGCGGACTGCATCCACGTGCTGCTGGTCATGATGAGTCGCTGCAGGCGTTTCAGGGTCCAGCCGTGGCTGACAAGATCGGATGCCAGCCATTCGAGCAGTTCGGGATGAGACGGGCGTTCGCCGGAGATACCGAAATCGTTTGGTGTCGTTACCAGGCCTTTACCGAAGTGATGCTGCCAGAGTCGATTGACAATGACGCGTGCCGCCAGCTTGCCGGCACCTTGTTCCGGGTCCGTCATCCAGCCTGCGAGGGAGGCTCGTCGGTAACTGGTGCGAGTCCAGCCACTGGGGGGCTGGATATGCCAGTGTGTGGCATCTTTGCCAGCGGGCATGAGGACCTGCAGGTATCCGGGCTGCATGACTTGCTGTTTCTGGTGTACGTCGCCGCGTTTCAGCATCCATGTCTCAGGGTAAAAATGCGGAAACCCTCGATCATCCGCATGATGTCGGAGGTGGGGCAGTCCTTCGCTGGTGACCATGACAGTTGCCAGCTGCAGTCCGGGGCCCTGTTTTTCTATCGCAGCGATCGCCTGCAGATGTTGCTGCATGCCGGGATCAATTTCTGCGAACCAGCTAATCGCCGTGTTCCATGCTGCTGTGGCGCGGTCGGGATTGGTGCGAAGCACCTTGAGAGCGGCGAGTACGGTGTCGCTGATGCTGCTGGAGCCAACCTCAGGCTGCGGCATGATTCTGTCAGTTACCGACAGTCGAAACCTGCCGAGAGTGTGCTGCGGGTTGGGGTGGTTGAGGGTCAGTGTGATGGTCCAGCGAACGGGTCCATCGAAGGAAACCGGCTTATCAAATTCGAAAACAGCTGCCTGATCTTTGCCGATGCCACCGTGGTCGACAGCCCAGCCAGAGATTTCACGATCGTCAATTGAGGCGGCAACAGAAAGTTCTCCGGAGTCCTGCTGGTGTGTGGCTCGGGCTTGTGTCAGGCGGATCTGTTGCGGCGGTGTTTCGACTGCGGTGTTTGCCGGGCTGGCAGCAACCGCGATGTTTCCGAGGGCAAAGTTCCCGTTTGGTGCCCTGCCCGGCCCACCCTGTGGCAGGCTTTGGTGTGTTAGTGCCTCAAGCCGAACTGCGGTCACAGAGCGGCGTACGGATTCTCCGGTGAGAGTGATGACTTCGCGAGCGGGCGGATTGCCTGTGGCCAGGATTGAGCCGTCGGCTTGTGGCTGAAAGACGGTACCTGCACTGGATGCAACGCTTTTCAGGTGCAGTGTTTCCCATGGTCCGGCCGTCTGTTCCTCGGTGTTTTCGCGAAGCCAGTCCAGCAGGCGGTCAGGCAGTTTTTCCGCACGGTAGTCGGCGGCCGCCTGTTTGGCAGCCCTCAGCTGAAGTTCAAAAGCCTGTTGTCGCTGGCGGTTTTCGTCGGGAGCGAGATCAAGTTGTGTTTCGGAGCGGATCGTGGTGGTGAAGGCTGCTGCAAGCGAGTAGTAATCGCGTGCGGGGATCGGATCGAACTTATGATCGTGGCAGCGAGCGCATCCGACTGAGAGACCGAGGAAGGTGACACCGGTGGTCATCACCATATCGTCGAGTTCATCGTAGCGAGCGGATTCGAATTCTGTTTCAGTGAGCTGAGTGGGAAATGCGCCTGCGCCAAGAAAGCCAGTGGCCATCATGGCGTCCGGAATCTCGGGGGCCAGTTCATCACCAGCCAGTTGCCAGCGGACGAACTGATCGTAGGGCATGTCCGCGTTGAAGGCGCGAATCAGAAAGTCTCGATAGAAATATGCCTGTGGGCGGTCGTAGTCCTGTTCGTAGCCGTGTGATTCGGCGAATCTTGCCACGTCCATCCAGTGTCGCGCCCAGCGCTCGCCATACTGGGGTGATTCGAGCAGTCGATCGATCAGTTTGGGCCAGGCCTGAGGGTCGCTGCTGCTGACAAACTGCTGAACCTCAGCGGGTGTTGGCGGGAGTCCCAGCAGTACGGCATAGGCGCGGCGGATCAGCACTTTTTTTTCAGCGGTGCCATTTGGCTGCAGTCCGGCAGCTTCCTGGGCTGCAAGAATAAATCGGTCAATCGGAGTGCGGCACCACTCGGCGGATTTGACGTCGGGGACAGCCGGAGACTGCAGTGGCTGGAAGGACCAGAAGCCGCGATCCCTGTCTGTCACGATCATCTCGGCAGGTGGCTTTTCTGAGCGATTGCCGAGCGGGGTGTCATACGGAGCGCCGAGGTCAATCCATTTGGAAATGCTGCTGATTTCCTGTTCGGACAGTTTTGGCAGTTTCCACGGCATATGTGGTTCAGCAGCGTGAGTAATCAGCTGCACAAGCTGACTTTCGGCTGCAGACTGTCCAATGAATCCGCTGTTTATCAGGGCGTCACGTGTTGACAGATCAAAGTCACTTTTAACCGCAGCACCTCCGTGACATTCCAGACATTTGGCAGTCAGGACTGGACGAACGGTCGTGCGGAATAATTCGAGACCTTTCCTGGCGCGTTCCGGATGATCAGGAGGCACCTGCCGGGCCGCGGGTGGCTGCGACTGCACGGGAGCCACGAACAGGCTGAACGCGGAAAGCAGGCTCACATAAAACACAGCAAAACGCATGGCGTAAGTCCCATGGTGGCGGGCTGGTGAGAAGAACCTGATACAGTCTACCGACCCGCTGCCCAGATTCCCAGATAAAACGGGAGGTGATCAGAGCGGCGGGCTATTCCCTGGTTTCCGCCGCATTAATGCATTCTGGCTTCCGGCCTGGTATACTCATCCAGAGTTTCAGTTTGCGGAAATTTTCTTCGTGGATTTCTGTTATGCCTTCAGCATGGACCAGACTGCGTGGTCATCAGGAGCAGCGAGCACTTTTTGAACGCTCGATGCGGAATCACCGGCTGTCACATGCCTATGTTCTGGCCGGTCCGGATGGCATTGGAAAGCGCACATTTGCCCGTCTGCTGGCACAGTCTCTGTTCTGCCAGGAAACGACCGAGCAGCACCTTGAGGCTTGTGGTGCCTGCCGAAACTGTCGCAGTTTTGAATCTGGCAACTGGCCGGATTATTTTGAAATCGGACTTCCGGACGGCAAGACTGAGATTCCGCTGGAGCTGATTCTGGGATCGGTGGAAAAACGCGGTCGCGAAGGGCTGTGTTACGAGCTGTCCTCGGCGCCGCTGGCATCCAATCGTCGAATTGCTGTGATTGATGACGCCCAGCGAATGAATCTGGACGGAGGCAATGCGCTGCTGAAAACTCTTGAGGAACCTCCGGCAAATGCATTGATCCTGTTGATTAGTGACAGTCCGGAAGCTTTGTTGCCGACCATTCGTTCACGCTGTCAGCTCATTCGTTTTTTTCCGCTGGTGCAGGAAGATCTGGAGCAGTTGCTGCTGGAGAAGGAGCTGGCTCCCAACCTCGAGGAAGCTCGAGCGGCGGCGCTGCTGGCAGATGGCAGCATGACTCAGGCGGAACAGCTGCTGAATCCTGAATTACGTGAGCTGCGTGATCTTGTGGGACGCGAATTTGCAGCATTTGAATCGATGCGGCCACAGGAGGTTGCCCGGCAGATTGCGGATCGTATTGAAAAAATCGCGTCAAGTGCCGAGGATCAGCGTCAGAATGCTCGCTGGCTGCTCAGTTTCCTTGCTGATGCTGTCCGCTTGAAGCTGCGTCGGATTACCGGGGGGGATCTGGGAGATCCTTTGCTGCAGCGGATGGGGCTGAGATGTGCGTCTGATCTGCTGGCAGGCCTGGTCGACAGGATTCTGCAGGCGATATTGCACGTTGACGCCAACTCGCCGGTCCGCCTGGTACTTGACTCGCTGTTTGATGATCTTGCCCGCGCGATGCGGCTGGGGCCCACATCGGCTCGCTGACGACAAAAAAAGGCCACCATTGGTGTGGTGGCCCGGTGAGTCAGGAGTGACGGGTGGCTGCTTATTCTTCCATCTGTGCCAGGTCGATTCCGTATTTCAGCCAGATCGTATTCCGCCAGTCGTTCATTACCGGCTGAGCGATCAGGCCACTGACCAGTCCGGAGATCTCGCCGCTGCGGAAGCCGAACTGTTTGCCTTCGGTCAGGAACAGCTGCTGCAGCACTGCTTCGTCTCCGATTCGGTCAGTTACCTGCACGACGTAATAACTTTTCAGTTCATCGTCAGCAACAACACCGGCCTGGTCAGGTCCCAGGTCATCAAAGACAGCTTTCATGAACCGATCGCCAGCACCTTTCAGCACACCACCGGACTCATCTGACCAGTTGATGGTGCCCAGTCGCAATTGCGGTTGCTGGAAGCTCATGGCAGGTGCGGATTCCTGTTCCAGCCATGAGAACAGCTGCGTCTGTCGCACTGTGAGGGCGGCTGAGTCGGTATCGCCAAGCACCGTCTGGCCCTGGAGGCTGTCAGTGATGGCTTTGCGTTCAGCTTCGGGAAGTGCGAGCCCGTCGGTGACCAGTTTGGCCAGCGTCCTGGCACGTTCTTCTGCCAGCTTGCGAGCCTGCTGACGCTTGAGTGTCAGAATCACTTCTTCGCGGATGCCCTGATCTTCGAGGGCAGGAATGTGTGCCGGAGAAAATTCTGTAATCCACCAGGCGTAGTGGGATTCATTTCCCGACAGATCGAACTGATTTCGGACAGCACGATCGCTGGCGAAGAGGTTGGCATCTTCCCACTGGTCTCGCTGCGGGAATCGGGAGAACACTTCATCAGCAACGGGTGCACCGCTGGTGTAACCCAGTGCCTGACCGACTGAGGCCTGATCGTCGGCTGCCAGGTCCATGCGGTTGAGCAGGCCGGTGCGAACAAAGCTGAGTCCCAGTTTTTCACCGAGCTGCTTCATTTCATCGAGGAGCGACTGGTGGACGTCCTTCATTTCTCCGGCGATCTGTTCGGAGGTGAGGGAAGGATTTTTGTCGACTGCCTGGCGACGCGCTGCTGACCGTTTGCGTTCGATCTCGCGCAGGCCATTCATGACCGCATCCATCTTTTCGTCGATTGCCTTACGAATGCGTTCTTCGTGCAGCTGATCGCGAATTTCCGATTTCAGATCGTCGTCCAGCGGGCGATATTCCACGGGTGGAATCACGAACGGGACCGGGTCAGTTCCGCCGGTTGCCGGAGGTTGTGCAGTGGCGTCAGCCGGCTGTGCCGGAGTTTCCGTCTGTGCTGGAGCGGGGGCCGGCTCTGCTGGAGCGGCAGGGGTTGATTCAGCGGGTTTGGGGGTTTCATCCTGGAATGGAAGGCAGTTGCCGTCAGGAGGTGCACTGGGAGCATCTGGCTGCGGAGCTGCTTCGGCTTTGGGTTCTGCCTCGGCAGGAGGTGCGGGGGTGGCATCCGGGGCCGGCGACTCGGTTTTGGGTGCATCAGGTGTCGGTGCATCCGGTGTCGGTGCATCCGGTGTCGGTGCATCCGCTTTGGGTGCAGCTGGATCCGGTGTTACAGGAGCCGCTGGATCTGCGGGAGTGGTGTCTGGGGCAGAAGGCTGATCTGCTGGCTTTTCTTCCGGTTCTTTCCGGTAGAACGTATCTTTCTTTTCGTTGTAGAAGGTTTCGATTTCAGCATCGGTTGGTACGGGGGTGCTGTCCTGGGCGGATTTCCAGGAGAGTTCCAGCCAGGCGAGAGATGCTTTGTTGAACTGGCGGAAACCGGGGGATCCTGGTCCGTCCATGCCGGGGAATTTTTTGGCATACTGTGCGAAAGCCGTTTCGATTTCCGCCTGAGCTGGATCTGGAACTTTTGTGAGGAAGGCATCGACATCCAGCCGCACGGCGTTCAGTCGCTGGCGTACCTGAGTTCTGCGGAACATGTCGTAGTACAGGCCGGGTGGCTGAGCGACAGCGGCAGCAGAGGGCGACAGCTGTGTGAAGGCAAGGCGTGCTGCGATTTCATGGCGGAACGCATCGAACAGTTGATTTTCAGTGACTGCCATGCCACCGACATTGAGTCCGGTGCGAATTTCAGCAAAGGCTTTCCCTGACAGGCGACCATCGACGGCCTGATTGATGAAGTCTGACACCATTTCGTCAGTCACGATGATCTGCATCTGGTCGGCTTCAGCTTTGAGCAGTTCTCCGAAGATTGCGTCTTCCTGCAGTGTGGTGTAGTAGCGGAACTGTGGTGCAAACCGTTCGGTGCCTGGGCCGTAGACTTTGCTGAAGGCCTGTGCCATGAAGGCATTGCAGATGCTGCGGCGAGTGGCAGTTTCCTGGATCCGCTGATCATCGAAGGCGCCGATTGCGGAATCCTGGTAGAAGCCTGCGGTTGAGGAGATGGATCCGGGGATGAGCCAGCCGGCGATTCCACCGAGAACAGCACCACCGATGCCATACTGCAGCCAGCGTCCCTGGCGGATGCCGGAGAAACCGAGGATGATTCCGCCCAGCAGGACGCCCAGCATGACAAAGTGATTTGCCTGATTGGACATCATGTCGCTGATGGTGAAGGCCACCATCGAAAGGATCACGATGCTGACCATGGTGATCTGCTGGTGGCGACGGAAAAACGTGAACGGAGTGCTCATGAGTAAAAACTCTTTGAAGCCGGGTGTTCAAAAATCGTTGGCAGGCCGACTGACTTGACAGAAGTCTGCACGATTATTTATTTCATTGACGCGGGAGGCATTGCCTCGGGTGAACAAAAAACGAAAGAGTGGATTCTAGCCGTCGGCAGTGCCGAGGCAAGGTCAACCAGAGTTTCCCAGCCTGCGGTTTCTGCTGAGGAAACCTGCAGTATGGCTTGGGAGGTGGGGTTGCGGGACTCTGTCAGCCTGACCGGCCCTCGTTTTCTCGATTTTCCCGGAAAGTGGTGCAAATCGCTCGAATGTGTTGAAATCCGATGCCGTTCCGGCTTTGTTGTAGCGGAATTCGCTGAGGGATGTACTCATGCCGGTCTGACCGGCTTTTCAGAAACAGATCGTTCATGGCTGCTCTTAAGAAAGCTCTGGTGATTGTTGAGTCACCGGCAAAAGCAAAGAAAATTGCGGGATTTCTGGGCGATGACTACATCGTTCGGGCCAGTATGGGTCACATCCGTGATCTGCCGTCCAGTGCCGCCGAGATACCTCCTGCGCTCAAAAAAGAGTCCTGGTCCACTCTTGGCGTGAACGTTGGTGACGATTTTGATCCCCTGTATGTCGTTCCGGCAGAGAAGAAAAAACTGATCACGGAGTTGAAGGACGGACTGAAAAAGGTCAGCGAGCTTGTGCTGGCGACTGACGAGGACCGCGAGGGCGAGAGTATTGGCTGGCATTTGGTGCAGGTGCTGAAGCCGTCGGTGCCGGTCAGTCGCATGACATTCTCGGAAATCACAAAACCGGCTATTTTGGAGGCCATTCGCAACACGAGGCAGGTTGATGAGAACCTGGTGCAGGCTCAGGAGACGCGGCGTGTTGTCGACCGGCTGTACGGTTACACTCTGAGTCCCCTGCTCTGGAAGAAGATTGCTCGCGGACTTTCAGCCGGTCGCGTTCAGAGCGTTGCAGTTCGCCTGCTGGTGAATCGAGAAATTGAGCGAATGAAGTTTCGCAGTGGTCGATTCTGGGACATCAAGGCTCGGCTGACGGCTGCATCGGGGGTTCCTTTCGAGGCTGTGCTGCAGTCGCTGGGTGGTCGTCGGATAGCGTCCGGTCGTGATTTTGACGAGCAGACTGGACGGCTGAAGGTTGGTGCGGATGTGCTGCTGCTGTCGGAAGAGCAGGCTCGAGCCACCGTGCAGAAGATTGAAACTTTGCCGTGGCTGGTCTCTGCAATTGATCAGAAGCAGCAGGTGCGTCGTCCGTATCCGCCCTTTACCACCAGCACACTGCAGCAGGAGTCGAATCGGAAGCTGGGTCTGTCGGCTCGACAAACGATGCAGATCGCTCAGCGTCTGTACGAAGAGGGCCACATTACTTACATGCGAACGGACAGCGTGAATCTCAGTGGTGAGGCGATTCGTGCTGCTCGTGGTCGAGTTGATGATCTGTATGGTCGCAGTTATCTGAGCCCTGAGCCGCGTCAGTTTTCTACGAAGACCAAGGGGGCTCAGGAGGCGCACGAAGCGATTCGTCCGGCCGGGACAGAGATGCGGACGGCAGAAGAGCTGGGGCTGTCGGGTCCGGAGTCCCGGTTGTATCAGATGATCTGGAAACGCACGATGGCCACTCAGATGGCTGACGCGCTGCTTCGTTTTGACACCGTGACAATCACTGCTGGCGATGCCGAGTTTCGGGCAACGGGCAGAACGGTAGAATTTCCGGGCTTTTTTCGAGCGTACGTGGAAGGGAGTGACGATCCTGATGCGGCGATTGAGGATCAGGATTCCACCCTGCCCTCGATGAGTGAGAAAGACCGATTGAATCTGCAGCAGGCAGAGGCGAACGCGCACGAGACCAAGCCGCCCGCTCGCTATACGGAAGCGACGCTTGTTCGAACACTGGAATCTGAGGGAATTGGTCGTCCCAGTACCTATGCCAGTATTCTCAGCACGATTGTGGATCGTGGCTATGTGAGGAAGAACGGCAACCAGCTGATCCCGACGTTTACTGCCATGGCAGTGACTCGACTGCTGGAGAATTATTTTCCTCGCCTGGTCGATCTGGGTTTCACGGCGCAGATGGAGCAGAGGCTGGACGACATTGCGACGGGATCGGCAGAGCGTCTGCCGTATCTGCGAGAGTTTTACAACGGGCGAGAGGGTTTGGACGAGCAGGTAAAGCTTCGTGACGGGGATATTGATCCTCGTGAAGCCTGTACGCTGTCGATTGACGGGCTGGATGCTGCGGTGCGTGTGGGGCGGTATGGCCCGTACTTCGAAAAAACTCGCGGTGAAGAGAAGCTGACGGCATCGATTCCTGACACGATTGCTCCGGGAGAAATCACGAATGAAGTGGCTGATCGGCTGCTGGATGAGAAGCAGCGCGGGCCGACAGCAATTGGCATGCACCCTGAGGAGGGACTGCCGATTTATCTGAAGCGAGGACCGCGGGGCCCTTATCTGCAGCTGGGAGAAGTGACAGAGGACGGCAAGAAGCCGAAGTACTGCAGTGTGCCGAACTTTATCAGCACGGACAGTCTGGACCTGCCTGTTGCGCTGGAGCTTCTGGCTTTACCCCGTCAGCTGGGCAAGCATCCGTTAACGGGAAAAGTTGTCAATGCGGGAATCGGGATGTTTGGCCCGTATGTGACTCATGACAAAGTGTTTGCCGGGTTCGATCGCAAGACGCATCAGTTTGAGCACGACGGTGAGACTTATAATGTTCTGAATGTGCCCATGGATGTGGCAGTTGAGATGTTGCGGAACACTCGCCGCAAATCGGCTCCGGTGGCTCTGAAGGAACTGGGGCCGCATCCGGAGGATCAGGCTCCGGTGCAGATTTTCGAGGGGCGTTACGGTCCGTATGTGAAGCATGGCTCGGTCAACGCCACTTTGCCGAAGGAGACGGATCCGGGATCAGTGACGATTGAGCAGGCGCTGCAGTTGCTGGCGGCGAAGGCTGCCAGTGGTGGCAAAGCCGGTGGCCGTCGAGGCAGTGCGTCTCGCGGCACCAAAAAAGCTGCGAAGAAAGCGTCCGCGAAAGCGGTTCGCAAAACGGCCAGCAAAGGCGTGAAGAAACGCAGTCGATCGGAGTGATTCAGCGGGGTTTGCTGTCGAGCGGGTGTTGCAAACAAAAAAGCCCGGCTGTTTTAGCAGCCGGGCTTTTCTGTTGAGTTCAGCGAGTTGTGAATCATTCGGCCTTGGGTGCATCAGCAGCCGGGGCCGGGGTTTCTGCCGGGGCAGCAGC
>Ga0172376_10003676_pt1 | contig 18007 bp, 6 predicted proteins | sample Lak35m_FD_121114 | JGI IMG/M metagenome (GOLD analysis project Ga0172376, IMG submission 121114) | Freshwater microbial communities from Kabuno Bay, South-Kivu, Congo - kab_092012_35m | ecosystem: Environmental > Aquatic > Freshwater > Lake | place: Democratic Republic of the Congo: South-Kivu... | reverse complement strand
GTGATCTGGCTGGCGCTCACGCTCGGCAAGCCGATCCTCAAGCTCACCGACGAGGACTACAACGAGCACGGTCTGCAGGACCTGCTCTCGAAGCGTGGGCGGGCCTATGACCTCAACATCGAGGTCTTCCGTGCGATGCAGGACACGATCACGGGCTGGCCCGGCGGCAAGCGGGGCGAGCCTCGCCGGGTGCGCGGCGTCGCGCCCGCGGATGCGTCGGGTCGGGCCGCCGAGTTTCCCAAGCGGGTCGTCGTCTTCAGCCCCCACCCCGACGACGACGTGATCAGCATGGGCGGCACCTTCATCCGCCTCTGCGAGCAGGGGCACGAGGTGCACGTCGCGTACCAGACGAGCGGCAACATCGCCGTGTGGGACGAGTCGGCCGACCGTCACATCGACTTCGTCGAGGAGTTCTGCCGCACCTTCGACGTCGGCACGATCGTGTCCCCCGGGGAGCGGTCGCCGGGCGAGATCGCCGATCGCATCCGCTCCTTCCTGCGGACGAAGGGCGCGGGCACCGTCGACATTCCGGAACTGCAGGCCGTCAAGGGCCTCATCCGGCGGACGGAGGCCCGGGCCGCGGCCCGCTATTCCGGCGTGCAGGCGGATCACATCCACTTTCTCGACCTGCCCTTTTACGAGACGGGTCGCGTGCGGAAGAAGCCGATCGGTCCCGACGACGTGGCGCTCACGGTGGCCCTGCTCGAGGCCGTGCGTCCGCACCAGGTCTATGCGGCGGGTGATCTCTCGGATCCGCACGGGACGCACCGCGTCTGTCTGGAGGCCGTGCTGGCGGCGCTGCGTGCCCTGGCCGACCGCGACTGGGCGCGGGCGTGCGAGGTGTGGCTCTACCGCGGCGCCTGGCAGGAATGGGAGCCCCATGAGATCGACATGGCGGTGCCGCTGGCACCCGACGAGGTGCTGCGGAAGCGGATGGCGATCTTCAAGCACGAGAGCCAGAAGGACCGCGCCCTCTTCCCGGGTCCGACGGACCCGCGGGAGTTTTGGCAGCGGGCCGAGGACCGCAACCGGGACACCGCCCGGCTCTACGACCGCCTCGGTCTGCCCGAGTACGAGGCGATCGAGGGATTCGTGCTCCTCCCCGACGCCACGCGGGCCGGCGTGGGTCACTGATTGGCCCAGCTGATTGGCCCAGTGGAGGCGGGCCACGGCGCAGGACCGGTGGCGGTCTGTCGGCGTCGGTCACCAGCGGCGGTCGGCGAGTCCGAGTTTCGCCCGCCGTTCCTGCATCACGCGTCGATACTCGGTGCGCATCGCGCGCTGTTCCGGCGTGGTGCGGTCGATCGAGGCCTTGTATCGCTGATTGCGGTCCTCCTCGGTGCGCCCCGTCCCTGCGACGGCGGGTGGGCCTCCGCGCGGTCCGCCACCGCCCGGCGGGCCACCGCCGGGTGGACCCCCGGGGAATCCGCCGGGAGGACCGCCGCGGGGCGGACCGCCGCCCTGGCCCCGGCTCGCGTCGCGTGACTTGCGTCGCTCCTCCTCGGCGCGGATGCGGCGATCGAGTTCCGCGTCGCGCTCCGCGGCGGGCATCCGGAAGAACGACTGCACCTCCACCGTCTCCCGTGCCTCGAACAACCGCCCCATCTCGCGCCAGGCTGCCGCGCGCTGGGCCTCCGGCACCGCCCGCGCCTGTTCGAACACCGCGCCGAAGTTCGTGGCTCCCCCGTCGAAGGGCGCATCGCTCCGGGCGACCCTGTCGAGCGAGGCGATCTCCTGATTCACGAGCGACCGCAGGTCCCGGATTTCCCGGGGCGTTCCGAAGGCACCGAACCACCAGGCGATGACCGCGGCGAGCAGGGCCGTCAGGGCGAGCCCCACGATCAGGCGACGGCCGCGTCCCGAGCCCGCCGGGGCCTGCCGCGTGCGTGCGAATTCGGCCAGCGCTTCGCGTCGAGATGCCACCGTCGCCATGGGACCCTCCTCGAGTCGGGCGGCCATGTCGCGCCGCCACGGAACCGTTCCGGCCTCGAGCATCGTACCCACTCGGGACGGACGCCCGAACCGCCCTCCTTGAACGGCCCACGGCGAGCCGGGTTGCGGCCGCCACAGTTGGGGAGACATGGGGGAGCCATGCGGCCGCGACGCGGTCCCACACCGGGCCGCGGGCCCCCGGCCGCGCTCACAATCCGAGACCGCGAATCCTGACGGACGTTTTTTGAAACTCACCCGAGGCACGGTGCCGAAGGAGAGGAGCGGCTGATCGGTCGGGCGATCGGCCCCGGCGACGCGTCCATGTTCAGGGGAGATCCGCACCGCGATGGCCAGACGAACCAAGCGACACCCCCAGGCCGCGGTGATCGCCATGCGGCGAGGCCGCGTCTGCCTGATCACGTCGAGCAGTGGCAAACGTTGGCTGGTGCCGAAGGGGAATCTGATGCGCGGCTGTGATCTCCGGGAGACGGCGGTGCGCGAGGCATGGGAGGAGGCGGGGCTCGTCGGACGCGTGCGGAGGCATCCGCTGGGGCGGTATGAGTTCGAGAAGCTGGGCTGTCGGTACGAGGTCGTCGTGTTTTGCATGACCGTGGAGACCGCGAAGCGCGACTGGCCCGAGAAGGGACGCCGCACCAGGCGCTGGCTGCGGCCCGAGAGGGCGGTGCAACGGATCGCCTACCGGCCACTGCGAGAGATCGTCGCCGAGGCCACGGCCTCGCGGCAGGCGGCGTGACGGGATCCATGAAAACGGGGGAGCGGGCAATGGCGATGGCGACGTGTGTGGCGGACCTGACCGAGACGACCCCCGTGGCCGACGCGGCCCGGCGCGTGCTCTGCATCCGGCTCGAGACCGTGCGGGATCGCATCGGTGAAGCCCTCACCGAGGTGAAGCGCGGGGGGCAGCGGGTGCACGCGCTGCGCGTGGCCACGCGCCGGGCCGCGGCCGCCGTCGACCTCTTCCGCCGCTGCCTGCCGCACAAGGTCGGCAAGCACCTGCGGTCACGGCTGCGGCTCATCCGCCGCGCCGCGGGCGAGGCGCGGGACTGGGACGTCGTCCTCGGCGAACTCACCGGCCGCCTCGATCGCGTCGAGATGGCCGATCGGCCGGCCCACGACATGCTCTCGGGATTCGTGCTCGCCCACCGCATCCCGGCCGAGCAGAGGCTGCGCGCCGCCTGTCGCGACTATCCGTTCGGCTTCGACCGCCTGCTCGCGAACTCCCTGGCGTCGATCAGGCAGCGGGGTCCCGACGTGACGACGTTCGGGGGGCACGCGCGGCCGACGGTGCTGCGCATGGTGACCGGGTTCGACGCCCTGTGCCAACGCGGCGACGGCGGCAGCTGGGAACAGCTGCACGAGGTGCGCATCGCGGCCAAACGGCTGCGGTACGCGCTCGAGCTCGTGCAGTCGTGCATCGATCCGGGACTGGGCGGGCACATCGCCACGGCGCTCGCGAACCTGCAGGAGACACTCGGCACGGTCAACGACAGCTTCAACGAGTCGCGGCTGCTGCGGATCGTCCTCGGCGGGATCGATCGCTGCCTGCCCGCGTCGTGCGAGCGGTATCGACCGCAGATCGAGCGTCGGATCGTCGAGCACGAGCAGGCGATGGACGCGGGCCGTGAGGCCTTCGCCCGCTGGCTCGTGGCGTGGAGGTCATCGGCCTCCGTCCTTCAGGGCATCACGAGTCCTCTCCCGATGGCGGTCATCCAGCCGGGCCTCTTTCCGCGGCAGCCACCGACGGCGGACGAGCCCCTGAGCAGGGCGGGCTGACGTTTCCTCCGACAGACGCTCCAGCCATGGCACTGCGGACCGCGTTCGTCACCGGCGCGACCGGCTTCATCGGCACGCATCTCGTCGAGTCGCTGTGCGCCCGTGGCTGCGAGGTCCGCTGCCTCGTCAGGCCCGATTCCCCGGCCGCGAACGCGCCGCACCTCGGACGACCTGGCGTCACGCGGGTGCATGGCGGGCTCTCCGATCCGGCCGCCTACCGCGGGGCGCTTGCCGGATGTGACACCGTCTTCCACCTGGGCGCCCTGGTGGCGGCCCCGCGCGTCGCCGACCTCCACGCCGCGAACGGCACGGGCACGGCGAACCTCGCCGACGCCTGTGCGGCCCAGCCGAACCCACCGCGACTGGTCTACCTGTCGAGTCTCGCGGCCGCCGGCCCGCCACCCCGCGACCGCGCGTTCCGCGACGAGGGCGATCCACCCGCGCCGATCTCCGAGTATGGGCGGAGCAAGCGGGCGGGCGAGGTGGAGCTGCAGCGGCGGGCCGACCGCCTGCCCGTGACGGTCGTCCAGCCCGGCATCGTCTTCGGCGCGGGCGACTTCAAGACCGCCACGCTCTTCAAGGCGATCCGTCGCACGCGACTCCATCTGACGATCGGCTTCCGCACGCCGCCCCTGTCGCTCATCCACTCCGCCGATCTCGTCGACCTGCTCGTGGCGGCGGCCGAGCGCGGCGAGACGGTCCTCCACGACGCGGATGGGCGGTACTCTCCGGCGGGGTACTACCTCGCGTGCGACGATCGGATGCATCCCGACTACGCGCAGTTCGGGCGGCGGATCGCCGGCGCGCTGGGGCAGGGCGTGCTCGTGTGGCCGCTCTGGAAGTTCGTGGGGCGCGCCATCGGTCTCGTGGCGCAGAGCGTCGCCCGACCCGACCCGCGCGGCAACATCCTCTCGCTCGACAAGGTGCGCGAGGCGACGGTACGGAGCTGGGCCTGCTCCGCCGCCAAGGCGAAAACACAGCTCGGCTTCGCTCCGGCGGCTTCGCTCGACGACCGCCTGCGGCAGACGGCGGAGGCCTTCGCCGCGCGAGGCTGGCTGTAGGCCGCATGCGACGCGGGTGCGGCACCGGCGCGGGGAGCGGCACGCTTTTCCCCGGCCCTGCCACGGCGGCCACTCGGCGGGGACGCGTTCGTCGCCCCCTGCGCTTTCCCAGGCTGCCGGGCCGGTCACGGCGTCGCGTCAAGAGTGCGGATGTGCCCGATGCGGGCTATCCCTCATGGACGCGCGTCTGGTATGGCCCCCGCCTCACCTCCGGGAGCAACAGCCATGCCCACCCATGCGCGTCGGTCGGTCGTCCACGGTCCCGAGCCACTCGAAACGCGGCGTGTGCTCGCGGTCGCCCCGCTGGTCGTGCGCGGTGACACGGACCCATCGCGGCCGGATGACGTCATCGCCGTCGTGTCCGATCCGGAGGCCCCGCAGTGGATGCAGTTCACCGTCAACGGAGCGGTGGTCGCGCGGCGACCCGCCGCCCAGATCGGCCTGGTGATCATCGAGGGGCGTACGGGCGACGACGTGATCCGCATCGACGTGCCGGTGCGTCGCTCCCTGTTCGTGGTGCGCGGCGGCGACGGAGACGACCGCATCTCCGTCAGCGGAGCCGGGGCGACGTCACTCGTGGGTGGGAACGGTGACGACACGATCGTCGGTGGCAGTGGCGGCGACCGCATCTACGGCAACGCGGGTGACGACATGATCGCCGGCGGCGGGGGCAGAAACCTCCTTCATGGCGGCTTCGAGGCGGACCGGATCCTCGGGCAGCGGGGCTTCGACCGGATCGTGTCCGACGCGTTCGACACGATCGAGGACACCCGGCAGGCCAATCCGCTCGTCCGCGCGACGAGTCTCGCGGACGTGGGGCGGTGGCTGGCGGCGAATGGCGCGCGATCGGTGCAGTCGTACGTGACGACCGGCATCTCGTCGTTCGCCCGGGGTCTCGCCGGCAACGCCGTCACGACGAGCATGGCGGCCGCCGCCGATCATTCCGGCACCAACAATCAGGTGGCCGGCGTCGAGGAGGGGGATCTCGTCCAGACGGACGGACGGTTCATCTACCTCGTGGGTGACGGCCGGCTCCGGATCATCGACGCTGCGATCGATCGGTTTGCGGTCCTCGCGGAGGTGCCGGTCACCGGCGATGCCGGCGAGATCTTCCTCCATGGGGACCGACTGACGATCGTCGCGACGCACTGGAAGCCGATGGCGGACGAGCCGTCGGACGACGCGTTCGGCACCACCGACGTCGTCGCGGGCGTGCCGATCGTCACGGCATCCGACGCTTTGATCTCCGCGGTCGGGTCACCCGGTGATGCCGCGTCATCGCCCGGGGGAGCGCTCGAAGCGGGGGGCGAACCGGTCGATGCCGGAGTCACGACCGAGTTGGTGATCGGCCGCTACCGTCCTCTGGTGCCGGAGGTGCGCGTCGGCATTTTCGACGTCCGTGACCGCACCGCACCCGTTCTCGTGGAGGAGATGGCGATCGATGGGACGCTGGCAGCCGCCCGTTCCATCGACGACCGCATCCACCTCGTGATCGATGGCACGACGACCTTCTCGAGCCCCTGGGGATACGGCGGGTTCATGCCCACGATCATGCCGTTCGTCTCCGTCGCCGCGACGGGACTGACCGGCGTGGCGTCCGCCGGGCGGCCGGCAGTCGAGCCGGGCTCGACCGGGATGCACGCGGACCTCCCGAAGATGCCCACCGAGCGGGAGATCGGCGACAGCCTGCCGCACGTGCGGACGACGACCCCGGACGGCGTCACCACGACCACGCCGCTGTACGACGTGGGCTCCATCCACCTGCCGATTCGTGGCGGCGGCGACGGGCTCTTCACGGTCGTCACGTTCTCGCCGGTCGACGACCAGGTCGGTCTCGATCACGCGGTGACGACACTCGGGCTCGCCGGCGTGGTGTACGCGTCCGCCGATGCGATCGTCATCGCCTCGACCGACGTCGACGCGGGGTTGAAGCCGATCACGACGCTCAACGCCTTCGCGCTCGGCGCGGAGGTGAGGCATCTGGCCACCGGGGCCGTGGCCGGGTGGCTGCCGGATCAGTTTGCGATCGACGTGGCCGCCGACGGCCTGCTGCGGGTCGTCACGCACGAGGGCTGGGGTGCGCAAGCGGCCTCCGTCGTCACCGTGCTCGAGCGACGGGGTCTCGACCTGCGTCCGATCGGGACGCTCGCCGGCATCGCGCCGGGCGAGGATCTCAAGTCGGTCCGGTTCCTCGGCGATACGGCCTACGTCGTGACCTTCGAGGAGGTCGATCCACTCTTCGCGATCGATCTCTCCGATCCCCGGCGGCCACGCGTCGCCGGCGAACTCAAGATTCCGGGGTTCTCGACCTACCTGCAGGCGATGGAACCCGGGCGGCTCTTCGGGATCGGCCGCGGCGACACCCCGGGGTCCTCTCAGGTCTCGCTCTTCGACGTGTCCGACATGACCGCCCCGCGACAGATCGACACGGCCGCGATCGTCGAGGGGGAGGGCTGGAACCACTCGGAGGCCGCGACGGAGCATCGGGCATTTTCCTGGTTCCCGGAGCGGGGACTGCTCGCGGTGCCCTTTTCCAACTGGCGGTGGACAGGCACCGAGTCGGTGGTCGACGAAGGACTGCGTGTCTTCGGCGTCGATCCCGCGACCGGCTTCACGCACGTCGCCGACGTGCGGCAGGACGCCCCCGTCCGACGCAGTCTGCGGATCGGGGACGTTCTCTATTCGGTGTCGTCCGCGGGCGTCACGGCGAATGACCTCGGCAACCGCGTGCGAACCGTCGCGCGGCTGGACTTCGCGTGACGACGGTCGGGTTCATCAGGACACCGGCCGTGCGCTACGCCCGCAGGACCGACACACGCAGGGGCGCGTCGAATCCGGAGGTCTGCGGCACCTCGGACGACGTGCCGCCCGAGGGTGACGTGTTCTTGCGAACGCCCGGCGTCGTGCCGCCGAGGCCTTCGACCGAGAAGATGTTCGTCGGATCGAGAGCGGCGGCGAAGACGGCGGCACGCGTCGCGGAGCCGAACGCGGAAAACGCGGCTTCACGAACGAACTGGCCGCTCGATCGCCCCCACGTCTCGACGACCGATCCGCTGCGCTGGCCGCCGCCGACGAGGATCCGATCGGCCACGCCGACCGCGCCCGGTAGCTTGGCGACGCTCGCCCCGAGCCGGTACCCGCGGCCGATCACGGCGAAGGCATCGGTGAGTGCCGGCCGACTCGGCACCGCATTGAAGACCCGCACGGTCGCCTGGATCCCGGGACCGCTGCCGACGACCAGTTCCGCGATTCCATCGGGAGCCGTCGACGTGGCCGTGCTCCCCGAGAACGTGCCGACGTCCGCCGTCCCGACGTACACGCCACCCCGAAAACGCGGGCCGAACGGCTGCACCTGTCGCAGGACCGTGCCATCGACGCCGACATCGGGAATGACGCGGAAGACGCGCACGAGGCTGGGGCCCCGGCTCTGGCCGACGACGATCTCGAACCTTCCGGCACCCGTCACCGGTCCGGCGGCGATCTCGACGCCGCCCCGGTAGTTCTCCCCGAACGGGAAGAAGGAGTACTGCGGCAGCGGCACGCCGGTCTCGGAGAACACCTTCACCTGGCCCGGCCGGCCCGGGCCGGGGGCGGTGAGGATCTCAGGGACACCGTCCCCCGTGATGTCGGCGCCGAACACGCGCACGCCGCCACGGAACGTCGCTTCGTAGGCATAGAACGGAATCGCCCGATCCACGCCGGTCTCGGGATCGATCACGCGCACGAGCGGTCCGCTGATGCAGCCGAACTCGGTGCCCACGAGGACGGCACTCGATTTCACGAAGAGCTCGACCTCCGAGCGGTTGTTCGTTTCATCCGGGTCATACGTCGTCGCCGACACGGTGGCGGTGTTCGTCAGCGTGCCACCGGTCGCCCTGGTCACCCGGACGGTGATGCGCAGGCTCGGCGTGTCGGTCTGGGTGACCGTGCCGACGGTCCAGATGCCCGTACCGGCGTTGAAGGTCCCCTGGCTTGCCGCCGCACTCAGCAACGTCGGGCCGGTGGGCAACGGGTCGGAGACGACCACGCCGGTCGCCGTGTCGGGCCCGTAGTTCGCGACGGTGATCTCGAACGAGATCGTCTCCCCGATCGTCGGGTCGGCCACGTCGACCGTCTTGAAGACCGCGAGATCGGCCTGCAGGGGCGTGACCGTGGACGAGCCACGGTTGTTGTCGGGGTCGGGGTCCGGGGTCGTGCTCCTCACGACGGCGTCGTTCGTCTGTGGGAAGGCCGGTCCGCCGCCGACCGGGGGAAGCACCCGGGCCTGCACGGTGAGGAACGTCTGGCCGGGGAAGGGGAGCGTGCCCAGTGACCACGTGACCGTCCGGATCGACGCGTCGAACGTGCCGCCGGTGCTCGCGGCGACGAACTCGAGCCCGGTGGGAAGCGCGTCCTGGACCGTGACGTTCTGGGCGGCCGTCTGGCCGAGGTTGTCCACCTCGATCGTGAACGTCACCGTGTCGCCGACGTTCGGCGTGGCGACATCGACCGACTTGGCGAGGAAGAGGTCGGCCTGCTGCGGATCGGTCGGCGTGCGGGCCGAGTTATTGCGGTCGTTCGGATCCCAGACATCACTGTGGGTGATCGTCGCGGTGTTGAAGGCCACGCTCGACGACGTGGCCCGCACGGTGATCCGGAGCAGCAGCGTCTGGCCTGGATTGATCGAGGGCACGCTCCAGATGCCGCCGGTGGGCAACTCCTCGAACCGCGTCCCCGCGGCGGGCGCGACGGAGACGAGTTCCACGTTCGAGGGCAGCGCGTCGGTCACCTCCACGTTCGTGGCCGCCGACGTGCCGAGATTGAAGAGGCTCACGGTGTAGACGACCGTGTCACCGACGTCCGGCTGGACGTTGTTCGTGGTCTTCTTCACGCCGAGGTCGGCGTAGCGCGGCGTCACGGTCGAGGTGCCGGTGTTGTTGCCCGGGTTCGGGTCGTGCTCGTCGGCGCCGCGCACGGTGGCGACGTTCGTGCGTGCCGGCGGGATCGTGTTGACCGCGGGGGCGAGCACGCGGGCGGAGATGACGAGCGTCTGGGCGAGCTCGGGGCCGACGCCCACGGTGCCGACGGTCCAGATGCCCGTGCCCGCGTCGAACGAGCCCTGGCTCGGCGTGGCGGCGATGAACTGGAGGCCGGCGGGCAGCGTGTCGGTGAGCGTGACGTTGTTGGCCACGTCGGGGCCCTCGTTCGACAGTGTGATCGTGAAGGTCACCACGTCGCCGACATTGGGGCGGGCGTCGTTGACGGTCTTCACCACGGCGAGGTCGGCCTCACGCGTCGTGACGGTCGCCTCGTCGCGGTTGTTGGTCTGATCCGGGTCGTACTCGTCAGCAGCCGAGACCGCGGCGACGTTCGTGAATCGTCCCGACTCGGCGACCGCGGCGAGGATGGTGAGGATCTCCACGCCGCCGACCGGGAGCGTGTTGACCGTCCAGATGCCGGTTGCCGGGTCATAGCTCGTGCCCGCCGAGGCTCCGGCGGAGATGAACGTGAGTCCGGTCGGGAGGAGGTCGCGCACCGCCACGCCCGTCGCCTCGTCGGCGCCGAGATTCGTGATCTCCACGGTGAACGTCACCTGTCCGCCGACGTTCGGCGACGGATCGTCCACGCGCTTCGTCACGGCGAGGTCGGCATATCGGGGCGTCTCCGTCACGCTGTCGGTGTTGTTCGACGGATCGGGGTCGTACTGATCGCTCGTCTGGACGCTCGCCGTGTTGGTCTGTGGCTGCGGGATGCCCGACGTCGGCGGCAGCACGATCGCCTGGATCGATAGCACGCGCGCGAAGAGCGTGTCCACCGTGCCGACGTCCCAGATGCCGGTAAACGGGTCGTACGTCCCAGATTGCGTCGAGCCCGCGAATACGAGGCCGGCCGGCAGAAGGTCCCTGACCGTGACTCCGGTGGCCGTGTCACGACCGAGGTTCTCGAGCGTGATGGTGTAGGTGATGACGTCGCCGACGTTCGGGCGGGCGTTGCTCACCTCCTTGGTGACGGCGAGGTCGGCGTACTGCGGCGTCTCGGTGGCCGAGTCGGTGTTGTTCGAGAGGTCGGGGTCGTACTCGCGGCCGGAAACGGTGGCAGTGTTCGTGACCGGCTGCGGGATGCCCGGGGAGGTGGGCGCGTCGACCGTCGCGGCGACCGTGAGGGTCGCGGAGCCGCCCGCGGCGACCGTGCCGACCGTCCAGACGCCCCCGGCGTAGGTGCCCGTCGAGGTCGAGGCCGAGACGAACGTCAGGCCCGCCGGCAGGATGTCGGTCACGACGACCTGCGTGGCGGCGTCAGGGCCCAAGTTGTCCACCTCGATGGTGAAGGTGATCGTGTCGCCGACATTCGGCGTCGTGTCGCTGACGACCTTGAAGACGGCGAGGTCCGCCTGCTTCGGCGTGATGGTCTCGTTGTCGGTGTTGTTGCCGGGCGTGGGATCGGGGGCCGTCGACGTGACGGTGGCCGTGTTGTCGATCGGCGGGATCACGCCGGACACCGGCGTATCGACCGTCGCCTGGACGGTCAGCTGGACGAGCCCGACCGGCAGGTTGCCGAGCGACCATGTGACCAGTCGCGTCGACGGGTCGTAGGTGCCGCCGTTCGAGGCGCTGCCCGGGACATACGTGATTCCCGCCGGAATCTGATCGACGACGACGGTGTTGGCTGCGACGCTCGGGCCGGTGTTCTGCACCGTGATCGTGTAGGTGACCGTGTCCCCCACGTTCGGCCTCGTCTCGTTGGCCGTCTTGCTGAGGATGAGGTGCGCTTCCTGCGGGTCGGTCGGAGTCTGGGCCGAGTTGTTGCGGTCGTTCGGATCCCAGACGTCGCTGCCGGTGATCGTGGCGGTGTTGAAATCGATGCCGGAGGCCGTGGCGAGCACTGTGAGCGTGAGCGTGAGCGGACTGGTGACCGTGGCCGTGAGTGGCACGGTCGGAATCGTCCACAGGCCGGTGGCAGGATTGAAGGTGCCGGATGACGTGGCGTGGGACTGGTAGGCGACGTTCGCCGGCAGGGAGTCGGTCACGACGACGTTGGTTGCGGCCGACGTGCCAAGGTTGAAGATGCTCACCGTGTAGGTGATCGACTCGCCGACATTGGGCTGGATGTTCGTCGTGGTCTTCGTGACTCCCAGATCGGCGTACTTCGGTGTCTCCGTAGCCGAGGCGCTGTTGTTGCCCGGGTTGGGGTCGGGCTCGGCCGAGTTGGTGACGGTCGCGACGTTCGTCTGGGCCACCGGGATCGTATTGACCGCCGGGGCCAGCACGAGCGCCTGAATCGTCAACGTCTTGGCGTTGCCGGCGCCCGTCGTCACCGTGCCCACCGTCCAGACACCGGTGCCCTGGTTGAACGTGCCCTGGCTCGCCGTGGCCGAGAGCAGCTGGAGTCCGGACGTCGGGAACTGATCGGTCACCTGCACGTCGTGGGCCGTGTTTGGCCCGAGGTTCGACAGCGTGACGACGAACGTGATCGTGTCGCCGACGTTCGGCGTGGGGTTGCTCACCGTCTTGGTGACCGCAAGGTCGGCCGTGTTGACCGTGAACGTGGCCGAGTCGGTCGTGACGTAGTTGTTGAGCTGCCCCTGGCTCGTCGAGCCCGAGCCCGTGCGCTCGAAGGCATTGGGGTTATTGGGGGTGATCTGGCCAGGCGAGCCGGAGAGGCTCGTCCACCGGACAGCGCCGGTGTTGGTGATCTGTTGGTTGGCCGTGACGGGCCCGGCGAGCGTGCCGGTCACGGTGAGCGTGATCATGCGGCCGGCCGGCAGTTTGGGCAGGTCGAAGCCCGTGCCCGTCGTGGTCAGCGTGCTGCCCGTGAGGCTGAAGTTCGCCGTCGTGACGAGCCCCGCGGTGTCCACGACACTCGTCAGCGTCGGGCCCGCAATCGAGGCGGGAAACACGTCGCTGAGCGTCGCATTGAAGGCGTCGGTGTTGCTCGTGGCCGCCTGCTGGACGACGAGCGTGTAGGTGACGGGATCGCCCACGTTGCCGCCGAAGCCGCCCACGGCGACCGTCTTGTCGATCGCGAGTCGGGGCTCGATGACCGTGACCGGCCCGCTCGAGATCAGGGGCGACGTGTTGGCCCCGTTGTTCCAGGTGGTCTGGGCCCGGTTGACAAGTTGCACACCGCTGGTGCTCGTGTTCACGTTCAGGACGACCGCTTCGATCGTGAACGTGATCGTCTCGGCCGTGCTGCTGTCGGTGTTCGTATTGACGATGTCGCCGAGGGTCCAGGTGGCGGTCGTGCCGTTGTTCGTGAGCGCTGGCGCCGAGGCGAGGCCAGGCACCGTGAGGAAGGCCGGGTCGTCGTTGACCGCCGAGATCGTGCGGACATAAGCGAGGCCCGGTCCGAACTGGTCGACCAGTCGCGCGGAAGGCGTGCGGCCCTGGGGGATCGTCATCGTCACGGTGTAGGTGGCCGTCTCGCCGATCACCGCCTGGGTCGCCGAGTTCGACGCGTTCACGATCGACGTGGTGACGAGCGACTTGGCCACGGTCGGTTGGGCCACCGTGACGGTCGCGGAGTCGCTCGACGCGTAGTTGTTGAGCTGGCCTTGCGCCGTCGAGCCTGAGCCGGTCCGCTCGTAGGCGTTCGGATTGTTGGGCGTGATCTGGCCGGGATTGCCCGGCAGGCTCGTCCACTGCTGGGTGGCGGTGTTGGTGATCGGCTGCCCGGCCGTGACATCGGCATCGAGCCGGGCCTGGAACGTCAGCGTGCTCGTCTGGCCGGGCGTGAGGGCGGTGTAGGTCGCCGTGAAGGAGTTGCCGCCGGCCGCCGTGCCGAGCGTCGTCGGCGCGACGCCGGCGGTGTTCTGGAGTGATCCGGGCACATACGTGATGCCAGCCCGGAGGATGTCGGAGAGGGCGATGTTGTGCGCCGTCGTCTGGCTCGCCGTGACCAGAATCGTGAACGTGACCAGGTCGCTCGCCTGGGCCGTCGTCGGCGTGACCGACTTGTCGATCGTGACCCTCGGCTCGATAACGGTCACCGGGCCCGACTGGGCCGCGGGGAGCCCCGTGTGGCCCGTCCAGGTGAGCTTGGCGCTATTTCGCAGTTGCGTGCCGGCTCGGTTGCTCGAGACGTTGAGAACCACCGCCTCGAAGCGGAGCGTGATCCCGCGGCGATCCTCGCCGGTCGTGGCGTTCGTCACGTCGCCCAGGTTGAACGTGACAGTGCGGCCGCTGTTGGTCACCACCGGCGCCGCTGAGCCGGTGAACGTCACCCCGGCATCGACCACGGGGCTGCCGACCATCTGCACGAAGGCCAGTCCCGCGGGGAGCGAGTCGACCACCACGGCCGAGGGCGTCGTGCCCCGCGGAACATCGACCGAGAGCTCGAAGGTCGCGATCTCGCCGATCACGCCCTGGGTATTCGAGTTGAAGGCGTCGACGATCGACGTGCCCACGAGCGTCTTCGTCACCGTCGGTGACTGCACCGTCACGGTCGCGTCGTCGGAGAGGCCGCCCGGCACGAAGTTGGGGCCCCCGGCCGTCGAGGCGTAGTTGGTGAGCGTGGCCGTATTCGGGATGACGTCGCTCGGCACGACGGTCGGGAGGAGCTGCAGGTCGTAGCTGATGACGGCGATGTTGCTGCCCGTGTCGTTCACCGGGCCGCCCGCTGTCCTGCCGGGGGCCAGCGAGCCCGTGGACGACGAGCGATTGACGAGCGTGATCCCGGTGCCGAACAGGTCGCCCGTGAATGGCAGGGCGGTGCCCGCCCCGTTGGTCACCTTGAGGTTGAGCCCGGTTCCTCCGGTCGGAATCCGCATCCGGGTGGCGTCGAAGGCATCGCGGAACGAGACGTCGAACGCCCCGTTCCGGCCGGTGCCCGTGTTCTCGATCACGATGCAAAACGTCACGAGATCGCTGCCGAGCACGTTCGAGAGGTTCGAGTTGATCGGCGTGGCGGCGAGGCCGGTGGAGTTGATCGTGCCGGTGAAGGCGGCGCCGGGCTGGCCCGGCTGGGAGAAGGTGACGCCGGCAGGGGCGACCGTGGGAGGCGTGAACACGCCCGCGGTGTTCGTGGTCGAGACCACGCCCTTGGTGATCCCGAGCAGCGGCTCGGAAATCTGCACCTGCGCGAGCGCCGTGTTGCTCGTGAGCACGTTGCCCGTCTCGTTTCGCTCGGTCTGCTCGGCCTGGTTGGTCAGCAACAGGCCGTCGGCGAAGGGGCGGTTGGTGGCGGTGACGGTGAACAGGATGTCGGTGACACTCGAACGGTCGAGGACATCCTCGAACGTGCCGAAGCTCCAGGTGAGGCTGTTCGCGGCGGTGCTGAACGACTCCGTGGGCGTGATACCCGAGATCGCGGCGTAGGTGTCGGTCGGCCCGAACTTCCATTGCCCGGCGGCGGGAGCCGTGCCGCTTGGACCACCACCCGCGAAGGCGAGACTCTGCGCCGCGAAGATCGGCAGCGGCAGGAAGTCGGTGATCTGGTAGTCCTTGATGCTGGAAAACGGCAGCGTGTAGGTGATCCGGAACGTCACCGCATCGCCCGCCGTGACGACTGGCGTGCCGGATGCGGGCACGCCGTTGATCGCGTAGACGCTCTTGGTCGCCTGGCCACTCACGAGCGTGAACGATTCCGAACTGCCGTCGGAGACGCTGCTCGCCGTCGGACTCAGGTCGGCGAACGCCAGCACGGTGGCCGCGGCCGTCGCGTCGTCGGTCATCACGTCGCCCTGCACGACGTCGGCGCCGGGCCGGGGCGTCTGGCGGTACTGCTGGAGCACCCGCGTCCGGAACGTGATCGTGCCCCGCGTGCCGGGGCCGCTGGGATTCGGATCGGGTGGGGTCGACGGGCTGCCGGTGCCACCGGCCGGGATGCCGGCCCCGAGCAGGTCGCCATCGGTGCTGCCGCGGAGGGCCGCCAACTGGGCCGAGACGTTGAACACCACGTCGGTCGTGCCGTCACCGGGGTCGTTGACCGTCACGGCGACATTCGCCGGCGCGAAGGGGGCGGCCGTGTACGACTCCGAGCCCGCCCGTTGGGTATAGGAGAGCGTCGGCGTGAACGTGGCGTCGAACTCCTGCCCATCGGAGATCACGTCGGTGATGTCGAAGTTGTCGAGCGCGAAAAAGTCACTGACCTGGAAGTTGAGCGTGTACTCGATCGTGTCGCCGGCCCGGGGGGAGCCGGGATTCGTCAAATCCACGAAGTCCTTTTGCAGGGCGACGGTGCGGGCCGTGAGCGTGTGCTGGGCGTTGGCGTCGTCGGGATCACTCGCGATCGTCTGGGGATTGGGGTAGTTGGGGTTGGCGCTCGTCCAGGTGCCGGTGGCGTTGGCGACGTTCGTGGCGATCGCCGTGCCGCCGGTGCCCAGCGGGATCACGTCCAGGCCGGCGGCATTGTCCTGGGGCACGAAGTAGGAGAACGTCATCACGACGTCGGACTCGCTGCCCGTGCCCACCACCTGGTTGAACTGCCGCGTGAGCGTGCCGCCGGGCACGCTCGTGCTGGGCGTGGCGACGGGCGTGACCGTGGTCGCCCCATTGCCCGTGGCGGTCACCACGGAAACGAACTGGACGTTGCCCGGCAGGACGTCGGCGAGTTGGAGGTTCGTGACCGTCTGGCCCGGGGCCACCGCCATGCTCACGGTGTAGGTGTGCTGGAAGTTGGGGCCTGTCGCCGTCTCGGCCTCGGGGGCGCTCGAGGTCTTCTTGATCCGGAACAGCTGCGGCTGGATCGGATCGGTGGTGGTCGTGCCGATCGTGGCCACATTCACCGTCGGGTTGCCGGACGAGTCGGTCTGGAACTGAAAGCCGCCGGTGGCGGTGACGGGATATGAGCTGTTGGGCTGCGCCAGCGGACTGACGATGCCCGTGAAGTTGATCTCCGCCGCCGGCTGCTCTGGGCCGTAGCTGCCGAACGGGAGTTGCACCACCACGAGCTGGTCGCCCGGCTTGCCGCTGACAACCAGCGACGTGCCGTCGGGGTTCTTGGCGAAGGGATGCGTCGCCTGACCCTGGGCGTTGAACGTCAGCACCGTGGTGGCGAGCGAGAGGCCGTTGTAGGAGGCGCTGTTGGGCTTGAAGGAGATGCCGTCGAAGGGCGTCGGAGGCGCGTCGCCCGTCGCGGGCATCACGATGTCGACGAAGGGCGAGTAGCCGATGTCGGCGGGGTTCGTGGCGGTGTTGTCGAACGTGACGGTGAGCGGGATTTCCTGGCCAATGAGCGTGGAGAGATCCGGACCGTTGATCGTGGCCGTCGGGATCGCCGCCAGCGCGAGCCGCCGCTCGAGCTGCTCCGCATGGAGTCGCCGGATGCGGCGCCGCCGCGTGGCCGAGGGGCGTGCCTCGGACTTCCGGAGGCTGGGGAACCGACGTGGAAGGATGGGGGCGATGTCGCGCAAGGAAACACTCCAATCGTTCAGAATCGGGCGAGGTCCGTTCCGAAGGTTCGAACGTGACGCCGCTACCGGAACCGCACCGCCATCCTCGGATGGCTCGATCCAAGACTTGAACCTTCCATCACGGCTGGGGCGCCGTCAAGCAAAAGACCGGTGCAACCTTCCTGACCGGCAGAGCGAGCCTGATTCGAACGTCCCGGCGGCGTGCGACTGAATCGCGTGGGCAGACGCTGCCACGGCCCCCCTCGCCCTTCATATTCCTCCGGATGACTCGCCGATCCACGAGGCGGGTGCAGGGAGGCGGCGGGGGCAACATGCCGATGCAATCGAGAGCGGATCGTATGGGGGCGAATCTAAACCGCCGACATCGGCTTCGCCGCGGCGCTCCGCTGCTGGCTGTTGCCTGGCTCGTCTGCGGCACGGTCGCCGGGTCATCCGTCGTCGTCGCGGCCGAGGAGGGCGTGGCTGAGGAGGGCGTGGCCGACGTGCTGACGGCGAAGCCGGGCGACTCGGTCCTGACCGCGACGCCGCCCATCCCCGGCCCCTTCGATGGCCCCGCGCTCGACGACGAGGCGTGCATGCAGGTGCTGCGGCGATGCTGCTGCTGCCCGGGCTGGGACCACTACGCGATCTTCGACGTGCTCTTCCTGCAACGGAACAATCAGGCGGGGAACCAGCCGCTCCTCATCAACGACCAGACGGGCCTCCCGGTGATGACGGCGCAGGACCTGCAGCCGTCGGTGGCGACCAGCGTGCGGGTGTTCTATGGCCATCTGGTCACCGACACGGTCGGCTGGGAGATCGGCTACACCGGCATCTACGGCATGTTCGGTCAGGCGGCCGTGGCGGGGCCGGGCATCATCGATTTCCCCGATCCGCTGGGGACCGACTTCAC
>Ga0172376_10003675_pt1 | contig 18014 bp, 18 predicted proteins | sample Lak35m_FD_121114 | JGI IMG/M metagenome (GOLD analysis project Ga0172376, IMG submission 121114) | Freshwater microbial communities from Kabuno Bay, South-Kivu, Congo - kab_092012_35m | ecosystem: Environmental > Aquatic > Freshwater > Lake | place: Democratic Republic of the Congo: South-Kivu... | reverse complement strand
GAAGACAGCCTGGCCCGCGCGGACGTGATTCATGACCCAGTCCGAACTGCGGCCTTCCTCACGCTGAAATTCGATGAGGATCACCCGTCCGCCCGGCTTCATCGCACGAAGCAGCGAAGTCATCGTCTTCAGAGGAAACTCGAAGTGGTGATACGTGTCGCAGATGAACGCGACATCAACGGACCCGGCGGGCAGCTCCGTCGAGTCCTGTTTGCAGAGCACGGTCTCCACGTTCGTCAGGCCCGCCGCGCGGCTGGTCGTCTGAATGTGTTCCAGGAACTTCGGTGCGATATCGACAGCCATGACCCGGCCATCCTTGCCGACGGCTTCTGCGAACAGGCGCGTGAACAGTCCGGTTCCCGCACCGATGTCCGCCACGGTCTGTCCCGGCTTCAACTGACAGGCCGCGACAATCTCCTTCCGCTGCGCGAAGACCTCACGGCTCTCCACTTCAAAGCGTCCTTCAAACTCTTTGACGTTCGGATCCCGGAACGAATCGTTGATCCCCGGCTTGACGCTCTTCTCCTGAGCGACACTCTGCGAGAGCAGCAGCAGAACCAGCATCGACGCGGCAACGCAGCGATTCAGGATGTTCGACATGAGTTTCCTTTCTGTGATCCGGGCAGTTGATCGTGGATGACGCGGCTTCAGAGAAACAGGCAGACGCTCCCGGCTCTTCCGGGTTGTCCTTCACGGTCTTTGAGGGCTTCCCGATCAGAAGACAGTTTCCGACAGAAGCTCTGGATGATCGCGCAGGCTGACTATCGGATGGCATCGTTCTGAATTGTGACCTCTGAGACCGGGAGCAGGATGGAGCTGTCAGTCACCGACATTCCGCATCACCACAAACACGGCAACAGCGAGGATAATCACCGCGAAGACTTTCTGCAGAACCGGCCCCGACAACCGTCGCCCCAGCGCCTGACCGGCAAACATCCCGGCCACACCACCGATGGCGAACAGACCGGTGACGTCGAAAGGAATAGACCGTCCCGCCTGAAGCTGCGAAACGACACCCGCCGTGCTGATCAATGCAATCACCATCAGCGACGTTCCGATCGCGCGCGACAGCGCCATGCCGCTGTAAAGCACCAGCGCCGGTACGATGATGAAGCCGCCGCCCACTCCGAACAGTCCGGACAGCGCGCCCGTCAGAATGCCGAGCACCAGCAGCAGCCGGGCACAGCGCGAAGTCAGGATCAGACGACCGGCCGCATCGCGCCGACAGGCCGGCCCATCGCAGTCGTCGTTAACGGCTTCTCCCGTCGCCTTCGGTGCCGGACGGCCCGCCTGTTTCCAGAGACGCCCGGCCACCAGCACCATCAATCCCGCGAACAGCAGCAGCAGCAGCGGCTCCGGCATCTGACCGGCCAGCCATGCTCCCGCCGGCGCTCCAGCCATCCCGGCCGCGGCAAACAACAGCCCCGGTCGGATCTCAACCTGCCCGGCCCGCCAGCGGCTGATGAAACCGGCCAGCGCGGTCACTCCCACTGAGACCAGCGAAATGCCGACCGCATCGCGCGGCGCGACATTCAATCCATAGACCAGCAGAGGCACCGCGAAGATGGCGCCGCCTCCGCCGGTCAATCCCAGCGACAGGCCGATCAAAGATCCGAACAGCAGGCTGAGCCACCACATGGGTTTCTCCTTCCATCCAGCAGGTTCGGCTGCCGGACGACGCCGGCACAGGACAGCAACAGGACAGCAACAGTGCATGTGCCGGGCACAGCCCGGCCTACGCGACTGGCAGGCCGGCATCGACCCACGCTCGATAACCGCCTTGCATGTTGGTCACGTTGAATCCGGCCCGTTGCAGGAGGCTGGTCGCGATCGCGGACCGGCCTCCGCCCAGACACTGCGCCACCACCGGGAGGGAGCGGTCGAGTTGCGGCAGTTCACGCAGCAGCGTTCCCAGGAAGTGGTGTTCTGCGACGGGGATGTGGCCTTCGTGAAACTCCGTGGCAGCCCGCACGTCGAGCAGCCGGACCGCTCCGCTTTCAATCAGCGGACGCAACTCGGCCGGCGCTGCCGACCGGTATGACTCGGTCCGCAATCCAGCCGAACGAACGACAGATGAATCGAAGTATCCCGTCACGTTGTCGATGCCGATCGACCGCAGCGCCCGCAACTGATCGGCGAGCGTTTTCTCGTCCGTCAGCAGCGACAGCGGCTGCGCATAATCGACGAAGAACCCGGCCCACTGGACCAGCATGCCGGTCGGGACATTGATCGTGCCGGGCACATGCGCCTCGGCAAATTCGCGAGAGGATCGCGTGTCAATGACCAGCAGCGTCCGGGCCAGCGCCCGCAGTTCCGTCACCGGCTGCATATTCACCGGCGGAAGATTGCGGATCAGCTCCGGTCCGACCTTGTTCACACGCTTCATGACCGCGAAGTAGAACGGCGTCTCCGGCTGATCAGCGAGGATGTAATCCACAAAGGCCTGTTCGTCCCGGTACTGCAGCGCCGGATTGAAGAGCTTCTCGTAGCCCACGGTGCTGGACGGGATCGCTCCCAGTCCTTTGCCGCAGGCACTGCCCGCTCCATGCGCCGGCCAGACCTGCAGGTGATCCGGCAGTTCGAGGAAGCGCCGCATCGAGTGATAAAGCTGACGGGCTCCGGTTTCCGCGCTGCCGACCACCCCGGCCGCGGTCTCCAGCAGATCGGGCCGGCCGATCGAACCGACGAATACGAAGTCGCCGGTGAAAATGCCCATCGGCACGTTTGCTCCGCCGCCCTCATCGGTCAGCAGAAACGAGATGCTCTCCGGCGTGTGTCCCGGAGTGTGCATGACCGTGAACTTCACGCGCCCGGCATGGAAGACATCGCCATCCTTGAGCAACTGCGACGCATACCGATCGGCAAAGCCGTATTTCCAGTCGGCCGGTCCTTCATCCGACAGATACAGCTTCGCACCGACGCGGTCCGCCAGTTCCCGCGATCCGGAAACAAAGTCGGCGTGAATGTGAGTCTCCGCGGAACCGACAATCCGCAGCCCTTCGCTGGCGGCGGCCTCCAGGTACTGATCCACGCTGCGACCGGGATCGATGACAATCGCTTCGCCGGTCTTCTGGCAACCCACCATCCAGGACGCATGAGCGAGGGCTTTGTCGTAGAAATGTTTGAGCAACATGGTCGTGTTCCTTCATCTGAGCCGCGTAACAGGCGGCAATGAGTTCAAACCGCCGGTCGCGCGGTCCGGGAGGGAGTTGTGACCTGGTGAAGTGCCTGACGCAGACTGGCTTCCGGAGCCAGCCCGGCCGTGCGTCCGACCGGTCGGCCATCGACCATCAGAACCAGAGTGGGAATGGATTCCACCTGAAACTGTCCGGCCAGTTCCGGCTCGCTGTCGACGTTGACCTTCACGATGCAGGCCTGACCCTGGAATTCCGCGGCCAGCTTTTCGAGGGTCGGAGCCAGGCGACGGCAGGGACCGCACCAGTCCGCGTAGAAGTCCACCAGGACTGGAACCGGCGAGTGCAGAACTTCCGTCGAAAACGTGGCCTGAGAGACATGCTTGACGGTGCTCATGATTTCCCTTTCGAAGAACGATGTGAGTGATCGAGCGCGTTCGGTTTTCTTCAGTCGAGGACTCAGCCGCAGCAGGAACCGCGGGACTTCGTCGAGCAGACCGGTGCGTCTCCGGCTGATCCGGCCGTCGGCGCGGCTGGCCTCGTGGACGCTCCGGGAACCCGGTTCCATGGCATCCGGGCCAGCATCAGCCCCATGCCGCAGGTGTCGGTGATACCGGCGAAGACCAGCCCCGCTCCCACAAAAGCGGCCAGCCCGATCCAGAGCGGGTTCACCCAGTAACCCAGCGCAGTGCCAGTCAGTACCAGCAGGCCGGCCGCGATGCGGACCTGACGTTCCAGCGACATCATCTTCGCGCCGCGAACCACCGGCAGACCGGCCTGATCCCAGGCCAGCGTCCCGCCTTCGACGTTGACGACGCTGGTGAAGCCACCTGCTATCAGCTTTTCGCAGGCCTGCCTGCCGCGACTGCCCGAACGACAGATCACATAAACCGGTTCCGACCGGTCCCGGTACTGACGCACAAATGCCACCGGATTGATTTCATCGAGCGGCACGTTCTTCGCCACCGTGACGTGAACCTCGCGGAACTCCACGGGAGTTCGGACATCAATCAATTCGACTCTTTCGCCCGACTGAATCGCGTTCTGCAACTGCTGAGGAGTAATCGTTCTGAGGGACATTGCACACCTGCCTTTCAAGGAATGAAGCTTGTTAATTCGATATGTCGGAAACTGTCGATCTATTGGCGCAAATAAAAAGTCAGAGCTTGACAGTTGAAGCGCCAAAGCGGTCTTCGATGCACTGCAGAATGTTCTTCAGATGCGGTTCGATGACGCGGTAATAAACTCGCCGACCGTCTTTCTCGCTGGTCAGGAATCCGCAGCGCTGCATGAGTCGCAGGTGTTCCGACGCCATCGCGCTGGGCAGTTCGCAGGCTTCGGCCAGTTCGCTGACCGTGTAGTCACCCTGCAGCAGCATCTGGACCATCCGCAGACGATGCGGATGAGCCAGAGTTCTCAGGCATTCAGCCGCCTGCCCCAGCGTTTCCAGATCGGTAAGTCGGATCTTCGCGCTCATGATTCTGTTCCCCTGACAACGTTCAAATATATCGGAAGTTTCCGACATGTCAATCAGTCGAACCGCGATTCGCGAAAAAATCTTCGAGAGGAATCGCCGTTCAAACCGCGCACCAGCAGGTGCGGCCCCATCGCGAGGAGTTCTGCTCTGGCGATGACGCGGCGCGAGCGGGACCGTTCGCCGAGTCGTCTTGATACCGGCCGGACAGACTGTGTTTCCGCTTTCTTGCGTTCTGCGACAGAGCCTGCGATCACGGACCCCGGCGCGGCGACCGAGAGGAAGCGGTCTTCCCGCGACAGAGCAACCGTGATATCACCCCTGTCCCCCGGCGAAATGGTGCCCGGAACCGGTTTTCACGCTTCAAGGACGATGCGGAATGCCCCGGACAGATCGAGTGGTTCTGTTACTGCTGGCGATGACCCTCTGCGGCTGCGAATTCGGGCGCACGACCGTTCGTATGAATCGCGATCATGTCCTGCCTTATCCGGAAGTGAGCACGCTGCCGGTCCAGTGGGAACCTGAACCGGCTTCGTCGTGAGGCAACTTCAGGTCGCTGTTTTCGACTGTGCCAGCCATTCTCGTACGACCAGGTTCACCATGCGCTGCTGTGGAATCGCTCTGATCGCCATCAGTCTGTTTCCAGGACCGGGATGCTCCGGAACGGGACTCGCCCGGCGAACATCAACCAGGACTGACGTGATGCTGCCGGTGCGTCACGTTGAGCCGGAGGCCGCCGCAGAGCGGCCTCGCATGGTGGAACTGGAACCGGTCCGCTCAGATCATCGCTTTCCGGTGATGAGCGGAAACGGCACAGAACGTCACTCCGCAGTGAACCTTTCCGAGGAATTCTGAATCCGGACGGGAACGAATCGAAGCGGGAACCTGTTGAGCGGGAAATTCAACCAGAGGCTCCCTGTCTGTCCTGACGACCAATGGCTAAGGTTTCCCGGTCCGGCTGGCCGACTTGATGGATCTTGATTCGCTGGAACGCTGACCGGTCTTTCCACCACTTTCGATTGAGTTCAGGAGCAGCAGGTGCAGGTCAAAGTCACAAGTCGGCACGGGACAGTCCGCCAGGACGCTCACGATCACATTGTCAGCAAGGCCGAAAAGCTGCTGACTTATTTTGAGCGGGTGACTCAGGTTGAGATCATTGTGGACTTTCAGCACGAATCAGCCCGTGTCGAAGTTCTGGTGGATGCGGAACACAAGCACGACTTCGTGGCTTCTGATGAACATGCCGAAGTGACGGCGGCTTTTGACTCGGCGCTGCACAAAGTCGAGCAGCAGATTCGCAAGTACAAGGAAAAGGTTCAGAACCACCGCGGTGAGACGTCCATGAGCGGGGAGTAGCCGTAATTTTCAGCGGGATTCAGGACTTTCCGGACAGGTGAGGGTGCCGGAACCGAGCGACGGCGCAACGGCTTTTTGATGTGTTGCCTCTGCGGCCTTCCGTCCATTGACGGTTCTGTGTGTGAGTCCTACCGTCCAGCTTACTTGTGCAGACTGACATGGTTATCCACCGGCACGACACTGCCTGCTCGGCTGCCGGATTGAAGGGTTTCGGGGGAAGCTGCGATGAAACTGACGGAGTTTGTGGTTGCGGATGCGGTCATTACCGACCTGCAGGTCAAGACCAAGGATGCTGCGATCCGCGCCATGGTCGCCAGCCTGAAGGCCGCTGGCGTGCTGTCAAAGGAGGCTGAAGAAAGCATCGTCGCAGCGATTCTCAAACGCGAAGAACTGGGTTCCACGGGAATCGGAAACGGTGTGGCCGTTCCGCACACCAAGCATCCTTCGGTGGACCGGCTGGTGGCCACGGTGGCGATTTCCAAAGGCGGCCTGGATTTCGCCAGCCTCGACGGCGACGACGTTTACATCATTTTCCTGCTGGTTTCTCCTCCGGATCGTCCCGGTGACCACCTGCGAGCGCTGGAGAACATTTCCCGTCACCTGCGGGATCAGACGTTCTGCAAGTTCCTGCGGCAGTCGGCAACCGTTGCTGATGTCGTGGAACTGCTGGGTGAAGTGGACGGTCAGGGTTAACCAATGAGCACACGAGTCACAGCCACTGTGACCGTCCCGGGCGAGAATGGCCTGCATCTCGTCCCGTGTTCCCTGATCGCACAGAACGCCACGGCCTTCTCGTGTGAAATCCGGATCAGCAAAGGCGACCGTAACGCGGACGCCAGGAATATCTTCGATCTGATGACGCTGGCGGCTGGGCAGGGGGCACAGCTTCTGCTGGAAGCCACCGGCGATCAGGCGAACGAGGCCGTGCAGAGCCTGGTCCAGTTGTTTGAGTCGGGTTTCAATGGGCACTCGCACCGGACGCATCCCTGAGGGTTGCTCACCTTCGGAGGACCGCGCCCGGTGACAGCCTCCGGATTTGTGACACATGCTGACAAAAAGCGGGATCGCGGTTTCACGAGGAGTCGCCATCGGCCCGGCCATGCTGTTCGGGGTCGATAACTTCCGTATTCCGCAGCGGTTCGTCAGCGTCGATGCGGTTGAGGCCGAGATCGGGCGTTTCCAAACCGCCTTGAATCACGTCAGCGAATCGCTCGAAGACACGGAACGAGTGGCCCGCGAACGAATCGGAGTGCAGTACGGAGCCATTTTCGGCGCGCACCGCCTGATGCTGCGCGATCCGCGGCTCATCTCCGAAATCGAGAACCTGATCCGCACCAAGTGCTATGCGCCGGAGTTCGCTGCCAGTCGGGTTTTTCACAACTATGCCCGGCAGTTTCAAAACCTGGGCAACGCCTACCTGGCGGAGCGGGCCACCGACGTTTTCGATCTGGAGAAGAGGCTGCTCCGCGCTCTGCTGGGTGAACAGCGACCGGAACTGTCTCATCTCACCGAGCCGGTCATCATTCTGGCTCACAATCTGACGCCCAGCGAAACCGCAAATCTCAACCGGAAATTTGTGCTGGGTTTCGCGACCGAAGCCGGCGGGCACACCAGTCACACCGCTATTCTGGCCGGAGCGCTGGAACTGCCGGCGGTAGTGGGCCTGGGGCGGACTCTGGCGGATGTCACGGCCGGTGACATCGTCATCATCGACGGGAACCGCGGCGAGCTGATTATCGACCCGGACGAAGAGACTCTCATCCGGTATCAGGACTCGCTCCGGCAGCAGCAGACGGATGACGAGAAGCTCGACGCGCTGCGAACGGTCGCCGCCACCACCCGGGACGGCATCCGCATTCAGGTGTTCGGCAACATTGAATTTCCCGATGAAGTCGAGCACTGCACGCGCCGCGGTGCCGACGGCGTGGGGCTGTACCGGACCGAGTTCCTCTACCTGGGTTCCGATCATGAACCGACGGAAGAAGAGCACTATCAGGCTTACTGCCGCGTGCTCCAGGAAATCGGGGATCACCCGGTGGTGATCCGGACGCTCGATCTGGGCGCGGACAAAGTGCCGGGCGGGCAGGATCATTTCCGGAGCGGATCCGAGAATCCCGCGCTGGGTCTGAGGAGCATTCGGCTGAGCCTGCAGAATCTGACTCAGTTCAAAACGCAGTTGCGAGCGATTCTGCGGGCGGCCGTGCATGGCGATGTCCGGATCATGTTTCCGCTGGTGACCTCGCTGCTCGAACTTCGCAAGGCCCGGATGATCCTGGGCGACGTGATTGACGACCTGGAGGAAGAGAAGATCGAGTTCCGCCGGGAAGTGCCCATTGGCATGATGGTGGAAGTTCCGGCGGCCGCTCTGCTGGCGGATCTGTTCGCGAAGGAAGTCGATTTCTTCTCGATCGGCACCAACGACCTGATCCAGTACGCGCTGGCCGTGGACCGTTCGGACCAGGGCGTAGCCAGCTTGTACAGGGCGGGTGATCCTTCTATTCTCCGCCTGGTTCGTATGGTCGTGGATGCGGCCCGGAGTCGCGGGATTCCGGTAACTGTTTGCGGCCAGATGAGTTCCGATCCGAAGTTTATTCCGCTTCTGATCGGACTCGGACTGCGTCACCTGAGTGTCACGCCAGCGGCGATCCCCGAAGTGAAGTCCATCATCGGGAAGCTCAGCCTCCAGAGGGCGGAAGAAATCGCCGCTCATGCGCTGTCACTGGACGTCGCGCGTGATGTGGAGAATTTTCTGCGCGGTGAGATTCCGGGACACGAATCCGATCTGTCCCGCGACGAACCCGCTGAATCACAGCTGTGAGTTTCTGCCGCTGGTTCCTCTGTCGTACTGACGGTTGCTCCGGCGGTGTTGTTTCGAGTTACTTCAGTTTCCGGGTCTTCCCGGAGTCTTCCCGGCAGCGACGCCAGGGGAGGAGGATCAGTGAAGGAATCCGCGGTCGAAGCCCGGATCGCATCCGCAGCTCGTGTGCTGCTCTGCGGTTTCGTCTGCACTCCTGAGCCTCGTCTGTCCCCCGTCGCTTCTCAGCCCCGTAACGGGCTGCCTCTGACGACGTTCATTCGCGTCCGGCAGATCGAATCGCTTTTTCCGGTCCGCCTGCTGCGCGGCCGGCTTCCGCAGCCGCTTGAGTGGAAAGAGGCCGGCCCGACAGCCGCTCTGCATCCTCGACGGAAACTGACCTGCGGAAGCCAACCAGCGATTCCTGTTGCGTTCGTGTTTCGAGGAATATCGCTTGAACCCCAGGTTCCAGCCCGCGTCAGTGCCGATTGCACTACCCGCCGGAACCGGTTCCGCCATTCTTCGAATCTCCGCATCTGCCAGACCTCGCGAAAGATTGCTCTCGCCGCCGGATCTCCCTGGAAGACCCCGTCATCAGGGGTTGTTCATGAAGAAAGAAATGTTGATCAACGTCCGGCAGTCCGAGGAAAGCCGGATCGGGATCATTGAGGATGGAGTTCTCGAAGAACTCTATGTCGAGCGGAACAGTCTGGAGAGTGCCGTCGGCAACATTTATCTGGGACGAGTGGTCAACATCGAACCCAGCATCCAGGCGGTGTTCGTCGATTTCGGCATCGGCCGGAACGGCTTTCTGCACGTCAGTGATGTCGAGTACCAGTACTACAAGCATCTGGTTGATCCGGAAGAAGAAGCCCGCAACCGGAAGAACCGCAAGTTCAACGAACGCAGCATCCGCAACAAGCCGCCCATTCAGGAAATCTTCAAGCGGGGCAGCCGGGTGCTGGTGCAGTGCATCAAGGAAGGCATCGGTTCCAAAGGGCCGACGCTGTCCACCTACATCAGTATTCCCGGTCGTTATCTGGTGCTGATGCCCGGTCTGCAGCGGGTTGGTGTCAGCCGTAAGATCGATGACGACGATACACGCCGGAAACTGCGTCGTATTCTCAGCAGTCTCGCTCCGCCGGAAGGGCTGGGATTCATCATCCGGACAGCCGGTTACGACCAGACTCAGGAGGATCTCGAACGCGATCTGCAGTACCTGGTCCGGCTGTGGAAGGTCATCGTCCGCCGTCTGAAGAGCGCGACCGGCCCCGGCGAAATCTACCTCGACAGCGACATGATCCTGCGGACGATCCGCGACATCTTCACCGCCGACATCGACACGATCCTCGTGGATGATGCGGCGGCCTGCGAACGCGCCCGCGACTTCATGAAGGCCGTGCTGCCGACGCATGTGGACCGCGTTCAGCTCTACGAATCGCAGGAGTCGATCTTCCACAAGTACCGCATCGAAGACGAAATCACCCGCATTCAGCAGCGGCGCGTTCCCTTGCGAGGCGGCGGATCCATCGTCATCGACCAGACCGAAGCGCTCGTCGCCATCGACGTCAACAGCGGCAACGCCCGCGTTGATGACAATGCCGAAGAAACGGCATATCAGGTGAATCTGAGGGCCGCTGATGAGATTGCCCGCCAGATCCGGCTGCGGGATATCGGCGGCGTCATCGTCAACGACTTCATCGACATGCGCGAAGAACGGCACCGGCGCGGAGTGGAGCGTGCTCTGCGGAATGCCATGAAACGCGACCGGGCCCGTTCGCGGATTCTGCGGATCAGTCCGTTCGGATTGATCGAGATGACCCGCCAGCGGATCCGCCCCTCCCTGCGCCGCAGCATCTATCGCGACTGTCCGGCCTGTGCTGGAACCGGGTTCGTCAAGACAGCGGAGAGCGTGGCGATCGAAGTCATGCGTCTGCTGATCACGACGGCTTCCAAAGCCGGTGTTGAACGGATCACGGTGGAAGTTCACCTCGACGTTTCCGACTACCTCAGCAATAAGAAGCGGCGGGAAATTCACGCGCTGGAAGAAGACGCCCGCGTCTCGATCAGCATCCGTGCCCGCGCCGATGTGACACCCAATCATCTGGTCATTGAAGCGGCCGATTCGGCCGGTCATGTGACCCGGATTCCCGAACACGGTGACTCGCATTCGCACCGCTAGGGGATTATCTTTCCGCCCTTTCGCCGGACTGTCCGGCTTCAGGGATGTGACTTTTGATCAGGCCCGGTTCGGCCGGTGTCTGATGCAGAACAGTTTCGTGACAGCAGGTGAGTGATTTCATGTTTGCGATCATTGAAGACGGCAGTCATCAGTACCGGGTTTCCGCTGGCGAGAAGCTCACGATTGACCTTCGCGAAGGACTGAATCCGGGCGATGAGATTCAGTTCGACCGCGTTCTGCTGGCCAGCAACGGCGCTGCCAGCGCTATCGGACGTCCGCTGCTGGAAGGCGCCACGGTTTCGGCGAAGGTCGTTGAGCCGATGCTCAAAGGCCCCAAACTGGAAATTCAGAAGTTCCGTCGTCGCAATAACTATCGTCGGCATACCGGTCACCGCCAGAAGTACACCGTGGTCGAGATCACCGCGATCAACGTGGCTCTGAGCTGAGTCCGCTGCCGTTCGCTCGACGGCATCAGGTCTGACAAAGCCTTTGTTCTGCCTTGCTGCATCCCGTTGTCACTCGCCCGGAATTCGAGGCCAATGACAACGGGATCTGCTTTTGTGCTCCGCCATTTCACCAGGCGGCCGAAACGCTCAGAGAAGCGATCCGGCCCACTTGCTCCGCGACCATCGTCGATGGCGGGTCATGCCTCTCTGTAGTGTGCCCACTCGATCCCCAGCTTCCGCATCTTTGCTCGCAGCGTATGCGGGTTGATCTCCAGTAGTGCAGCGGCTCCGCGTTTGCCTTCAATCTGTCCGCCAGTCCGCTGCAATGCTTCCTCGATGTGCCGGCGGATCGCGTCATCCAGTGAGACAACACGGTCTGTAACAGGGGAAGTTCCCGGGCCGGCGGGTTCGGCGGGAGATGCTCGCGAGGTCTGCCGGGGAACGCCCCCCAGCGCGGTCAGGACATCCAGCTTCCGGCCTTCGCCGAGAATGGCGGCTCGATCGATGACCGCGCCCAGTTCCCGGATGTTTCCCGGCCAGGGATAAGCCGTGAGTGCGGCAATGTCGCTCTCCGTGGGGGGAACGAAGCTCAGTCCGAAACGCGTGGCGGCGCGTTCCGCAAAGTGATGCGCGAGCTCCGGAATGTCGGCCCGTCGTTCCCGCAGCGGCGGCAGAACGATCGGAAAGACCGCCAGCCGATACCAGAGATCCTCGCGGAACTCTTTGGCCTGAACCATCACGGCCAGATCGCGATGAGTCGCCGCGACAATCCGGACATCGACCCGGATCGGCTGATGACCGCCAACCCGCTCCAGGTAACCGTCCTGCAGAACACGCAGCAGCCGAACCTGAGCGGCCAGCGACAGTTCGCCAATCTCGTCCAGAAAGAGCGTGCCTCCATCCGCCCGCTCAAACCAGCCCTGCCTCTGCTCTGAGGCACCCGTGAAGCTGCCCTTCTCGTGACCGAAGAGATGAGAATCCAGCAGCTCCGGCGGGATCGTTCCGGCCTGCTCTCCAACTCCTGGACCAGATGCCATGAGAATCTCAGCAGCTCATGACGAGCGAGTAGAGACTCGATATCGATGCCGCGGATGCAGTGTCATCGTCCCAGGCAGATCGTGAGAAAGCTGCCGATCGATCCCGGCGGCTTCACGGAGAGCGTCGATTCTGCTGGCTGGCAAACCCCCACCGAAGTCATCCCCATTCCGCCACCCGTTGCTTTTGAAACGTGAATCCGCCGGTTCATTGTTCCATCGCTGGTCAGGAACACTTGAATTCGCGTGTATGAATACGTATACAGGTGGGATGACATGCCTATGTCGTGCGAGTGCGCAGAATGCGTTGAACGACCGGGAGGTGGATTGGCACGAAAGGAATGCCATGAGCATTGATGCGGCAACAGAATCACTGATGGAATCGCCGGTAGTATCCTCGATTCTCAAGGAACTCTGGAAAGGACGACTGACGCTTGCAACTTACATCGGGGGAATCTTTCTGGCTCTCTTTTTCGCGAGGCGGCATACCAGGCCTGCCATTCTGGTATTTCTTGGTTGCGTTTGCGGCTTTCTAACACAGGTCGCTACCACCAGTGTGAGCGTCAAAACAGTTGAAGATGTCAAACTCAACGCCGTTTCCCTGCAGGAGAGCCGGGATAAATGGTCGGATGTGTATTTCTTCTCCCAGACTGGCTATCTCATCTCGATGGCCCTGATGATGATGGCCGCATTCGCCAGCCGGCCACCAATCGAAAACAAATCGGCAATCTCGGATTCAGAGTCTGCGCTACCGCGATCAAGGCGGGTTGCGTTGCTCATTTTCGCCATCGGAATGACCGCAATCCTTGCGGCCGTTCCGGTTGCCTGTCTGCTGTCGAGTACTGCGCCCCGGTCGCCAGTGCATTGCTCTAACTGCCGTGAGCAGTACGCCGTCCATCTCCTGACTCCGCGGCAGAAGCAGTTGCTGCAATTCCGAGCGGAGTTCAAGATGCTCAAGCTGGTCGAGGATTTTTACAAGCGTCATCCAGATGGAAGAATTGCAACGGGTTCACAGGAAACTCTGGATGACACCAGAGTCCTGGCATATCTTCATACTCGCTCGTTCAGTCCCGGTGCCAGAATGCGGTTTGTTGCATCAAGAATCACCGAACTCGAACTCAATAGTGGAGCAGAAATACTGCTTTGCCCGCACTGTCGTCTGGCGGATCTTGAGATCGAGCCGGAGGATCATCTTCCCGAATACTGAGGCGGCTGGCCCCCAGGCCATCAGAATTCGTTGTCGCTGCCTGTTGTCCCCGGCTTGCCGGGGATTTCCGGTTTGAGCAGCGGGAAGTAGATGATGTCCCGGATACTGCGGCTGTTGGTCAGCAGCATGATCAGGCGGTCGATGCCGATGCCGAGTCCGCCAGCGGGGGGCATGCCCACTTTCAGGGCCTGCACGAATTCGTGATCCATGCGGGCCATGGAGTCTTCTTCGGGCAGACCGGCCAGTTGCGTCCGGAAGAGATCCTCCTGCAGACGCGGGTCGTTCAGTTCCGTGTAAGCGTTGGCCAGTTCCATGCCATGCACGAACAGTTCGAAGCGTTCCGCGATGGCCGGCTGCCCGCGCTTCCGTTTGGTGAGCGGGCACATCGACGAAGGGTAGTCGATCACGAAGACCGGTCCGGTCAGGCTGTCTTCGACGGTCGCCTCGAAGACATCGTTGACGATCACGTCCGGATGGCGGCCGGCGGTTTCGATGCCGAGCCTCTTCGCAACCTGCTGGACGGCGGCGGCATCGTGCATGTCGCAGCCCGCGTGTTTCAGGAACAGCTCGCCGTAGGGAGCACGCTGGAACGGCGGCGTGAAGTCGATGGTTTTATCGCCCCACGGCAGCACGTAGCTGTCGCCGATCGCCTTGATCGCGTTGCAGATGATCGCTTCGGTCAGCTCCATCATGGCGCGGTAATCGCCATAGGCCTGATAGATTTCGATCATCGTGAATTCGGGATTGTGAGTCGCATCGACTCCTTCGTTCCGGAAGACGCGGCCGATTTCGTACACACGCTCGACGCCGCCCACCATCAGCCGCTTGAGATACAGTTCGGGCGCGATCCGCATGTAGAGGTCGATGTCGAGCGCGTTGTGATGCGTGATGAAGGGTCGCGCGGCCGCTCCACCGGCAATGGCCTGCAGGATCGGCGTTTCGACTTCGATGAAGCTGCGGTCGTTCAACGTCTGGCGGATCGACGTGATGATCCTGGTGCGGTTCAGCATCCGGGGCAGCACGCCCTCGTTGTAGATCAGGTCGATGTAGCGCTGCCGCAGCAGCATCTCGATGTCTTTCGCACCGTGAAATTTCTCCGGCGGCTGCGCCAGCGACTTGCAGAGGATCGTCAGTTCCTTGACGAAGACCGAGATCTCGCCGGTTCGCGTCTTTTTGACGATGCCGTCCACACCGACCAGGTCACCCAGATCGAGGTTCTCAATGACCTGCCAGGTGGCTTCGCTGATCTCGGCTTTGGAGATCATCAACTGGATGCGGCCGGACCAGTCCTGGATGTGCGAAAACTTCAGCTTGCCCTTGTCGTTCCAGGACATGATGCGGCCGGCGACGCGGACCGTTTCGCCATCGACGCCGATTTCCTCGGGACACTTCGCGCGGACGTCGGCGATGCGCTGGTGATTGTCGAAACGCTGCCCCCAGGGATCGACTCCCAGTCCTTCGATGGCCTGCAGCTTGTTCAGACGCGCCTGTTCGAGGCGGTGCGGTCCCTCAGTCATTGCGTTCTCCGAGCGGTCGGAACTGCCTTCTTCGGGGCGTCCACCGCAATTTATTCCGGGGTCTCTGTGATCGATGCAGCTCAACGGGCGGCATCTTCGGGAAAGGGTTCCGGAAGTTCAACGTGCCGGCTCAGGCTGGTTTCCGGAAGATCGTTACGAACCGGATTCACCTGCCGAACCAGTTTCGTCGGGCGGGCGGCGGGATCGGAAAGACGCATCGGCTTTGACGATTGCTTCCCGCGCGGCCTATCATCGGATTCATCAATGCTTCTGCATGAGTCCCGGACTCCCCCGCCTCGCGTTCCTGCTTCGACATCCCGCCTGCGGAGAAATCTTCATGCTGAATTCACGAGTCGCTGGTGCGAGCTGTCTGGCAGGCTGTCTGCTGTTGTCGAGCCGCGCGGCACTGGCGGAGCCGTCTCTCGGTTCAACGCTTCCTCAGGCAGTGGTTCCGGGCGCGACGACGGATGTGAAACTTCGCGGCGGCGGACTCGCGGGAGCCACTCAGATCTGGACGAGCTTCAGCGGTGAGAATCTTCTGACGCCGGACATCGCCGACAACAATAAGAATGCGGCCGAGATCACCTGGCGGTTCAACGTGCCGGCAACCACGCCCGTTGGAATTCACGGTCTGCGAGTGGCGACGGCGGACGGTGTTTCGGCGCTGAAGCTGATCCTCGTCGATGATCTGCCGTCGGTGGCTCAGGCGGGCAACAACACTCTGGCGACTCAGGCTCAGGAACTGACTCTGCCCGTGGCTGTCGATGGCAATGTCGGCAACCAGACCCGCAACTATTACCGCTTCAAGGCTGAGGCCGGTCAGAAGGTGTCCATCGAAGTTGTCGCCCGCCGACTGGGTTCACCGCTCGATCCGCTGCTGCGAGTCCTCGATGCGACCGGACACGAAGTCGCGGCGAATGATGACGGCGCGGGGCTGCGTGGTGATTCGCGCGTCTGCGTGACGATTCCCGCCGCTGGTGACTACACGATCGAAGTCCGCGACATCCGTCATCAGGCGGGCTTTTACCGGTTGCGAGTCGGTGACTTCCCATGCGTCTCTGTGCCACAGCCGATGGCAGTCCAGCGCGGCCAGACGGCAAAGATCAGCCTGGCGGGGCCTGCAGCAGAAGACGTGGCTCCGGTAGATGTCACCGTTCCGGCGGACTACCCGCTCGACTGGATCAGCGTCGGATCGAAGCGTCAGAACGGGAAGAGCAGCGGATTCGCGACGCTTCGCGTGAGCCAGGTTCCCGTCATCGCGGAGGCTGAACCGAACAATGAAACCGCGAAGGCGACTCGTCTTGAAGCCGGCCAGACCGCCAGCGGGCAGATCGACGACGCCGGTGACATCGACCACTTCGTCTTCGCAGCCACCAAAGGGCAGAACTGGACGTTCCGTGCGTTGACGCAGCGGACCGGCGCTCCCACGAATGTCTTTGTCCGTCTGCTGAATGCACAAGGCGGACAGGTTGCCGTGAAGGAAGATTATGGAGTCGGCGATGCCGCGTTCGACTTCGCCATTCCGGCTGATGGCGATTACTTCCTGAGCGTGGAAGAACTGCACCGCCGTGGCGGCGCGGGATTCGGGTATGTCATCGAGATGATGCCGAACAAACCGGGATTCGAGCTGGCCGCTTCGGCGCACACGATCAATCTGGGAGTGCGCGGCACGTCGATGGTCACGGTCACTGCCACTCGCAGAAACTACGGCGGGCCGATCACGGTCGCGGCCGTGGATCTGCCGGCAGGAGTGGTCAGCAATCCCACCGTGATCGGTCCCGGAATGAACACGACGGTGCTGACTCTGACCAGTCAGGCGGATGCTCCGCTGAATGCCGCCGCTCCGATCCGGATCACTGGCACCGCAAAGATCGGCGAGGCCGACTTCACTGCGGTCGCGGTGACCGACGACGCGCTCAAAGCGGGTTTCAACGCTCTGCCGTGGGCGCCGCAGACTCTGGCCACGAACGTCGTGCTGGGAGTCGCGGCCGCGAAACCTCAGATCCGGGTTCGAGCAGAACCGGCGGAAGCCGTGTTTGCTCCGCAGTTGTCATCGACCGTGAAGATCATTGTGGATCGCGATCAGGGCTTCGATGAAGTCGTCAATCTGGCGCTGACTCCGGAAGCGGCCAAAGGCGGACTGCCGGGTAACGTCACGGTCGAACTCAAGCCGGTCGCCAAAGGCACGAACGAGATCGAAGCCGTCTTCAAGGGGACGGATAAAGCTCCCAAAGGTGATTTCACCGCTGTCCTGACCGCGACCATCAAGCAGGGTAACACGACCGTCACACAAGTTGTGCCGGGCATCACGCTGCGTTTGAAAGACGCGCTGACGGTGACCTCTGCTCCGGCCGCCGACAAAGTCGCGTCTGGCAGCGAACTGAAGGTAAAGGTCACAGTCGAACGGAATCCCGCGCTCAAGGGCGAGGTTACTCTGACGTTCAACAATCTGCCGAAAGGTGTGACGGCCGCGACGGCGAAGATTCCAGCGGAAGCCAGTGAAGTGGAAGTGGCCCTGACTGCGGCCGCGGATGCTCAGAAAGGTGCGGCCGCCGGGATCACAGTCAAAGCAGAAGTGATGGCGAACAATGTGAAGTTTGAAGCGACCTCAGCGCCGTTCGGCGTGACGGTCGAGTGAGTGGCTAAGACTATGAATCAAGCCGGCAGCTGTCTGGCTGAAGAATTCCAGTCGCGGAGCGACTGGACTACGCAGTTCAATCGCTCCGAGGGCGTGAAAGAATCACGGTAGGGTGTGACCAGCAGGCAGGAAAACGCAGCGGTGTGCCGGCGCAGAGAACATTCCGACGGCTTCAAGCATTGATGAACCACAATATTCTGCCTGCGCCGGCACACCAACTGGACTCCGCTCT
>Ga0172376_10003673_pt1 | contig 18015 bp, 10 predicted proteins | sample Lak35m_FD_121114 | JGI IMG/M metagenome (GOLD analysis project Ga0172376, IMG submission 121114) | Freshwater microbial communities from Kabuno Bay, South-Kivu, Congo - kab_092012_35m | ecosystem: Environmental > Aquatic > Freshwater > Lake | place: Democratic Republic of the Congo: South-Kivu... | reverse complement strand
CCGAGCCTGCCACTGCCGGAGATGAGCGGGTCGTAGCGGCGGTTGCCGAACGACGAGAGACCGATGAAATACGTGTCCGTCGCCGGGGCGATGAATCCGAGCATGCTGTCGAGCGCTCCATCGGCGTCGTCATTCGCCGCCAGCTCCCAGCCCGACGAGTCGAAGAGCCGCAGATAGGAGTCGAGCCCCGATGCGAGCGATGCGGCATCCACGTCGACGGTGAGGACGTCACCGGCCGAGAGCGTGACGGCGAAGAGGTCGACGTCGCGTCGGCGATTCGGCCCGTCACCGATGAATCCGGTGTGCACGGAGATGCCGTCGGCCAGATCGACCACGACGGCGGAGGCGACCGAGTCGTTCGGCTCACCGGCGTCGCTCGGCGGAGGCGGCTCCGGCGCTGGCGTGGGCGGCGTCGGCTCCGGTATGGGATCGACCGGCGGTTCCGGATCGGCCGGAGGCTCGGGCTCAACCGGCGGCGTGCCCGTCCCGAGTGCCGTCAGTGCCGCGGCCACGTCGAGCAGGCCGCCCGTGGCCACCTTGCCGGCGAGGCCCGTCACCCGCGTCGCGCTCGAGAGGATCGCCGTGCGGATCGCCGCGCCGGTCGCCTGCGGATTGGCCGCGGCGAGCAGCGCGACGGCGCCGGACACGTGCGGCGTCGCCATCGACGTGCCGCTGTACGAGGCGTAGCCGTTGCCGGGCACGGTGGAATAGATCGCGGCACCCGGCGCGGCGATGTCCACGCTCGTCGCCCCATAATTCGAGAAGCTCGCGAGATGGTTCGAGCGGTCGGTGGCGGCGACGGCGATCACCGCGGCGCTCGTGTCGTTGGCGGGATAGGACGGAGTGACGTCGTTGTTGACGCCTTCGTTGCCCGCGGCGGCCACGAAGAGGATGCCCGCATCGCCGCCCGCCTGGATCGCCCGGCGGAGGGCCGCCGACGACCCGCCGCCCCCCCAGCTGTTGTTCGTCGCGACGACGTTGACCCCGAAGTCGCGGCGCATGCGGGTCGCGTAGTTGATGGCGGCGATGGCGTCGCTCGTCGATCCGCTGCCGTCGCTCCCGAGGAACTTGAGGGCCATGATCGACACGGCCCAGTTCACGCCCGTGACGCCCACGCCGTTATTGCCCACGGCGCCGATCGTGCCGGCGACGTGCGTGCCGTGCCCCTCGTCGTCGAAGGGGTCGCCGTCGCCGTTCGCGAAATCCCAGCCGTGCACGTCGTCGACGAAACCGTTGCGATCGTCGTCGATGCCGTTGCCCGCCACCTCGCCCGGGTTGCGCCACATGTTCGCGGCGAGGTCGGCGTGGCGGTAATCGACGCCCGTGTCGATCACCGCGACGACGACCGAGCGCGACCCGGTCGAGACATCCCAGGCCCGCGTGGCGTCGATGTCGGCGCCCGCGACCCCGCCGGACTGCCCGGTGTTGTCGAGGCCCCAGAGTCGCCCGAACGACGGATCATTGGGCATGGTGGCCGAGGCGATGATGACGTCCGGCTCGACCGACTCGACGCCGGCCGTGCGAGATGCCCAGGCGACCATGTCGTCCGCGGACGAGCCCGGCGCCGTGACGGCGAAGAAGCCTTCGCCGAGCGAACGGGACCGCCACGTGGTGGCCACGTCGAGGCCGGCCTGCGACAGGGCCGGCGCCGTGACGACCCACGTGTCGGCACGCACGTCCACGTCGCGACCACCCCATGAGAGACGGTGTGCGAGGGCGGAGGATGCCGACCCGAGGTCGGCCGTCAGCAGGGCCCGTGGCTCGAGCCGCTCCACGGCCGCAAATGCATGCCGGAAGCCGCGTCGCCGAGATCGACGACGCCACTGATCGCGTGCTGCGGGGAAGGTCATGGGGATGTCCATTCCAGCCGTTCGCCGCCCGTTCTTCGGACATTCCTGCCGGCGGTGCTCCGGACGGACGAACGACCTTGCTGCCCCTGGCCTGAAGAATAAGCATGCGCGGGTCGGTCGGCAACAACGTGGACGGGCGTTTTCACGGTCAGAAAATGATTCCCCGCCCATCGTGTGCGTGCCGGCTGAGCGCCGGTCCGCCGGGTCGGTTGTCGCGTGAGCCGGAGCAGTCGGACACCTGGCACGCCGGCCACCGGGGCCCCAGGCGCTGCTGCAATTTCGAGGCACAGCCTGCCTCAATCACAGGCACGGCCTGCCTCGTCGAAGGCGACCGGGGGCTCGACGTCGCGAGCGCGGCGCACGGAGAAACGGTTTTTCCCAGCCGGGCAGATTCTGCACCCCGGCAAATTTCCTCCCGAAACGTTTGGCACCGAATGTGCAGCCCAGTGCGTTGCAGGTGGTGCGACGTCGTGATACACAAACGCTCAGGGTCCTGTGAAACACTTGGGGAGTGTGCCATGGTGGGGCTTGGGGGCGTCCGCGGTCCGTGCTCGGTTGAGGTTGCCGGCACCCGCCGTTTGGTCCGGCATGGTTTTACGCTCGTCGAACTCCTCGTCGTCATCGCGATCATCGCGGTCCTGATCGGCCTCCTCCTGCCGGCGGTTCAAAGCGCCCGCGAAGCGGCCCGGCGCTCGTCATGCTCGAACAACATGAAGCAGCTCGGCGTGGGCGCGCTCACGTATGAGAGCGCGAACAAGGCGTTTCCGCCCGCAGGCAAGAGCTACGCCGTCTGCCAGGTCAACACGACCTACATTGGGGACCCCCGGATTCTCAACATGAGCGGCATGGTCCTCCTCCTGCCGGCGATGGAGCAGCAGGCGCTGCAGGACTCCGGGACCCTGGATGGCTCGTTCGCGGAGGTCGGGAATTCCTCCCAAGTCCGCAACACGAGCGGTGCGCCGGCGGGCTCGTCGGCGAGCAACGGCAATGCACGCGTGCGACAGCAGCAGCTGCCGGCCTTCGTCTGCCCGAGCGCCACCGGATCCCGCACGACCAATTACGGGGCCGGAACGTACGCCAAGACGAACTACGACTTCGTGTGCGACCGCGCCAACGACTTCAACTGGTGCAACTACTGGCGGGTGAATCGGACCCACATCTCCGGTGAAAACAGCCGCACGACGTTCCAGATGATCGAGGACGGCTCGAGCAAGACATTTCTCTTCGCGGAGACGACGTCGAACGGCCGATGCAACGGCCCCGACAATGGCTGGGCCCATCGGGAGTGGGCGATGACCGGCATCGATCCGGGCATGAGCACGCTCAACAACTGGACCTACATCTCGACGTGGACGACGTGCGGGATTCCGGGCGGGCCGAATCCGCCGCTCGCCGGACGTCTCGGCGACTGGGGCCGCGCAGGCAGCCTGCATCCGGGGGGCGCCCAGTTCGTCATGGCGGACGGTTCGACGCGATTCGTGAACGAGTCGGCCTCGCAGACGGTCCTGAACCAACTGTCGAGGATGCGCGACGGCTTCGCGCCGTCACTCGACTGAGTCATTCCCCGATCGCAGCGGCCATGAGTGGGGCCTCGTCGATGACACGGCATGTCAAACGCATCGCAGTGGGACCAGGCGGGCACGATCGTGCCCGGGAACGGTCTCGTCAGCCGCTCGCGGCCGCATTGATCGTGACGTGCTGTGCCGTCATCACGGCGGGCTGTGGCTCATCCGACGGCCTCGTGCCGGTGGCGGGGGTCGTGCAGCTCGACGGAGCGCCCCTCGACCGCACCGCCGTGACGTTCCTGCCCACGAGCGCAGGGGCCGGGCCGGGTGGCATGGCGATCACGGACGCCTCCGGTCGCTTCGTGGTCTATTCACCGCAGGGGAAGAGGGGCATGGCAGCGGGCACCTACAAGGTGACGGTGAGCCGACGCGAGCCGAAGACGCCCGTGACCGAGGGCAGTGCCGTGATCGAATCCGACCTCGTGGAACAGGTGCCGGCGAAGTATTCGGACCCCGAGAAGACGGAGCTCACCGCCACGATCGGCGCGCAGGGGGACGGTGCCCTGCAATTCGAGCTCTCGGGCGAACCGAAGGAGCGGTGATCTCCCCGCGGCACGGCCGTCCGGCCGACGCGCCCATGGTGGTGCGGCGAGCGCGGGCCCGAGCAGGGCGGCGGCACGCCCCGCTGCACGAGCCGCGCAGGCCATGACGCTGCCGCGCATAATGCGGGAGTTGCGGCATCCGCCGCGACCGTCCCCGGGTCGTTCAGGAACTCCATGGCCACCACCGACATCGACAGTCCCGCCCGCCTCAGCGACGACGACGTGGGGGCGATCGATCGGCTGCGGGACGTCCACGCCCGGCTCCGGCGGGAGCTCGCGCGCGTCATCATCGGCCAGGAGGAGACGATCGAGCGGCTGGCGATCTGCCTCTTCGCGCGCGGCCACGCCCTGCTCATGGGCGTGCCGGGGCTCGCCAAGACGCTCCTCGTCGCGAAGCTGGCCGAGTGCGTGTCGCTCCGGTTCAGCCGCATCCAGTTCACGCCCGACCTGATGCCGATGGACATCACCGGCACCGACATCCTCCAGGAGGCCGCCGACGGTCGCCGGGAGTTCCATTTCGTGCACGGGCCGGTCTTCGCCAACATCGTGCTAGCCGACGAGATCAATCGCGCGCCCCCGAAGACGCAGGCGTCGATGCTCGAGGCGATGCAGGAGCATCGGGTCACCGTCGTCGGCAAGACGTTCCGGCTCGACCCGCCGTTCTTCGTGCTCGCCACCCAGAATCCCGTCGAGCAGGAGGGCACCTACCCGCTGCCGGAGGCCCAGCTCGACCGCTTCATGTTCCTCGTCGAGCTCGACTATCCGACCGAGGAGGAGGAGGTGGCGATCGCCCGGACGACCACGGGAGACGCGCCGCCGCAGCTCGACCACGTGCTGACCGCGCCGGAGATCATCGACTTCCAGCACCTCGTGCGCCGCGTGCCGGTGCCGGACCACATCTACCGCTTCGCCGCCCGGCTCGCGCGGAAGACCAGGCCACGGGGCGACGCGGCCCCCGACTGGCTCAAGCCGCTCGTGTCGTGGGGCGCGGGACCGCGGGCGGTGCAGAACCTCGTGCTCGGCGGCAAGTCGCGCGCCGCGCTCGCCGGCAGCTACATGGTCCGGCTCGAGGACATCGAGGCGGTGGCGGCTCCCGTGCTGACGCACCGCCTGATCACGACCTTCGCCGCGCAGGCCGAGGGGGTCACGGCCCAGCAGATCGTCGGCCGCCTCGTCCGCGAGACGCTCGACGAGGAGGTGCGGTGATCCCCGATCGCCAGCCCCGCGCGTTCCTCGACCCGCAGGCGCTCGCCCGGCTGGCGGCGGTGCCGCTCGTGGCCCGCAAACCGATGGTGGGCGGTGTGTCGGGCCGCCATGCCAGCCCCCACCGCGGATCGAGCGTCGAGTTCGCCGAGTACCGCAAGTACGTGCCGGGCGACGACCTGCGCCGGCTCGATTGGCGTGCCTTCGGCCGCTCCGACCGCTTCTACGTGAAGGAGTACGAGGCCGACACGAATCTCCGGCTGTGCCTCGTCCTCGACACGAGCGGCTCGATGGGATTCGGCGGCGCGGCGCAGCCCGTCGCCGGCGTCCGCGGGGCGGGCGCGCGGGCGGATGGGGCGGCCGGCATGCGGCGCATCGACTACGCCCGCCGGATCTGCGGCACGCTCGGCTACCTCGCCGCCGCCCAGGGCGACGCGGTCGGCATCTCCTGCGCCGCCGACGGCCTCGTGCGCTCGCTGCCGCCGCGGCGGAGCCCGGCGCACCTGCGACTCGTCTTCGACGTGCTCGACGAGGCGACGCCGACGGGGGAGACGCGGCTGCCGGAGGTGCTCCATGAACTCGCGGAGACGATCCGGCAGCGGGCGCTCGTCGTGATCGTCTCGGACCTGTTCGTCGAGCCTGCGGCGCTCGAGTCGGCGTTCGGCCACCTGCGGTTCCGTCGGCACGACGTGGCGGTCTTTCACCTGCTCGATCCCCAGGAGATGGCATTCGCCTTCCATCGACCGACGCGGTTCCTCGACATGGAGGGCAGCGCCGCGATCTTCGCCGATCCCGTCGAGATCGCCGACCGCTACCGCCGCGCGCTCGACGACTACCTCGCCGGCCTGCGCCGGCTCGTGCTCGAGTCGGGCATCGACTACCACCGCGTGCTGACGAGCGAGCCGGTCGAGCAGGTGCTCGCCCGCTTCCTCGTGGGACGGGCGGCGGCCCGGGGGTTGCGATGACGTTTCTTCAGCCGTGGATGCTCGTCGCGCTGCCGCTGGTGAGCCTGCCGATCGTCATCCACCTCATCAACCAGCGCCGCTTCCAGACGGTGCCCTGGGCGGCGATGCGGTTTCTCCTGTCCGCCCGCGCGCTGTCGCGAGGCTACTCGCGTCTGCGCCATTGGCTCGTGATGGCGCTGCGGATGCTCGCCGTCGCGGCGGTGGTCTTCGCGGTGGGACGGCCGCTGTCGCGCGGCTGGCTCGCGCTGGCGGCGGGCGGACGCCCCGACACGGCGCTCGTGATCCTCGACCGCTCGCCGAGCATGGCCGAGCGGGATGTGGCCGCGTCCGACACGAAGCTCGCGACCGGGCGACGCCAGCTGGCCGAGGCGCTCGTGACGCTCGGCGCGACGCGCACGCTCCTGCTCGTCGATCCGGAGCGCGGTCCGGTGGAGGTGGCGGACCCCGGGGCGCTCGAGAGCCTGCCGGCGGCCGGTGCGAGCGCGGCCCCGGCCGACATGCCGCGCCTTCTCGAGGCGGCCCACGAGTACCTGCGCTCGAGCGGCGCCGGCACGACCGAGATCTGGATCTGCTCGGATCAGCGGTCGAACGACTGGGCGATCGACGCGCCCGCGTGGGGTGGCATCCGCGACGCGTTCGCCCGACTGCCGCAGCCGGTGCGTTTCCAGCTCGTCGCCTTCGAGGAGGCGGCCGCGGCCAACGTCGCGGTGCGGGTGAACGCCGCCATGCTCGAAGGGCGCGGCGACGAGCGCAGGTTGTCGATCACCGTCGCGCTTGCGCGCGATGCCGCCGCCGGGCCGGTGACGGTGCCCGTCACCATCGAGATCGGGGGCGCGTCCTCGACCGTGGACGTCCCGCTCTCGGAGCGCGAGGCGGTCCTCGCCAATCACGCCATTCCGCTCGGCGCGGCGACGGAGCCGCGCGGCTGGGGGCGGGTGTCGGTTCCCGCCGACGCCAACACCGCCGACAACGACTTTTTCTTCGTCTTCGACGAGCCGCCGCCGCGCCGCACGCTGGTCGTGGCCGAGGAGGCGGCCGCGGCCCGCTCACTCGCGTTGGCCGCCGAGATTCCGCCGGAGCGCGGACTCGCGGCCACCGCGACGATCGTGGCCCCCGGCGCCCTCGAGACGTCCGGGCTCGAGGACGCGGCGCTCGTGCTCTGGCAGGCGCCCCTCCCCGCCGGCAGCGACCGCGCGGCGCTCGAGGCGCACGTCGCGCGAGGCGGCCAGGTGATCCTCCTGCCGCCGAGTCGTCCCGAGGAGACGTCGGACCGCACGTTCGCCGGTGTCGGCTGGACCGCCTGGCGCGCGCACGACCCGCCCGTCGCACCGGTGACGTGGCGGACCGACCGCGACCTGCTCGCGAACACCCGTTCGGGCGCGGCGCTGCCCGTGGGCGGACTGGTCGCGCGGCGCACCTGCGGCCTGGCAGGTGACGTGGTGACGCTCGCGGGGCTTCCCGGCGGGCATCCGCTGCTCGCGCGTGCCGCGACGGGTGAGGTGGAGGGAGACGCGGGTGCCGGGCCGGCGCGGCCGGTATCGAACGTCGCCTTCCTCACGACCACCGCGGCGCCGCAGGACTCGACGCTCGCCGCCGAGGGCGTGGTCCTCTACTGCCTGCTCCAGCGCGCCATCGAGCGGGGCCTCCTGCCGCTCTCGAACGTGCGGCTCGTGGAGGCGGGTGGCGAGGCTGCGGCGATCCTGAGCGCCGGCGCGACGCCGCGGCGGCTCTCGCCACCGGTCGCGGGTGCGGTCACCGAGCCGGGATGGACGGCCGGTGTGTACGCCCTAGGCGACCGCCTCGTCGCCGTCAATCGTCCACAGGCGGAGGATGCCGCGACGCTCGTGGACGACGCGCGGATCGACGAGGCGTTCGCGGGCCTCGCGCTCACACGCATCGAGGGGCAGGCGGGCGGCACCGGGCGGCTCGTGCAGGAGATCTGGCGGGGCTTCCTCGTGGCCGTGATCCTCGCGCTCGTGGGCGAAGGTCTGCTCTGCCTGCCGTCGCCCCCGCGTCCGGAGACGGCCGCCCGTCGTCCGCGCGCCTTCGGGGCCGCCGCATGAGCGACCTCGCCGGCATCCGCTTCTTCACCTCGCCGCCCACGGTCGTGCTGTCGGTCGCACTCGTCGCGGCGACCGCCGCAGTCTGCCTCCTCGCGTGGCGGCGCAGCGGGTGGTCGGCGGCGCAGGGATGTCTCGAGGCGCTGCGGCTCGCGATCGCGTGCGTCGTCGGCCTCCTGCTCAATCAGCCCGAGTGGGTCGAGCGGCGGCCGCCCGAGGGGCTGCCCGTCGTGGCCGTGCTGCATGATGCCTCGCGCAGCATGGATACGGCCGACGTGCCCGCCGGCGGCGGCCTCGCGCGCCGTCGCGATGCGATCGCCGACGTGACGACGACCGCGTTCTGGCAGCCGCTCGCCGATCGATTCGAGGTCATCGTGGAGCCGTTCTCGGCCCCGCCCGCATCGGGCACCGACCTGGCCGCGCCGCTGGCGGACGCGGCCCGCCGCTTTCGCCGGCTCCGCGCCCTGGTGCTCGCGTCCGACGGTGACTGGACGGCGGGTTCGCCGCCGGTCGAGGCGGCCGCCGGTCTCGTGGAGGCGGGTGTGCCGGTGCTCGCCGTGGCCGTGGGCAGCGACACGCGGCTGCCAGACGTCGATCTGGCGAGCCTCGACTGCCCGACCGTCGGCGTCGTGGGCAAGCCGGTGCGGATCCCGTTCACGCTCACCTCGTCGCTGCCCGGGGAGCGGGTCGCGCGGGTGCGGCTGGCCGTCTCCACGGGTGAGTCGCTCCGGCGCGAGGTGCGACTCCCCGCGATGGGCACCGTGACCGACTGGTTTTTCTGGACGCCGCCGGACGTGGGCGACGTGACGGTGACCGTGACGGTCGAGCCGCTCGACGGCGAACTGGTGCCCGACAACAACGAGCGGACCGCGCCCCTGACGGTGCGCAAGGAGACGCTGCGCGTCCTCGTCGTGGAGAGCGTGCCGCGGTGGGAGTATCGCTACCTGCGCAACGCCCTCGTGCGGGATCCGGGCGTGGAGGTGTCGTGCCTGCTCTTCCAGCCCGACCTGCCGCGCCGCGGGGGCGGCGGCAGCGACTACATCGACCGCTTCCCCTCCGGTCTCGACGAGCTGTCGATCTACGACGTCGTCTTTCTCGGCGACGTGGGGATCGGCCCGGGGCAGCTCTCGCTCGAGGACTGTCGGCTGCTCGCCGGGCTCGTGGAGTACCAGGCCAGCGGGCTCGTCTTCATGCCCGGCTGGCGGGGCGAGCAGGCGACGCTCGCCGGCACGCCGCTCGAGGAGCTCTGCCCCGTCGTCCTCGACGACGCGCGACCCGGCGGCGTGGCGACCGCGGCGCCGCGACGGCTCACACTCACGGAGACGGGCCGGACGAGCCTGCTCACGAAGCTCGCCGATTCCACCGCCGAAAACCTGGCCGTGTGGGAGAGCCTGCCCGGCGTGCAGTGGCACGGGCCGGTGCTGCGCGCGAAGGCCGGCAGCGAGGTGCTCGCCGTGCACGAGGACGAGGCGAACGAATACGGCCGCATCCCGCTGCTCGTCACCCGGAGCTACGGCAGCGGCAAGGTGCTCTACATGGCGACCGACGGCGCGTGGCGCTGGCGCAAGGGAGTGGAGGACCGCTATCACTACCGCTTCTGGGGCCAGGTGGTGCGATGGATGGCCTATCGCCGGAACATGGCCCGCGGCGAACGGCTGAGTCTCTCCTTCACGCCCGAGCAGCCGCAGGCGGGACGCACGCTCTCCTTCGACGCGCGTGTCGCCGATGCGACCGGCGCGCCGGTCACCTCCGGCGAGGTCACGGCACGCATCACGGCGCCGTCCGGGGCCGTGGAGACGGTGCGGTTCGTTCCGCCGGCGGGCGAAGGGGAGTGGGGCGTGTTCGCGGGCACGTACCTGCCACGCGAGCCGGGTCGGCACGAGGCGGTGCTGGCCTGTCGGGAGACGGGCGACACGCTCGAGGCCTCGTTCTTCGTGCAGGGCAGCACGGCCGAGGGCATCGGCAGACCCGCGCGGCCCGAGGTGCTCGCCGAGGTCGCCCTTGCGACCGGAGGGCGCGTGGTGTCGCCGGAGACGATCGAGGGCCTCATCACGTCGCTCGAGGCGCTCCCCGATCCGCCGGAGGAGCTCAGGCGGCTCCGGCTCTGGTCGCATCCGCTTGCCGCCGCGCTCGTGGTGGGCCTGCTCGGCCTGTTCTGGGTCGGCCGCAAGTGGCAGGGGCTGTTGTAGGTTCACACACCCGTTCGCTGCGCCGCTGGTTCTGGCCGCTGGCTCCCGCCCCCCTGTGGCGCACGCCTTCTGGCGTGCGAACCCGGGAGGAAGGGCGAGCAGACCTTCATCCTCGGAGTCGGGGCCGATCTGGAGTGGCTCGTCGCTTGGCACGCCCGACCGCATGCGCACGCTGGAAAGCGTGCGCCACGATGCAACGGGGACTGGCTGCGTTTGCGGGAAAGGCCCGTGTGACGACCCTCTGCTGCCCGCATGTCACCCGGGCTGCCGGAACATTGGCGGGAGCGGCGCGGACGTGCGACAATTCAGTGTCAGGTCGGCGTGCTGCCGCCGGCGAAGCGAGGACGGAGCATGGCGACGGTCGAGGCAGGGCGAGGTCGCTCCGAGGGCAGACGGCTCGCGCTGCCCGCCGACCTCGAGCGGCAGATCCTCGCGTTTCGCGGCCTCGTCGGCCGGGTCAAGCTCGTCAAGGCGGCGTGCATCGCCGTCCTGGGCGCGGTGACGTGCCACCTCGCCGTGTTCGCCTGCGATCGTTTCGGCGAGACGCCGGCGGTCGTGCGCTGGGGACTCCTGGCAGCCGCCGTGGCCTCGGCGCTGGCCGTCCCGCTGGCGGCCTACCGCTGGGTCTGGCGCGTGCGCGCGCTCGACGATGTGGCGCGGCTCGTGGGACGACGCTTCCGCAGCCTCGGCGACCAATTGCTCGGCATCATCGAAATCGTGCGCGAGCACGCCGCCGGCATGCCCTCGCGCTCGCCGGCGCTGTGCGAGGCCGCGATCCACCAGGTGGCCGAGCGGGCGCGGCACCACGACCTGCGTGCCGCCGTGCCACCGACCCGTCTCGGGCGCTGGCTCGTGCTCGCGGCCGTGCCGCTCGGCCTGGCGGCCGTGCTCGCGACCGTGGTGCCGGCCGCGGCCGGCAACGCCTGGGCGCGGCTCGTCGCGCCGTGGCGCTCCATTCCGCGCTACACGTTCGCGCGGCTCGAGCCCCTTCCCGACGCCGTCGTCGTACCCCACGGAGAGCCGACCCCGTTCGCGGCGAGGCTCTCCGCCGACACCAGCTGGCGACCCCGCGTCGCCTCCGCACGCGCCGGCAACCAGCGCCGGCTCGCGGCCGACCTCGGCTCGCCGGACGCCGCCGACTCGTACGTCTTCACGCTGCCGGCCCAGCTCGAGCCCGTGTCGCTCGCGGTGGCCGTCGGAGACGCGCGGCAACGCGTCTCCCTCGAGCCGATGCTCCGTCCGGAGATCGTGGGCGTCGAGGCGGAGATCAGCCTGCCGGAGTACCTCGAGCGCCCGGGAGTGGAGCGCCAGGACGTCCGCGGCGGCATGCTCGCGCCCGTCGTCGGCAGCACGGTCGCGCTCGTCGTGACCGCCAATCGGCCCCTCGCCGCGGCCGAGGTGGACGGGGTCGCGGCCCTCCCGGATCAGGCCGCGATTCGCACGGCGCCGCGTGTCGCCGGGCGCGAGTCGAGCGTGACGATCACGTGGACGGATCGCCACGGCCTCGCCGGGACGCGGCCGCTCGAGCTGCGGATCATGCCGCGCGACGACGCGGCCCCCACGGTTCACGCGACGGGCCTCCCCGCCGGCAGCGCGATCCTGCTCGACACCGACACGCTCGCCTTCTCGATCACCGCGGCCGACGACTTCGGCGTGCGTCACGTCGGCATCGCCTGGGAGCCGGCGACGACGCCGCTCGACGTCGAGGACGGGGCCGCTCCGCCGCCGGCGCCTTCGTCGGGAAGTGGCGAACGCATCCTGCAGGCCGGTGGATCGGAGCAGGAGTCGCTCGACGTCGCGGCGACGTTCTCTCCCCGGCGCCTCGGCGTCGCGCCGCAGCCCATCCTGCTGCGGTCGTTCGCCGAGGACTATCTGCCCGGTCGGGAGCGTTCGTACGGCCCTCCGGTGCTCCTCTACGTGGTCGATCGCGAGGAGCATGCGTTCATCCTCAACGAGCAGCTCAATCGCTGGCGGCAGCAGGCCGGCGAGGTGCGCGATCGGGAGATGGCCCTCCTCGCGACCAACCGGGAGCTGCGGAGCCTGTCGGATGAGGCCCTCGCCGAGGCGGGGACGCGGGAGCGGATTCAGACGCAGGCCGCCGCCGAACGGTCCAATGCGAGGCGGCTGGAGCGGCTCGTCGCGGAGGGGTCCGACCTCGTGCGCGAGGCGGTGAAGAATCCCGAGTTCGAGGCGGCGCTCCTGGAGGCGCTCGCGGGTGACATCGAGACGCTCGCCGACATCGCGGCCACGCGGATGCCGGACGTGGCCGATCTTCTCCGTGCCGCGGCACGTGCGCCCACCGACGCATTGGCTGCGACGGGCACCCCGCCGGGCCGGCAGCAGCCGCCGGGTCAGGAGGCGACCGCGAACCCGGGCGCGAGTCCGGGGCAGTCCCAGCCGCCGGGGACGCCTTCAGCGGGCAACGAGCCTTCTCCCGGCAAGGCTCCCGAGAACGTGCCCGGCACGGTTCCCCGAAACGTTCCCGGCAAGGACTCGCCTGCCCAGGGGGCGTCGGGCCAGGGCCAGTCGCCACCCCTGCCGAGCATCGCGGATCGCGAGTCGTCGCAGCAGCCAGCGGGCAATGAGGCGGGAGGCCAGTCCGCGGCCGGACAGCCGCGCTTCGGCCTGCCGGGCACCCAGGCGGGGATCGCTCCTCCGCGCGACGGCAAGGACCGGGCGGCGCCGGCGGCGGCCGCGATCGAGAAGGCGATCGCGGCCCAGGAGGCCCTGCTCGCCGAGTTCGCGAAGGTGGCCGATGACCTTGCGGCGGTGATGGCAAGGCTCGAGGGAAGCACGTTCGTGAAGCGGTTCAAGCTGGCCTCGCGCGAGCAGGGGGCGATCGGCGGCCGCCTCGCGGGCCTCGGTGCCGAGGCGTTCGTGCGGCCGGAGCGCGAGCCCGCGGCGGTGCGTCGGGCGCTCGACGAGGTCGTGGACTGGAACGGGCGCGAGGCGGAGAAGATCTCGCACCTCATGGATGATCTCCAGGCCTACTTCGAGCGGCGCCGGCTGCCTGCGTTTCGCACGGTGCTCGAGGAGATGAAGGAGCTCGACGCGCTCGGCAGCCTGCGTCAGCTCTCCGAGGACATCCGTGCCGAGGCGGGTCTGTCGATCGCGCAGGCGGAGTTCTGGTCCGACACGTTCGACCGGCTCGCCGACGACCTGGTGCCGCCGCCGGAGGATGGCGACGGCGAATCGGGGGAGGGGGAGGCGAGCAACGTGCCGCCCGAGGTCGTGCTCGAGGCGCTGCGCATCCTCGAGGCGGAGGTGAACCTGCGCGAGGAGACGCGCGTCACGGAGCAGTCGCGGCGCGTGGTCGATCCGGCGGAGTTCACCGCCAAGGCGGCGGCGCTGGCCGGTGAGCAGCACGACCTCGGCGACCGCATCGCGGCGCTCGCGGACACGCTCATCGAGACGGTGGTCGACGGACCGCTCTTCGGCAAGGACATGCCGCTCTTCGGCCCGCTGCCGTTTCGCGACGGCCGAGATGCCTTCAAGGCGGAGATCGCGCTCTTCGATCGCGTCGAGGAGGTGATGCGGGAGGCAGCCGACATCCTCGTGCGGCCCGACACCGGGTCGGAGGCGATCGCCGCCGAGACCGAGGCGATCGAGCTTCTGCTCGCATCCCGCGCGGCCGGGGGAGGCGGAGGCGGTGGCGGAGGCGCCGCGGCGCTCATGCCGGGCGGCGGCGGCACGGGGACCGCCCGCACGCCGGCGATCGCGAATCTCGGACGCGGCAACCGCTCGCAGCGGCAGGCCGGCGGCGGCGAGGAGGAGCAGGCCACCGGCACATCGGGACGTGATCTTCCCGAGGAGTTCCGCAGCGGTCTCGACGACTACTTCAATCGCCTCGAGCGGGAGGCGCCATGACCCGTCGCATCCGCAGCGCGCGCATCGCCGCGGCTCTCGTGGTGATGCTCGTGGCACGTCACGCGGCGGCCCAGTCGGTCGCCCCGGCCGGTGCGGCCGTCGGGCCGGTCGTGAAGTACGGAGATCCCGTGCCGCGCGACGTGCGGGAGATGTACGACGCGGGCATCCGCTTCCTGCTGGCGACGCAGGACGCATCCGGCGCGTGGACCGACGGGCAGGCGGGGCCGGGGGTCACCGGGATGGCGATGATGGTGCTGCTCGCCTCGGGCGAGGATCCGAATCACGGCCCCTACCGCGACGCGATCCGTCGGGCCCTCCGCAGCATGATCGTCGGGCAGGACGGCAGCACCGGGTTTCTCGGAGGCAGCCGGGGCCACGACAGCATGTACCAGCACGGCTTCGGCATGCTGGCGTTGGCGGAGGCGTATGGCGCGGTGGACGACCGCGGCCTGTGGCAGGGGGTCGCGGCGACCGACGGGCCGGGCGTGGGTCGGTCGATCGGGCAGGCGCTGGAGCTCGCGGTGCGTTGCGCGGTGACGGCGGCACGGTCCAATCCGCACGGGGCGTGGCGGTATTCGCCCGAGGCTCGCGATGCCGACACGTCGGTCAGCGGCGCCGTCATGATGGGTCTGCTCGCCGCGCGCAACGCCGGCATCGAGGTGCCCGACGAGACGATCTCGCGGGCGGTGCAGTACTACGTGGCGATGACCGGCGACAACGGGCAGGCGGGCTACTCGGGATCGGCGGGCGGAGGCAGCGACGCGGTGACCTCGATCACCGTGCTCGTGCTCGCGATCGCGCGGCAGCAGGAACTCCCCGCCTACCGTCGCGCGCTCGACTACCTCGAAGCCCGAAGCCGCGAGACGAGCGGCATCGACGGCTATCCCACCTACACCCGGTATTATCGGGCGCAGGCCCTCTTCCAGGGAGACGTGGAGGCCTGGGAATCGTGGAACGCCGGCCTCATCCGCGAGCTGAAGTCGATGCAGTCGCGAGACGGCAGTTTCTCCGGGTTCGCCGGACGGGGAGGCGCCTACGGTGCGACGGTGGACACCTCGCTCGCGCTCCTCGCCCTCGCGGTCAACTTCAAGTTTCTTCCCGTCTACGAGCGCTGAAGTGAGGACGTGCGCCATGAGGCCGACCGGATCGACGACGGCCGGGATGTCGGGTCGTGGCCGCGTGCAGTGGCTCGGCGCGGGCCTGCTCGGATGGATGGCCGCGGTGCACGGCGCGGAGGAGCGTCCGCCTTCCGCCCCGCCCGTGCCACTCGGCCAGCCGGGCGGGGCCGCTCCCGAGACGCCCGAAGCGGCGCTCGAACTCCTGCGCCAGGCCGCGGAGGACGCGCTCCAGACGGTGCTCGGCGCCCCGGCGGCCGACGTGCTGGCGCAGCGTCAGCAGCGCAAGGCGCTCGAGGCCCAGCAGCGCGAGCTCGTGCAGCGGCAGGCGAAGCAGTTCGAGCAGCTCCTCCAGCCGCTCCTGCGGTCCGAGCTCGAGCTCGTCCGCCATGCCTGCGGCGACCTGCCGGAGGCGGCGCGGCACGAGGTGCTCGTCGCCGGCAGGGCCGCGATCGAGTCGCTCGCGGAGGATGCGGCCGCCCGCCAGATGAACGGTGGCATGAACGTCGCCGAGGTCGATCCACGGGCGGGACTGCATCGGGTGATCGCCGCCGCGGTGGCGCCACACGTGCCCGCCGACCGGCTGGCCGCCTACCGTCGCGAGGATCAGGCGCGTCTGGAGCGGCGGGCCGCCGTGGCGCGGCAGCGCATCGTCGCCAAGCTCGACGAGCAGCTCGAACTCTCGGCCACGCAGCGCGAGGCCATCCTCGCCGACCTCCGGTCGGGATGGCAGCCGTCGTGGATCCGGGAGCTGGATGACCGCGGCGGCCTCGTGGTCAACAATCATCCGCCGGCGCCCGACTACGCCGAGGAACGGATCGTGCCGCATCTCGACGACACGCAGCGTTCCGTGTGGCATGCATGGTGTCGGGCCGCCGGCTCCCGGATGCTCGGGCAGCGGGCCCGCTGGCACTTCGACGGACCGGGGCTTCCGCCCGACCCATGGTGGGAGCATCCCTGATGGCCGCGAAGGAGATGCCGCGCCGGCGGTCCGGGCGATGCGGGCGCCCCGCCCGAGGCCACGTCCGGGGGAGGCGGCTTCGCGCGCATGGAGCGTGGGTCGTGGCCTTCGTCGCGGGGCTCGTCGGCGCGGCCCGCCCGTCGGTGAGCCGCGCCGAGGACGACCGGGTCGAGTCGTCGGAGGATGCCGCGGCCGGCGTCGCGCGGGACGCCAACCTCGTCGATCTCGGCGCCAACTTCGACGCGAACGTGTTCGACCAGCGCGGCGACGGGTGGATGCTCCGGGGCAACGTCGTCCGCCGGCGGGTGCCCGGGCAGCCCACGCCCGCCGTGGAGCCCGGAGAGTCACCCACCATCTCCCGCGGGCGCCGTGTCGGCGCCGCGAGGCTCGACCGGATCGCCCGCATCTGCACGCTCGCCGACCAGCAGCGTCGTGCGCTCGAACTCGCGATCGAGTCGGACGTGCGGGAGCTCGCCGCCGCGATCGATGCGGAGCGGCGACGCTATGCCGGGGTCACCGTCAACATGTCGGATCAGGAGGGGCAGCGACGCTGGCACCAGTTCCAGCAGGACGTCCAACGGTGCCGGCGCCGGATCGAGGAGCTCTTCGAGTCGGGATCCCTCTTCGCGGGCGTGCTCGCCCTGACGCTCGACGACGCGCAGCGCGAGCGTCTCGACACCGAGATCGCCTCGCGACGGTCGTTTCTCTGGAGCACCATGGTGGCGACGGTGCTGCTCAAGGTCGACGACGCCGTCGGGCTCGACGCGGAGCAGCACCGGCTCGTCGAGGAGGCGCTCCTCGCGCGGGAGCCCCGGCTGCGGCTCGACGAATCGGCCCGGCGATCCAACGCGCACGCCGAGCAGATGCTCGTGTATTCGACGCTGGCGGACGTCGATGCGGCGCCGCTCCAGGCGGCGCTCAGCGAGCGGCAGTGGCGGGCGCTGGCGACACTCATGAACCAGGGCCGGGCGATGCGGTCGTGGCTCGAGCAGCAGGGCCTCGTCGAACGGCCGGCCGAGGCGCCGTGACGCCGCGGCCTCCGATCACCGTCAGGTGCCGGACCGCGTTCCGGGCGTCGGCAGGAGTTCGGGCTGGCGGATCGGGGCCGGCGAGGCGCCCGGGCTGCCGCTCGACGGCGAGCCGGGGTTCACCGGCAGCTGTTCGGCCGTCGGCTCCTCGCGGGTGGCCGGATCGCGCGGGGGCAGCTGCACGGGCCGGGCATCCGCCCCGAGCGACTCGAAGTTCTGCGTGATCGCTCCGCGGCTGAAGACCGCCGGACGCGACAGGCCGTAGTCGAGGTAGAGGCTCGCGTCGCGCTGCCGGGCCCGGCGGTGGGCGTCGAAGTACGCCTTGCCCGGCCACGGGCCTTCCGCGAGGAACACGCCGTTGTATTCGAGCAGCGAGCCCTTGCGGAAGTGGAGCTGCGAGATCGATCGGTTGTAGTCGACGATGGCCCGATAGTAGGAGCTCTCCGCCTCGGCGCGGCGGCGCTGGGCATCGAGGAGCTGGTCGAGCGTGACGGTGCTCGCGTCGTAGGCGGCCTGCACCGCCTCCACCTGCCGCTCGGCGGCGACGCGACGGTTGAAGTTGGTCTGGGCGAGCGCGAAGTTCGTGTCGACGTTGCGGATCGCGTCGACGAGCGCGTGTGACGCCTCGAGCTCCTCGTCCTGGAGGCGCGCCCGTTCGCGGGCCAGCTGG